>Ga0247823_10000876_pt1 | contig 25421 bp, 29 predicted proteins | sample 13C_PalmiticAcid_2_FD_192426 | JGI IMG/M metagenome (GOLD analysis project Ga0247823, IMG submission 192426) | Soil microbial communities from agricultural site in Penn Yan, New York, United States - 13C_PalmiticAcid_Day30 | ecosystem: Environmental > Terrestrial > Soil > Agricultural land... | reverse complement strand
GCCCGGCTCCGTCTCCGGCGAAACTTTCTTGTACGACTTGAAGTTGCACTTCTTGTTGGCCTTTTCCATGGCCAGCAAGCCGTCGAGATCGCTGATGGCTCCGAACGTGAACGTGCCGTTCCGGTAGCCGGCATAGGCGTCGTTGTCGGCGTCGATGCCGAACTTCGACTCGTAGCCGCTGGGGTTCAGGCCATTGAAGCCAAACTCAGCAGTCGTTGACGGGGTGAACAGATAAGGCAGGCCGAACGGAACAGGGTGCAGGCCGTCGCTGCCGTCGTTCGGGCCGGCGACCAGCGACAAGAGCCATTCGTCGTTCTGCTCGAAAAAGCCGTCCATCAGCTCTTGCTGCTGCATGGCCATGTAGTCGAAGATCTGATTCGCGCCGCCCTGGCCCTGCCAAGCCGGCTCGCGAATGTCGATCACGAAGCTCGAATCCTGCCAGGCCCAACCGACCTGCCCTTTCTTCGACAGATCGGTGCGAGGCGGCGCGAGGCTGTCGAAGTAGCCAGTCGCCCGCGTTCCTTGGCTCTTCCCGGTCTTCAGATTGAAGGTGTAGAAGTCGCCAGGCGTGCGCCGCTTGATGCGACTCTTCTGCAAGAAATAGGTCGCAAAGATCGACTTGGTGTAAGTACGCGCCGCGTCATACCAAGTCTTGGGCATGTTGTCGTCGATATACGCATTGGCGATATCGAGGATCGTTTCAGGTCCGATGTGAGTGTCGGGCATGGGTTTCTATCCTTATGGCCGTCCGCCCGTAAGCTGATTGAATTTGCGCTCGAACCTTTCTCGCGGTGAGAGTGGCCTTTCGGGAGCCGGCGGGCCGCCTGAACCGCTGCCAAGAATCTTGGCGTTCGATGCTTTCAATGCTGCGATGCGTGCGGCCTCTTTGGTGGTTTGCTTGGGGGCTGGGGGTTTGCTGAAAACTTGCTCGTGCGCCAACTCGACCGCTCGCTGCGGCGTGAGGTTTGGCATCGCCTGGATGATTCTCTCGTAAGCGGGATACAGTGCCATTCGTGCTTGAAGCTCAACCGACTTCGGCTTGAGATTGGCGGTCTTGCCAACGATCTGCCAGTCAGTCGCGTCCAGCACGTCGTCAAATTGCTTTTGCCGTTCACTCCGCCGGACGTTGGTTTCTCGTTTTTCGTATCCGAGAACCTTTTCGGCCAGCATCGAAACGACGTCTTGCAGATCAGAGATCGTGTCGGTCGTGTGCTTCGCTTGCTTGAAGTACGGATCTTCTGGATCCGCACTGTCAGCGTCTAGCAAGAACTTGATTCGCAAGTCTTCGTCGAACAGCGGCTCGTCGCCTGGCGGCTGCGGCTGCGGTCGAGTTGCTTGCGGTTGGGGCGCTGGTGGAGCGTTCCCGTTCAAGTCGGGAGCGGCCATTGCAATTGCGATGCGGAGGGCGTCTTCGCTCTTCGCCATGTCGACGACTGCCTGGCTGACGCCTACGGCTGTCGCGAGCTGTCGCAATTCTTCTAATAGCCCTTCGCCGCTTGGAGCGGCGGGATCAACTGGCGGAGACGCTTCATCCGCGAGTTGCGATTCATCGGCCGTGCCTTCTAGGTCGTCATCGTCTTCCGCTTCCGGTGCGTCGGGGATAGGCGACTGAGAAGTCTGCTGGGCATTGTTAAGAATGCCGTTGATCTTTTCAATAGAGGATTCCCGATTCTCAACCTGCCTGGGGACGAAGCGGCCATTGGCTCCGCGTTCGCGGCCAGGCGTCGGACGGTTGGCGGCGGCCTCGGCGAGGGCCTCCAGCGGCGGGCCTGCGGCCTGAGTCGGCGGTGTTACTGGCGTGGTGGGCTTCGGATCCTGAGCTTCAACTGTCATGGTTAAATCCCGCGATTTTGTGGTGAGGCGTGGTTAGTGATTAGCTGCCGGCGTGGTCGCCGTAGCCAGCATCTTTGTCGAAGTAGCCGCGTCGCTTGAACTCCTGAGCCTTCGACTTGCGGCTGTCGGTGACGAACGTCCCGGCCGGGACGCGGACGCCGTTAATAATGGCGTCATGCTTCAGATATTCGCCGGCAGTGTTGCCGTCCCGGCGTAGATCTTCGTTGGCTTCGTCGACTTCATGCGGCTGCACTCCGATCGACCGGCTGAAGTATTTACCCATTGGATGATGGCTGCGGCCCTACTTGGGCCGCCTGTGAGAGTTGCGCCATTGGGTCCGCCTGGTCGGATCCGTTGACGTTGACGTGCGTGTACTGCCGCTCCTGAGCGCCAGACACTAGGCCAGGATTCGCGCCGTCCTGGACGGGCGGCTTAATGTCTTCGTACAGTTCCTCTAGCTCCGGCGTGTCCGACAGCTCGGACGCCAGCTTGAGGTAGCGATTGAGGTTGAGCCCCTTGCCGCGCGCGTTGAGCATCTGTTCAAGCGGCAGGAGCATCTGGATCCGCTGGTCGATTTCGGCCAGGCGTTGCGACGGCGGACGGTAACGGGTCGAAAAGGGGATGGCCTGGATCTCATGGAGATCGAAGTCGCCGTAACGGGCCTCTTCTCCATTGGGGCCTTCCCAGTAAGCGCCATGCCAATCGTCGTCGACAAAGATCCCTGTCCCCGGCACTTCCCGCGACATGGGAATCTCGGTCGCCGCGTCCATGTAGAGCATGTACCCCAGCTCCAGGCCGACGTCGTTGAGTAGGTCGTGAAACTTGGTTTGGTAGTGGCCCTCCAGTCGATCGACCTGCTCGCTGATAATCCCTTCGCCCTTCGCACTGTCGGCGGTCTGGCCGAGCCCGAGTCGCTGCATCGGGTTGCCGGCGGCCCGATCGAACATCGTCATGGCCGTGCCGAGCATCGAATAGATCTGCTGGTCGATGCCGTCGATCTTGAGCGTATTGACTAGGTCTGGATTGTTGAGCGTGATATGCGCCCCGTCGGTGGCAGACCGGACCTTTTCGGCGTCTTCCTCGTCGCCGACGGGGGACGTCGTCATCGACTTCGATCGCTCCGCCTGGTCGCGTAGCTTGCGAAAGAGCGTCTGCACGAAGTTGTGCAGATTGAGTACGTTTTGAGCTGGCGACGACGGGATCGTTCCTGCAGGAGTCGGACCCAAGCTAAGGAAGTGATAGGGGCCAAGCGGTCGCTTGCCATCCCATTCGGTTTCGTAGAGCGGCTCGTCGTACAGGCAGTTAAAATCATTGCCGACAGCCCACGTCTGCACGACGTTTTGCTCGGGCAGGTAGGCGTCGCTGACGTAGACCGACTGCTCGACTTGATTGTTAGCAGCGTAGCCGAACGTCTGGTTGAACGCCTGCTCGCTCTCGGTGCCGGCCATGTCGTTGGACGGCCCGGCCTTCTTCATCTTGTTGAGGATCGTCGTCTTCGCCTGCTTGTTCGACATGAGCCGATCCCAGTTGGCCCGATAGCGATCGGCGAAGATGGTGCAGTAGCGGAAGTCCGAAACGTCTTGATCCCAGACAAAATGGTCGATGATGCGCGGGGCGAAGAACGGCTTCCCTGGCACGATGTAGTTATCATTCTCGATGGCGACGGCCATGCCTTCGGCCAGGTAGGTCTTGCCGATGCCGAGCGAAATAAAGCCCTCGCCGACCATGCTTTGCAGGGTCGCCTTCATTTCGATCTTCGGCGCGTAGGTCGTCATGGCGCGACCAAAGTGAGCGGCGAAGGCGCGGCCTTGCGGGTTCGAGCTGAACGTCCGGCCAAGGTAGCGGGGATTCGCGGCGGCCAGGGCGAGCTCCATCGCCAAGCGGGCCTGCTGAATCATGTTGATGATGTCGCCGTAGATCTCGCCGTCGATGCCGGGATAGAGACTTCCGGCGTCTTTTCTGGCGAGCTTCGCGCGCAGCTCCCGCGCCTTGCGCAGGCGTTCGTAATAGTGCGGAAGAGCCCTGGTGACTCGCTGATAGCGAGATCTGCTAGATGCGACCATTGACACGACTTAGCGTGTCCCCCGATGGCCGGATTTTATTCGTCCTCGGGAGGCGGGGTCAAGTCGAAGTCGCGCTCAATGATGCCTGGCTTGCCTGGCATGCGGCGAAGCAACTGCCGCTCGCCTTGATGGAGCGGGTTACCTGGCGTCATGATTAGATGCCATTCCAGCGGGCTTTTTGCGGTCGCCTCTGGTTCCAGCTCGAAGTATTTGCGGCCGGCTTCGTTGATGTCGTATCCGCAATAGATCGACTTTTTTTTGAACGTCACCCGGTACAACGGCTTGATGCCTTCGATCATGCGACCAGCTCCTAGAACTCGAATTCACTCCGCCGAGACTCCCGCTCCTGACGCTGGGCTTCTCGGATCCGCCAGGCTAACGTGCCAACTCCGCCCTTGGCTAGCATCCTGTTATGGGATTCGGGGTTTGCTTTTATCTTGATCGGCTTTAGTCCGTTGAGCGACTTAATGCCGCGAATCGCCAAAGCGCCGCCGATCGCCCGGTCGCCGTGGTTCATGCCGCGAGAAGACCCATCCTCAGCGATCTGCGCCTTCGGGTGGACGGCCTTGCCGTTCCGATCGTAGACGTACTCTCCGGCCTCGTCGAGTAGCTTCGCGTCGCGAGGCGTTACGCTCGACGCGGTCAATTCGCGGATGAGCGGACTAAGCGTCTCGAACGTGTCCGAATTGAAGTAGCCATACTTCTTCTGCCGCTCGCCAGTGTCGCGGTCGGCCCGCTGCGGCGGTGCGTAGATGCGGCTGCAGCCAAGCTCCACAAGCGTTTTCGTGTAGAGCTTGCCGCCGCCGGCGTTTGATTCGGGGACGACCAGCGGCTTGCGGTGGTCGCGGGTGAACCAATGCCAGGCGGCCATGGTTAGGTGAGCGAAGTCGACGGGGGTAATGTCGTGCCTGGCGAACGAAGCGACCTGGACGCCGTCGAGATTCCAGATCGACAGGACGGAGCTAGACGACCAGTCACCGCCGGCGCCCGATGCGATGTCAGCTCCGAAGACATATTGGTCTCGCGGCGGGCGACCGTCGATTAGCGAGATCCAAAGATCCCATGACTTTCGGCCATTGGTGGTGAATTGGACGTCTTCCAGATCGAAGGGATCGAACGACAGATCGCCGCTCTTGAACGGGGCCAGGCACGACGCGCGGGCTCGGTCAAGAACCATACGGTCGAACGGCCGAGCGCGGGATCCGCCGCGATCGCGATTCCATTCGCGGTTAATGTAGATGACGTTATTGCGATTGTCGGCGCACTTCCGATCGAACCACGGCGACCGGATCCCGAAGAGCTTATCCATGACCGGCGCATAGCCGGGCGGGAATGGGATGTCGTCGAGCTTCTTGACTTCTCCGCCGTCGGTAACGGTGTAGAGGCAGCGGCTTTGGTAGGGGTTGTCCGTCCAGTCGAGTATGTGCGTGAGCCAAGTATGCGGATTGTCGAGCCGGTACGAGTGTTCGTTCTCGCAGCCGTTGGGGGTCGACGCCAGGATGATGCAGTTGGTGCCCGCGCCGGTAAGACCCTGGATTGCCTCGGTGTCTTTGCCTGGCAGGAAGAACGACGCCTCGTCCAGGAAGTAGATCGTATACCGGCCGCCGCGACCAAGCCCCTTCGTCGCCGAGTGGGCTTTGAGCGACGCGCCGTTGAGGCGGTTGGACCAAGTGCTTTTGCCGATGTTGCGATCGAATATCGGCTTGCCGACGTTCTTGTGCCCCTCGGGGTAGAGCGTCATCCACTTCGGGAGAAACTCCAGGAGCATGTCGAATTTCCAGCCGAGCGACTCCGGCGCGTCGGGATCGTCCGCCATTTCTCGGGTAATCGACGCCATGCCGAGGACGCTGCGCGGGCGGAAGATGAACATCCAGAGGAGAAGGCAGAGGACAAGCCAGCTAGCGCCCTGGGCGCGAGACTTGTCGATCACCGAATGACGGCGGCCGGCGAAGTGGGCGAGGTTCGCGATCACCGGGTCTTGATGGACCCATGTATTGAACGGGATCAAGCCGGACGCATCGCTCTCGCCGATGCGGGGTTCGTCGATCCAGCAGAAAGCATTGATAAAGAAGAGCGGATCCCGCTGGCACATCTTCCAAAGAACTTTTTGGAAGCCTGGCTCTTCGAGCGCCCGCCGTCGCAGCCAGATTCGCCACTTTAGGTGAGCAGCGGGATCCTTCGGGACAAGATGATAGTACGGCAGCGCCGCGACCAGGGGGTGAGTCGTCTTGTCGTAGCGAATGACTTCGCCAATCGGGTAGTTCTCAATTGAGGCTTGCATCAACCTCGTCGCGATCTCCCCCGAGTTCGACTAACTTGGCTTCCATTTCCTGGAGTAGCTGGATCTCCAGGTCTGCGATCGCCTCCTCTTCGGCCAGCTCGACGACGCCTACCTTCCTGGCTGCGTCTTCGTCGGCCTTGCGCGAGGCGGCGGTCCCGGTCAACAGTTTGTCGACGTGTCGCATAAACGACTCGATCGACTTTGACGTTTGCCTGGCCGACGTGAGGCGAGCTCTGGCCGCATTGCTGGGGCATGCGTGGTCCGTCTCGTATTGCAAGCCGGCCTTCAAGAGCGTTGGCGTCTCTTCGCCGATGGGCGATCTGATGAGCGGATGCCGATAGACCCAATTGATCTCGATGGGCAGCTTGCCGTCGTTCGGGTCTTCGTGGCCTTTGACGTAGACGTCTTGCAGCCAGCGGTCCCGCTCCGCTCCAGCCTTCGCCTCGACGTACTTCCAAGCGATCTCGCGAGAGATACTGATCGACTTGCTGGGGAGCGTGAGGCGAACGTGCGAGGCGAAGGAGGAGATCCAGTCCTTCGCCTGCTCCAGGACGCCGAGCTTCTGCAGCCGCCGCTCGATCGACGCCTTGCCGCCGCGCGGGGGCGGCTCCGCTCCGACTTCCAGCCCCTCCTTCTCCAGGAGCTTAATCAGCGGGGCCGGCAGCTTCTTCCAGAGAGCTTCGACGGCCTGGATCGCGTTGACGTTGGCGGAAGCCTTCTTAGCCATTGCATGCTTCGGCGTAGAGGCGGCCAGCTTCGTCAAGTGATTCCGCGACGACGGCGGCGGATTCCCCTAGATCAACGAAGGTTTGGCCCATTGCGTTCATCGTGATTTGGTTGACCTTTGCCGTGACGATGAATGCCCGGTCGTCAAAGACTTCGCCTGTGCGGGTGTCTCGCCATGGGCAGGCGTTGGTGAGCGTAAAGAACGGCTTCATTTGATTCCGGTCGCTTTGATCGCTGCAATCACCCAAAGTCGTTGCGATGGGTCTGTGACGAAGCTCCTGACTCTCCCGTACTGGTCAATCAATTCGATGTGGGGTGGCATTGGCTGCGGACCCATCCCGAGGATCCGCGTCCGCAAGAGATTGTTTCCCCAATGCTCGAAGTGCATCAGCTCGTAGATTGCCTCTGCCGACAACGGGAATTCCCCGAAAGCAGGATCGTCTAGGAGGCTGGGCATAGCGAACCTCGACTAGCGGATTCGACGGCGGCCAAAGGATCAAGTAAAGCGGGGGCGTGCAGTGCATTACACTACGCTGCTTCTCCACAGCTATCGGAATTCTACCGAACTTCCCCCATGTTGCGTCAATCCGTGACGATTGGCGACTCCGCCGCCGTCTTCCGTACCTTCATGGCGATCTGGCTATCGGGGATGAGCAAGTGATCAGCTCCCCCGATGTTCATGGTGAGCGGGCGACCAAGGATCCCGGCCAGGTAAACCATGTCGCCGACTTCGACGTTCATTGGCATGTAGCTGGCGTCTTCCTTCATCGAGCCGGGTCCGACGGCGACGACTTCGCCCTTGCGGGGGCCTTCGGTGCTGGATCCGTCCGGCAGGGCAATGCCGCCCGCCGTCATTTCGTCTTTGATCTCGCGGATCATGACCAAGTCGCCGAACAACTCCAGCTCGTCGACCGACTTGGCGAATTGCTTGAGGGTCGGCTTGGGATCGATGAGGCGACCGCCGATGGGGATGGGGGGCAATCCGTTCGCGGCTCGGGCGTCGGCTTGCTGTTGTTGGCGGGCGGCGCGGGCGGCGGCCCTGTCGCGTTGACGTGCCATCGTGGCGGCTCCTGAAAGAAGGGAGAAGTAAGGAAGAGCGGCCGAGTATAGCGTCAGTCGTCGCGGTTGGCCAGCTTCTAGATCGCCGGGCTGACGTGGACGCGAAGGACGTCGGGATCGTCGCGGCTGATGTCGACGTAATCCAGGCGGTAGCAGCGGCCATGCAAGACGAACAGGCTGGCAATGGGCACGACGTTCTCCGATCTGATATCGATCGAAGCGACAATCAGCTTGTCGCAGTAGAACCGGACGCCGTTGAGCCGGGGCATGTCGTTCGGGTGGAGGGCCTTCGGATTCGATGGAGTCATCGCCTCGGCAATGCTGTCGCCACGGAAGGGAGGACGGGCGTACTCGTCGCGGCCAAGGATGTCGCCAAGGTTGGGGGAGTTGATGTAGGTCGGCTTGTCGTCGGGAAAAGGGGGCATGCTTAAACCGCCGGGGTCCAGGTGAGGTAGGGGTAAAGATCCTGGTCGACGGAGATCATGTCGCCAGGCTTCGCGGCGTTGATTCGCTGCTGGGCCTCCGCGAAGCGATGATCGAAGTCGGAATCGATCAGCTCGCGGTCGCAAGTCGGCGGCCCGTTATTCACGCTGACGGCCGGGACGTCGAAGTCGATCCAGATCACGCGACCGCCCTTGTAGGCGAGTACCTGGCTCCGATTGAGATCCAGCCCGAGCTGCGGCGGGAGCTCCACTAGCGGGATCTCAGTCCAGCCCTTGTCGGGGGTAGGGGTTAGCTTGAGGAGCTTGGCTAGCGGAGTCGCGGCAAGGAGCGAGAGAAGGGAACGGCGGGTGAACATGGGGAGAAGAACCATGAGGGTGGTGGGGGATTCGTGGATCCTGGTGATCACGAACTAATATAGGATTCTCGCGAGCGCGAGGGGGTGGGGTCAATTCCAAAAACTGAGGCGAATCGCGTTTAGGGTCCCCTTTTCCGGCCTGTGTGTTGCGCCTGCTTGATTGCAACCGGACAACTAGATCGATAAGACGTTGCGCCGCCTTAACTTGCGCCGTGCGCTGTGCGCTCGCAGTGTAGTGGGTGGGGGGTGAAATCCTGGGCTGCGGCGTGCGCTGACAGTCGCATCGGGGCGTGTGAAATATAGCGGGTGGCATGTGATCTTGCACAAGCCGTTGCGGCTGAGACTAAACGGCAATTGCAGCAGCCCTCCCCCCTCCCCAGCCTACTCCATCGCAACGATCATCGTCTCGCGGTGATCTCATCGCACGCTAACGGTTGCGGACCTGCGACGACTCGCCACTCGCCGATCGTTGCCGCATCTAATAGTACATGTTTGCATTGTTTGAAAAATGTAGTTGCATTGTGCGCCGACAGTCGATAGTATTGGCTGCTGTGCCTAGTTGAGTGTCAACTGGGACAGGATAACCACTAGATGCGAGGGTTTGATCATGGCTGCTAACTTTGAATCGGGCGTGACGTTTGGGCAAGTGTCGTGGCATGGGCGAGAGAATAATCTGCGGCCGGATGACGCGAGGCGTTATAGCGTCGCTGGCTGCATGGAAGCGGCGGATATGGAATGGCGGGTTGGCAAGTACCCGCTGGCGATTGCGAGGCCGCGAGCGGCTGTTGTGAATAAGCGGGGCGACGTGTTGCGTCCGGCTGATACGTTTTCGGCTGATCTGGCAGGGACGGAAGCTGTCGAGTGCTATGGTATCTTTCGCACGGATCGCTGGGAGTGCCTAGGGATGGTGGGTGCTGATTATCAAGAGTTGCAAAACGTCGAGATATTCCAGCGGTTTCAGCCGTATCTTGACTGCAAGGAATTGAGTTTTGAATCGGCCGGCAGTTTGGATGGGGGCCGGAAGGTTTACGTACAGGCCCGGTTGAACGTGGACGCGGCCGATATTGGTGGAGGGGATCGCGTCGACCCTATGCTGCTGATCGCCAGCAGCCACGATGGGAGCATGTCGACGCGGGTGGGCTTTACTCCAGTCCGCGTGGTCTGTGCTAACACGCTGGCAGCTGCGATCGCTGGCGGTGGGCTGCTGAAGGTTAAGCACACGAAGAGCCAGGATGATGCGCTGACGGCCGTTATGGAAACCGTCGATCTCGCGAGAAGGCAGTTTGTGGCCAACTGCGACCAGTATCGGAAGCTGATTCGCGTTGGGATCAGTCGCGATGATCTCGCGAAGTATGTGAAGCAAGTGCTGGGTATGGACGCGAGCAAGGCCAGGACAGACTTCTCGACTCGCATTCTGAATCAGTATGACCAAATTTGCCGTCTGGCGTTGAATGGCAAGGGAAACAGCCCGAGCGAATTGACGCTGTGGAGCGCCTACAACGGTGTCACGGAGTGGACCAGCCACTACCGGCAGAAGAGCCGTGAGGATCGCAAGGCTAGCGTTTGGTTTGGCGCTTCAGCCAAAACTAATCGTGAGGCGTTGGAATTGGCGCTGACGATCGCGGGCTAACGGGTGGGTGCTGCTAACCCCCCTCGGCCAGGGACGGCTGCGGGGGGTGTGTTGTGGTCATTCTGTTTCTTTCCTGTGGATGCGAGGGTTTGATCGTGAAGCGTCGCAAGCACAACCCCGAGCTGCTGCGCTGCAAGCGCGCCGCCCGCGCCCTGGGGATTCCCTGGGGCGCTGTGACAGCGGAGCGCGACAGGCTGCGGCGCGTCGAGATCGATGATCGCGAGCAAGCTGACAGCCTGCACAAAGCGGCGGCAGTCTATTTCGGGGGCGCTGGAGCTGCGCCATTCTGGCGCGGATTCTTCCGTCGGAAGTATGCCAAGCTGATAGAAGCTGGCGGGGATTACACGTCTGTCCCGCGATTCGATGAATTCGTGCGCGGCCACTACGCGCAGGGTGGGGAAGATGTAAACGGCGACCAGCTGTGCAATGGGTGGACCTGCGACGACGCATGGGAGCTGCTGACGGAAGAGCGCCCACCGTTGCGCAGCGTGTGGGAGCTGTACGATCAGGCTGTGCGAACATTAGCGGCGCAATCGCTGCTAGGGACTGAGATAGGTGATTGTGTCGAGCGCGCTACTGCCGGCGGTGTCGTCGGCGGGGACGCGCCGTTTTAACTGGAGGATGCGAGATCATGACGGAAGAGCAAACGAAGCGCCGCGCCTACGCGCGGCAACGGTTGGCAAAAATTGCGGGCTGGCTGTACGGGCCGGCAGATTTGTTCGGCAAATGCGATGAGTGCAGCAATGGTACGGTTGCGCTGTGGAGCGATATTGATAATCGCGAGCCGGGCCAGCGGGCCGATCATTACTGCCGAGAATGCTGGGGGTTTCGTGCGTCCAGTCTGCGCGAGCGATTGGCGGAACCTGACGAGTTCGCGCTGGTGAACGATCCGCCTCGACGGCCAGTGCAGCAGTTTGAGGGCCTGGAGAATACGCGACAACGGAAGTTGGTGGATGGCCTGGATTGTTTGCCGGGCCAGTTGGATCTGTTTTAACCTTAAATAAGGATGCGAGATCATGACGCTAGAAATTGATTCTATCGTGCCTAGTCCCGAGCTGATGAGGGCGGCGCCCGAGCTGCTGAGACTGTGCAAGCTGGCGCTGCGATTCCTAAACGATCCTGACGTTGACGACTTCGATGAGCTGGCTTTCGCGACTGACCTGGAAGTTGCGGTAAACAGCGCCACTGAAGGGCCGACTTACACGCTGATAAGCGCGGCGGTGAAAGCGGCCAGGATGACAATCAATCTGCCGAATCGCTATCGGATAACGCAAGAAGTCTACGATGAGGCGCTGGGCGCTATGCCACCGATCTACGGGGAGCATAGCTTTTGGATGGGCGAGCCGTACACACACGACAGCAACGGCCGCGAGGTCTCGCTGCAGTGCTGGCGGGAAGGAACGAAGTATTTTTGCCGATTGTCGACAGTGGGGGGGCGTCATGTTCTCTAAGTTCATGGTCGCACTGGCTTGTTTCTACGTCGTTGCCGTCTTGGCCAACGAGATCTGGCACAAGCTACGGCGATAGGTTTGATCTCCCCGGCGGGGCGCGTGCCTCGCTGGGGTTTTTTCTTCTCCACTTAGAAGGATTGAACGATGAAACGGGTTGCAATTACTTACCGGCGCGTCTCGACAATGCGCCAGGCTGAGAAGGGCCAGTCGCTCGCGGCGCAGCGTGAGCAAGTGAGCCGCTACTGCGAGATGCGCGACTTCGCGGTGATCAAACATGCGGAAGATCGCGGGAAGAGCGGGACAAGCCGGGACGGGCGGCCAGGGCTGCGGGAAGCGATCGCGCTGGCCTGTGAGCGCAAGGGCGTTCTTGTCGCCTACTCGCTGAGTCGGCTAAGTCGATCGGTGATCGATGCAGCCAATATTCTGCGTGAGCTGCGGGAAGCTGGGGCGGATCTGGCGATCGTTGATTGCCAGATTGATACTACAACAGCTGCTGGGAAGCTGATTTACAACGTCATCGCGGCGATCGCTCAATTCCAGTCCGAAATGATTGGCGAGCAAATTAAGTATCGCAACAATGCTACCGTGGCGCTCAAGGGCTACCGAACAAACGGATCGCAGCCGGCGGGCTGGAAGATTGAGAACGGCGTCCGTGTGCCGATCGAAGCTGAGTTGGCGATCGTGAGGACGGTTCAGGAGATCGCTGCGGGGAAGAGCCTGAACGAAGCCGCGAAAGCCGTGCAAGCCGCTGGCGTGGCGACGATCAGCGAAGCTAAGGGGCGCGGCAAGCGGAAGTGGACGGCCAGTATGGTTCGCAAGATCCTGGCCAAGTCGTAGCGCATAAAAAAGCCGGCCAGTCCTGGGATCTTCAGTCGGGGGACATGGATCGAAGGGACTGGCCGGCACAATGCCTCGTGCATTGTCTTCTACGTTTTCGATAGGTTCTCACCGTCGAACAGAACGCTAGCGACAGGCGTTCCAGCGCCATTACTGACTCGCCAGCGAATCCACATGCCGCCGGGCAAAATGAGCGCCTGCGGGCGCACGCCATAGGCTGAATTCGTCCAGCTCTCTTGGACGGAACCGTCAGCGCCGGGGTAGCAGGGCCCCCAAGTGCCGTCTGTGCCGTTGCTCGAATCGTCGGACGCCTCCATCGTGACCGACTCGTTATCGAGATTGCCGCAGTAGGCAAAAGCGGCGCGGCCAAAGTGGGTGACTCGCAAGCCGGCGCTGGCGGCGTTTTTGGCTAGGGGGATCTTATTGGATGCGGCCATTTTATCTTCCTTCGTAGTCTAAGTGGCGCTAGAGGGTGTCGTTAAAAATGAGCGGCGTCTGGCCGCTGTTGGGCATGAGATTGTTAATGATAATCATCGGCGATGGGCCTGTGCTGGCTGGATCGATGAGATCTTCCACGCTTGCGATCTGGCCGGCCAGCGACGTCCCGTTGTTGATCGTGATCGACGACTGCGCTACGGTCGTCGTGTACTTGATCATGCCTGCCATCCAGTTGTGATAGTCGTTAATCGTGACGTGCATGGTGTCGCCAAGATGTATGGCGTAGTTATCCCAGACGTCGGTGCCGTTGCGGCAGAAGTGACCGCCGTTGAATAGGACGTGAGCGTAGTAGGCAATGCCTGGCTCAATGTCGAGCAACTTGGAGTTGCGGGCGGTGCTATCGAAGTCGATCCCGCGAAACTCCCAGCGTGAGCCGTTGGGGCCAAAGCCCGAAGGGTTGTCGTTGCGGAGCTGAAGGACGGTTGACGGAGATCCGCCGACAAGCAGGTCGGTGACGGTCAGCTTCCCGCCGGCCAGGTAGTCGAAAATCGTGTCAGTGTGCCCGACTCGCAAGTTATAGAACTTGTGGGACAGGCCGAATTCGTTATTCGATCGGAAGAAGCGGCCATTCTTGTAGCTGACGCAATATTGATAGTTTGACTCGTCGCAATTGCCGTCCGACAGAGATGCGCCGCACTCGATGGCCGTGTCGAAGCCGCCAAGCCGCCAACCGTGGGCGTCGAGCTTGCCGGTGCCCATGACGGCGTCTCGATTGATGTAAACGCCTCGCGGGGTGCGTAGGCCGGTGTCGGCGATCAGCTCGCCGGTCTGCATCCCCTGGAGCGTCCAATTGTAGAAGCCAAAACCGTCGCGCTTGTAGTTGATGGCAGCTTCATTTGAGCCCTTCGTCCCGTCGTAGACGTAGACGGAATTCGCTCGCATGTATTCGCTGTCTTGCTCGATGAAGTCTGGAGCGCCGAAGCCCCAGAGCGCCCCGCCGCTGCCGCCGTCGATGTCGAGCGTCTCAGTGGCGACTATCTCCCCGCACTTGAGGAAAAGATGGCGAGCGTTTTCCTTGTCGTTGTCGATCGCTGCTTGGATCTCGGCCAGGGACGTCAGCGGCGACGCGATCAGGCACAACTCTTCCAGCAGATCGTAGAGGAGCTGTGAGCCAGCGCCTGTCGGGATCCACGATCCAGGGATTGAGGGCATGGTAGACCTAGAAAACTAAGGGAAATTGGGTGGCGGGGTAGATGCCTGAAGCAACGGAAGCGATGGCGGAATGGGAGCTAATTTCGCCAAGCAACAGGCCGTTCAGCTCGGCCAGCGACATGCCGTTCAGCTCGGCCAGTAGTAGCGGGTTGAGGATTAGCATAGGTGCAGTGGCGGGTTGAGCGACGAAAACACGGCGGCCGAAGCGGAAGCCTGGATGGCATCGTCCCCAGAGCCGGCTTCGCCCTCGCCGAGGTTCGTCACGGTGATGTTCAACGTGAGATCGTCGGTGCCGGCAGCATTGGTCGCTCTGATTTGCAGGACGTAAACATTGTCTAGATCAGCGTCTTGCGGATCTTCGTAGTCGGGTGCTGCGTCGAACGTGACGACGCCAGTAGCCCCAACGACGCCAAACAGCGCTGCGTCAGCACCGCCCGTGATGCTCCAGGTGATCGGCTCGTCGCCCGTTGCTGCCATCGTGACGGCCGTAGTCGAGTTCTCGGGGCGGTTGAAGCTGGCGGTCGTGGTAATCGTGGGAGGCGTGCCGCTCGCCGCCGCGCTAAACGTCAGCGCCAGCGTGTCATTCCCCGCATCGTTCGTCAGCGTCAGCGTCAGCGTCTCATCGCCTGCCGAGATTGCCCCTGAGCGGGTGATCGTCCAGGTGCCGTCCGCGTTGTCCACCACGCCGTAGCTGGCAGCGTTCGTGCCGGTGAGTCCTTCCGTCATGGGAAGGTTGCCCCATGCGGCTACAGTGACGCTGGGTGTGTCGCCTGCGGTGCAGTTGACGGTGGCCGATGCGCCGTGCGACCAAATCGACGGGGCGATCATGCCGAATTCGTTCCAGGGCCGGATGTCGCCAGAGTTGTACCAGAAGGTGTTGAGCGTGGTTGACAGAACGACGTTCCAAAGGGCTAGTTCGTCAATCTGCCCGTTCATAAAGTTGGTCGTAGTCGGGCTATTCGCTTGCCCGATACGAAAGAGCGCCGTGCTGTCGAAGATGTTCGTTGAATGGGCGGCAGTGTCGCGTGTGCCTGCATTAACAGAGATGCCAATAAGGTCAGCGACGGGGTCGTGAAACGCCATCACGCCTTCCCATGCTCCAGTTGCCCCCGCCCCGAACGTATTGGCGAGAACCGCCGTATTACCAGACCCATCGCCAGAGACGAACCACTGATACCGGCTCGTTGAGTCCTGATAGTTCAGTGCGTAGCTGCGTTGATTGCCGGTGCTAAGCCACTTGCCGCACACGCCACGGTCCGCGCCAGTGTTCGTTCTCTTGACTGCGGCTGCAATCGTCAGCGCGCCAGTTTGCGAGTTCGCGGTCCCGTCCGGCTGAGTTAGCTGCTGGGCGCTTGCCGCCGCCAACGTCGCAGCATTCCCAATCTTGCCGGAAGTGAACGTCGTCGTGTTGACGTTAGTGAGAAGTAGAGTTGTGGCCGAGTGTGATTGGCTTTCCAGCACGTCTCGCAGATCGTAATGAAAGACGAGCCCGTCCAGCAGCATCGGCTTGGTTGCCGACACCGGATAAACCATCTCGTACTTCTGATGCGTGCGCCACTGATATACGTCGTGGAACGTGCCGCCAAAGTCTCCCTCAATAGCGGCTCCTGACAGGTCTTCGGCGGTCCATGTCGTGTAGTCGTTCGGGTCTGAGACGTAAGCAACAAGGTGATCGTCGCTCTCACGCCGGATGACGCACGCTGCCACGAGGTCCGAATCCCGGATGACGATATCGGGCGGCATGACGAACGCCGATGCGCCAGAGCCGGTGACCACTGTATTTTCAACCCACACCGAACCAGTGTGGTGGTAGTGGACGATGGCGCGATTAGTCGCTCCGCGCAGGTAGGCGACGTGCGGGCGACCGTTGGCATCAACCCCAGTGCAGGAGCCGGTGGAAAGGCCGTTGCTGTTGCCCGTCGAGTCGATGACTTCGCAGTTCGCGCGGCGAATGGGGACCGTCTGCGAGCCGGTAGTTTTGCTGAACGTCGTGCCGTTCCAGCGAAAAAAGAAGACGTTGTTGTTCGTCGTTGCGTCGCCCGTGTCGCGCCAGATGCCGCTGGCGTACATATAGCCGGTCCCCGCCCCATCCCAGTCGGCGGTGAAGCAGGGGAGATTAAGGTAGGGCGAGATCGCGTCTGTGAGGCCGTCAAGCAACAGGCCATCAGTGCTAGTCCCCGGCGCTGGCGCCCATGCAGGCGTTCCCGTGTGATCGTACTGGAACATATACCAGTCGCGATTACCCGAGTCGCCGCCTTGACCGCACCAGAAGTAGAGGTTGTTGTCGCCAGGGTCGCGAAAGAAAAACGGGTACGTCATCTCGTCGAGAACGGCGTGCAGCGTTGTTTCGCTGCCAAGCGCCCCAGCAAACGACGGGTCATTGATCGGGAGCGTCGATACGCGATAGTTTTGCGCCTCGTTGTGATGGTCGTACATGAAATGCACGTAGCCATTCGGGTCGAAGTCGAAGGCGATATACTCATGCGCGTCATCAGCCGGAGACGGCGGACCAATGTTCGGGAGGCTGCGGTTGCCGTTGTAGAGGAAGTGGGTCCACGAACCGCGATTGACGCGGTACGAGAACACCATCTTCATATTCGGCCCCCAGAACGCCGTGCCCTGGTATTCAACTCCCCCAAGCACAATTGTCTGGATGGCGCCGCCTTGGCGAGTGACCCAGAAGTTCGTGCCGGCCAACGTCGACCCGCCAACGTCGGAAATATATTCCGTCGAGTAGGACGAACCGGGGCCGGGCCATGAGATGAGGTTGTAGTTCGCCATCGTTTACTTCGTCACCGCCGTCTGCACTTGGTAGTTAGTTCCCGCACTCCGCGTATCGCCACCCAAGTTCCCCGCCTCATCCACGCACGGCTGCCGGAAGCTGTACTTCGTTTTTCCCTTCAGCCCGCCAATCGTGACTTCGTGATCCGTCTTCAACTCGCCCGGCAACACCATCTGCGGCCAGACGCCGAGCTTGATATCGCCGATGGCGTACTCCGTGCGGATGCGGGCCGGCTTGTCGAGCTTCGTGCGGATGGTGATTGAGGTCGCCGTGGTTGTGACTGTTCGCTCCAGAATCTTCGGCGGAGTGAGGTCGCCGATGGGGGCGCAGAGGCCGACGATTCCGGGCTTGGTTGTGGCTCCGGCGGGCACCGGCTTGCCGCCGAACTGCCAAGCGTACTTCGCCCAGAGTTGGGCGTTCGTCAGCCCCGGTTCAGGCGTCATGCGGCCGCCGCCGTCGAGATCGTTAATGAAGTTAATGCCGCCGCCGGTGCCATCAGCGATATCGGTAACATGCTCTAGCGTCGGCGTCCCAGTGAAGTCGCCGCAGTTGAGTAGGGAGAGGTTAGCCATCTACTTACGCTCCCACTCTTCCGAGATCTGGAGGATACGGCGCGAGGTAGACGATCTTCTTCCCCGCCTGCTGTTCAATGGCTTTGATGTTAGCCCTAACTCGCGACCAGTTGGAATCAGCGCGGGCCATCTCGAAGCCGATCTCCGCGCCGTTCTTCGCAGCCCACACAATGAGCTGGTTATGCGGCGCGCCGATGTTTGTGCTTGACTTCATCGCGTTCGACTTGACGACGGCGCGGCCGGGTGCGATCTCGACTAGATACTTAATCAACCGCTTCATGCCGGCGACGTCCGGCAGGCCGATCGCAAAGAGGAGCTTCTGCCGGGGGAATGCCTTCGCCCAAGCCAGTATGAGGCGCTTGTCGGCCGCCTCGATCGTCGGAGCGATCTTGTGGTGTCGCTCTTCGCTGACTCGGAATGGCGAGCATCCTGTAAGGTGGACGCCCCAAAGCGACGGATCGTTGGCGTAGCGGCGACCCAGCTCCGCGATCAGCGACTCCCACTCGCGCAGGTGCTCTTCACTGGTGAAGTTCTCGGCGTCCCCTGAGCAAATTAGCAGCGTCCATAGATCTCCGGCCTTGGCTGCGGTGGCCTGGCAAGAATCCAAGAACGGAAAAAGATCCCACGGTTTGCCGGCCCGATCCCAACGACGGCCACGAACCGTCATGCCGTCGATGCCGCGAGTGTTAAGGTGGGCCAGGGTGAGAAGCCGCCCGCGACGCGGGGCGTCCAGGAGATCCTCGTCGTGCGAGGCGGGCTGGAGGGCGAAAGTGGGCATTATAGTCCGCCTTGGGCGTCGACAGTGACAACTGGAGGGTCTGGCGAATGGGCTGCATTACGCTCTCGCTGCCTATCTTCGCGAATCATCCGCAAGACTTCGGTATTGTTCTCAAGCGCTGCCGTGGATCTCTTGGCCTGCTCGTTCTGTGTGTTCATGACGAACTCGATAAATCGGTCCATCCGCTCCGACGCCTTTTTGATTTCGTCTCGGCCAATCCACATAAACGCACAGCATAGAAGGGTCGGAATTCCGAGCGACTTGACCGTTTCCGGTGAAAGCCACTTCGCTATGGTGCTTGTCTCGGCGGGCATTTCTGTCTCAGGCATTTGAGTGCGTCTTTCTATAGAAAAAGCCTGGCGATTGAGTCCTGAATCTCAATCGCCAGGCGGCGACCTACTGGCTACCCTACCCGCCGCGACGCGCCTGGCGGTTGGCCCTCAACGCCTGGCGGATCGGCCCGCCCTTAACGACGAACGCGCCGAGGCGTCTAAATGCTCCTCTGACCGGGCCTGATGCGTGATAAACGCTCTTAGTGACGACAGTCGATCTGGTAGTCGTCGCCGCCGCTGCCGGCGCACAGGTGCAGTCGGGACAGCTGCATGGACAATCGGCGGGCGCTGCCGTCGTGACAGTCTCGCAGCCGTCGGGCCCGCAAACGGTTTGCGTTGTCGTACTGACCTGGCGGACCAAGCCCTTGTTGATCAACGGCGGCATGGCTTTCAGGCTGACAGGATCGACGGGGACGACGACCTGCTGTCCGTCATCGGTGGCGACGACGATAGCAACCAGGTGGGAGTATTGCCCGGCGTCGACCTTCTTGGCCTGCAAGATGGAGACGGCGGCGATCAGCATGGTCACAAGGACCAATCGAATGAAACTCAATCCAGACACGGTATCAATCACTCATTGGGGTGGGGTGGACGAAACGAAATTAATCGGCCAGGAAAGCCGAGTCGATGCAGAACGCCCAACTGGCGCTCTTCTTCATCTGGCTTTCGGTATCCCAGCCGAAGCCGGCGGTCATGCGGCCGAGAGCCTGGCCCCACGGTCCCCAACTGTTGAGGTAGGGCACGACGTAGCGGCCATTCTTCCAACGAATGCCGACGTAGAAAATCGAATGGCCTTCGCGACCGACAACGACGCCCCGCCCCTTCGCCAGGACGGTCTTCAGTCCGGCCAGGGTGCGGATCGCCTTGCCGCCGGCAATGCGGAACTTGGCGGCCGTCGTCTTCCAGCCGTCGGGGAAGCGAGTGCTGAAGCCAGTCGCCGGCATAACGTGGTCGCCGTACTTCTCCCGGTTCTTGGGAGTGTCGAGCGGAAGCACGCCGGTCGTCTGGAGCTGCTCGAACGCATCGCTAACGGAAGCGCCCGAGCTGGCCGAGCGGCCGATCTGCTTGTAAAGCGAGATCGCGGACAGGTCGATCCCCTGCTCGATGCCAAGATGCTCGTTTAGCATCGTCTCGAACAGTTTGGTCGCCGCGTTGCCGACGCAAGATCCCTCTTGCTTTTGATTGAACACCGACCGGACGAACCATTCCAGCGAGCCATTCGCCTCCTGCTGCTCGCACGCCTCGCGGACCTGCGCGTCAGTGTAGATCTCGTCGTCGCCATCCTCGAAATACTCCATGCTGGAGCCGAAGATATTGGGTCCGGTGTCGCCGTAAACGTATTCCGGCTCTTTTATAAAGTCGACGTCAAGGTAACGATCGTCGATCTCGACTGCACCGCTCATGATCAACCCCCTCCCCGCTTGGTGTATTCGACCAAGTTGTCTGCCGTGACGTCCGGCCCGAGCTTGGTTTGATAAAGGACCACCTTTGTGGCGGGGTCCAGGATGAACGCTGCCGGCACGCCGACGCCAAGGGCCTTGAGCTTTTCGACCAGGGGATGCGGCTGGCCGCTTTGGTCTTTCTGCTCTTCTTCCAGGAATTGAACGATATGTCCGTTGGCCTTGAAGTATTGCGCGGCGGCGCTGTTATTCGCGGTGTTGACGCGAAAGTTGGCGAAAGCAGCCGAGTCGTCGTCTACCTCATGCAGCACGACGACTAAGCGCTTTCCCTCCACGACGGGCGGAACGGGCGGCGGAGTCGGGCCAGGCGGCTCGGTGCCGAGATCCGATGCGATTTTCGCTAGCGCCGCGTCGAGCGACTGGCGGACTTTCGCATCAGCCAGCGATCCCGATGCTGCAGCATCGATCCGCTTTTTGATCTCAACGGCCGCTGGCTGGTCCTGCGGGATCTTCGCCATGTCATACGAGACGACGAAGAATCGCTGCACCTGAGCGACGGTCTGGAATTGGGCCAGGCCAGCGCGACCGTCAGAAACGATTTCAATAAACGTCGGCCGCAAGGCGCCGGCCAGCTCCGCGAGCGTCTTAACGATTGGCGGCGGCGGAGTCGGGCCAGGCGAGCCGACCGAATAGACGACTTCCCCCAGCATGACGGGGTCCGCGTCGCCGGGCGGGATGAGATAGCCGCGCAGCTTGTGCGTTCCTGGCGTGGCGAAGACGTGAGCCCGGCCGAGTCCGATCTGCACCGGCGTCGAGCCGTCGTCGCCGATCCAGATCAGCCGCTCGCCCGGCTTGATGTCGACCTTGGCCAACAACTCCTGGCCGAGGGGCGTGACTTCGGGGATCTCGATGGCTGGAGGGGCTGTCGCCGATCGGTTCGGCGGACTCGACCAATCGAAGTCGTACGGCGGCGGCGGAATCGGGCGCACCGGCTCTTCAGCGACTACAGGAGCGGCCAGGAGAAGGGCGGCGGCAATGAGGATGAATCGCTTCATGATTTTCCTTACTTCAAAAAAGGGCCGCCACCGATGCCCCAGTGGCGGCCCCCAGTTTCACCTGTGGAGACGTCGGGCGAAACTACGTTTTTGACAGCCAGGCGAGAAGGGCCTTGATCCCCTGCTCGATCAACGCGAGGACGAACGGATTGATTGCCGATTCGCCCGCCGCGTAGACGCCGTCTTCACTCATGCCCTCCAGTACCGCCAGCGCTTCCTTCTTCTCGTCGTCCGAGCAAGTGAGCGCGTCGCCGGCAAACGTCTCGGTCCCCGGCGGCTCGCCGATCGTGGCGCCCAACGCAGCCCCTTCGATCGTGTAAACGCACTTGGCGAACAGCGGCAGCTCTTCCTTGACGGTTTTACCGCGAGCGATGCGGACCAGATCCTTGAAGCAATCCACGCTGAACTGCGGATATGGCTGATGCGTGTGACTCATTGCGACCTCTTGTAAAAGTGGAGAAACAAAACCTGAAATGGCAGGGGCGGGAATCGAACCCGCGACCTCCGGGTTATGAGCCCAGCGAGCTACCTGGCTGCTCCACCCTGCACTAGATCCTAGATCTCGTCGTCTTCGACCGGGACGTCGGCCACTTCATCGCCAACCGCGATGCCCGGCACCTGGAAGGGATCCGACGGCGGGGTGAGATCGGCGGCCAGGACAGTCGCCGTCAGAACCGGCACAAGCGACACGTTGCCGGCGTTGTCGACCCACGCATACTTGGCCGCGACCTGGACGCCTTCCGGTGCGACGACGACGACCGGCTCCAGGCTCGCCTTGTCGCCGCGAATCGGCGCCTGGTCGACGCCGTCAAAAGTCGGCGTGAATTGCCATTGCGAGATCTCGTTCTTTTCGTCGTCGGAAAACGACTCAAGATTGATATCCGTGGGGGTGAGCAAGACTTGAATTCCCATGGGGATTTCGGCTCCAGAAAGAATTGAAGGGGCTTGAATTGGATCCGGCGGAAGCGGCCAGCCCGTAGCATGAGCAATCGAGCGTCGAATCAGCGTCAACTCGGCCGCGATCGTCTCCAACGGCTCGCAAGTGATGTCGATTGTCAGCTTCACAGGGCCTCCCGCTCTTGCCGTCTCAAAATGAGACAACGCCAATCGTTACAGATCGGCACGGTTCGCGTCAAGCGAAACCCTAGAAGCCAGCGTTTTCTGCGGCCACGCGCGCCGCCCCCGCCGCCCGCTGCCGAGCCTGGCCCTTCTCGTAGACCTCGAGCGCCGCACGCTGCCAATGCGGCTCGCTGCTGACGCAGCTAAAGCCGCCGCTGCCGTCGACCAGCCAAAGGTCTTCGACCATCCGAGGCGACGACGGCGGCTTGCAGGCCGTGCAGTGCAATCGGTCGGGATCACCGATCGCCTCCCAGAAAAGAAGCCCCTGGCAAATTAGGCAGGGCTGGAGATCCACGCGGCTTAACACTGCCGGCGCACGCCGCGATTCCTCCTCCTGGAAGACGCCCTTCGCTCGATCGACCATCGAGCCCGTGATTTCCCAGTCTTTTGCCGGATAGACCAGCATGAGCCCCCGCATGACTGCAGGCACCCATTCCTCGAATCCGATCGGCCAGCACTCGGGCTCACTGACCTGGTGCATAACCAGCTTCGAAGCCAGGGCGACGCTCGATCGACCATCCTCGATCGCTCCTGGACCTGGCGGATCCGCAATCGTCTCATTTTGAGACGACCCATCTTTCTCAGCTCCGCTAACCTTCGACCATAGACTCATTTTATCACGCAGGGTTACAGTTGTAATTGGGGCGTAACGCAAAGTGTAACGGCTTAAAGCGTTTGCGGCCAACGGGTTAAGTGCTGCCGTTGCGCGGTTGCGCTTTTTTGGAGCGATAGCTCTCTCTCTCTACAAACTTTTTCTGATGTCCGACCTCTCTCACCCACACAATTTTCCCTCTCTCTGCTGTGGGGTCTATCGATCCAAAATAGTGTAACGGACGTAACCCTATTTAATTGCCATAACTATAACTCTATACTCTATACTTACTTACTTACTCTAACCTTTACTTACTGGCGTTACATTTAGCCTTCATTTGCCGTTGCGCTCCGTTGCGCGTCTCATTCTGAGACGACCCAAATTGCCAGAAATCAGAACGTGCCGAGATCCAGGCCGGTCTGCTTGATCGGGATGATCAATCCCCGCTGGGTGGTGCCGCCAACCTTCCTGGCCGACCGCGAGACACCCGCGAGCCGCAGGAGGATCTGATCGATCCTCTGGCCCTCCCAAGGGCCTCCACGCAAGAGCTGTGAGCCGATCGCCCGAGGAACCAGGAACAACGCCTCAATGTCCGCCGACCCCTCCTTAGCGATCGGCTTGACGCCTGCAAGCTCCAACCTGGCCGCGTACTCAAAGCGGTAGGTCGACGACTCCATGATCTGGCCGACCGTCAGCGAGCCCTTCCCCCCCAAATTAACAGGGGCCGCGATGATATCGACCATCAGCTGCTCGTGGTCGACCTTCCCCTGGTCGGCCTTGTCGATATTGCCCGTCAGCTCCTCGATCGTGTTGCGGCACCATTGGATGTCATACCCTCCAGCGACCGCCAGCATGGCTGCCGGGACGGCATAGCTCTCAATCATCCGCGCGTCGACGCCTTTGACCTTCGTGTCCTTCGTCGCATAAGCCATCCGCTTCGCCTCGATCGCCCCCCGCATGGCGACGGCCAACAGCTTCGTCCCCAGCGTCGGCAGGTAGCTGAGATCGTCCGGCAGGCTCAATCCACCCTCTTTCCCCTCCTCCGCCTTCAGTAGCTCGAATTGGACGTAGCGATTGGCGTCCGGCTGCTTCTCAAGCCCCGTCTCGGTGGCCGCCACCCAAAAGATATGCCGCAGTTTGAAGTCGACGCCCCGATGATGGGCCGTCCCCTTGGCCGTCTGCTCGCCGCGTGACGCCTGGCGGAACGCTTCGAGCGCCTTCGTCCGCTCGCGGCCGGCCTCGAACTCGTCGCAGAGAATGACGCGGGCGGTGTTGCCGATCTTCTGTAGGATCCCCGCCGCCGACGACTTGGCCGACTTGTAGGCGAGGTTACCGAAGAGCCCCTTGCGCGTGTCGGTCCCGCCCATCGCCTCGAACAGCAGCGACTTGCCAGAATGAGACTCGCCGCCGACCGACACCAATGGCCGCCAGCGGAAGATCGTCTGCACCCACGTCGCCAGGCAAAGTCCGGCCATGAGCGTCGGATCGATCGCCTGATGCTTCCACCGCCAGCGGTCGAATAGAGCGACCGTCTCGGTGACGACGTCCTTCCGCCATTCCACGTCGACCGCCAGCTCTAAACATTGCGTGAGCTGGTCGAAGTCGTACCATTCCGCGTTGACGGTGCCGAAGTCGAGAACTAGGCCGTCAGCGCGCGGGGAAATAATCTTTCGCAGGACGCGGTCGCCGTTCCAGCGGGATCCCTCATGCTGGCCGACCAGCACAAGCGTTTCCGTCTCCTGCCCCTTCTCGTCGAGCCCCTGCCAGACGCCAGCTCCGCGCTCGTCGGCAGTCGACCGCCGGCCGGATGCGGCCAGTGCGATCGCCTCTTGGATGTCTTCCAGCGAAAACGTCGTCTCGTTGTCCGGCTCGCGGCTAACGATCACCTTGGCCGCCCCGCCGCAGATCTGGATAAGCTGCGCTTTCTTCAGCCGGCTAATGTCGCGGATCGTCGATGACTTCCGCGTGGTCGCCAACGTCGAGAAGACGCGGATATTGCCGTTCTCCTCTTCGTAGAGAACTTCAAGCTGCAGCTTCTTTAGGATGAGATCGTGGATCGGGAATTCGGTCTTCGATAGATCGATCTCCCCGTCGGCCGTGCGAGCAATCTTGATCGGATCCGCCGCCTCGGCCATGCTGATGAGATCGGCATACGTGCCCCCGTCGTTAATCCAGTCGCGGAGATCCTTTCCATGCGTTTCTGCCACCTCGTAGGGAAGTTCCAGAAATCGTGTTTTGATTCCTTCCGGCGCTTGCGAGGCGATCGCAGTAGCCCACTCCCGCCCGCCAGTAACGCCAGGCTTGTCGGCGTCGTGAATGACGTTGCAATTGACGGCTGCGAGTGCGGTCGCGGGCCAGCGGGGTTTCTCTTTGGATCCATTCGCATTGGTAATAACGACGTGCCGATCTCTAAGATGCTCGGGGATGAGCCCTTGAAGGGCTATCAGGTCCGTTACCCCTTC
>Ga0247823_10000875_pt1 | contig 25423 bp, 20 predicted proteins | sample 13C_PalmiticAcid_2_FD_192426 | JGI IMG/M metagenome (GOLD analysis project Ga0247823, IMG submission 192426) | Soil microbial communities from agricultural site in Penn Yan, New York, United States - 13C_PalmiticAcid_Day30 | ecosystem: Environmental > Terrestrial > Soil > Agricultural land... | reverse complement strand
GGACATCAAGGAAAGGAACGATTGAGCCATGGTCTTCAAGCGCAGCGCCCAGCGCTATGGGCGAACGCCGCCTCCCGAAACGCCCTATCAACGTGCCGGTCAGCTCTGGGACGAGCGGATCGGATCGGCGCGGGTCCAGGCGCGCAACTGGCGGCTGATGGCGTTCGGCTGCCTCGCCATGGCCGGGGCGGTGTCCGGTGGCCTGTTGTGGCAGGCGACCCAGTCGCGCGTCGTTCCCTATGTCGTCGAGGTCGACAGGCTGGGCGAAGCGCGGGCGGTGACGCAGGCCGATCGCGATTATCGGCCGACCGACCCGCAGATCGCCTGGCACCTCGCCAAGCTCATCGCCGATATCCGCTCGATCTCGCTCGACCCGGTACTGACCCGGAAGAACTGGCTCGGCGCCTATGACTTCGCGACCAGGCGTGGCGGGCAGTTCCTCAGCGACCATGCGCGCGCCGCCGACCCGTTCGCCCGGATCGGCGAGCGCACGGTATCGGTGCAGGTGACGAGCGTCGTGCGCGCCTCCGATCGCTCGTTCCAGGTCAAATGGACCGAGAGCGCATTCGAGCGCGGCGCTCCCGCCGGATCGAGCCGATGGACCGCGATCCTGACGATCGTGCAGCGGCCGCCCGCCACCACTGAGATTCTGCGCAGGAACCCGCTCGGCATCTATGTCGATGCGATTGACTGGAGCCGCGAGCTCGAGGCGCCCGCGCCGCAACCGGCGCAAGCCGCGCCACCGCCAGCCCCCATGAACCTGCCCGTCGGGTCGCCGCTCGATCCGACGCTTGCCGACACCCCAATCCAGAACAGCCAGGAGGTTTCCCGATGAGACTGATATCGCTGTCGATCGCCGCTGCGATCGGCCTGCCCGCGGCCCATGCGCAGGATAGCGGGCTTGGCACCGTCGCCAGCGCGAACCGAGCCGCGACACAAGCGCCCGCGGCACAGGGCTTCGTCAATGCGACGCAGGTCTATGCCTTCGCCGAGGGCATGATCTTCCAGGCCCATACGGCGCCGGGCACGATCACCGACATCACGCTCCAGCCAGGCGAGACGCTGATCGCGGTCGCCGCAGGTGACACCGCGCGCTGGGTCATCGGCGATACGAGCAGCGGCAGCGGCGACACCAAACGCACCCATGTTCTGGTGAAGCCCTTCGCCGCGGGTCTCATCACCAACCTCGTCATCACCACCGACCGGCGCGCCTATCATCTGCGGCTCACCAGCAATGCCCGCACTGGAATCGCGGCGGTTCGCTGGACCTATCCGCGGGACGAACTGCTGGCGCTGAAGGCCAGGGCCGAAGCGACCCGCCTTGCCGCACCGGTGGCGGAAGGCTTGAGCATCGAACGGCTGAACTTCGGCTATACCATCACCGGTGACAAACCGGCGTGGCGGCCGCTGCGCGCCTTCGACGAGGGCCGCCAGACCTTCATCGAGTTTCCGGAGAGCCTCGGACAAGGCGAGGCGCCGCCGTTGTTCGTCATTGGTGCGGAAGGCAAGGCCGAACTGGTCAACTACCGCCTGGCTGGCCGCTTCTATGTCGTCGATCGTCTGTTCGACCTGGCCGAGCTGCGCCTCGGCCTCAAGAAGCAGCAGGTCGTGCGGATCGCGCGCGCGCATGGGAAGCGGACATGAGCGAGCAGCCCGACCCGCCGCCGCCCGCGACGGCCAAGCTCGACCCGGAATCGCTTGCCATCCGCGCCCGGCCGGCGCGCGCGATCCGGTTCCGTCGCGGCGTCATCATCTCCGGCGCGGCGATCGGCTCGGCGAGCCTGATGGGCATCGCCTGGATGGCCCTGCAGCCGCAGATCTTCAGCAGGCAAACCCAGGAGAGCGAACTCTCCCAGCCAATGAACAAGCCCTCCGCCGACGCGCTGGCGAACCTTCCCGCAAGCTATGGCGACGTGCCGAAGCTCGGGCCTCCCTTGCCGGGCGATCTCGGGCGTCCGATCCTCAAGGCCCAGCAACAGATGGCGACCGACGCCGGCGCCCGAGCTGGTATGGTCGACGACCAGGCGGCCCTCCGCGCGCAGCGCCTCGCCGAACTGAAGGCCGCGCGAGAGAGCGGGCTGATGGTGCAGGTTCGCGGGGGTGACGCGGGCAAGGCGGCTACCGAAACGCCGTCGGCCATCGTGGCTGCCTCCGTCGCGCCTGAGCCACAACCCGCCGGTAAGAGCCGCAAGGAGCAATTCACCGAGCGGCAGGACAAGGACAGCGATCTGAACGGCCATGCGCTGACCCCCGCAGCCTCACCCTATATGGTCTCTGCGGGAAGCGTGATCGCCGCGAGCCTGATCACCGGCCTCAACTCGGACCTGCCAGGCACGGTCACGGCGCAGGTGACGCAGCACCTGTTCGACACCGCCACCGGCCGCATTCTCCTGATACCCCAGGGCGCCAGGTTGATCGGCAAGTACGATAGCGTCGTCGCGTTCGGGCAGCGCCGCGCGCTGGTCGTGTGGCAGCGGCTGATGCTGCCCGACGGCAGCTCGCTCCGTCTCGACAACATGCCCGCTACCGATCCGTCTGGCTATGCCGGCCTCGCCGACAAGGTCGACTTCCATAGCTGGTCCTTGCTCAAGGGTGTCGCCATCGCAACGCTGCTCGGCGTCGGTTCCGAGCTGACGATCTCGGGCGAAAGCGACCTCGTCGAGGCCATCCGGGAATCGGCGCAATCGAACACGGCCCGTGCGGGCGATCAGGTCACCCAGCGCAACCTCGATATCCAGCCCACCATCACGATCCGCCCCGGCGCGCCCGTGCGCGTGCTGGTGACCCGCGATCTCATTCTCGCGCCCTGGCGCGGATAAGGAGGCGACATGCCGGAATTGAAACGCGCCAAGCTGCCCGACCGGACGCCGGTCAAGCTGTCGATCACAATCACGCCGGACCTGCAGGCCCAGTTGCAGGCCTATGCTTCAGCATATGCGGCAACCTATGGCGTAGAGGAGCCGGTCGTGGAGCTGATCCCGGCTATACTGGCTGCATTTCTCGAAGGCGATCGCAGCTTCAATCGCTTCCGAGAAACCGCACGGCGAGGCGCGCCATGAGCGAGCTTGAACCTTTGACCGTGCGCGTTGCAACCGCGGTAAAGATCACCGGCCTCGGCCGTTCGCGCATCTACGAGCTGATCCAGTCGGGCGATCTCGAAACGGTCAAGGTCGGGCGGGCGACATTGATCAGCTATGCGAGCGTAAAGGAGCTGGTTCGAATTGCTCCATGAGTCTTGGCCGTTAGCGGAAGGTCGGGGTTTGGAGTGACAGGACTATGAAAGCAGCCGTTATTTGCTCGCATAAGAAGCGCTGGATTTCGCCTGATCATGGAATCTTCTATTTTGTGTCTGTGGTCAGCGCAAAATTCTTGAGTTGTGGCGCATTGCCCCTCTCAATGAGGTAACAGTCCATCAGCAGCTTCTCGGGCTGGCCGGTGCTGCCGGTCTTGAGATAGCGGTCTGCCAGATCGACGGCATATTGCGCCTGGCGCTGCGCCGGCTGAAGCACGGTCGCGTGCATCTTGCCGGCAAGGATCGCGTCGCGCGCGTCGTTCGAACCGTCGAAGCCGACGACGACCACGTCGCGACGCCCAGCGCTCTCCAGCGCAGCGATCGCACCCAGCGCCATCGTGTCGTTGCCCGCGATCACACCCTTGATTCCCGGATGCGCCTGCAGCACCGATTGAGTGACCGAGAAGGCCTGAGCCTGGTCCCAATTGGCGCTCTGGCGGGAGACCATCTTCATGCCGGGATATTGATCGAGCACGTCGTGATAACCGCGTGAGCGGATCCTCGCGTTGGTGTCCGACTCGCGCCCGACCAGCTCGAGATAGGTGCCGTTCTCGCCCAACGCCTCGACAAAGGCCTGCGCGCCCAGCGTCGCACCCTGATAATTGTTCGAGACGAGCTGCACTTCGGCGGCGCCGCGCGATGAGATTTCGCGGTCGATCAGGAACACCGGCACGTTGGCGTTCTTCGCGCGCAGCACCGCGGCGAGGCTCGCGTCGGCACCGGCATTGTCGAGGATGATCGCGGCGGCGTTGCGCGCGATCGCATTGTCGATCAGTTCGCTCTGCTTGTAGGCGTCGTCGCCGTGCGAGAATTTCAGCGTCGCATAGCCGAGCGCACGGGCGCGCTCCTCGGCGCCGATCGCTTCTTGCCCGAAGAACGGATTGTCGAGCGATGGCGTGATGATGACGATCAGCTTCGACTGGTTCGCCGACGGGATCGCCAGCAGCAACAATGCCGCAGCGGCCGCGACGAGCGCTCCCGCGATAAGGAAGGTCCGGGAGCGCCATGGGATCATGCAATGATTACCTCGATGCCGGCATCGGCGAACGCCCGGCGATCCGTCTCGCGGATGCCGTCGTCGGTGATGAGAACGTGGATGTTGTCGATCCCGCCGAGCGACGAGAACGAAGTCTTTCCGATCTTGCTCGAATCGGCGAGCAGATAGACGCGCGCCGCGGTCTCGATCATCGCGCGCTTGACCGTGATGTCGGCGATCGCCGGGTAGGTGAGCCCCGCTTCGAACGAGACCGCGGCGGTCGCGAGGAACAGCTTTTGCGCGAACAGACCCTTGAAATAGTCCGCGGAGCGCTCGCCCGACAGCGAGAGCGTCGGTGCCTTGAACTGGCCGCCGGGCATATGGACGGTGTAGGTCGGCAACGCCCCGAGCGTCAGCGCGATGTTCAGTGCATTGGTGATCACCGTCAGATGCTCGCGACCGTGAAGGTGCATCGCCACTTCGGTGGTGGTCGAGCCTGAATCGAGGATGATCGTCTCGCCGTCTTCGATCAGCGCCGCGGCGGCGCGGCCGATGCGGCGCTTCTGCTCCATGTTGACGAGATGGTGCAGCGCCATCGCGCGCACTTGCTGGGGCACCGACTTGAGATAGGCGCCGCCATGCTCACGGACGATATGCCCCTCGGCCTCGAGCCGCTCGAGATCCTGGCGCACCGTCACTTCGGAAACCGAAAAGGCCTCGGCAAGGTCGCGCACCCGCGCGCTGCCTTCCTCCTGGAACCAGGCGAGAATCTTCATTCGCCGCGGTTCGGCGAGAAGCGAGGAGCGGCGGCCGCGCCCCTTGGTTTCGGGTTCCTTTGCGGCCGAACCCGCAGTCGCCGCCGGCGTCGCGCGGCCCTTGATCTTGCGCTGCTGCGCCATTTCGTTCCTCAATCCTTCGCGCCGGCAAGCCGGCCTTGAAGCTGATCGAGTATCACGGCCGCAACGATTACCGTACCTTTGATCACCATCTGCCAGAATTCACTGACGCCCATCATCACCATGCCGTCGCTCAACGTGCCGATGACGCACGCGCCGATGATGGTCCCGCCGATCGTGCCGCGCCCGCCAGCGAGCGAGGCGCCGCCCAGTACCACCGCCGCGATCGCGCTGAGTTCGAACGTCTCGCCGCTCGCCGGATGGGCGGCAACCAGGTCCGATGCGACAAACAACCCGACCAGCGCAGCGCACATGCCCGAGATCACATAGACAGCCGTCTTGATCCGTCCGACGCGCACCCCCGAAAGCAGCGCCGCGCGCGTATTGCCGCCGACCGCGTAGACGTGCCGCCCAAACGGTGTGCGCGAAGCGACGAAAGCAGCAGTGAACGCGAGCAGGAGCATGATCAGCACCGGCAGCGGCACCCCCAGCACGCGGCTGGCGCCCAACATCGGAAAGCCCTCATTCCCATAGTCCGGGCTGCCGACCAGATTGGGAAAGGTCGCCCCATCCGACAGCAGCAGCGCGGCACCGCGCGCGACATAAAGCATACCCAGCGTGGCGATGAACGGCGCCACGCCGAAGCGCGTGACCAGCGTGCCGTTGACCAGCCCGATCAGCCCGCCGAGCGCCACGGCGATCAGGATCACCACGGGGATCGAGGGATAGATGACATAGCCCAGCGGCTCGATCACCAGGCCATTGAGAATCAGCGCCCCCGCGACCATGCCGGACAGGCCTGCGATCGATCCCACCGACAGATCGATCCCACCGGTCAGGATCACATAGCTCATCCCGATGCCCAGGATCGCGATGATCGCGATGTGCTTGGCCATGATCAGCATGCTGCCGACCGACAGGAAATTGGGCGCCATCGCCGAAAAGAAAGCGAACACCACGAGCAGTGCGATCAGCGCGCGCAGCTTGATCAGCAGCGCGGCGATACCCGGCCCTTCGGCGCGGGGTTCGCTGAGCGCAGTGGAGGATGCCGTTGTCGCCATGATCGCCTTCAATGCTGGCCGTGCGCGGCCGTCATCGGCGGCGCCTGGGAATGGGATTGGAAGATGCCGTTGGCGGCCTGCACCAGCATCGCCTGATCGACCGCGCCGGCAGCGAAGTCTCCGGTTACCCGGCCACCCGCTATCACCACGATGCGATCGGCGATGGTCATCGCCTCGATCAGATCCGAGGTGGTGAACGCGATCGCGATCCCCCCGGCGGAGAGCGCGCGCATCGTCTCGAACACCTCGGCGCGGGCACCCACGTCGATCCCGCGGCTGGGCTCGTCGAGCAGGAGCGCGGCGGGTTCGCGCATCAGGCAGCGACCGATCACCACCTTCTGCTGGTTGCCGCCCGAGAGAGCGCCGATCGGCGTCTCGCCCGAGCGCGCCTTGATCCCAAGCCGGCCGATCATCCGCGTGACCGCGCCCTTCTCGGCGGGAGGCGAGAGCAGGCCCAGCCGCGCCAGCCGGTCGAGGAACGACATGCTGAGGTTACCGCCGACATGGAGATTGGGGAACAGCCCCTCGCGCTGGCGATCCTCGGGGACGAGCAGCAGGCGACGCTCGATCCGCTCGGCGATCGACAGGCGGTCGATCCGTTCTCCGCACAGCCTGACCACGCCTTCGCCCGGACGCGCGCCATGGACATATTCGAACAGCTCGGTCCGTCCGGCGCCGAGCAGGCCGTAGATCGCGACGATCTCGCCGCCGCGGAAAGTGAGCGACACGTCATCGACCAGCGGCGCGCCATCGGGGCGACGCACCGTCGCATGCTCGATCTCGAGCACGGCCTCACCCGCTGAGGATATGGGCGGCCGCGGCGCCAGCGCGCCCGCTTCGCCGAGCATCTGCTCGACGATCCACGGCACCGAAGCCTCGCTTGCGGGCACCGAGGCGACCACCGCGCCATCGCGCATGACGGTGATGTGATCGCCGATCCGCATCAGCTCCTCGAGCCGGTGCGAGATATAGACGATGCCGACCCCGTTGCGCTTGAGCTCGGCAATGACCTCGAACAGCACCGCCACCTCGCCCTCGCTCAATGCGGAGGTGGGCTCGTCGAGAATCAGGATGCGGGCATCCTCGGCGAGCGCGCGCGCGATTTCGACGATCTGCTGCTGGCCGATGCGCAGGTCGCCGACGCACGTATCCGGGTCGATGTCCGTGCCGAGCCGGGCGAGCACCTCGGCCGCACGCTTGCGCTCGGCGGCCTTGTCGATCTGGACGCCGTTGACGATGCTCTGGCCGAGGAAGATGTTCTCGACGACCGAAAGGTTCGGACAGAGATTGAGTTCCTGGAAAACGATCCCGATGCCCCGCCGCGCCGCTTCGCGGACCGAGGCGAAGGAAACCGGCACGCCGTCGAGCAGCAAGCGGCCTTGATCGGGCCGCTCGACGCCCGCGAGGATGCGCATCAGGGTCGACTTGCCCGCGCCATTCTCGCCGATCAGCACGTTGACCGCTCCAGCATGCACCGCGAAATCGACGCCGCGCAACGCCCGGGTCGCGCCGTAGGATTTGACCATGGCCTCGGCGCGGAGCGGAATCGGGGCGGCAGCCATGGCGCCAGTCAGCCCGTCGCGCCGACGCTGAGCGCGACCGGCGTCACCACCAGCGGCTCCCCGGGCGCGCGGACATTGACCACGCCGGTGAAGCGGATCGCCTGCCCCGGCCGCAGCTGCGCAATCCCGGGCCGCAGCGTCCGCAAGGCACGCGCGGTGAGTGCGTGACCGACATCGGCGAAAGCAAGCTGGTCGGCAAAGTCGTTGAATGCGACGAAGGGGAGCGCGTCCCGGATCGCCGTACCCGACACCACCGGTCCGGCCTGCAGCCGCACGGTACGCGCCGGTACGATCCCGACCAACGCCACTTCCGCGCCACCGCGCCGCGAGGCGGCATCGACGCTGGATACCACCCCGGTCCCGCTGACGACGAAGGTCCATGCCGACCCCTCACCCGCGCGCCGGCCCAATTCGGCGCCCGCACGCTCCAGATCGGCATCGATTGCCGGCAGGAGCTTGTCGGCCGGGACTGCCCGGTGGTCGAGTGCGGGAATGGCCTTCGCCGCCCAGATCTCATCGACATAGCGCGCGGCATCGAATTCGCCACCGCGGCGCGCGCGCAGCGCTCGATCCTCCTCGATCGTCAGCACCTTGCAGCCGCCAAGCAGGCTCGCGCCGAGGAGCGTGGCAACAAAGGCCGCAAGAGCGATAGGGCGCAGAGATGCAATGGCCGTCAATTCCTCTTCCCGTTCAAGAGTAGCAACTATAGTCTCAAAAACGAATGTAATCGAAAGTCATTGCCGCCGGTCAAGGCGTGATCGCAATCACCGCACGCCGATAGCTGGTCAGCGCCGGGGTGCCTGAATCGGTCACTTCGAGGATGACATGATAGGCGACCGGCTCCTTGGGGATCGGCACGTTCTCGGCGTTGACCTGGAAGGCCGGCGCCGAAAAGCTTACCTTGGGCGTATTGGCGCCGTCGATCTTCAGCGTTGGGACGCGGAACCCGGGCGCGGCGCTCGGCTCGGAATATTGCCACCAGCGATAGCTCAGTCGATCGCCGTCGCGATCGTGCGTGCCCGCCGCGGAGAGCTGCACCGTCGATCCCGCCTTCACCGTCAGGCGAAGCGGCGCGCGCCCGGCCTGCTGGTTCAGCAACACATCGGGATTGTGGTTGGCGCGCTTCACGTCCGGAGAGAGCGTCCAGGCGATGCGCGCGGCGAAGTCGTTCTGGAAGGTATGGCGCCAGCGATAGATGGTCGCTTGATTGCCCGACCAGCTCTTGCCATCGGCATCGGTGAAGCGATCCTGCGCGTCGCCGCGATGGCCGCCGCCTTCGTAGGACGGGAGATAGCGGCCGCCCCAGCCGCCCCATTCGGGATGCTCGGGATCATTGAGGCCGTTGGCGATCAGGCCAAGGAATGACGGCGTGTCGCCTTCCATGATGAAGGCGTGCGGCGGGTACATCATTCCCAGGGGACCGCGGCGGATGTGCTGCGCGAGCCATTCGTTGGTCACTGTCTCGGCCCCGGGCCATTTGCCCGGCGCCATGAGGTCGCCCGAGATGCCGGTCCACGCCGCCATCCCGTACTGACCCCAGCCATGAACGCTGGCGATCCAGAAGAGGTCGGGGAAATTCCGACGCGCCCATGGGCCGGCATCGTCTTGGTCGGAGATGGAATAGACGCGAAGCTTGGCAACGAACGCCTTCACCTGCTCGGGCGTGCGCGTCGCGCGAACGCGCCACAGCGCCTGGGCGAGGTCCGCGGCGCCACCCCAGACCGGGATGTAGACAGGGCGCGGATCGGGCCGATCCACCACCTCGATGATGCGCCGCGAGGCAGCGGTGTCCTTGCCCTCGCCCACGCCGGCCATGCCGTAGAGCGACGAGCCTTCGCGAACCACCGCATGGAGCGCTGTCGCATCCGGATAGCCCTCGGCGTGGCGCCGCAGGTTCGGCAGCACCTTGGCATAGGCATCGATCCGCTCGCGCAGCAGCCGCGGCTGGACGCGCTTGCGCTGCCAAGTCGAGGTGGTCGCGACCAGCCCTTCGACCTCGAACTGGTTGGCGTAGAGCAGGAAGCGGACGAAGCTTTCGGAATCGTCTGGCTCGTTACCGATATCGGTGAGCACGAGGACGCGGGATTTCTCGCCCGGCGCGGCTTGTGCGCTCCAACTCGTCGTCGCGAGCAGCCCCGCGCCCGCCACGATCAGCGCCCGTCCCATCCGCTTCATACGCTTGCTCATAATTCGTCACCCTCTCTTCCGGGAGAAAAATTACCCGCCGACGCAGGAACGCCGGCGGGTGAGTGGGGATGGATGGGTCAGAACTTGGTGCGGATGCCGACCGAGATCAGGCGACCCAGCGTCGAACCGTTCGCGAAGCCCGTGCCCGATGTCCGGAAAGGTGGATCCTGGTCGAACAGATTGTCGACGTTGAGCGTGAGCGAAGCCGAATCGACCAGTCCGATCTTGCCCAGATCGAGAGCGAAGTAGAGATCGACGGTGTCGAAGGCATCGACCCGCGTCTGCGTCGCATCGAACAGCACCGGGAGACCGCCACGGTGGTTGAGCTGGGCCCGTCCGGTGACCGGGCCAACCGTCGCACCGAGCGCCGCGATGAAGTTGAAGCGGCTGATCGTGCCGTTCGCCAGCTGATCGACATAGACGCCGTTGTTCGCGGGACTCGATTTGCGACTCAGCGTGTAGGTGCCGCCGAAGCTGGCGTTGATCGAACCGAAATCGGTGCGCTGGTTCAGCACCGCATTGAAGTCGATGCCGTCCTGCTTCAGCCTGCCGCGATTGTAGCGCCGCAGATCAAGCACCGAATAGGGTACGCCCGAATTGGCATAGAGCGACTCGAGCGACGGAAAATTGTCCGGCGCCAGCCCGCCGGAGAAGGCGTTCACCTGAGCAATTGTCGGGTTGAGGATGAAGAATGGCGCGTTCTGGGGGTCGGCGTAGAAGGCCGTTCCGAAGAAGCCGCCGGCGTTGACGCTGATGATGTCGGTGAAATCGATGTTGTAATAGGTCGCGCTGAGGGTCAGCGAAGGCAAGAAGGACGGATTGACGTCCGCGCCAACCGACCAGGTCTTGGCGGTTTCAGGCTTGAGCGTCGCGCTGCCACCGGAAATCCAGATGACCGGCCGTCCGGCCGAGTAGCCGAAATTGGTGGTCTGGGAGATGCGCGCATCGACGGCGCCAACGGTATCCGCAAGGCTCGGCGCATGGAAGGACGTGCCATAGTTGCCGCGCACCGTGATCCCATCCACCGGCTTGAAATTGAAGCCGATCTTGGGATTGGTGGTGCCCCCGACGTCGTCATAATGATCGTAGCGAACCGAGCCGGTGAGATCGAGCATCTCGAAGACCGGCACGAAGATCTCGCCGAACACCGATTTGACGTTTCGCGTGGCGAGCGCCGATTTCCTGAAGGGATTGGAGATCGCACCGAACGAGACATTCGCGGCGATGTTCTCGAGGTGATACTCGGCGCCCACCGCCACACGGACATCGCCAGCCGGCAGCGTGAAGAGCTGCCCATCGGCGACCAGCCGCGCTTCGGCAAGTTCCTGCGTGGCGATCGCACGATCCCGATAGTCGAGAATGCCGGCAAGAACCGCCGAATTGGTCTGCGCCACATTATAGGGGTTCAATGCCGTCGCGGTGGTCGTCCCCGCCAGCGCCGCGAAGATATTGCCCTGGTTGACGCCGCCCTGGTTGGTCTCGTTGTAGCTGCGCCCGTAGTTCGCGAGTCCGCGCAGATGCCACCCGCCGCCGAGATCAGCTTCGAAGGTCGGCGTCACGCCCCAGGAATCGAACCGCTGCGGGCTGGTCCTGCCGATGCCGAACACTGGCCCGAAATCGAAGAAGACGTCGTAGCTGGTCTGGCCGGCCGGCCCCGGCCGGAAATAGGGATTCGAGCTGTTGATCGGTCCGCTGCCCGTCAGCGTCGCTTCCCCGGTCAGCGTCGTGCGCCGCGAGAAATAGGCGGTGATGTTCGTCGAGATGCTGTCGTTCAGTTTCTGATCGAGCGTGGCGAAGACCGCATGGCGGGTCTCGCGCGGATAGATGGACGCATAGTCGGAGGTATCGCAGCGATTCGGCGCGCCGGAAAAGCCGGGCATCGGATAGAAGGTGCCGGCAGCGCCGCCGATCCGGATATTGCCGGGCGTGCAGGAAAAGCTGCGATTGTCCCGCCCGCCGAAGCCGGTGTGATCCTGCGTGACGAAATCCCGTTCGATGCCCAGAACATCATTGTGCCAGGCATAGGCATAGGACACGAAAAGCGATCCCGAACCCCAGTCCTTGCCGACCGTGACGTTCGCGTCGATGCTGTCATATCCGTCGGCAAAGCCATAGCGCGCGTTCGCTTCGATCCCGTCGAAGCGCTTGCGTGTGATGAAGTTGATCACGCCGCCGATCGCGTCCGACCCATAGATTGACGACCCGCCGTCAGGGATGACCTCGACCCGCTGGATGATGCCGGGCGGGATGATCTGGGGATCGACATAGGTCTGCAGAATGCCCGAGCCGACGACGCGATGACCGTTCACCAGCGTCAGCGTTGTCGTGCCACCCGACGCGCCAAGGTTGCGCAGATTGGTCTGCACGACGGGCTGACCGAAATTGGCGCCCCCGGTCGGGAGCGTATTGAAATTGCTGATCTGGGGAATGGTGGCGAGCAGGTCGTTTGACGACTGGGCACCGGTCGCAACGACATCGGCCTCCGAGATGCTGACGACGTTGGTACCGACGGGTGCGATGCCGCGAAGCAGTGTTCCGGTCACGACGATTTCACCCTCGGCTCCCGCGTCCCGCGGCGCCGCGGTCTCGGGAGGGATCTGCTGGTCGTCGGCCTGGGCATGGGCAGGCGCGCTTGCGAGCATCAGCGCAAGCGCGCTCGCTGAGCCGAATGCCAAGCACCGATATGCGAAAACTTTCATCTTCTTCCCCTCCTTCTGAATTCGATTCCGCGCATCTTTGCTGCGGTTTCCGGCGGGCTTTCACGCCCTTCGGCAGCTATTGATATAGCGCTAAACTTTGCGTATTTCAATTTCTACTTTCGATTTTTTTCATATCGAAAATCACAAGCGGCGATCGACCGTCTGCCTTTGGAGGGGAAATTCATGGAGAAGCAGTTTCGCATCACGCGCCGCGGCCTGATCGGCTCGGCGGCTGCGCTGACCGCCTTGTCGGCGAGTCGCGTTCTCGCCCGCGACGTGGGCGCCGCCACGGCGGTCGTGAACACGACGAACGGGCCGGTCCGCGGTCGTTTCGAATGGGGACTCGTCCAGTCGTTCAAGGGTCTGCGCTACGCAGCGCCGCCAGTCGGGCCGCTACGCTTTCGCCCGCCCCAGCCGCTGCAGAAATGGACGGAGGTGGTCGACGCCGACCGGTTCGGCAACGCCGCGATGCAGAGTCCAGGCCAGCCCGACGCACCATTCGACGAGAAGCGCAGCGAGGATTGCCTGTTTCTCAACGTGTGGACGAACAATCTCGAAGGCCGCAAGCCGGTGATGGTATGGCTGCACGGCGGTGCCTTCTCGAGCGGGGCCAGCAGCCGGCCGACCTATTGGGGCGACCATTTCGCGCGCAGCGGCGTCGTGCTGGTGTCACTCAACCACCGGCTCAACATATTTGGCTACACCCAACTACCGGACAGCTGGGGCCCGGACTATGCGTCGTCGGGCATCGCCGGCATGCTCGACATCGTCGCAGCGCTCGAATGGGTGAAGGCGAACATCGCCCGGTTCGGAGGCGATCCCGACAACGTCACCATCTTCGGCGAGAGCGGCGGCGGGGCGAAGGTCTCGCTGCTCCTCGGCATGCCACCCGCCAAAAGCCTCTACCACAAGGCGATCATCCAGAGCGGCGCCGCGCTCGACGCGACTCCGCGCGCCTATGCCCAGGCACTCGGCGGCGCGCTGACCGAGACGCTCGGCGTCAAGCCGGGGGACGTCGCCGCGCTGGCGGCAATCGATGCGCAGACGATCTTCGCTAGCCAGAAGGCCGCCACCGACAAGGTCAACCATCTCAAAAAGGATGGCTTCCTCACCGGCGACTTCACGCCGAGCATTGACGGCAAATCGCTTCCCCGTGGCCCCTTCACGCCCGAGGCGTCGGCAATGGTGGCGGACATTCCGCTGATCATCGGCACCAACAAGGACGAAGGCACGATGTTCGCGCTCGGGGACAAGACGCTCGCCACCGAGACCGATGCGGGCTTCGAGCAGCGCGTTCGCGCGCGCTATCCCAAGCAGGGCGACAAGATGGCCGCCGCGCTGCGCGCCGCCTATCCGGGCTACACCCCCGGCGAGCTGGTCACCGCGATGAACGGCAGCCGGATGTTCTGGATCGATTCGGTCATTCTCGCGGAGCGCAAACTGAAGCAGCCAGCGCCGGTGTGGATGTATCGGATGGACCGCGAGATCCCCACCTTCGGCGGTGCGATGAAAGCTGGCCATGCCACCGAGCTTTCCTATGTTTTCGGAACCTACGAGAATGTCCGCAGCTTCGTCGGCCCCGGCGAGGATCCGGCGCGCATGTCAGCCCAGATGCACGCCGCCTGGGTCGCCTTCGCCAGGACCGGTAACCCGCAGTCGCCCGCGATACCCGCCTGGCCTCGCTACGATCTGGCGAAGCGCCAGACGATGATTTTCGACGTGCAGAGCCGGGTCGTCAGCGATCCGCAATCGGATCTGCGTAAATTGATGCAGGCTTGACCGGCCCGGGCGCGGCAGTCCCGGGCCGCGCCCTTCCAGGAAGAACAAACGACGGGATCTCAATCCCGCCGTTCGCTGTCTCAGTCGCCCACGGTGATGACGATCTTCTCGTACCGCGTCAGCGCCGGCGTGCCATCGTCGGCTGCCTCCGCGATCACCTGGATCGTGTCGCCCGGCCTGGCATCAAGCGGAACCAGCAGGGCAGCATCCGCGCCGGCGAACTCGAGATCAGCCGTTCCCTTGTAGCTACCGGCCTCCTTCCACACCCACCATTTGAGGGCGACGGCATTGCCGTCCGGATCGGAGGTCTTCGCCGACAAAGCGATGCGCTGGCCTGGCTTCGCGGTGCGCATGCTCGGCCCCGCCAGTTCGATCCTGGGATTGTGGTTGGCGCCGGCATAGTCAGGCGTCACCGCCCATTTGAACCGTGCCGCCCAGTCGCGCTGCGCCGGTGCGAAGAACGGATGCGTCGGTGCGCGCGGGATCGCCCGTCGCGAGCCGGGATTGGCGGCATCGGCCTCGAGTCCTGCCAATGTCTCGCCGAAGCCCGCAAAGCCGCCGCCCGTGGGGCCACTGCGTGCATAGCCGCCCCAGCCGCCGAAGCTGTCACCGCGATAGCCGCGCAGGCCGTTGTCGAGCAGGTTGACGAAGGTTCCGGTATCGCCTTCGCCAAGATAGTCGCCCTTCGGACGCGGCGGGGTCCAGACGACGTAACCTTCCTTCCGCAGCGCCTCGCCCGACTTTCCGGCGATGCCGAAATAGTCGAACCGGTCGCCTTTCACCATCTGCTTGCCGTCGCCCCAGACGCGGATGAAGGCGCCGAGCGGCCCCTTGTTGAGCACATTCTCCGCAATCCAGGGCGCCCCCAGATAGGCGGCATCCTCAAGGCTAACCCGCTCCTGCGAATTGTAGCTGATGGCGACGCCGCCGGCCTGCTGGCGATAACGGATCTCCGGCCAAGTGGGCCGGATGTAGTTGGCATAGGTGTCGTCCTGATCGCCCGAAGGATGGATCACCGCCTTGCGGATCACCTTGGCACGGATCGACGCCCATTGCGACGTGCCCTTATACTGCTCCTCAATCGACTTGAGCGCGCGCGCGATCGTGCTCTGCCCGCCCCAGGCGTGGAGGTAGATCGGCGCTTCCTCCGCGTCGAGCAGCAGCGCCTTGATCAGGTCCGATCCCGGCGTGTCCTTCTCCATCTCGCCGTCGAATTGGACATTACCCCAGCGGATCTTCGACTTGAGATGGTCCGGGGCCGGATAATCGGGATCGTGGACCTTCAGATTGGGATAGGCCTGGGCATAACGCTCGACCGCCTCATCGATGAAACGCTCGCCTGGATCCCAGCGCCACGACGTGCAGGGGCAGAGGTTGACACCGAAGCGGTTATATTCGCGCCCCGGCACACTCAGCTTCGTCCCCTTGCCGTCGCCGGTCCAGTGGAACTGGCTGCTGGCATAGATCAGCCCCTCGGTACGGAAGTCTGTGGCGTAGAGCAGATAGCGCACCAACGAGTTCGAATCGTCGAGCTCGGGATCGGCGGTGATCACCACGCGCGGCTTCTGCCCCGCCGGCGTCTCGAGATACTGGGGCGGTGTCCCGGCCGATGGCTGGTTCGTCTGCGCCAGGACGCCAGTCCCCGCACAGCCTGCCAGCAGGACAGCCGCGATCGTTAAGTCAAAGCGCTTCGCCACTCGACACCTCTCTTCGTTTTTTTTCGTATATCTTCATCCGAGCGAGTGGCTCTTGCAGCCAGTTTTGTCAATTCTACGAGGTTCGCGTTCGCGGCATGGGGAGCTAAGCGACGGAGGCGGGCATACTCCAGGATAGAATTCGAAGATAAACGAAGATTATCGCTGACGATTTGACTCTTGGATTAGATGCTGCTCGCATTCTGTACGCCGGACAGCCGGCGCGCCCGCGGCTGCAGCGAACGATGGACGGGAGAGGACATGCGTGACGATCCGTGGGCATCCGTGCCGGCTTCAATCGCGACCACGATCTCGCTGGCTGGCCGAGGGTCTTCGTGAGTTGATGGTGGCGAGCTGCCTGACGGCTTCCGCCACTCTCTCGATCCGCAAGGCGACCAGCGACTTCTGCGAGATGGGGCGAAGGATCACCGGCAATATGGAGGAGAAGCCAGTATGAAGCGTGCAACGAGTGGAGGGCTATCTCGATGCGGGCGGCGCGCTATTCGACCTGCAGGATCATTGGCGCCTCGACACCGACATGTATGCTCCCTGCCGGCGCGTGGTCGCTGACGGTAACGGTAATCCCTCCAAGGAGCCGCATCCGCTCTTTCACTTCCAGCGAGGGGGACACGCCCAAGATGCCTTTGCGGCCGCCGATTTCCTCCCGGCGAATCCATGCAGCATTTTGGGGGTATGGAAGGGGTTGATGCAAAGCCCCGGTCCACGAATTCCGATCGTCCCGCTCGATCCCATTTTGGCAATCGATTTCTGCCTCAGCCAGAACGACGGGCTGGTTTGGCGGCGCCTCCGCAACTTCCCCGCGCGCTCAAAAGCGCCTCTGGCTGCCCATTTTTTGCGCAACTGCAGGACGAGAAGTTCCGGCGAACTTGGTTTGGCGCCTCAATGCTGGCCTGACGGCCACGCCGTGAAGGCAGCCTAGAAGCGAGCTTGCAGCGCTCGGCCGAGCAATCTCCGCTCGAGGGCCCGGAGTGGCAAACTAACAACGGCTTTCGGGAAACCCCGAAAATCGGCGAGCGTCCGCTATGAAGGCGCGCAGTTGCCATACGTCCAAGCGTGGTGGGTATTGGGCCGTTTACCGCCTGATCTCTTCTAGGCAGCCGAATCATGGAAGCGGACATCATCGAGCCCGGCGCTCTCGGGTTAGCAAGGGCACCTAGTGGCCGGATGGGGCTGCCTCCGCTGGACGTTGCTGGGCATCCCACCCTCCGCCGAGGGCACGGAAGGAAGCGATCGCGGCGCGCGCAGCAGCAGCCCTTGCCTGAATTCCCGCGTCGCGGTTTTCGAGCAGGCGCCGGTCGGCGTCGAGGACTTCTAGCAGGCTGGAGACGCCGCCTTTATAAGCTGCGAAGGCGGACGCACGGGCTTTGCCCAGCGAGGACTCGCCGTGGCCAAGAATCCGCGCGCGCGCCTGCTGCTTGACCAGCCCCGAAAAGGCATTCTCCACATCCTCCGAAGCGCGCAGGACCGTGAGGCGGTATGCCGCCAATGCCTCGGTATTGCGACCGCGAGCGGCGGCGATTTCGGCATCGATGCGGCCGAAGTCGAACAGCCGCCAGCGCAGCCCCAGCACGCCGGTGGCCTGCATTGAGTCACCGCCGAACAATCCGCCGATCCCCATCGTCGCGGTGCCGAGCAGTCCGCCAAGCGAGAACTTCGGATAGTATTCGGCCATCGCGACGCCGATCCGGGCATTCGAGGCAGCGAGCGTGCGTTCGGCCACGATGATGTCCGGGCGCCGGCGCAGCAAGGCTGCCGGCCCGCCCGCACTCGAAACAGCAGGCGGAACGGGGATCGGCGCGACGGCCGCGAGCTCAGGCCGGGTCGATCCGGGCTGGATTCCCAGGAGAATGTCCAGCGCGTTCATGGCGGTCTCAAGACCTTGCTCGAGTTCGGGCACCGCGGCCTTCACCTGCGAGAGGGCGCCCTCCGCCTGCCGCAGCTGGAGCTCCGCCGTCACGCCCTTGTCATATTGCAGCGCGACCAGGTCGACCAGCCGTTGCTGCACGTCCCGCTGCGCCCGGGCGACGTCGAGCCGCGCCTGCAGGCTGCGGATCGTGACATAGGTGTCGGCCGTCTGGGCTGCGACGGCCAGCCGCGCGGCGGTGGCGGCTGCGGCGGACGCCTGCCAATCAGCGCGCGCGGCGTCGCGCGCCCCGTCCTTGCCGCCGAACAGGTCGAGCTCCCAGCTCGCGCCGAGGTTCAGCTCATAGTTCTGCGCTTCGCGCTCGAACCCGGGCAGCGCGCTGGCGATCCGGCCCGGCGGCGTCTCGAGCGACTGATAATTCTCGCTCGCCTGGCCGCTGATCTGCCCGGAGGGAAGGGTCCCGGCATTGGCGTGACGCAGCGCGGCTCGTGCCTGCCCGACGCGGGCTTGTGCCTGTTGCAGGTCGAGATTTTGAGCAAGCGCCCGGTCCACCAGGCTTGTCAGCAGCGGATCGCCGAAGGACCGCCACCAGTTCACCAGATCGACCCTTGCCGTTTGTCCCGAGATCGCCTCCACTGCCGGTCCGCCTATGAATGCGGGTGGCGCAGCCAGCTGCGGCGCGACATAGGTTGGGCCGACGGCACAGCCGCCGAGCGCCGCCGTCAAGGCCGCTGTCAGGATCAAAGGAGAAATGCGCATGCGTTGGTCCGCCGGAAGCTTCATGAACTATCTCACGATGTGTGACTGATGACATAAATGGTCACAATTTGTCAATTAGGCCATTTAACGCTATGGGCTTGGCTATGAAGACTCAGAGCGCAGGAAAGGCCGCAACCTCACGTGGGCCCGCGGAACATTCGGTCCGCGACCAGATCGTCAAGGCCGCGCGCGAATGCTTCGCGCATTATGGCTATGCGAAGACGACGGTGTCCGACCTGGCGCGCGAGATCGGCTTCTCCAAGGCCTATATCTACCGGTTCTTCGAGTCGAAGCAGGCGATCGGCGAGGCGATTTGCGGAGACTGCCTCGACAGCCTGTTCAATCAGGTCCGCGAGGCGGTCGGTGAGGGGCAGGACGCGACTGACAAGCTGCGGAGATTCGCGAGAACGGTAACGACCGCCGGGACCGAGCTGTTTTTCGCAGATCGCAAGCTCTACGAGATCGCCGCCCACGCGTCGTCCGAGAAATGGGCAACCGCCCAAGCCTATACCGAGCGCCTGCAGGGCCTGCTCGAGGACATACTCAAGGAAGGCCGCGAGAACGGCGAGTTCGAGCGCAAGACGCCGCTCGACGAAACCCGCCGGTCGATATTCTACGCGTTCCTGCCGTTCATTGATCCGGTTTTCCTCGAGCGCAGCCTGGACTTGCTGCCCGATGCGCAGGCCGAGGTGACTGGGCTGGTGCTGCGAAGCCTCGCGCCCTAACGTGAGTGATCGCTTGTGACTAGTTGACAAAATAGTCACACGATGACATCTGGCTCCGACTAAACAGGAGGAACCTGGTGTCGACATCATTCGCGCGAAGCGTCGGAATCCTTGTACTGATGGGGGGCGTACTCGCCGGCTGCGGGCGATCGGACGCCGACCCGCGCACCGTACCGCCGCTGGTGCGGATCGCCGCCGCAGGCGCGGCTGAAGGAACGAATCGCGAGTTCACCGGCATCGTCGGCGCACGCGTGCAAAGCGATCTCGCCTTCCGGGTGGGCGGCAAGGTCGTGGCGCGGCTGGTCGACGCCGGCCAGGCCGTCCGTCGCGGCCAGCCTCTCGTGCGCATCGACCCCGTCGACTACACGCTTGCGGCGCAGGCGGCCGCTGGAGCCGTCGCCGCCGCACGCGCCCGCGCAGTCCAGACCAGCGCCGACGAGCAGCGCTACCGCGATCTGGTTTCGGCCGGCGCGGTTTCCGCTTCCGCTTATGACCAGGCAAAGGCGGCCGCGCTTGCGGCGCGCGCGCAGCTCTCTGCGGCCGAAGCGCAGGCACGCGTCAGCCGGAATGATGCCGGCTATACTGTACTGGTGGCGGACGCGGAGGGCATCGTCGCCGAGACGCTGGCCGAGCCGGGACAGGTGGTCGGTGCCGGTCAAACCGTTGTCCGCCTGGCCCGATCGGGTCCACGCGAGGCGATCGTCGCGCTGCCCGAGACGCTGCGTCCTGCCTTGGGCACGGTCGCGGATGCGCGAACCTATGGGGGCCTGGGCGGCACGGCGCGGCTACGGCAGCTCAGCGACGCCGCCGACCCGGGGACCCGGACCTTCGAGGCGCGGTTCGTCCTTGCCGGCGCTCCCTCGAGCGCACCGCTGGGTTCCACGATTACCATACGCCTCCGCGTTCCCGGCCAGCAGGCCGCGATCTCCGTTCCCTTGAGCGCCATCCATGATCGCGGGCAAGGGCCGGGCGTGTGGGTCATCGCCGACCAGCCAAGCCCCAAGGTCAGCTGGCGGCCGGTGCGGCTCGCCATGGTCGGCGACGAAACGGCGACGGTCGCGGCGGGCTTACGACCGGGGGAGCGGTTTGTCGCGCTCGGCGCCCATATGCTCCACCAAGACCAGGCGGTCCGCATCGATGCGGGAGCGGTCCGTTGAGCGGCACGCCGGAACCCACGGGCAGGTTCAACCTGTCAGCGCTGGCGGTGCGCGAACGGGCGGTCACGCTGTTCTTCATCGTCGCCATCAGTCTTGCCGGTGTCGTCGCGTTCCTCAATCTGGGCCGCGCCGAGGATCCGGGCTTCACCATCAAGGTGATGACCGTGGTGACCGCCTGGCCGGGCGCCACCCCGCAAGAGATGCAGGATCAGGTCGCCGAGCCGCTCGAAAAACGCCTGCAGGAGTTGCGCTGGTACGACCGCAGCGAGACGTTTACGCGCCCCGGCCTCGCCTTCACCACGCTGACCTTGCGCGACGACGCGCCCCCTTCCGAGGTCCAGTCCGAATTCTATCAGGCGCGCAAGAAGATCGAGGACGAGACGCCAAGGCTGCCGCGCGGCGTCGTGAGTCCGTTCGTCAACGACGAATATGGCGATGTGACCTTCGCGCTTTATGCGCTCAAGGCGAAAGGCGAGCCGCAACGAAACCTTGCCCGACAGGCGGAGTCGCTGCGCCAGCGGCTGCTGCATGTGCCCGGCGTCAAGAAGATCAACATCGTCGGCGAACGGCCCGAGCGCATCTTCGTCGAGTTCGCGCAGGACCGGCTGGCGACGCTGGGCGTTGCGCCGCGCGCGATCTTCGCCGCGTTGGCGCAACAGAATTTGATCACGCCGGCCGGTGCGATCGAAGCGAACGGCCCGCAAGTCGTGGTCCGGCTCGACGGCGCGTTCGATGATCTGGAGAAAATCCGCGCGCTTCCAATCGTCGCCGACGGCAAAACGCTGCGCCTCTCCGATATCGCCGAGGTCCGGCGCGGCTATGAGGATCCTGCCAGCTTCCTGATCCGCAGCCAAGGTGAGCCCGCCCTGCTGCTGGGCGTGGTCATGCGCGAGGGCTGGAACGGGCTCGACCTCGGCACGGCGCTGAAGGCCGAAGTCGAAGCGATCGCATCGGAGCTGCCGCTGGGCATGTCCTTCACGCCCGTGACCGACCAGGCAGTGAACATCTCCCAGGCCGTCGATCAGTTCATGCGGACCTTCCTCGAGGCACTGGCGATCGTGATGGTGGTCAGTTTCGTCGCGCTCGGCTGGCGCGTCGGTCTCGTCGTCGCGGGCGCGGTACCGCTGACGCTTGCGATCGTCCTGATCATCATGTGGGCGACCGGACGGGTGCTCGACCGCATCACGCTGGGTTCGCTGATCCTTGCGCTCGGCCTGCTCGTCGACGATGCGATCATCGCGATCGAGATGATGGTCGTGAAGATGGAGGAAGGGTTCGATCGCATCAAGGCGTCGGCCTATGCGTGGAGCCACACTGCGGCGCCGATGTTGGCGGGTACGCTGGTGACGGTGATCGGCCTGATGCCGGTCGGTTTCGCCCGTTCGACCGCCGGCGAATATGCCGGCAACATCTTCTGGGTGGTTGGTTTCGCCCTGATCGCCTCATGGGTCGTGGCAGTCGTCTTCACCCCCTATATGGGTGTGAAGCTACTGCCGGCGATCAAGCCGGTCTCGGGCGGGCACGACGCGATGTACCAGACGCAGCTCTACCAGAAGCTGCGCGGGTTGATCCGTTGGGCAGCAACACGCAACCGGCTGGTGACGCTCGTGACGCTTGCGGCATTCCTTGTCGCCGGCGCCGGCATGGTGCTGGTGAAGAAGCAGTTCTTCCCGGCCTCCGACCGGCCCGAGATCCTGGTCGAAGTCCAGATGCCCAAGGGCACGTCGATCGAACAGACCAGCGCCGCGACGGAGCAGGTCGAGGCCTGGCTGCGCAAGCAGCCCGAGGCGAAGGTCATCACCGCCTATGTCGGGCAGGGCGCGCCGCGCTTCTTCATGTCGCTTTCGCCTGAACTGCCCGACCCCTCCTTCGCCAAGGTCGTCGTTCGTACGCCATCGGAAGAAGCCCGCGATGCCCTGAAGGAACGCCTGCGCGGCGCCGCGGCCAACGGCCTCGCTTCCTCGGCGCGGGTGCGGGTGACGCAACTCGTCTTCGGACCTCCTTCTCCCTTCCCCGTTGCGTTCCGCGTCAGCGGTCCCGATGTTGAGAAAGTACGCGCCATTGCCGACCGGGTTCGCGCTATCATGGTCAACGACCCGATGATGCGCACGGTCAACACCGACTGGGGCGAGCGCGTGCCCGCGCTCCACTTCGCGCTCGATCAGGACCGGCTTCGCGCCATGGGCCTGACCTCAGGTGATGTCGGCGAGCAGCTTCAGTTCCTGCTCTCAGGCGTGACGGTTTCGCAGGTTCGCGAGAATATCCGCATGGTCGATGTGGTTGCGCGCTCGGCCGGCGAGGCGCGGCTCGATCCGGCGCGGATCGGCGACTTCACCCTGACCGCGGCGAACGGCCAGCGCGTTCCGATCAGCCAGATCGGCAAGCTCGAGCTGCGCATGGAGGACCCGATCCTGCTGCGCCGGGACCGCGTGCCGACAATCACCGTGCGCGGTGACATCGCCAACGGCCTGCAGCCCCCCGATGTATCGACCGCCATGCTCAAGAAGCTCCAGCCGGTCGTCGATACGCTGCCGCCGGGATATCAAATCGTAATGGGCGGCTCGATCGAGGAGGCGGGCAAGGCCAATGCCGCGCTCGCACCGATCTTCCCGATCATGTTCCTGCTGATGATGATCGTTATCATGCTGCAGGTGCGCAGCTTCTCGGCGATGACGATCGTGGTGCTGACCGCACCGCTCGGGCTGATCGGCGTGGTGCCGACGCTGCTGGTGACGGGTCAGCCCTTCGGCTTCAACGCCATCCTTGGACTGATCGCGCTGGCTGGCATCCTGATGCGCAACACGCTGATCCTGATCGGCCAGATCGAGGAGAACCGCGAGCAGGGCTGTACGGCGTTCGATGCCGTGGTCGAGGCGACCGTGCAGCGGTCCCGTCCCGTCATCCTGACGGCGCTGGCAGCGGTGCTCGCCTTCGTGCCGCTCACCCATTCGGTGTTCTGGGGGGCGATGGCCTTCACGCTGATCGGCGGCACGCTGGTTGGAACCATCCTGACCCTCGTCTTCCTGCCGGCGCTCTATGCGCTCTGGTACCGGATCAAGCCGGGCGAGCAGAGCCCGCCCCTTGTGCCAGCGGTGGCGACATGAGCGCGCTTGACTCTAACGGGCCGATTGAGACGTCCTGCCGCGAGAGGGGGTCATGGGCGCCTCTTCGAGGCGCAGGTAGCTCGACTGCCTCGGACGACCGCACTGTCACCGAGGAAGATCCGCTCGAGAAGATCGAAGGGCGCTGGACATTGCAGATCCTGCTCTGCCTCAACGGCGGCGAGCACCGGTTCTCGGACCTGAGAGCGGCAATCCCGCGGGTCAGCGCAAATATTATGACCGACCGGCTTCGCGCCCTCGAAAGCGCGGGACTCGTCGAGCGGCACCGGCTGCCGCCGCCGCATGCCAGTCAGGTCTACATGCTCGCTGATTTGGCCGCGACCCTGAGACCGGCGCTGGACGCGCTCACGCGCTGGCGAGCCGAAGCGCGCAATGCGCCCGTTCCGGCATTGAGCACTGGCTGATCATCCGTTTTGGACAGGAGCAATCACGATGAAACTAAAGGAAACCGCGCGTAAGATCTGGCGCAGATTTGAAGCGCTCGCTTATGCATTGGACTACGACCCATATGCCGACATTGCCTTGCGTGTCGAGCGGCTGGAACGTGGCGGCCGGTCACGACAAGCAGGTTTGGCAGCCCTGTCAGAGGAAGTGCTGAAGCTGTCGGAGCAAGTGCGGCACGGGCCTCGCCCGGCGCTCTGACCGCACGGAAAATGCGCAAGGTTGTGCGATCATCTCGGCCGAATACCTCATTGCCGAGGTCAAGGCGAGATGCACCAGCGCGTGCGTCGCCATCGTCTGCCCTCATCCGCTGCAGCATGCGGCGTACATCGGGATGCTCGATAATTGACACGCTCTCCCGGCTGGAGCAGCCCGCGCGCGCAGACTGGATGCGCTCGGGTGCGGTCGTCCAGCGCTGAAGCAGACGAACGGCAACTTTGGGGGTGGGTGAGTTGGTTGCTGAGCGACCGATTGGCGGGCGCGTAGCCGCCGGGCCGGTGCGCAGTAGATCGAACGTCTGCTGACGACCCCATTGCGGACATGATCGCGAGCTATCAATGCAGCCTCAGCACCCACCGTGAGTATACTATCCTATGAGCATACTGATCGGGCTTCTTCTCACTTTTGGCGGGCCCGAAGGCCAATCCCTGGATGGGCGCGCAGCGCTTCATTTGGTCGAGGAGTTTGCAAGTACGGTGCAGCACAATCCCGAGCGAGCCGAAGACTTTGCGGATACAGACGCTTCGATCGATTTTGGCGATTTCGTAGGCGGCTGGAGCATTGGCCGCTTTGCAAATGAAGCGAACAAATGTCGCCTACGGTCGATCTCGCAACCGACCATTCCGGCAAACTGGAAACTGGATGGTGCGCACTATGTCAGGATAAAATGGCGATGTCCGCCGCCTTACGGTCCACGGCGGGGCCCTACGATGTCGGTTGCTCTGTTCGTGAAACAGAAGATTGTCGCGGGTTCCGGGCATTTCGAATAGCCGATTAGCCAGTAAGAGGCCGCTTCCCACCCAGATTGAGCCATTCGACCGCGCCGTTAGCGGACCGTCAGGAAACGACCCCATTGCAGACATTGTCACAGAAGATAATCAGCGCTCATGGGCACGAGAGAAGATAGACTATTCCAGCGCGCGCAACGGATCCTCGAAGGGCAGGCGAACGGATTTGGCGAGCCAATAC
>Ga0247823_10000873_pt1 | contig 25466 bp, 28 predicted proteins | sample 13C_PalmiticAcid_2_FD_192426 | JGI IMG/M metagenome (GOLD analysis project Ga0247823, IMG submission 192426) | Soil microbial communities from agricultural site in Penn Yan, New York, United States - 13C_PalmiticAcid_Day30 | ecosystem: Environmental > Terrestrial > Soil > Agricultural land... | reverse complement strand
ACTAATATCTGTATTCATACTTGTCCCCCAATATAATTCTTCATAATTTGCAGTATAAATTATAGGCCTTATGGGCTTGCTATCTCTATGATGCTTTTCTTAGATCAGTGTTCAGAATTTCAGTCAAATCGATATGTTCAGCCGGGATATTGGTTGCAGAAATACCAAGGAAACGCTCGACCATCGGCGTAAAACGCTCGACGGCGTCGGTGACAAGGAAACGTAAATCGGTTTGTCCCTGATCACGAATAGTGTGACGTGAAGATATGTGATCCTGAGCGGCATCACCGCAATCAATCAAGGTCACATCAGAGCCCGCAACATTGGCGATGACATCGCGTAGCAATGGAAAATGTGTGCACCCCAGAATAATCGTATCCGGTTTAACCGGACCCGCGAACACAGGACCGATATAACGTTCAACGGCAGCGCGCGCGATAGGGCCGTCAATCCAGCCCTCTTCGGCCAAGGCCACCAGCAATTGCGTGGCGATGCCTGTCACCTTTACTGAAGGATCGATGGCTTCGATAGCCCGCGCATACGAACCCGAGCGAATGGTCGATTGCGTACCCATTACCAAAATATGTTTGTTTTTTGTCGCCTTGATCGCAGCGGCGGCAGCAGGCGGCACCATAGAGATCACGGGTATAGGGGCGATAAAGTCAGCGATGGCATCAGCCGCATGGACGGACGCCGTATTACAGGCAATCACGATCATTTTTACATTCTGCTGCATCAGAATGTGCGCGAGACCAACGGAATAGGTGCGCACTGTATCGGCGCTTTTGGTGCCGTAAGGTACACGCGCTGTATCACCCAGATAAACGAAGCGTTCGCCCGGCATGGCCTTGATCAAGGCCCGCAGGACCGTGAGGCCGCCTATGCCGGAATCAAAGACGCCGATGGGGCGCGGGTCGGATGCGAAGGATTGTGGTACTTCCATGCCCCTGTATTAGACCATCTGAAGACCGTGTTCAAATCATTCATTGTCAGGACCGGGATATAAAAAAGCCGGGCGAGGCCCGGCTTTCTTTATGCAATAATATTCAATACTTACAGGGTGCAAGCCTGTGCCGGAGCCGAAGCTTTCTTCACGACGTTTGCAATACCTTTTGTGTTCTTTACTTCGGCTGCGAATGCATCGTTGCATTGCAGAGTCAGTGTCAGGCCTTTGCCGGATGCCGGTACTGCTTCACGGGAGACTTCTACGTCTGCCATGAATACGGTGCCCATATCACGGATGCTTTCTTCCATATCGATCAGCTGCATGATTGGCGATTGTGCATCGGAATCTGCCAGTGTGACCGTGTACGCGTTTGTCAGTTTTGTCATGGCCGTTACTCCATTTCAGTAGGTCATAGGGAAGCTAACGAGGCGGACCATGCGCCCACCCCGCGCGCCTGTCAATATATTTTTCATATTTCCCTTATTTTTTCGGGAGGGGTTTATTTCAAGCGGGCTACCAGCTCGTCAATCTGGGCTGGTGTACCAACAGAAGAGGCCGTCACATCAGCCTCAATACGCTTCACAAGACCCGCGAGAACCTTGCCGGAGCCAATCTCAATCATCTCGGTGACACCCTGCTCTTTCATCCACGTCACAGACTCGCGCCAGCGCACACGGCCTGTGATCTGCTCCACCAGCAGGTCACGGATTTGATCAGGGGCGCTGACGGCGCTCGCGGTTACGTTGGCGACAACTGGCACCACAGGCGGGCGGATATCTGTCTTGCCCAGCGCCTCACGCATCTTTTCAGCAGCAGGTGCCATCAGTTGGCAATGGAACGGTGCGGATACAGGTAGTGCGAGCGCACGTTTCGCGCCCGCTGCCGTTGCCAATGCAATAGCGGCCTCTACCGCGCCTTTGTGGCCTGAGATCACAACCTGGCCTGGCGCATTGTCGTTTGCGGCTTCGCAGATTTCTGAAACAGACGCTTCCAGCGCAATCGCTTTCACCTGATCAAACTCGAGGCCCAGAATGGCCGCCATTGCGCCCTGCCCCACCGGAACAGCTTGCTGCATAGACTGGCCACGCAATTTCAAAAGACGTGCTGTGTCAGAGATTGCGAAAGCGCCCGCCGCTGTCAGCGCGGAATATTCGCCCAGTGAGTGACCGGCGACAAAGCCCGCGACATTGGGCAGAACAATCCCGGCATCTTTGGTCAGGATATTCATCACCGCCATAGATACGGCCATCAGCGCAGGCTGGGTGTTTTCCGTGAGGTTGATATCGCTTTCGGGGCCTTCCCACATGATCTTGGTCAGGTTCTGACCCAGCGCGTCATTAATTTCCTCGAAGGTCAGGCGTGCTGTCGGATAGGCGTCAGCCAGATCCTTGCCCATGCCGATGGATTGAGAACCCTGTCCCGGGAAGATGAATGCACGTGTCATAGTGATAAGTCCCTCAAGTACGAAAAAACTGCCTGATAGAAACCTTAGCGGCTCTTATTGTCAACTGGCCGGGAGCCATCCAATTCACCTTGCCGGGGACGATTAACCCTATCTTATTGATTTTATGTAATGATTGAAGATCACGGAACTTTTGAATTTCGCAACGAAACGTGCTATAGTACTGGCACTTGCGTCATATAAAACTATATAAATCAAGCGGGTAGACCCATGTCTGCCCTGTGCCTGACTAAGTCCGGCATGGGCCTTGCATATGTCTGCCCCGCCACGGAAGCCTGAAAAAGGCTAAAGCAAGCCGCGGCTTAACATAAGTATAAAGGCTTGGAAGGGATTACAAAGACTATGAGCTGTTCAATTATTAACGATACCATTCAGCTTCACATCGAAGGCGCCAGCAAGGATATGGATGTTCTGCTGCAAAGCGGCCAAAAAGCGACACCTAAAGTCAAAGTTACAGCCGGCAGCGCCCTGCAAAACCCGGATTTGAGCAAAATGAGCCTGTCGGCCATGATGCGCCGCGTCCGTCAGGATGACACCGAAGCCGCTGTTAGCGGTCAGAAAAACTACTGGGCAGCCTTTATGGAGCGTACACGTTCCCGCTGTGCCAACGGTAACTGCGCCGAAACAGCCTGATTTTCAGCTTTTTCCACAGAATTTCCTTGATTTGAGGGGCGCTATGAGTATAGTGCCCCTCATTCCATAAACCTCGCTGTTGTTCTTGTGACATCAGCTTTGTTTTGCGATTGGCAAATACAAAACCGAGAGGAGAAAAGTATGCCATTTTATGAAACCGTGTTTATTGCACGTCAGGACCTGAGCACTGCTCAAGTTGAAGAACTGACAAAGCAATTCTCTGAGATCCTCACCAAAGCTGGTGGCAAGATCACAAAAACTGAAAGCTGGGGTCTTCGTAACCTCGCTTACCGCATCAAGAAAAACCGTAAAGGCCACTATGTTCTGGTTGAATCAGAAACATCTGGCGAATCCGTGATCGAGATGGAACGTAACATGCGCATCAATGAAGATGTTCTGCGTTACATGACCATTCGTCTGGACGAGCTGTCAAAAGGCCCTTCACCGATCATCGACAAAAACCGTCGTGACGAAGAAGACGAAGAAAGATCAGAAAGATTTGATCGTGGTGATCGCGCTGAGCGTGGTGACCGTGCTGAAAGAACCGAAAGAGAGGTTGCATAATGAGCACTCCTGAAACAACATCTGCCCCACAATCTGGTGGCAAACGTTCATTCTTCAAACGTCGTAAATCATGCCCGTTCTCTGGCCCGAATGCTCCGGCCATTGACTGGAAAGATCCACGTACGCTGAACCGTTACGTATCCGAGCGCGGCAAAATGATGCCGAGCCGTATTACGGCCGTCAGCCAGAAGAAACAACGCGCACTGGCCCAAGCTATCAAACGCGCACGCTTTATGGCGCTGATGGCACCGGTTCGCACAGAACCCGAAAACAGCCGTTAATCGGTTGCGATAAGGAAAGGTAAAAACAATGTCTATGGATGTTATTCTACTGGAACGTGTCGAAAGCCTCGGAAACATGGGCGACAAAGTCCGTGTTAAGCCTGGTTACGCACGTAACTTCCTGCTGCCGCAAGGTAAAGCCCTGCGCGCTACAGCAGACAACATTGCTTACTTCGAAACTCAACGTGCTGCTCTGGAGAAACTGAACTCCGAGAAACGCGCTGAAGCAGAAAAAGTAGCGAAGAAACTCGAAGGCCTCAAAGTCTCGATGATCCGCAACGCTTCCGAAGGCGGCCAGCTGTATGGTTCGGTTACTGCTCGTGATATCGCTGATGCGATTAACGCGGCTGGTAAACTCGATATCTCACGCAGCATGGTTGTTGTAAACGTCAGCTTCAAGAGCATTGGTCTCGTCGAAGTTCCTGTCGTTCTGCACCCGGAAGTGAAGGTCAACGTGACCATCAATATCGCACGTAGCGAAGAAGAAGCTAAAGTCCAGGCTAAAACAGGCAAAGCTGTTATCGTTGATTACAGCGGCGCTTCTGATGCCAAGGATGCTAAATCTGATCTGCTGGATGCTGATGCACTGGCTGCTGAAGCTGCCCGTAATGCTGAAGATGCTGAAGGCGCTGCTAAAGATGCCGCTAAATCAGCTGCTAAATCAGCAAAACGCGCTGGCAAAAAGGCCAAAGCTGACGATGCTGCTGAAGGCGAAGAAGAAGCCACAGAAGAGTAATTTTCTTCTGCAAAGATTTACGAAAAGGCCGGTTTATAACCGGCCTTTTTTTATGCCCGTTATCGGGACTTATTATACACGTGATTCACAGGGGGTGTTGCGAGAGTCAATGGAACCTGAGACCAGACAGGTATAATCTGTCTTCATGTCACCAGATGTCGCCAGAAGAGCTAACCAGAACACCCCGCCCTTAACCGGTATCGCGGAGCGCGCCTATCGCGTCATGCCGCATAACCTTGAGGCCGAGCAAGGTTTGCTGGGCGCATTGCTGGTTGATAACCGCGTGATGGAAAAGGTGGGCGATAACGTCAAGTTCAACCATTTCTTCCACCCTGCGCACCAGCGCATTTTCGCGGCCATCCAAAAACTGATCGACCGCGGCCAAACCGCCAGCCCTGTAACACTTAAGGGTTATTTCGAACAGGATCAGGATCTGGCAGCTGTTGGCGGGGCCGAGTATCTGACAGAGCTCGCGGCCAGCGTTATCAGCATCATTAACGCGGAAGATTATGCCCGCACCATTCATGAGCTGCATTTGCGCCGTGAATTGATCGTCGTCGGTGAAGACGTCGTCAATGAATCATTCGACCAGAAACTGGATGAAGAACCCCTCGCCGTACTGCGTAAGGCCGAAGGCCGTCTTTATGAACTGGCCCAGACGGGCGATGTAAAGGGCGGCTTCGTTTCCATTCTCGATTCCGTCAAGGTATCTATCCAGATTGCCGAGAAGGCTTTCCAGACCGAAGGCAATGTCACAGGCGTGACCACAGGTCTTCGTGATATGGATGAGAAACTCGGTGGTCTTCATGGTTCTGACTTGCTGATCCTCGCGGGTCGTCCATCGATGGGTAAGACAGCGCTGGCCGTCAACCTTGCTTACAACGCGGCGCAAGCCTATGCCGATAGCGGCGGTAAAGAAGGTGGCCGTGTGGGCTTCTTCTCCCTCGAGATGGCATCTGACCAGCTGGCCACCCGTATTCTGGCCGATCTTTCCGGTATTTCCGGTGATGCGATCCGTAAGGGTAACTTCCGCGAAGATGATTTCCGCAAATTTGCGCAGGCTGCACAGAAGCTCGCGCAAGTGCCACTTTATATTGATGATACACCTGCCCTTTCCATCAGTGCTGTGCGTTCACGCGCACGCCGTCTGCAGCGTACACATGGCCTTGATATGCTGGTCATAGATTACTTGCAGCTTTTAACGGGTACAGGTTCACGTCAGTCATCCGAAAACCGCGTGCTCGAGATTTCCGAGATTACCCGTGGCCTGAAGGCGATTGCCAAGGAATTGCAAATTCCGGTACTGGCGCTCTCTCAGCTTTCTCGTGCGGTCGAACAGCGTGAAGACAAACGCCCCATGCTTTCCGACCTTCGTGAATCCGGTTCTATTGAGCAGGACGCCGATGTCGTGATGTTCGTTTACCGTGAGGAGTATTATCTCTCACGTTCCGAACCGAGCATGGACGAGTCGGACAAATACGCGAAGTGGCAGGAAAAAATGAGCCGCGCGCACAATGTCGCCGAGGCCATCATCGCCAAGCAGCGTCATGGCCCTATCGGTACGGTGAGAATGTATTTCGAGCCGAACCTGACGCGCTTCAGCGACCTCGATCAGACACATTCAGAACAACCGGAATATTAATCCGCGCTTTTGCGGCGATAAATATCATATGTCACAGGCTTTTCCTGAGCGGCAATCGTGCCGGGATAATAATCGCTATAGGCGATATCCATGGTCCCGGTGTGTTCATACTTTTCCCATTCCGTGCGGAACAAAGGTGACACCGCCCAATAAGCGGCGTAGTCAAAGAATGTTTCACCCTGTTGTTCAAAACGACCGATGATCAATGTCTGTGGTTGATAACGCGCCATATCGCCGGCAGCACGTTCCGCATAAGCGGTACGCAGCATATCGGCAGAACCGGGCATGTCACGGTCCATCTTTAATAAAGCCGGTAGGAACCAGTAAGACGGAAAGCGTGAGGCGTGGGTAATACCCATGACGAATGCGGTTTCATGAACAATCCCCATGGAATCGTTGAACATCATGAAGCGGCAATCTGCTTTGGCCACACCCTCGCAATTCGCCGCAATCAGTTCGGTCAGCGGCATTTGTTCATAGTCTTTATAGCTCGGCAGGGCCATGTTAAGCGGGAAGATGACATAGGAAATTCCCAGCAAAGCCGATAGAGACAATATCAGTGTTGCCTTGGCGCTTTTCAGCTCATGCTCCAGCAAGCCCGCCAACAATAGAAAGAACGATGGTACGAAGAAGCCCATCGCCGGGAACAAGTGATAGAAGAACCCCTTGCCCTGCACGAAGTAAGGGATGAGGCTGACCATAGCGCAGATCGCCATAAAGATCACCAGATCAGCATGGCGGATACGGTAACGCATAACATGTGCCACGATCAGTACGGCCAAACCCGGCAGCAACAACATGCCCGTATATTTCAGCATGTCAGGATTAACCGTAGTCAGATAAAGGCTCAAAACATCGGGGAATATGATCTGGCGATAATCGGCAAAACCAAAACAGAGCATGGCGCCATAGGCCAACACCATGATCGTCAGCGACAGAAAATCAGCATCACGCATAAAGTGAATATTTTTTTGCTTCATCATGCGCCAGACAATCATACAAAACGGGATTAGACCGTGATGTGGTTTCAACAGAATTGCAATGGCACCCAACAGGAACAACGGCCATTGCCAGCGTTTGGGAATATTTATGCCCTTATTTAGCGCGTATTGCATCAATACAAACGGCACCAGCATGATCGCGATGATATGGTCGCGTTCGCCATAAAGCATATTGGTCATGATCGATTGCGAAACAATGAAGGATGCTGTTACCAGTAACGGTGCATATGAATCAGAATCCGTCAGACGCGTAACGGCATATTTCACAGCGACAGCCGCGCCCGCCAGCAAACCCATGATGTAGACAAATATTGTCATCCACACAGGCAAGCCCGTAAGGGCCGTCATGTAATAAGGCAGCGCATAGGTGAAGAGGCTTAAAGGGGGATTGGGCTCAAAAATGGAATCCGCCAGATGTTGCCCTGATGCCAGACGCGCAAATGCTTCGTACAGCCACGCGAGGTCACTATGAAGCGGCGTGCGCAGAACACTGGCGGCCCACGGCACAAGCGCGGCCAGCAAAACGATCAGAATAAGAGCAGGAAACAAACGGCGGGATAATGTGAATGGCATGACGAATCCTTGTCATTCATTGTAACGCTGTCTTTAAAGAAAAATCACCCGACCTTGTGGGCCGGGTGAAGTAAAATACGCTTAGGACGCGAAAACCTGTTCGATTGATGATTCTGATTACCCTGTGAAACTCAGAACTTATGTTTTATTTCGTTCAACTCGTCGTTTTTGTAATAACTTTACTAAATATAGCGATCTAAACGTAATAAAACAACAAGAATCTCTATATATGGGAACTTGAGAATCTTCCTTTAATTCTATAGGTTTAGACGATGTTCTTACGACAAAAGCCCAGTTCTGCGCCTGTTTCTGACGCCCCTGCCCCGCAAAATCAGGGTGATTCGGCTTTTGGACGCCTGACCATCGATCTGGGCGCGGTTGCCTCCAACCACGATATCTTCCGCCATCAGATCGGCGCGAAATGCGATATCGCCGGCGTGGTAAAGGCGAATGCTTACGGCACAGGCCTCGCCCCTATCGCACAAACACTATTTGCCAAAGGTAGTCGCCGTTTCTTTGTCGCGACACCTGATGAAGGATTTGCGCTGCGCCAGATATTACCGCTGGCCGAGATTGCGGTGCTGGGTGGCGGACTGCCCTACAATACCGATGCCTTTATTGATGCGCATATCGAACCTGTGCTGAACAGTTTGTACGACATTGCCTTATGGCGTGATGCCGCGCGCAAGCGTGACAAGACACTACCCGCGATTATTCATCTGGATACAGGCATGAACCGTTTGGGTTTATCTGCAGATGAAGGTGAAACGCTGATCAATGATCCCGCCCTGCTGCGCGGTCTGGATGTGATCATTGTCATGAGCCACTTTGCTTGTGCTGATGAGAAATATCACCCGCTAACCGATACGCAGTATGAGCGTTTCCGTAAATTCGCAACACATTTCCCACGCGCGAAGAAATCACTGGCGAATTCATCCGGCATCTTCCGCAGCAAAGATTTTCATTACGATATGGTGCGCCCGGGCATGGCCACATACGGCCTGAACCCGACACCAGAAGCCAAGAACCCGATGAACCCGGTTGTGAAGCTGGAAGCACGTATTCTGCAGGTACGTCACGTTAAATCTGGCGACACGATTGGGTACAGCGCCACACATACTTTCAAGGGCGCGGGACTGACAGCGACTGTGGCACTGGGCTATGCCGATGGTTTCCACCGTGCGCATAGCGGTAAAGCTAACGTGTTCTGGCAAGGTGTTGCTTGTCCGCTGGTGGGGCGGGTTTCTATGGATCTGGTGACGGTTGATATTTCAAACCTGAAGGGTCAATTGCCACAACCGGGTGACTGGTTCGAAGTATTAGGCCCGCATCAGAATGCCGACCAATTAGCTGAAGTTGCTGGTACGATTGGTTATGAAGTCCTGACCAATCTTGGTCCGCGCTACCAACGTATCTACTTATCCAATAATTAGGGCCGCATGTGCAGGCCTGCGGCCTGTTTCACTTTTTGTGCGAGCTTTTGGTAATGGTCGGATGGAAATTCCGGGCACCCCTTATCCGCAGGCACGGTATCTGACAGCCGTAATGACGGCGGCACATCTTCATCTGCCAGCGGTTCATACTGGTTATAAACAGCATCGGTGAAACGATAATCCCACCATTCGGATGGTAGTGGGCGAATTTCGCGGTTGAATGCCTTGGCAGCATCAAGAAAGGCATTCGTCAGCAGATCACGGTTCTGGCGTACTTCGTTTGAGAGGCTGACATACTCGCGGTGCGCGGGGTTTTGATCTTTATCAGCACCGCCCTCAGGTAATGCATCGACAATCGTACCCATATCCAGCATCTGACCATCGGCACCGCGCATAGAGAGATCGATTGCCATCCCTCGCGGATGTCCGCCCTTACCGGGAGGAGCAAACATTCTTAAAGGCCCTTCCGCCGTCCAGTGCGGGTGCGCCTTTACAATCGGGGTATCGCAGATCAGTGCCTGCACCGTTGTTGTGCGCAGACCGTCATAAAGGACCAGTGATGCCCCGGCCCGCTTATTTACGAAATGGGCGGTCAGCAAAATGATCTCGGCCATATCTTTATGCAGCGAAAGACGCGCATCTTTACGGTAAACCGGACCACAGAAACTCATCGGGCCAGCATACATGACTTCCACCTCCAATGGGTGGTCGTTCACGAACAGGTCCATAGGGACAAGATCGGCAGGATCAACTGGTTGCGGCTTCGGAGTATTCATCAATATAAACAACTAGATAGTGTCGAAACAGGCTATGGATTTCAGGGTCGAAATGCTTTAGGGTCTAAAGCTGGTATCGATACCCCTTCCAAGGAAAGATTATAGCAGATGGTCAGTGATGTGAAACAGGATCAGGCGGCAAAACGTTCATTGCTCGACGGCCCTTTGGATTTCATGGAACGCATTGGCCATACGATCATGACTTTCCTGTCGGCGATTGGCCGCCTGAGCATGTTTATGCTGGAATCGGTCAGCCATATTTTCCGCCCGCCCTTCTTCCCGAAACTGATGGTCCGCCAGTTCATGGATATCGGTTATTACTCTCTGCCCGTTGTCGGCATGACCGCGTTGTTTACGGGCATGGTGCTGGCGCTGCAGAGTTACACAGGTTTTGCACGCTTTAACGCTGAATCAGCGATTGCCGGTGTTGTGGTGCTTTCCGTGACACGCGAACTGGCCCCTGTGCTAGCAGGCTTGATGGTGGCGGGCCGCGTCGGTGCGTCTATTGCCGCTGAGATTGGCACCATGCGTGTGACCGAGCAGATTGATGCGCTGGTGACCCTGTCCGTTAATCCGTTCAAATACCTGATCGCACCACGCGTTATTGCGGGTACCCTTACATTACCCCTGCTGGTGCTGATGGGTGATGTTATCGGCGTTTATGGCGGTTACATCGTCAGTATCCATAAACTGGGCTTTAACCCAGCGTCTTACCTGACACAAACATGGAATATCCTTGAGCACATGGATGTGATCTCAGGCCTCGTGAAAGCGGCGGCGTTCGGTTTCATCGTATCGATGATGGGTTGCTATCACGGCTTTAATTCCCAACGCGGTGCGCAAGGCGTGGGTGCCGCGACAACCAATGCGGTTGTATCATCATCCATCCTGATTTTGATTTTCAACTATATCCTGACACAGGTTTTCTTTTCATGAGTGATACCGCCAAGCTTGAATTAAAGGGCGTCAAAAAATCCTTTGGTCCCAAGAAGGTGCTGCAGGGCATCAACCTCAAGATCAATCCCGGCAAGTCGTTGGTGATTATCGGCGGTTCGGGTACGGGTAAATCCGTGATGCTGAAATGCGTGCTGGGTCTGATCAAGCCGGATGAGGGTTCTATCCTGATCGACGGCAAGGAATCCGTCGGTGTTAGCCCGAACGAGCGTGATGAGATCATGCGTAAATTCGGCATGCTGTTTCAGGGTGCTGCCCTTTTCGATTCCATGCGTGTATGGGAAAACGTAGCATTCGGCCTGATTCAGGGCCGTGGCATCGACCGCCGCACTGCTTACGATACGGCAGTTGAGAAATTACAATCCGTCGGCCTTGATGAATCTGTCGCACAGCTTTTTCCGGCAGAACTCTCGGGCGGGATGCAAAAACGCGTGGGTCTGGCCCGTGCGGTGGCCGCAAACCCGGAAATTATCTTCTTTGATGAACCGACCACAGGTCTCGACCCAATTATGGCCGATGTGATTAATAATCTGATTGTTAAATCGGTAAAACAGCTCGGCGCGACAGCACTTTCCATTACTCATGATCTGGCCAGCGCCCGGAAAATCGCCGATGACGTTGCCATGATTTATCAAGGCAAGATCATCTGGCAGGGGCCGGTTTCCAGCCTCGATAAATCGGGTAACGAGTACGTCGACCAGTTCATCCATGGTCGTGCCGAAGGCCCGATTACCGATGACGTTAAGGCCCGCGCATAAGCACGGCCGCAAATTTGGTAAATCCTTTATTTTAAAGGGCTGAGAGGCCTTTTCCGCGCCATAATCCTGTGCGATAAATGAGGTTATGCGGATCCTCACATACTTATTTCTAGCGGTTTTTTCCATCGGCATGCTCGGCGTGCTCGCCGGTGTCGGAATGGTCGTTTATGTGATCTCTTACTACGGACAGGACCTGCCCGATTATTCGCAGTTGAAAGAATACCAGCCACCGGTACTGACACGTCTGTACGCCGGTGATGGCCGCTTGATGGCGGAGTACGCGGAAGAGAAACGCGTCTTCATTCCGATCGATACAATCCCTGATCAAGTGAAGAACGCGTTCATTGCTGCCGAAGATCAAAACTTCTATGTGCACACTGGTGTCGATTTCTTTGCCACCGCCCGTGCTGCCGTTGGTAACGTTTTGCATGGTGGCCGCCCGAAGGGGGCATCGACGATTACACAACAGGTTGCCAAAAATTTCCTGCTGACCAACGAAGTTTCCTACGAACGTAAGATCCGTGAAGCCCTTCTCTCCTTCCGTATGGAGAAAGCGCTGAGCAAAGACCGTCTTCTCGAGTTATACCTGAACGAAATTTTCCTAGGCAAGCGTTCTTACGGTGTTGCCGCTGCGGCACAAAGCTATTTCGACAAGTCACTTGAAGATCTGACGATCGAAGAAGCCGCATATCTGGCCGCTTTGCCAAAGGGCCCCAACAATTACGATCCAGAGCGCCATTACGATGCCGCCAAGGAACGCCGTGACTGGGTTATTGGCCGTATGCAGCTCGATGGCTACATCACAGCCGAACAAGCAAATGAAGCAAAGGCCAAACCGCTGAGCGTTAAGCCCGCCGCAAACCGCGTTGTTGATGCGCCCTACTTTGCTGAAGAAGTGCGCCGCGAACTGATTACCAAGTACGGCGAACAAAGCGTTCAAGGCGGCGGCCTTGCCGTTCGTACAACTGTTGACCCACGCCTGCAGGAAACAGCCGAGCGCGCACTGCGTAATGGTCTGATGGCGTATGACCGCCGTTGGGGCTGGCGTACACCTGTGGCAACACTGCCCACACTGGATGGCTGGAAAGATAAGCTGGAAGCGCAAGAGCGCCCACCAGCGATGCTGGCAGAATGGAAGCTGGCTGTGGTTCTGGATGTGACGGCAGATCGCGCGACACTTGGGTTTGCTGATAATGCACGCGGTGTTCTGAAACTTGAGAATGTGAAGTGGGCGCGCAAGCGTCTGAAACAAGGTCAAGGTTTCAGCGAAGAACCAAGCGCGATGCGCATGGTCGTCAACAAGGGCGATATCATCATGGTGGAAGCCGCCCCTGATGAAAAAGACAAAAACAATTTTGCCCTACGTCAGGTGCCACGTGTGAATGGTGCCCTCGTAGCACTCGACCCACACACAGGCCGTGTTCTGGCGATGCAAGGGGGCTGGAGCTATAAGCAAAGCGTATTCAACCGCGCGACACAGGCCAAGCGCCAGCCGGGTTCTGCGTTCAAACCATTCGTATATCTGACCGCACTGGAAAAAGGGTTTACACCGGCAACACTGATTCTTGATGCGCCTATCGTGATTGATCAAGGCCCGGGCATGCCGAAATGGCGTCCGAGCAACTATAAGGGCGAGTATTACGGCCCGACGCCGCTGCGCGTTGGTATCGAGAAATCACGTAACCTGATGACCGTGCGTCTGGCGCACTTCCTCGGTATGGACCCAATCATCGAAACCGTCACCAAGTTCGGTGTGGTTGAAAAAATGGAGCCGCATCTGGCATTCTCCCTGGGCGCTGGTGAAACGACCGTGCTGCGTATGGCAACCGCTTATGCGCAGCTGGTGAACGGTGGCAAGAAAATCGATCCAACTTTGATCGACCGTATTCAGGACCGTCGCGGCGACACCATCTATCGCCATGATACGCGCACCTGTGAAAACTGCGGTCCGCTGCTGGAATGGAACAGCCAATACACACCTGTCATTCCGGACAACCGTGAGCAACTGACCGACACACGTTACGCATACCAGATGGTTTCCATTCTGGAAGGTGTGGTTGAGCGTGGTACAGCCGTAAAATTGAAAGAACTGGGTTATCCGCTGGCGGGTAAAACAGGCACCACAAACGAATCCCGTGATGCATGGTTTGTCGGCTTCACACCCGACTTGGTCGTTGCCGTATATGTTGGTTTCGACAATCCGGAATCACTGGGTAAACGCGAAACAGGTTCCTCACTTTCCGTGCCGATCTTCAAAGAATTCATGGAGACCGCGCTGAAAGACGTACCGCCGACACCATTCCGTGTACCACCCGGCATCAAGCAGATGCAAATCAATGCCGCGACAGGCTCACTGGCACAGGCTGGCGATTCCAAAGTGATCTGGGAAGCTTTCGTATCGGGCAATGAACCGAGCGATCAAATGTTTATTCTGGATGCAAACGGTATCAGCAACCTGCCGTCGATGAATAGCACGATCACCGATAGCGTATCCACCATGGGTACGGGCGGCATCTATTAATTATCGCTGAGCGGGCTACAAACAGCATTTCTCTGCGCTTCCGCTTCTCAAATACGCCAAAGTATTCTGCGATGCGGTTCTCGAAAAACGCTGTTTTCGCCACGCCTGCTTCAATTATTTTCTTAGAAATTGAAAGTACGCTCGAGCGCCTTACCCTTGGCATTGGTCAGAGTCAGTACCAATGTCTTGTTCATCACAGCGGATGCAAGATTCTCAACACCCTCAGGTGCCGCCAGTGAAATCGAGGCATAACGCGGGTCCTTCTTATCGAGCACAATCTCAGGCTTGGCCACGATGTACATTTCCGGTCCCACTTCAGCGAACAGATCAGCCCCCTCAAAACCATGAGAGAGATAAGCGCGCACAACAATAGCTTTTGGCCCCATCACGACATTCTCAATTTTCATGTCGGGACGATTTTCCGTGTAGGGTAAATTTTTTGCTGCATCTGCAATTAATGAAGCTTGGCTATCCAGCTTGGAATCACCCGCCGGGATATCGAGTGTGAGATCAATTTTCTGCGGCACGCATAAAGTTTTGCAAACCATGATATCGGCATGCAGATCAATCTTCACGGGATTGCCGGGTTCTTCGGGTGTCAGTGTCAGCGGCAGTGTCGCCGCATTCTTGTAACCAAAACCATAGAGGCCTTCATATTCAAAGCGAACAGGTGATGGCCACTTTATATCCGTTGATTTCAGGTTGGTTGATTTAGCCCAATCAAGCATCGGTGGTAAACCGCCATCACCCGGCATACGCCAATATATGTGCCAATCCGGTTCCATCACGATTTCAAGCGCAGCGTTCAGTGTCTTATCGTGGCCCACAGCCGTCTTTTCCGTGATGATTCGGGCTTTCAGGAATTCGCCTTGCGCCCAAGGGCCCTCGAGGGCCTGGGCCTGTGTGGAGGCCGTTCCGGCAATCGCCATAAAAATCATGAAATTCAGAAACTTATGTGCTGCCATCTTCGTTCTCATAAAAGGGAGTAATTGTGAAGGTATGAACCTGTGTCCAAGATATGCTAAAATAAGGGATCAGCAAGTGAGAAAAATTACGATGAGCGCAGACACCGTTAAATCGCCTTACCTGACCGGCAAATTGCTGATTGCGATGCCACAGATGGGCGATCCGCGCTTCCACAGAGCTGTCATTTTTATCTGCGCGCATGATGTAAACGGCGCGATGGGCCTTGTCATCAATCACACATTACCCGGTCTGGAACTAGACGAGCTTCTCTCTCAGTTGCATATCGAAGGTGCCAGAACCGGAAACGATATTCCGGTTATGAGTGGTGGCCCCGTGGAAACAGGCCGTGGCTTTATTTTGCACAAAGGCGATTTTCAACAGATCGATAGTTTGAAAATCGAGAGTGATATTTACGTCACAGGGACCATGGATGCGCTGAAGGCAATTGCGCAAGGACAAGGCCCTGATGATATGCTTTTTATTCTGGGCTATGCAGGCTGGAGCGCCGGACAACTGGATCTTGAGATGCAACAGAATGCATGGCTGGTTGTCGATGCTGATCCTGATTTGATTTTCGAAGGCGATCCGGATCAACGCTGGGACCGCGCCATCCGCAAGATGGGTATTGATCCGTCGATGCTTTCCGGCGAAGCCGGTCGCGCCTGATTAGACGATCACGCCGCGCTTTTCCCAATCCTCAATCGGTAAACCATAAAGCACATGGTCACGCCATAGGCCATCAATCTGGATATAGCGCGCCGCAAAGCCCTCTTCCTTGAATCCCAATTTTGTCAGCAATGAGCGGCTGCGTACGTTCTCGGGCAAGCATCCGGCCTGCAGGCGGTGCAATTGCAATGTCGTAAAGGCGTAGTCCATCAATAAACGACCGGCTTCGAACATATAGCCATTGCGCTGTTGCTTCTCATCCAGCCAATAACCGAGGGATGCAAATTGTGCGGCACCACGGGCAACATTGTTGATGTTGAAGGCACCGATAATCTTATCGTCTTCATTATTGATGATCAGGAAGGGATAGGTCTGGTCGTTCTTCCATTCGCGCACCTGACGGCGCAGGCGGCGTTCGTAATATTCTTCCGTCAGTGAATCTTCATCCCACGTGGGTTCCCAAGGCTTTAAGAAACCGGCATTGCGACTACGGAGCATCGCCCATTCATGCCAATCTTCGCGGCGTGGCGGGCGCATATGGATACGTGTTCCCTTGAGCCGGATATCCGGCAGCGCCTCGGTCAGTGATGCAGCGGGCGCACGTTTGAACATCAGGCCCTCAGTCTTTTGGCTATGGAGTCATATGATTCCAGTTCACTGATAGGACCCAGTGCCGCCACCGTAGGTGTGGTCGAGAAAATCTGACGCGCCATGCGAGCCACATCGGCCACGGTCAACGCGTTGATTTCTTCGATCTTGCGGTGGGTATTCAACACTTCGCTGAAATGAATCAGATGTTTAGCTTGCTGGTTGCAACGGCCCATCATTGATTCACGGCCCATCAGCAGGTTTGCACGCATTTGTGATTTTGCGCGGTCGAGTTCTTTTTCGGTCAAAGTATCTGCGAATTTGATGATCTCTTCGCACACAACAGGCACCAATTCCGTCAGGTGTTCGGGACCTGTACCGGCGTAGACGGCAAACTGGCCATCATCTTGATACGTCGTGTGGAAGCTGAAGATCGAATAGACAAGACCGCGTTTCTCACGAATTTCCTGGAACAGGCGTGAAGACATGCCGCCGCCCAGAATAGTCGCGAGCGCCACGACAGAGAATATATCCTTATGCAGGCGTTCAATACCTTGGAAACCGATCAGCACGTGTGCTTGCTCAAGCTCTTTTTCTTCGCGTTTATCGCCACCCTTATAACCCGCAGGCTTAGGATCGAATTTCAGATCAGGAGGCAGATCAACAAACAGATCGCTCACACGCTTCACAAAATCCTGATGGTCGATGTGACCTGCGGCTGATACCACCAGACGCTTGGCAGTATAAAAGCGGCGTACATAATCCATCATCACATCGCGCTGCATACCCTCGATGATTTTCGGATCACCAAGAATGGACGCGCCGAGTGTTTGGCCCGGGTATGCGATTTCTTGATAGTAATCAAAGACCAGATCATCAGGCTGATCATTATTCATACCAATTTCCTGCAAGATCACGCCACGTTCGCGTTCGATTTCTTCCTGCGGCATGTTGGAGTGCTGAATAAAGTCGCTATAAATATCCAGCGCCAGCGGCACATCTTCCTTCAGAAGGTGCACGTGATAAGCGGTGATTTCGCGACCCGTGTAAGCATTGACGTTCGCGCCCACATCTTCCAGTTGCTCAACAATCTGGGTGGTGTTGCGTGTCGGTGTGCCCTTGAACATCATATGTTCAACCATATGGGCCACGCCGTTATCTTTCATATCTTCATGACGGGTGCCGACATCGACCCATACGCCCAAAGCAACGCTGTCGACCTCTTTCACCGTATCGGTGATGACGCGGAGGCCGTTGGGAAGGGTTGTCAGTTCGATGGTCATGGGCGTTACTCCTGCAGCAGAAATCCAAGAGATATAAGATAGAGCGAATCACCCGGACTGAAAAGCCCGGATTTATAGAAAATATCCTGCTAGATCAATTATTTATTAACGGATTGGCGGATGTACTTCTGCACCCGGTCGGTATCGCGCGGCAACACGATCAGGTGTTCGGCCTTGTTCCGGACGGCGGCCAGTGACGGCGGCATGACCGGATCAATGCCCGTGGCCTGACGCACAGCATCGGGGAATTTGGCCGGGTGGGCACATGCCATCATCACCATCGGTGTGACCGGGTCGCGTTCCATTTCCTGCTGCGCGGCATGGAAGCCCACAGCCGTATGCGGATCAATGACAATCCCCGTGGCCTTATGGCACTGTTTCATCATTTCCAGCGTCTGGATGTCGGTGCAGCGGTAAGAATGGAAATCATTGCGGGCCTTTTCCATCAAACTGCCTGACAGGCGGAAAGATTTCTGCGTCTTGAAACCCTCCATCAGTTTGGCAAGACTTTGATAATCACGTCCCATCAGATCACAAAGATAACGTTCGAAGTTGCTCGAGATCTGGATATCCATGCTCGGGCTTAGTGATGGTACTACGCCCTCGATCTTCATTTCTCCGGTTTCAAAGAAACGGGTCAGGATATCGTTACGGTTTGACGCCACAACCAGATTTTTAATCGGCACGCCCATGCGACGGGCCACCCAACCCGCATAAACATTACCGAAGTTACCCGTCGGCACGGCGAAGGATACCGGGCGTTGACCCGCACCCAGCGCCACAGCAGCCACTGCGTAATAAACGATCTGGGCCATAATACGGACCCAGTTGATGGAGTTCACAGCAGAGAGATTGACGTCATTGCGGAATTTTTCATCCGCGAAGAGTGATTTTACAACGCCTTGGCAATCATCAAACGTACCCTCGAGCGCGATATTGAATACGTTCGGGGCGCTGACGGTTGTCATCTGACGGCGCTGAATCTCAGAGGTACGGCCCTGCGGGTGCAGGATGAAAATATCGATATTCTTGCAATAACGTGTTGCCTCAATCGCGGCAGACCCCGTATCACCGGATGTAGCACCAACGATGGTGATGCGCTCGCCACGCTGGGCCAGCACATGATCAAACAGGCGTCCCAGGAATTGCAGCGCGTAATCCTTGAAGGAATAGGTTGGACCATGGAACAATTCCATGATCCATGCATTCGGACCCGCCTGAATGAGCGGGGTGAGCGTCGTATGATCGAAGAATTCAGGGGTATAGGTTTCGTTCAGCAACGACTGCAATGTTTCCTGCGCCAGATCCTTGCCCACGAACGGTTCAACGATATGCATGGCGATCTCGGCATAACTCATGCCTGAAAGGTGACTGAAAATATCGCGGTCCAGTTCAGGCCATGTTTCCGGCAGATACAGGCCGCCATCAGGCGCCATGCCCGCCATCATCACGTCGATGAAGGAATGAGAGGGCCCGGGGCCGCGTGTTGAAACATATTTCAGGTCTGTTTTGGTCATGGCGTATTTCACCATAACCGGAGGAAAAAGTCACCGGGGTTAAGGGGGTGCCCGCGGGCGACCTAAAGCAGTTTTTGCATGATCATTTCCCGGCAATCGTCATCAAAGACGTTATCATGCCATTCGTTCTGGGCCATGGTATTGGCCTGACGGTGGAGACGGCCCTGATCAGAGATGATTTCCCAGCACTCGGGATTTTCCATCGCCATGTTATCGAGAACATGCTTGATGTTAAAGATAATGGGTTGCTGACCGCCGTGATAATCGACACGGGGGCCGAGCACGCGGTAAGACATACCAATACGCTTCATCGTGCGGAAATGCGTGGGGTCCATGGCGGTGACCATGTCAGGAATATTGAATTCGAGACAGGTTTCAAAAGCAGCTTTAAGCAGCCCCAGCGGCGCATACGGGATACGGCGGCGGAAGAAACGCCCGAGTCCCTTTTCACCGCCCTCCATCTCGGTCTCGTAATAGGTCGGCAGGATTTTGCCATCAAGGGGGCGACGGCGAAAACGCTTGGCCATACAAAGACGCGAAAGCTCAGCCAGATGAAGAACCTTGTTATCCAATGTCAGAAGGGGGTGATCACAGACACTTTGCAGGGGGAAGCTGTTTCCGAGCGCACCTTCATTAGGAAGGAGAATACGGACCGTACCGGCATCTTCGCCGCTATCACGATGGACTAACAAGAAATGCGCAGCGTGAGGATCGAAAGCATCATGCTCAATCGCATCCCCTGAACAATCAGGCCCACCCGGTTGCTCGAATATGTTTTCCTTGCAAAAGACTTCGTAGCGCAGGCGAAAAGCTCTTTCCTTTAATTCATCGGTCTGAGCATGTATGACTTCGAATGTCCGCCAATATGTCTGATAAAATGTCTTCTGCTGAATAGCCTGCAAAGCAGCCGTAAAAATATTGTCGTGCGGGTCCATCTTAAAAATCCCCTTGAACAAGCGCGATCCTCCAGTAACTATTCTAAAGAAGTAATTTTAATTCGTTGTTAATAAATGCCCGCCTTTGACGTACATTTATCATAAATACAAACGACTGCAGGGCTTCACAGTTCCGGGAATTTGACAGCACACGGCATTATCATTAGCTTGCCATCAAAATAACAAATGTAGGCAGGGATATGATTTCACCAGAGAACGCAACTACACGCGCGATAGCACTGACCGCCGTGCAAAGATTGCGCGATAGTTTTCAAATCGTGGCAAATTTCATTCAAGACCCGCAGCGTGCCATTAATGTCGCCGATCTGCAGCGCAAGGATGATGAAAAGCATCGCCTGAAAAGCGCATCCGGTATGATCGAACGTCACCGTGCCAAGACAAGCCTGATGCTGAGCGTGGGCAAATCGGTGGAATTACAGCAGGCACTGAACACACTGGCCAGTGATGTAAACGCTTTCCAGTCGGCGATTGATTCCGAGGGTGATGCGCTGCTGCAGAAGGTTTTGGATACCGGGGCCAAGACTGAGAAATGGCAAGCCCATATCAGGAATTGTCTGAACGTGATCAGCGGTGCAGAGAAAAAAATTCTGCACCCGAATGGTCCGGCCCTATAGCCGTTAACGCGGGTGCAGAACATCAATTCTTATGAAAGCAGATTAGTGCTTGTGGTGACCACCGCAGCAGCCGCCTGAGGGCGCTGTGTGATCTTCTTCTTCCTGTTGGGCATGATGGTGGTGGTGACCACTGCCGCCGCAGCAACTACCGCCCGCCTTTTTAATTTCTTCGGCTTTCTGCGCGTGACCGCCGCAGCAACCGCCAACCGCTTTCTTTTCGCCCTTACCGAGCAGGGATTTGATCATTTCCAGCATCTTGTTTCCTTTTGTTCCTTTGAGGTGGCCCCCATAACCCATTGGAGGTCTTATCATTAATATTGTATACCAGTTCGCAAAGAAAAGGATTAACAAGGTTTATGGCCAAAGATTCTGGCGATTTTGACGTAATTATTATCGGTGCCGGGGCTGCCGGGCTGATGTGCGCCATTGAGGCCGGAAAACGTGGCCGCCGGGTGCTGGCACTGGACCATGCCGACAAACTGGGCGAGAAAATCCGTATTTCAGGTGGCGGACGCTGCAATTTCACTAATACGGGCACCCACCCCAGCCGTTTTATCTCCCAAAATCCGCATTTCTGTAAATCCGCCCTCTCGCGCTATACACCACAAGATTTCATCGACCTGATCGAGCGCCATGGCATTAAGTGGCATGAGAAAACATTGGGGCAGCTTTTCTGCGACGAGAGCGCCAAAGACATTGTCTATATGCTGTTGAAAGAGACGGCCGCCGCCGGGGTCATCATCAAACTGGATACCAAGATCACCGAGGTGCGTGCGCTTGAAGATGGTTTTGTGATCGAAACTGCCCATGGTGTGTTCACGTCTGAAAAAGTGGTGGTTGCCACGGGCGGCCCATCGATCCCGAAAATCGGTGCCAGCGGCTTTGGCTATCGCATCGCCCAACAATTTGGCCTGAACGTCATCACCCCGCACCCCGCGCTGGTCCCCCTGACGTTCAGTGATGATCAACTGGCGATGATGAAACCACTATCCGGTGTTTCGGTGGACCCGGCCGTGGTGAGCTGTAACGGCACGTCATTCCGCGAGGCCGTTTTGTTCACGCACAGGGGCCTAAGTGGCCCTGCGATCTTGCAGATTTCATCATACTGGTCGGAAGGGTTGCCGGTGAGTGTCAATTTCTGCCCGGACATGGATATCAAGGCGTTGCTGAAGGAAGCGCGTCAGAAGCAGCCGCGCAAGATATTGCACAATATCATCAGTGAATGGTTGCCCGGTCGTCTGGCTGATATGATTGCCCAGCAAAGCGGCCATGACATCGTGATGGCGGACCTGTCCGATAAAAAGATCGAAGAGATCAGCACCCTGATCACGGGATGGTCCGTGACCCCGCAAGGCACCGAAGGTTACCGCACGGCAGAGGTCACCGCAGGCGGCGTCGATACAGATGAGCTGTCATCCAAGACCTTTGAGGCAAAGAAAGTCCCAGGCCTTCATTTCATTGGCGAAGTGGTCGATGTCACAGGGTGGCTGGGCGGTTATAACTTCCAGTGGGCGTGGGCATCCGGCTTTTGTTGCGGCCAATCCGTCTGAAATAAGCCCTTTTGTAACGATCATGTAAATGTCTGTTTCTGTTGGATTATAATAGGAACCATGACCGTTTTTGCCTTGTTAGCGAGTTACACTGATTCTGTAACCCCTAACCAAGGAGAGGAAGATGGCCAGTGCAACGAGTGTTACATCTGTGAGTTATGTTCCCTTTCGTCGGTTTCTGCCGCATGAAAAGCAAACGGCACAGCCGGTTACCCATCAGGATTATCACAACAATAATTATGAAGCGGATGATGATTCAGGCAACGATATGCCGGGTATGCCACAACCTATTTTAAGCAATGAGGATGTTTCAGTATTAATCGAGGCAGGTCATCCCGAAGATGACGGTATTCATGAGAAGGAAAGTATAGATACGTTGTATCTGCCTTTTACCTTCTCGTTGGCCGCCCAGCAGTAATTCATAAATCAGGGGAGATTATTTATGTTTATGACCGCAATGCTCGTCATGTACATGATCGTCACTGCTATCATGATGATGATGGTGACCATGGTCGTGTCCGCAACAAGACCCATCCGCCGCATGCTCATGGTGATGATGATGGGCCGGAAACAGGTTGATTGGCGCGCCCGCAGAACCCATCGGTAATGTGCTGGAGCCCATCAGGCCTGATCTCAAAAATCCGAATTTCTTGCTCATATTTTTATCCTTTGTTGCTGCCCCTGTTATATAGGGGCAGCGGCTTAAATCTCAAGATTTTTCTGAAGATGATGCTGCGTGATACCAAAGTAAGCTTTGGTTTCATTGATTTTTTCCAGAAGCGCGTCGTCATTTTTCTTAGCCTTGGGATTCTTAATCGCCACGATCATGACGTTTTTGGGCGTGTGCGCATCTGAGATAAATTCGAAAACCTTGGTGCTGTAACCAACATATTCCAGCAACTGCGCCCGTAGACCATCGGTCACCATTTCGGCCTGACGCTCCATAAAGGTGCCGTGCTTGAGCAAGAATTCGAGCGGGTTCTTGGCCTTGCCCTTTTCCATCTCATTACGGATTTGCTTATGACAGCAAGGGGCCACGACAATCAACTCAGCCCCCGCCTTCACGCCCTTGGCAATTGCATCGTCGGTTGCGGTATCGCAGGCATGCAGCGCGATTAAAACATTCACGCCACGACTATCGTAATCATTGATTGCGCCCTGCACGAAGCCCAAACCGGTGAAGCCGCAATCGCTGGCGATTTTGTTGCACAGATCAACGAGGTCCTGGCGGTATTCGACGCCGGTTACCCGTGCCTTTACGCCCAGCTTGTTCACCAGATAATCATAGAGCGCGAAAGTCAGATAACCCTTACCCGCCCCCATGTCAGCAACCCGCAGGCCATCTTTTACGTCTATATGCTTTAATTGTGCGCTTAAGGTTTCGATGTATTTATCGATCTGACGGTATTTATCCTGCGCGTCTTTACGGACCTTGCCGTCTTTATCAGTAATACCTAAGGCCTGCAGCCAGTTACCTGCCGTATCGACTTGACGGGTTTTGGCACGGTCGTGACCCAGCTCTGGCGCTTCCTTGGTCGTTGGCGGTGATTTTTTTAGCGTGCCTTTGCTGGCCTCGAACGCGAGGTCGTATTCAGTCGTAAATAGAGTGGCGGTCAGGAAATCACGGCCCAGCCATTCCTCGACCATGACTTCAGCTTCGGCGAAGGGGTAGTTTTTGACAATATCGCGGGTTTTGTAACGGTAGGTAAGGCTTAGGACCTCCTGCCGCTTTACGACGATACGGCGGGCATGGACCTGTTTTAGCCCCTCATTCCGGCCCTGATAATGACCGAGCTGCAGCTTTACGAAGCTGCGGTCCTGCAAGGTTTCATGCAGAAAAATGAGGAATTCCGAGATTTTTGTGGTTTTTGCCATGCCGGGAAACTAGCACAACGGGGGTCTGGCCGTCACGGTTAAAAGGAACCTCCGCCGGGTTTAAGCGTTTGTAGTGCAATGGTAAATACAAGGAGACATGACCATGATTATTAATAGAACACTCGCTCTGAGCGCCATCGCACTGGCCGCGATCAGCCTTTCCGCCTGTAAGGACGAGGCCCGCACCAAAACAGAATCCAAGGAATCAGCCGTAATGTCCGATGGGACCAAGGTTGAAACCAAGACTGAAACAGATGTGAAGGTGGATGAGCACGGCAACCGTACAGGTACCGTGGAATCAACAACAACCGTCGACCCTGAGGGGATGATGAATAAAGAAACCACCGAGGAAGTGCATGAGGAAGTCCGGTAATCCTTAGCATCCTGACTTCTGTCATAGAGGGGTCTGCGTTTTATGCGCAGACCCCTCTTCTTATAAGACATAAAAATTTGAATTATTACTGACCTATGGCTGATAACAGCGTCACAGCATCAATCACCTTTTTGGTTGCTTCGCCGATCAGCAGAATATCCTTATCTACCTGTACATACTGATAACCCGGCACCGGCTTCAGGTGCACAAGCAGATCATAGGGAACAGGCGCCCACACAACATCAGCAGGCAGACGTTCGCCAATAATGTATTTTTTGGCCTGTCCGGGTGGCAGGCAACCATTGCGCTTCTTTGCCAATCCCGGCGGGCAATGACGGCGATGATCGTCATCAAGATATTTTGTAATGATCGTACGGTCATCATCACCGATCACGATTTTGACCAAGGCCTTGTCATCATCACCATGATGATCATGATCGTCGCTGTGATGGTTTGAGTCCTCATAATGATTATTCTGGCCATGGCCTTTGCCCTTGCCGCCCTTGTCCGCATAAGCCCCGCCCGCAAAACCAAGGCAGAAGACAACAAGCGCCAGCAAACCACAGCCTGAAATTTTATAAATACGTGCATTCATGGGAAATCCCTTTCCTGTTTCATTATGGTTCCCACAATATCATGCGCCTGCGCAGAAAAAAGGGCGGGATTAGGGCACATAAAAGCCTTTGTTACGCGTTTTTGAAAAACATTATGATGATCGACTCATGTGGTATGCTCTATGAATTACCTGAGACATTACGATCAGCGTTGGTGGTGGAAAATTTATAAAAGGTACACGAA
>Ga0247823_10000872_pt1 | contig 25487 bp, 17 predicted proteins | sample 13C_PalmiticAcid_2_FD_192426 | JGI IMG/M metagenome (GOLD analysis project Ga0247823, IMG submission 192426) | Soil microbial communities from agricultural site in Penn Yan, New York, United States - 13C_PalmiticAcid_Day30 | ecosystem: Environmental > Terrestrial > Soil > Agricultural land... | reverse complement strand
GGCGAGGGGGTTGGTTGGGGAGGAGGGCGCTTGAAGCGGGGTTTGAAGAGGGGAGAGATGGGACTTTGCTTGGTTGGGTGATTGCTTCCATTGCTTGCCGTTGGGAGGTCATCGGCGGTTGGTTTCACTTGCTGAATTGGTTGCTTGGAGGTGGAATTTCAGGTGATCAGGGAGACAAACAGTCTTCGTTCTAAACGGTCGAACTGGGGGTGGAATTTTTAGGGTCCAACACAAAGGGGACAAGACCTAGGACTCTCTCCCTCGTTTATTATCTTCTTCTCTTAGGTCAATATTCTCATTCCTCACTTTCGACTTCATGGAGATCCAACACCCCGAGTGTTTGCACTGGACCCAAACCCAACGAGACGGCCCTGCTTTGACTGCCCAATCTGGATGCCGGACTAACAACCCAAGCTCACTGTGTCTTGACTCAGGGAGTCCTGATGACGGTACGGTTTGCTGACAATGTTCCCGAGTCCCCTTTCCCAGCGCTGTACCCCTGCAATATGAAATCACATATGGCTTACATACGAGAACAATTGAACCAGCCTCGTGGAATTGGCCAAGGGCCCGAATATTTGGTACTCCGCAGTTTATTTATTTGACATTTGCTGTAACCGGGGTGACAATCCTCAGTGCCGCTGTTCCCGGACTCCAACCTTGGTTTAATTTGGGGGTATGTCAAGGTGATGTTGGCAGCAGAGTGCACCCATATCTTGAGAGTTGAGCCTCGATGCCGGGTTACTGACGCAGGACAAAGACAGACAGAATTTACCCCAAGGCAATTAGGGTTTGCGACGAGCCGCACAGCCGGGACTCGGGAGATGTGGCAGATGGCAGATCATTGTCAATCTCGCGTGATTCCGAGTGCTGGGTCCCATCTTGGCCCTTGCTTGTCGGGGGCCAGGGCCTGTGGGGTTTTGGCTCGAGTCTGAAAAGAGGTCGAGTTGCAGAAGCTGGCTTGGGGTGGGCCTGGAAACACAGCAGCACACAGAAGCAGTGGAGAAGGCGGCCAGAATGATCGGACGACAGGTGGCGTCTGAGATCGGCGGCCAGATGCGCTCGATGCGCAGAGACACAGTCCGGCCCGCTGGCAGTGGCAGCTGCGGAGCAATGCATGGAAAGCAGCCCCCGGTCTTGGCCCGCAGTGGCCCGCAGCTGACCCCTGCGCCGTTTCGTTTCAGATGCTCGCCTGTGGCTTCCACTCCTGCAAGCTTGCGCCCCCGCCAAAACCGAGGCGCCATCATTTTTTTGGTCAGATCGTTGATTGCAGTTGCCTGGATCCAAGCACCAACACGGCCATGCGCTGAGACGGGATGCAGAAAGAAAGGGGAGAGGACGAAAGAGGTCAATGTTTCTAATGAAAGTTCAGGTTGGCGTTCAATGGTGCTAGGCGGGCTGGCGTTGGAAGGGGACAGCTGGAAGTTGCGGTCAGGGGAGGGAGGCGCACTGTGCCATGTATGTACCAATCTGTGTACTGCGTACGCGTAATGTACCATTTGCAGCCGTTCTTCAGCAGCACCCGATAACCCGACAACCAGGAAAAACAGGAATCGGCCTTTAATTTGTGCCAGCCGTGTTGGCCGGGCTTGTGGAACCTGGCACAGGGGCGGTATCTCGCTGACATGGCAGTGGGATTGCGCCGTCGTTCCAAGTCCCACGTACCGTGTCCTGTAATTGCATGTCCTTTGAGGCCCTGGGACCCCTGTTTCGTGGGCCCATTGTTGAGGGGCTGACTCCTCCGCTTTTGACCATTTCCATCTGCTGTCCCCTGGATTTAGCGGACTCGGACCCTCCATTGGAAAAGGGAGGTGCAAAAGAGACACAGAAACATTGCAAATCGCCTGCTTGCACAAAGACTCTGCGACCTCGACAGACTCGACGGCTTTTCCTACGACAGGACAACACGACGTCAGCACCGTACCCGCGGGCTGATCGACGCATTCCGTCACGTTTACGGGCGACTCGACCTGGGGTGCTTCTGAAAGCTGCCTCCCCCCACCATCCGTCGTCGCCCATCGGTTAAATTCCATGGGCACACGACTCCGCGCTTGATCATTCCAACCAACACCCTGCCTCACCAGTGAAAGACCTGGTACCACAAACCGGCGACATCGACGGCCTCGGAAGCGCCATTGACACGCAAGCCACCATGTCAGCCACCGAAGAGACCGTCGTCAAGCAGGACGAGGCCCAGGAGAAGGAGACGAAGGAGACTCAAGAGGCACCCGAAACACAGAAAGGGGAGAAGAGACAAAGCACGCCCGGCACAGGGGAGGACCACACAGACGAGGACAGCACAGATGACGAGCAGGAACCGGCCTCCAGAGATGGCTCTGACAAGGACGACACGGTATGTATGCCCTCTGCCTTGCCCAGGCCCACGAGACTCTTCCAGTGTGGACGAGAACGCCACGTTCGGCTGCCTACACCATGCTGACCGTGCAACGTCACTCTGCAGGAGACGTTCGAGGATGCTATCGACACCGGGTCTGTGCGGTCATTGACCAAACGCCCGCCGCCCGTCAAACGAGTCTCGCTCGGGGACCAGACAAATTCCGACTACGAGGACGACGCTTCGCCGCCTGCAGCCGCAGTGAATGGCAGGCCCGACTCACCAGAGCCAGCTGCAGAGAAGAAACTACCACGGCCCATTTCTCAAGTGTCCGCTGGCACCCTCGATAATGTGAACCTCGACGACGCCGCAACAACAACCGCTCCCGCTCAGCAGCAGGGCACCGAATCACTTCCGGAGAAGAGCCCGCCCCCAGAGAAGTCCAAGACCATGTCCTTCAGCAGTATCGCCAATGCCTTGCCGCCCATGCCGTGGTCGCCGCCAGCTACCGACTCCCGATCAAAGAGCCCGCCTGCACCTCCAGCAGCGGCGCCATCCCCACCAGCTCCCGTCGCGGCCCCGGCCGCGGCTCCTGCGCCAGCCCCTGCACCCACAGGCAGGAAATTCAACAGCCCCTTCTCGTGGCTCTCGCGAAGTTCCTCAAAAGAGCCGCCGGCGGTACAGCCTACACCGTCACCCAGGAGAAACACAGCCAGCTCGGTAGCCACCATGGCGAGCAATCCAGAGATGATGCTGAGCAAGTTGGAGGAGGAAAAGGATGGAGAAGGTGGGGAGAACGGACCCAAAAACACGCTCAAGGACCGCTTCAAGCAACTTCGCATGAGGGGAGAGGCGTCAGCTCCCGGTGAGGACGATAAGACTGCGGCGGCGGCCACCGATGGCGGGGACGCTGCTTTTGCGGTACAGCCTCCGGTGTCCCCGTTGCCGCAGGGCCCCAACAAGAGTCTTGCCCCCGGGACGGCTTCTGGTGTCACCGCCGGCCCATCATCTCTTGCCGACTCTCCAGTCGACTGGGATCTCTGGCAGTCCGTCGTCTACGAAGGCCCCGCTGCCGTTGCTCGGACAAGCCCCGAGGAGCTGAATAAAGCCATCGCCACGGGCATTCCTAACGCCATCCGAGGTGTCATCTGGCAGGTCCTTGCTCAGAGTAAGAACGAGGAGCTAGAGGCTGTCTATCGTGAGCTCGTGGTCCGGGGAACCGATAAGGAAAAGAAGGACAAGGACAGGCAAAGCAGCGGAGCAACAATAAGTGCCGCTGCTAACGGCAGTGCCAAGGGGTCGACATCCTCTGCGTCGTCGGTGCATTCCGAGAACTCGGGTTCTAACGGTGCCCCATCACCGACCGAGAAGGATTCAGATTCCGTGAAGAAGGCTCAGGCTGCCGCTGCCGTTGAGCGGCAGAAGAAGGAGAAGGAGGATCTGGCCATGCTTCACAAGCTTGAGAAGACCATTAGGAGAGATCTCGGCGCGAGGACTAGTTATTCCAAGTTCGCCGCAGCTCAGGGGCTTCAGGAGGGGCTGTTTGGTGTGTGCAAGGCATATGCGCTCTTTGACGAGGGTGTTGGCTATGCACAGGGCATGAACTTCCTTGCCATGCCTCTCCTTTTCAATGTAAGAAATGATTGCTTTCTTGATGTCTCGAGTTGTGGGGTTGCTGACCTTTTCACAGATGCCAGAAGAGGAGGCCTTCTGCTTGCTGGTCCGGTTAATGAACCAGTACCACCTCCGAGATCTCTTCATTCAGGACATGCCCGGCCTGCATCTGCACTTGTATCAGTTCGAACGCCTCCTTGAAGACCTTGAGCCGGCGCTCTACTGCCACCTCCGGAGGCGCGGTATCTCACCACACCTCTACGCCACCCAGTGGTTCCTCACCCTGTTCGCTTACCGCTTCCCGCTCCAACTCGTCCTCCGTATCTACGACTTGATCTTCTCCGAAGGCCTCTCGGCCATTCTCAAGTTTGGCACCGTCCTCATGCAGAAGAACGCCGCCGCCCTTCTCGCCATCTCCGACATGTCCCAGCTCACCACCTTCCTCAAAGACCGCGTCTTTGACGTCTACATCGACGCGACCCCGTCCTCCAACTCCATCCTCGAGAACGGCTTCTTCGGCAGCTCCTCCAGCAGCATCGACAAGGAAGTCTACCGCGCCGACCAGCTCGTCCGCGACGCGTGCGAGGTCAAGATCACGCCCGAGATGCTCAAGGCGTACCAGCTCGAGTGGGAAGAGAAGACGCGCGCGGAACGCGAGCGCGAGGCCGAGCTCGAGGCGCTGCGCGCGAGCAACGCCAGCTACGCGATCCGCATGCGCAAGCTCGAGGAGCGCCTGCAGGAGGTGGACGCCGAGCAGGCCTCGCTCGCGACGGAGCTAGTGCACACCAAGGTCGACAACGACGAGCTGCGCGACGAGAACGAGGGGCTCAAGATCCAGGTGCAGGAGCTGCGCATCGTCATCGAGAAGCAGCCCGCCGAGATCGAGGCCGCGTGGCAGCTCGAGCGCGACGACCTCATGAAGCGCAACGGCAAGGTGCACGAGGAGAACCAGCGGCTCGAAAAGGAGCTGTCGGAGCTCGAGGAGGAGCTGGTGCAGACCAAGATGCATTACGCCGAGGTGAGTTTTTGACTTCTTTCCTGTTCATCATCCCCAACCACCCACCCATGAAATCCATCCGTCCACCATCCCCCTTTCCCGCCCTTGCATATTCTGACTGGTGACTGACTGGGAACCAACAGATCAACTCGCAACACGAGACCCTGACGCGGAAGTGGACCGACCTCAAGCGGCAATTTCAATGATGAGACCCGTGGGTAACTTCATCTGCCAACCCAACCAAGTAGGGGCACACACGCTCGTGTATGCCAGGTCAGGCGCAGTCTCGCAAGGCATTCCAATGTCGCACTTGATACCGCGGACCACACAAATCTGCTGCCGCAATAGCAGCCGTCAAGAGGTCGCAGGGCGAATTTGTAGAATGGTGATGGCAAGACATGGAGGGAGACGAGAGGGGGACGGGTCGAGGAGAGAAGAGTGGCTAGAGGTGTATACGATAGGTGTGGTTGACTGGAACATGGGAGCTGGAGTAGAGATGCAAAATCAGGATCGCATGCATGGATCATCGCACGGGGGGAACGGCATTTATCACCAGGATTTGAACTAAGCACACTACCATTGCTATTACTTGGCTAGATCTTGTTTGCAACAAGTACTGTCTACATTCTCACATCTCTTGGGTCCCGATGAGCATGATGCGTCAAGGTTGGGCAGAACCCTTATTCTCAGAGAAGACCACACATGGCACTCGGACACCAAGATATACAAGTCTGGATCAATTGACTTCTCGGGGTGCTGCTCTCGTGGTGGGGGGTATTCATTTTCCATTGCCCTATATCCCTGCCATGCCCTGTTACCGGTCGAAGCAACTGGAAGTCAAGTTGCAATGGCCGCCTTTTTCATATCCGAAGATCCCGCCCAAATCGACGGGACGGGCAGCAAAGCAACCAGAAATGACCCATCAACACCTAGGCGAAACGCCGATGCGCGCCCCCGTGTCCAGACCCGTTCCTCCCAATCATCATCACCTCCCTCGCTCAACGCTTACTTGTGGAGCTTGCGCTGGTAGAAGGCGAGCTCCTCACCCTCCAGGATGTAGCCATCGCAGCGGCCGGACTGGCCGGGACGGCTGGAGACGACGGCGTAGAGACGACCGGCCTCGAACTGCTTCTCGATAGCGGACTCGACCTTGCCGGAGGCGGCGAAGCGGGCAGCCTGCTTCTTCTCGACAGACTTGCTCTTCTTGACCTCCTCGATGGTCTGGCCCTGCTTCTGCTGGCGACGGCGGCCGATGGGCTGGCCGTAGTGGGCCTCGTACCACTGACGGAAGGGAGCAGCGTCGATCTGGACGACAGCGGACTTGGTCAGGGTGTTGGTGCGGACAAGCTCGTTGTTGGAAGGGTGGTCTAACAACTTCAGTCAGCAAGGCTTCACCCGAGAAGCAGGAGGACAAGAAGTTAACGTACAGGCGACCACAATGACACGAGTCTTGCGGGTGCAGCCCTCGGAGGCCCAGGCGAAGTTGCCCGAGTCGAGACGGAGCGCACGGTACTTGTGGTTACCGCCGCGGGTGCGGACGGTGTGGATGCGCTTGGCACCGATACGGGTGTTCGCAGGCTGGCGACCTGCCTCGAAGGCTCTCTTCTTCCCTGTACGCAGTTGTCAGAAATAGGTCATTTCCATGTGCGTTGAACAGGCTCAGAACGCATGGGGTCGGTTCCCGCCATGATTTGCCTGCCCGAAGGCAAACAAACCAAAGCAGTCACCTCCCAAGCGGACCTTCGAGCGCCCCCGTTGCCGAGGGGCTTGTGTATAGTATAAAATCGGGAGGAGGAGGTTATGACATACGGTAGTAACTGCAGCAAACCCCATGTTAGCAACCATTCACTGAACAATTTCACCGCATCGCAGAGATTGGAAAGGGAAATACTGACGCCCGCTTGGCACCGGTAGCGGCGCGCTTGTGCCGAGAGTCCCGAGAGATACCCATCTTGACTGTGTCTGTTGGAGGAGGCTCGAGTTAGCGAGGAGTTCGTGACGATTTCGGCGGTCGGTCGAGGGTCGGAGGGGTTCGTGGTCTCGCGGATTTTGGTCGAAAACTGACGTTCTCAAATCTCACGATTCCGGGTGTATGCTTCGGTGCGTTGGGGAGGGCAATTCGGACCTGAATCTGACTTACCTCGTCGTTGGTCGTTGGTCGAGCGGTTGTGCGAAGGTGGGATCCAAACGCGGGCTTGATTTTTGGAAATGTGGGCGAAATTTTTCGGCAGCAAGTTGGGCCGCTGCCGGGCCCTGGAGCCCTATGGGTCATGCACGGGCCATACCCTGCAGGCAGGTGGGACCAGCCCCACCATCATTCCCGCCAAGGCTTCCGACTTCAGCTCAGCAGACAGGGGTCGCCTTTCAGAGGTTCCCGTCTCAATGTTGTATCGGAGAACTTACCCACAGCACACAACAACACCAAGTCATAAAACAAAACCATTGCCATATCTTGCTTCGCTCCCAAACAGACGAATCTGCGATAATCTATGTATCTACCAAGCCATCTCCGCTAGGCCAAGTAACAGCAGGAAAGAAGACGACCTGCACTTCGCTCCTCCCCCACTGCCCAAGGCCGGCTGAGAGAACCGGCCGGCAATGGCAAAACTAAAAAGACACAAGCGACAAAATCTACACTTCACCAAAAGCATCGCGGTTTGCCGCCACTCCCTTCTGCCGCCCCAGCCTGCAAATGCAACCAAAAACAATACATCAAACACCGATGCCCGCGCTTGACAGGTTGGGCAATTTATGCCCCCCTTCCCTGTCATGACCACCATCCCTCCACCCCTCCATCCTGCCTCGTTCATGTGAGGCCGCGTCTCGTTTACGCGAAGCCAAAGTAGTCGCTTCCCGCAGTTATCGCTTTGAGAACCTGGCTGCGAAGAATGTCGTAGCTTTCATACTCTGGGAGATCAAGTTCTGCGAACAACAGAGTCAGCAAATGCCCATTTGGCTGCCAGTGCATGTCCAAACTTACGGTTGAAGCAAGTATGAGAGCTGGGGAGCCGCTCCTTGTTGCCATAGTCGCGGTGGATGTTGAACCGGTTGACACCATTCATGCCTTCCAGTTCCTTGAACCCGTTCAGCGGCACCTTGGACGTGCCCGTGACGAATTGAAGCAGCTTGGCCCGCTCTTCCTTGTCAAATGAGCGCACGGCACGCCAGAACCACTGAATCTGCTGCGACGCCGCCGTGTAGTTGTGATACTCGGTGTTGCTCTTCCAGTCGTCCACGTCGATGTCCGGCAGGCCAGAGATGAGAAGCTCAAGCTCCTGCTCGGTGAAGATATTGATGAGATCCGCGGGAATAATGTCATGGAACCCTGGAAACACACATGTTAGCGACACTGATGGAAGTCCAACTCGGTGAGCATGCCGACTTACCCTTCAGGAAGTTCTCCATCTGCTCCTTGACCGAAGTGAGAAGCTTGTGCTCCACAATCAGCCGCACATATTCGTGCTTGTTGTCCTCCGTGACGGGGATGTTGCGGCCGTTCTCGATGAGGTCCACGACCTTGGTCACGCCGAACTCGTCGTCCTCAACCGAGAAAGTCTCGACAATGATGTCCGTGATGTCGTTCTCGAGCATCCAGACGAGAGACTTGTAGTAGTCCGGGTCGAACGACTCCATGTCCTTGACAGACACCGGCTTGCCGAGGATACGCTTGTAGACCGCACGGCTGAAGTAGCACTCGAGAAGTCGGCCCTCGTACAGAGCCTTGCCGATGATGCGCCCGATGAACTTGAAGAACATCAGGTGCTCATCATTGATGCCGCTGAGCTTGTTCGGGTGGAACGTGGTGCGGTCTGACGAAACGGGGATGTAGAGCGCATAGTTGGGATCGAACATCTGGCGGGCAAGCACCTGGAACCACTCGCGCGTAACACCGCCGGCATCGACACCCTCCTCGCCGTGGAAGCGGATGTTGAGCTTGCCAAACTTCATCTCGGGGCCCGACTTGAAGTAGAGCGACTTGAAGGAGTCGTGGAAGACCTGGTCTCGACGCACAGACAGTTGCAGAGGAGGATACTGAGGCCTCTGCGATTGGCCCGTCTTGACATGCACGCTGCGGTTGAAGTAGTTCCGCTTGTTGTCGAACTCCAGAACCTTGGGATTCTTCACGAGAAGAGAGAAAGTACCAGACATGAGCTTGGGGTTTTGGCGGACCAGCTCATTCAGGATACGCCGGTGCTCCTCCGTGAAAGTGAAGAACAGGCTTGAGATGCGGTTCTCGGGTGGCGGGCTAGACAGGAGCATCTCCTTCGAAGCCGCGGCTTGCGAAGCAGGCGCCTCGCCCAGTGTCGTGTTCTTGCAGACCACCATCAGAGACTCGATGAGCGGCAACAGGATCGTTGCCACGTTGAGCAGACTCTCGCGCTGGCGAATTGCGCTCAGGCAAGCGCTCAGCTTGTCCCACATGGTCCCGAAAGTCGGGTTCCAGTAAAGTGAGCCCAGGAGGTCGTCCTTGGTCTCATCCGCCGCCTCACTGCCCTCTGCGCCATCCGATGACTTCTTGCCCTTAGTATCGAACAGATGGTCCAGCGCAGTCAGCACACGCAGCAGCTTGTTTTGCTCGGACGCACCAGGCGAAAACTTGGCAAGCGCAATCCCCTGGATTTCAGTGCCCGACTCCGCCTTGAGGATGTGCGGAAGCAAGTCGTCAAGATCCGACACGATGTTCTCGCTCAAGTCCCTGGCCTGCGAGACGAGCTCCTCACCAAACACCTTCTTGGCGCCAGGGATGTTGGAGAGGTTCTTGATGGTTGAGATCGTGTTCTGGAAGGTCTTGGAGCTGCATTCCCGAGCGACAAAGACGTTGATGACCAGCTTCAAGTTGTGGTCTGGAATCGTGGGCGGAGTGAGCTGCCGAACCTTCTTTTCCTCAGGCTTCGTCTCCTTGGCCGCGGAGCTCTCTGCCTCGGGTTGCTCCGTGGTTGATGCCTCCGGCTGCTCCGCGGCAGAAGCTCCAGTGGTTGTTGGCTCCGTGGTTTGAGCTGCAGAAGGTTGCTCTTCCGTAACTTGAGCAGCCTCGGTATCAGCCTCGGCTTTGTCCTCCTTTGCCTCTTCCTCGGCCTTTTTCTTTGCTTCCTCTTCGGCTTCCTTGCGGCGACGCTCGAGGGCTTGCAGCGGGTACGTGACCTTGTTGAGCAGATCCGCCAAAAGCTGCATGACCGATGAGCTCTCCATGACCAAGTCCCGATCAAGGAGGGCCAGGAGTGAGTTGATGGCAAACTTCTGGGCCTTGGTATTGACATCTTTGCCCTTGCCCTTGCGGCTCGTGCTCCGCTTGAGCGTCGAAGCCACAGTCTCGTGTTCCGTCAAGAACAGGGACGGAACATGAGCGTTCTTGGTCGCAAGCTCCTGCAGAAGATCAAGGCATTGTTGGACAATCAACAGCGGCGAGACCTCAGAGTTGCTAGTCATGTGGTTGCTGGCGCTGAGGTTCGTAAACGTCCGCTTGAGGCTCTGAGGGGTCTTGGGGTCTTTGTCCTTTGGCTGCTTCGCCTTCAGGGACAGCTGCCCGAAGCTGCGTTCAACAGCATCCATGTCGGTGCTGCCGTCTTGAAGGATCTGGAGAAGGGTAGAGATGACCTCCAAGCGGTTCTGGCGATTCTCGCAGACGTGCGAAAAGACATCGAACAGGTAGTTGCGGATCGAGCTCTGCTGCGTGATGAACATCAGCCGCAGAAGCGTGGCGACACCTGCCTTGTCGAGCATCTGCACAATGGTGCGCCGTTGTGGCTTTGTCTCGACCGCCGCCTCGGGGCGACGAGCAGGATCCCGAGGACGGACCCCTGGGGCGTGGGGGTGAGCGCGATGCACATGATGGCGTTGAGCAAGCGCGCGAGCTTCGGCGGCGAGCTCAGGGGGCAGATGGTCCATTATGTCTTCGCCCTGCTCAAGCAGCACCTGCTCCCGAAGGGCAGGCGGAAATGTCAACAGAATGCTGGCCGTATCCATTTCGACAGGACCGAGGTCCTGCGCTGCGCCTGTGACCTGTCTTCGCTGCTCCTCACGCTCGCGTCGGCGACGTTCTTGACGTTCTTGCTGAACAATCTCCATACGCAGTTCGGCCGGCAACGCCTCGAGGAACTCTTGGAAGACTTCGGTGTTCTCACCCTCGGCGGTGGCTGCTTGCTCGCGAGCCTGAGAGCGCCTAGTGCTCACGGTCTGAGCGATGACCTCTTCTCGGAACTCCTCCGGAAGGGCGGCGAGGTACTCGGGGTCAATGCCGAGCTCGGTAACATCCACAGTCTCGCCGCGAATAGTGGTGACCACGCGATCGGCAGTGGAGCCTGGCTGCTGTGCCTCTGTCTGCGTCTCGGCATGAGATTCAACCCCTTCCATGGCTTGGGGTTCCTCGATGACAGGCTCAGCAACCGCTGCCTCTTCCGCCGCGAGGGCTGCTTCGGCTTCGATCCGCTCCCGTTCCTCGCGTTCGCGTTCTTCAGCCTCCTTTTGCTCCCTCGCAGCTTTCTCTTCGGCTTCCTTGGCCTCCCGCTCCTTGCGCTCTTCTTCCTCGCGCTTCTTGCGTTCCTCGTCCCGCTTGCGCTTCTCCTCCTGGCGAGCCTTGGCTTCCTTTTCCCGCTGAATGGCGGCCGGGGTGAGCATTCCAAGCACTGCGGTAGCCAGCAGCTTGGATTTCTCGTTATGGTTGAAGCCGAAAATCATCTTGGCTTCCTCCTGCCAGCGCTCGGCAGTAGACTCGGGAGAGAAAGTGACGGCTTGCTGTGGCTCCTGGTATACCTCGCGTCGTGGTTCCCAGCGAGTCTCGCGCCCGGGCTGTGCCATGCTCACCGGAATACTGAGCTGGCGCACTTCGCCAGCCGGGCCTTCGGATCTCAGCTGGAGGCTGAAGGCTTGGCCACCTCGGGAGGGAAACGGAACGCTCTGCATCAAATCATTAATAAAGGCCAGGGGCGCGTCGATACCTGCCCCGACAAGAGAGCCAGGGAACCCAAGGCGAATCATGTGCTGGCCAGAGACACGAGGAGCTCCATCCTGCCCAGTTCGGTTGTTCGAGAGCAGCAGAGGGTTGACACCATCGTCCGTCGGGTTCGGAGGCGGTCGGGGGTGGCTGTGGCGGAAGTAGCTTCGGAAGTCTGAGGGTGAGTTAGTATCATGCTCGAGCACAAGCGTGGATAAAACACGGTAGAGGTTTCGAAGAGAGCCCTCAAAACTGTTGCCGGAGGGCCGACCTTGTCGACCAAAGGCGTTGAGAAACGTACCGGGCCCCAGAGGATCGCGGTGGTGCCCTCCCATAAACGGAGCGACAGGGAACGGGCTTCGAGCGCCTCCATGCCGGAACCGATGATGAGGCTCAATTTGGGAGATATCCCATCCAAGTCCTGCGGGCATGTTGGGAGGCGGGAGGTCATCGTCTAAATCAGGGTCAGAATCGACCGAAAAGCGGAGCGATCATTGGGAAACTCACGGTGATGTCCCTGGTCGTAATACCCCTCATCATCCTCACCTTCTTCCTCCTCTTCCTCGTCTGGTCTGGTTAGCCGGTTTCAGGGCTAAAGGCCAAATGCGAAAACTTACCCTCTTCCTCAATACCATCGTATGGCTCATCAAGACCCTCCATGTCTTCCGGGTCGAGGTCTTCACCGTCCACCACGTTCCGGAGGATATCGGGAATGCGGCCGAGTTGGTCGATGGCGTGCCCATGCATGAGTGCGTCGTGAAGATCTTGCGCCCCCGCTTCGAAGGCGAGCTCCTCTTCAGCTTCGTCATCATCTTCGTCCGTATCGCTCTCCCAGGCGTCGGCTCCGTCGTCGTCCATGGGTTCGCCTTCCTCGTCAATGATCTCGATGCGGTCCTCAATGTCCTCCATGTCATCAGAGTCCATTTCGTCTTCATCTTCATCCTCATCGTCATCGGTGGGTTCGTCCTCGTCGTCTTCGTCCATTTCGTCGTCCTCATCATGATCATGCTCGCCTTCGCCCATAATGACTTCCACGACGCCGGGCTCACCAGGATGGCCCATTCCGCCCAGCTCCTCGTCGTCGTCGTCGCTGGGGTTCTCTTCTTCGTCCTGAGACATCTCGTCGCCGTATTCCAGCTCATCGTCATAGACCTCGTCATCGTACATGGCATCTTCATCTGCGAAGGTTAGCATCCAGTTGTTGGGATACAAATCGTTTCATAAACAATTGAACGTACCATCATCGTCCTCATCAGAGAAGTCTTCCTCGCGCCCAGGCTCGAGAATACCAAGCGTGGAGTTGCGGTAGAGATCGGGAGTCTCCTCACGGTCATCATCGATATCCGAGATGGACGACGCCGAAGCAAAGTCGTCTTCAGGCTGGTCAGTCGTGGTCACTGGAATGACGTCGGACTGGCTCAGCTGATAAGCCGTCTTTGTCAGAGCGCGCAGAACGCGCAGGATGTACTTGATGGTGCGCTTGACGTTGGGGAACGTGAGGTCGATGTCGGCAATGGACGCCGTCAGCGCAGCAAGATACCCTTTCTCGTACATGAGGCGCTTGAGTTGCATCTGAGACCGGATGACGGCTGGATCCGTCGCGCGGTTGTCCCTCGGTTGCCCCTCCTTCTCCTTCTCACCGATCATCAAGCTCATCAGTTCAGCGGCGCACATCATCTTACCATAGCGAACCTCGACCGGCTCGCCAGGAGTGGTAGCTTCCTTGTATGCGCGGAGAACAGTGTCAAGAACAAACCGGCGGACGAACAAGAGGTCCGAGTCGTCATCGTACTCGAAGTGATTGCGGGTCCGGTCGACAGGTTTCTCGGGAGTTCGGGTGACCAAGGCGACAAGCACCGCCTGCGCATGGGCCGATGTGGCAGCCTTCTTCTTGATGATGGTAGAGTCCGTCGGGATCCCGGCAGGTCCCAGGCAGAGCAAGTCGTTGAGCAGATAGTTCAGGACACTCGAACGAGGCTTGATGGGTGTGTTCGTCTGCATCGGCGCACTCCGCTTGAAGTTGATGAATTCGACCTTGGCACGGTTGAAGCTCTGCAGGAGCTCCGCCAGGCAGTTGAGCAGGAAGCAGCGGTAGACGAAGATCGGGTGGTCCTCTGCCTTGAAGATCGGCTTGGGTGCCTTCTTGTCCTTCTCCTTCGGCTCAGCCGGCGGCTGGTCCGCAGAGGGAGTCGCCTCTTCGCTCACGCTGGAGGTTTCGGCATCTGCCGCAGAGTCCTTGGGCGGATGGCTGACTGGTTCCTTGTCGTCAACCTCGCGGTAGTTCAACAACTCGCAGAGCAAGAAGTGAACCACTCCATCGGGGTTCTCGAGAACAGGGCGCTTGACCTCAAACGGAGTCTTCGGTGCATCCGTCATCTCCTTGTCCGCAGGCTCGGTCGTTGGCTTGACATCCTCGATGGTCAGGTCTTCTGTTGCTTGCACCGCGGGTTCGACTGAGCCCTCCTTGGCCGGAGTGGCCTGGTCTGCCGGTTTGTCCTTGAGGGACAAAGTATGAGGGCGGATGGACGGGTCAACGGAAGAGCCCCAGCCATTCAGCTTGACGAGATCCGTGGTAACATCAACGAACAGCTTTGGGGAGCGGAGCGCCACATGAGAAAGATGGCGCAAGTAGCCCGCGAGGTCGTGGTAAGCCCGCGGGTTCCGAGTCGTAGAGAGCTGGTACCGGATCTCGGTCTCCATCATCTGGCGAATCGTGTCCTCATCCTCCACTATATGACGAAGAATGATCATGATGTTGTCTGAGATGCGCGATTGATTCAGGCGTGCGGACCCTCCACTGCATGACTGCTTCGCCATAACAAACAACCGCTGCAGGTTTCGCTTTTCGCCAACAAGCTTTGCGGTCGCATGATCCCTTGTGAGCACCACCAGTATCCGCAAGACGGAGACGGCGAGGGCTTCTTCCTTGCCAATCCTTGGAAGAATATCCAGGATCGCAGTCAGCAGGCTTGATCGATCCTCGGCTGACATGTTGAGCGCCTTGGCAACCCAAACAGGGGGCGAGATGGTATCATCCTCGCTGGTTGGCGCTTTCCACTCAACCTCGACTGGCTGTTCGTCGTCTGACAGAAGAGTCTCGAAGATTAGAAGGATGTACGGGATCCACGAGGGAAGGTCTTCGTGGGAGCTAGCCGGGGAAACCTTCAGGAAGCCAAGGTATTCGCCGATATTTTGCTGCAGTGCCGGCAGTGCAGACTTGAAGAATGCCCGGTTCTGAAGAAGGAGTGAGAGCAGATGAGCATACGCGGCAATGCCACGCCCGTTTGTTCGCTTTTCGTCCTCATCGTCCATGGCAAAGGACATGAGAGCGTTTGCAAGCACGTCGGCAACCTCAGTCCGCTTTTCCTCGCTATCGGACTTGAAGATGGTGGCTTGAATCAAGTCGCAAACTTCAAAGACCAGATCCGGATGGGTCCTGATCACGTCGAGGCAACGATCAATCAAGTCATTCTGAACCTCTGCGCGCTCCTTGTCTAGATCCTCCTTCGTCATCGACGGGGGCGTCAGAGACTCCTCCGACGGGACGGGCCCCTGAGCCGGCACCGCAGAAGTGGATGGTCCTTCTTGGCTCGCGGAGTGTTGGCTGGAGCCATCTTGGCTTGCCTCATCATCAGAGGAGAGTTCTTCAAGAGCGGCTTCCCCCATCGCCTCCCGAATGAAGTTGTTGATTTCGGGTAGCGAGTCGAGAGACATGGGCCCGGCGGCTAGGGGGTTTGTTGGCGGAGCAGCCGCATTCTCGTCCTGGTTCTCCTGCGGTTTCGGCGATGGCGGGCTCACGTAGGCATCCCGCTCAGGGATGGGATTGCGCTTGCCGGCCAAGCCCTTCGAATGCGCACGGCAATACTCTGCCGAATCATCAACCTTTCCGTTGGCACGATAGACTGCTTCACGAGCGAGTTCCTCATCGTAATCCATCCGGCCGAGGTTCTTGACTTGATCAAGATGAGCAGCCCAGCTGAACCGAACGGGCTGGCGATTTTGGAAGAGCGACACTGGGCCAGCTTTGTCCGTTTTTCGCCAGACGTTGGTTTCCTGGTCAGCGGTGGCAACTGTCTTGATGATGTCGATGACCCTGCTCAGCGCCGGAGTAGGAGCCTTCTCAGCAAAGTCCGACTCCCAGAGCTTTCGGGCGGTTGGCAGAATACTCAGCCTCAGCTCAAGGATAAGCTGATGCCCCATATCTCGACTCCTGTCCGTGGGCCGCTGGAACAGGCTGGTCTGGCTGAGCGATTCGTAGACGTTCTTGCCATTCACAACGATGTGGTAGATGTCAAGTATCTTCTTCATCCCTTCTGTGGCCAGATGCACCCTGTGAGCGTCCTTGCCCTCAGGGGCATCGCTGCAGACCTCATCAGCAAACTTCTGCAGCATTGAGTTCAGCACCGTGATTCCACCATGGTCCTTGACCGCCACCAGAACAGGCAGAATCAACTGGACGGATGTGCGGTCAGGCTGACGGGTCGGATCGATGAGCATCTCGCGCAACGCGTCGAACATTTGGAGCCAATAATGCAAGTCTCGAGTCGCAAGCTTCTGCTGTGGCATATCCAGCTGTTCAAGGATTGTCACCGCCAATGTCTCAGCGATGAGCAAGTGATGCGTCCTCAGATAAGGATCAAGGCCACGCCTGGGTAACAGAACCTTGCCAAGAGTCTGCATAAACGGAATCGAGCTTGGTGCCAGCGAATGCAAGAGACGGTCGATAGTGCAAAAGTTCTGAAACTTAATCGTGGCCCGTTCCTCCTTGGTTGGCTCTTTGGGCTGGGCCGATGCTTCTGGCGCCTTCCCTTCCGAGGAAGCAAGGCCGGCCTCTTCGGGCTTGTTGCCGTCCCCAGCAGAAGGTGTGGAAAGTTCGGCACCATCCTGCGAGAACACTTTAGTTCCAGTCCAGTGGGACGGAACAAGGGCTGCAAGGGCCATCTCCTCCATGGCGATATCGCGCAAGAGGGGGCCAATGCGCTTGATCAGAGAGGCAAAGTAGTCAAAAACATTGACCGCTGGCATCGAGACCGTTGCTTGCCTGGAGGAATACGGGAAGCTTTGGTAGAGGATCCTGAGAAGGACCTGCAGCCTGACCATAGCCTTTACCACTCGAGTGCCGCCAGCTGCTTTCCGAACCAAATCATTGTCCCACTCCCCCTTGTCGTTCAGCATCGAGAAATTGGGCACAATGAAAGGCGCAAAGAACGGTTGCGCGCCCTCAGTGCCGACAAGGGGCTGCAGATCGTCCATGGCGGCATGGATCCGGTTGAGAAGAGAGGGTAGCCCAAGGACCGGGCTCGCCTCGACCACAGCCGCAAGTGCGTGAGAAAGCGAGCGGGAGGCGCTCGTCGTCTCGAAATCCTCGGGAAGACTCGACGCTTCCGACATCTGCAGAAGCAACTCGATACCGCCTCCGCGAATGAAGGACGTCTTGAGGCTTGGGTTGTGGAAGATGGCGTTGAGGAATGAGGCGACCACTCCGATATAAGGCGTGATCTCATGCGACGGACCTGTTGGCTTCTGGGCTTCGGACCCAGACTCTTTGTTGTCATCAGCGGGCTGTGAAGGCGCGGCACTCGCGTCCACCATATCGACATCCAAATCATCTGCCGTGGCCTTTCCCTTCCCTTTGGCCGTGGTAGCCTCGGATTCCGCTCTAACCAGCAAGGAGTCATCTGCAGTGACAGGTTTGCCGCTCGGGTCGAGTACCGACAGCTTTGCGCCCCAGCCTGCCTCAGCGGACTTGGTCTTCGCGATGTGCAGGACCCGCGCAACCATGTCAAGGATAGCATTGGAGATTGTCGGCCGCAGCGCTGGGTGGTGACGAGCGAGCTCATCAAAGTGGCCACCAACAACGTTGGCCAACTCGGCTTCTGACATGACCTGGACGTGCTCCGGGCGCTCAAAGATTTCGAGGTAAGTCCCAAGGGCGTTGGACGAGACAATCATCCTCATGCCCAGGTTGTTCAACGAGATGGAGTTCAGGATAGAGGGGATAATGTTGATGGCATCATTTGACGCGAGAACGCCAGGTGCAAGATGTTCTCGAGGTGCTTCGAGCATCTCCTGAGTCGGAGGGTGCGGCCGCTCGTCGGTCTCGAAAGTGACCGAGTCATCGGTCTCAGCAGGCGAGGCAGGGTCCTCGCCCTCGGGCTGGGGTTTGGGCGTTTCGGAAGTCTTCGGCAACGTGACAGGCTTGCCGGTGAGAGTCTGGAGAAAGCTCTGGATCATGCCGGATTCTGAGATGGCAGCGAAGCTGGTCGGGTCGTTGTTGATGAAATCGCTTAACAAGCCCGCAGCATTGGTCCACACCAACGAACCGAAGACATGCATGTCCTCGGTAATGGTACGCAGGCTGCCCAGTAGGGCGGAGTTGTCGACAAGATTTCGCAGAAGCCGGTCTGTGTTGGCCCCAAACGAGAAGGCGTTGGTCATGATGTGATGGATGAACTTGAGAAGCCACTTGAGGGTTTGCTGCTGGTAGAATGGGATCTCATAGTCCACCGTATGCGAGTGAAACTCAGGCTTCATCCCATGCCCGTCCGTGACAAGTTCCTTCGAACGGGAAACCGTGTCGATTATGAGGTTGGAGATGGCATCGAGACCGCCAACATTGCTGAACACCGTGAATGCCCCATTAAACCCATAAATAATGGTATCCAGGAATGCCAGCACCATGCTGTAGTTGCGAGTGGCCGTCTTTGACCGAATGTTGAGGATCTCAACCATAATCTCCAGCAGTCCGGCAGAGGACATTTCTTGCCCGATGCGCGAGGCCATAGCCATCTGCAGGGTCAAGGCGAAAAGACTGGCGCGCCAGTGATCAACATCGGTCACCTTCCCATCATCCGCCTCAGCGGAGTCGTCCTTCATGCTTGCCACAGCCTTTCGAATGACATACAGAAGAACGCCGTGATTAACATTTGCGTTCAGTGCTGCGACCACCTCCGAGTACTTGCTTGGCATGACGGTGATGGACTCCAAGGCCGCGAGCGCGATGGCCTGCAGTTTCAAAGGGGTGTCCGGGGTGCCATCGGCTGAGGGATGAACCAACTCGGCAAGCTGGTACACCAGTTGATACCTGCGAGGCTCGTCGTTGTCCTGCTTGAGAACTTTCTCGACAAACGTCGCCTCTGGGTGGATGTATGCGAGGTTGGTGATGGCCATGAGACGAACGGCCAGTGCAAGTTGCCGGTCCTCCGGTAATCCCAGAATCGCTTTGCATATTCTCAACCGGTTGAGGAACTCGTAACGAGAAGCTTTTGGCATGTCGGCTGGGCAGAGTTTGAGAAGCTCGTAGATGGATGTCGACTGCACTGTGGTCTGGCGCAGCTCAAGGGCCTTCGGGCCAGAAACAGCCTGATCCTCGCCGCCCAACGCATGACTCCGGCTAGACGGGCTGTCTTCGGCGCCAGGATGCCGATTGGAGCGCGGAGTGTGAGTGATGCCTGTAGAGCTACGCCGGAGCGGAGTAGGGGTCGCCGGCATTGACGACGCCGGGCCACTATCTCCGACTTGCGGGTCTGGCGCGGCAGCCGAATCAGAGGTTTCGGTCTTGGGATAGTAAGTGAGCTTGATATCTCCCCAACCAGCCCAGCGTCCATCATCGGTTGGGCCGGGAGCAGCAAGCGACGTCAGATCGTTGGCATACACGGACGCAGCATTGCGCTGGCTCGGGCCCGGGGCCTTGTCTTTGCCCTTGCTTGTCGAGCCCGGGGTTGCCGGCGGGAGATCAGAGAAGCGGGGACCCGGAGAGACTGGAGTCTTCATGAAAGGCTGAGCCAGAGAGTGCACCCGGTCGAGGTCGATGTTGTAATGGTTTGCGAGTAATGCACTGCTCACTTGACGGTTGGGTGTACCCACACGCTTGATAGACGCCTGGTACCGCTGGGCCAGCTCCAGGCCAACCTCGAGAGTGGAGTAGACCACATTGAGATCCGTCGAGTTGAGAAGATCGTTCAGGTGCGGACTACTAGCGTAGATGCTCCGGTTGCCGCAGTGTTGCAAGAGAACCTTGGTGAAGGTGAGGATGGAGATGATGAGCTGGCGGTCTCCCTCCTCCTTGTAGCCTAGCTGAACCAGACGTTCCTTGCTGTATGATTGGTCATCGGCGTACTCGACGGGCGCCCCGTTGTTCAGGAGCAGATCGCACGCAAAGTCTCGCGTCTGAAAGCCCTCGTTCAGCTTGTAGGTGGCGCAAAAGGCCTCGAGGATGCTGTCGAACCGGTTCAAGACGGGAATCCAGTGATAGAGATCGCCACGCGGAAAGGGCCATCTTGTCGGGAACTCGTCGAGCTTTCCGGGAATGAGTGGCAACGGTGTCGACGCTGCGGCGAGAACGTAGTCCTTGACCCAGGGAGACTGAGCGGCGGTCAGCGCAAGCGGCGGACAGGAGGCAGATGAGAAATGAAGGCTTACCAAGTTCTCCCTGTGCTTGGACTGCATGGTCTTTGTGATTTTACCCATCTTGACAGAGCGGCTGAGCCGCAAGGGCTGAAAGTCGACACTCCCCCTCCACTACCCACACGTCCCAAGAACGGACGGTAGCTTCGCGTAAGGACCGCAGTGATGCGGAGAGCGCGGTAGTCGGTTATGAAGTGGCGGTCAGTGACTGCAGGGACGAGTTGTCGGCGAGCGACTTGTGGGCGCGATGGCGGGGTTGTTTTGTGGTCGGTGATGGGGTTCGGCGACTGCGCGTTGGAGGTTGGTTGGATGCAGCTCGGTAGCCGATGGCGAAAGGCGCAGCTTCCCCAAAGCCCAAAGACAGCTTGAAGACGAGTGCAGGTCGCCTCAGGAGGTCTTGGAAGTCAGGGCAGAGCTGAATTGCAATAAGTTCGCCAGAATCCACAACTTTCGTCGTCACGGTCGATGTCGCGGTCAAGGTGCGCCCGAAAATGGGAGTGGTGAGGAAGTTTGGGTTTGTCAAAAGAGAAGCACTGCAGGGCCTTTTTCGGCGAAGGTGAGCAGAGGCAATGACGGCAGCAGCTGGTCAGGTACAGACAGTGCCAAAAAAGTTGAGCCACGGCAAGTGCCGCCCGCGCCTAGGCTGTCGTCAAGGTGGGGCAGGAGCTCTTGTTGTCAGTGTCGGGCAACCTTCAACCCGATCCCATTCCATCCTCTCAGATCAGGCATTTCAAATAAAAGCTCTATTTCTGCCTATGATACCGTATCTTTGCACCTTGCCATCTTTCAACTTGAGAAATTGCTTCCAAACTGCATTCAAGAGCTTCCACGCCGCACTTGGTCGGGTGTGTTTCAAGCCACATCCCCCACTTTACACAGTCCCAAAAAGCAAGGTGGGGTTCGAGCAGGCTTCCAGCCCAAGGCTGCCAGTCACTCGCCGTCCTCAGCAACAAGCTGAGGCAAGACAAGGCGCTCACACCAAGACAAGCTTGGGCAGTTGGGGCCCAGAAAGGGCCGGAGCTCTTGAGCCAGTCAACCAAACAATGTGGTTGTTGAGACCGAGGGCTTCTCAGCGGGCCGGGCGGGCAGCAAGGGTGTCTGCTCCGTGTTGGATCTGCATGTCCTGTATTGTACCCGCTGATACCGGGCCGTCCCTGGCTCGATCCCGTCCCGATTACCGTCCGGTCAGCGTTCCGGCAGACGCGGGCATCAGCAGGATAAGTATTGGATTTTGCCCATTACCCACAGGGAAACCGAGGCGTCCCAAACCTTGTGATGGAATCGTGCAGAGAAAGTTTCGTGGCCTATTTTAGTGAATCAAGAAAAGAAAACAAAGGAACAAGGCCGAAGTCAATATCGAAGCCAATCTGAATGGCGCAGCCAGCAAGCGCCAACATGCAATGGCTTTGGCCATGCAGCTCGACGCAGAGTCGAAGGCCCGAGACTTGGCCACAGCTAGATCTGAGCGAGGCTGGTTGGTTCAGGATGCAGCATCTGAGACCCAACACAGCATGTTTAGTCCCAAGAACGGTGGGCCTGGAGAGCTGGGCAGCTGGAAGATTGACGCCGCACTTAGCGAAGGGCGGAAGAAGTTTACACCAACCAACTACCTGCTGCTGAGTGTCAAGGGACGAGCGAGGATGTTGGTCAGCAAATAAAGTCAAACTGGTATCTTTGCGCAAAGCATCTATGGAATCACTTCATCGCCACGAGAGTAGGTCTTTGGTTTGGTGAGGGTGTTGCATAGTTCTCTGTGCCGCCCTGCTCAAGCGCCCGGGATGCTCAATGCAAAGACTCATTCTCTCGAGATTCCGTGAAGGTGTTTATGCCATATACACGTCCCAGATGAGTCGACAAGCAAGCACGCCGTGACCGTTTTCCCAAAGCAACCCGAGACCCATTACCGAACGCCCCAATTTTACTTGCGCATCGAGCTGGCCCTCCGCTTGCGAGCATCGGCCTTGTGGGCCTTGGCCTCGGCGACACGCTTGGCCAGGATCTGGGCGTACTCGTTCTAAGACAATGTCAGCGCCAAGCGTCCGGGATCGGGGTGGAAAGTGTGAACGTACGGCCTCGTCCTTGACCTTCTCGGCCTGGCGGCGCTTGAGCGCAATGCGGTGGCGCTTGTGCTGCAGGCGCTGGGGAGTGACCAGGCGCTGGATGCGAGGAGCCTTGGTGTAGGCCTTCTTGCCCTCGCCCTTGGGCTGGACCTCGCGACGGATAACGTACTTGCGGACCTATTATTCCCAGAAAAGTTTCGTATTAGCCTCGGATCGTGGCTCTCAGACTCTACCCGAACTGAGCGATGGGAATCGCCGCAGCTCTAGGGTAGGCGATGACGGGATATAGGTGGCACGTAGCACATACATCGTCATCCTTGCTGAGGCCGAAGAAGCGGCGGATCTTGGTGGCGCGCTTGGGGCCGAGGCGCTTGGGGTGGACGGTATCGGTCAGGCCGGGGATATCCTGCTCGCCCTGCTTGACGATGGCGAGAGCAAGGACGGAGAGATCGGCAGCGACGATGCAGCCACGGACCGACTTGCGCTTGCGCTCGCCGGTGCGGCGGGGGCGGTAGCAGGAGTGGCCGTCGGAGAGGAGGAGGCGGACACGGTTGGGGGCAATGACACCCTGCTTCATCGGGAAACCCTGCTTGTCGTTACCGCCAGTGATGCGGAGGACGTAGCCCTTCCACTCATCGCCGAGCGGGTCGCCGGGGACCTCAGCGCCCATCTGCTCAAGTCAGCACATTTGCGAAGATTCGGTCGGGTTCGGTCGAACATACGCGCTTCCTGTCAAGAACTGGTTAGCTGGACGCGCCCAAAATTAGCAAGCCAGGTAACATACTCATAGAAGTGCCTCAGCTTCCGCTCATCTTCCACCTCGATCAGCTTCTGCGAGCCGTTCGCGGGATGCGAAATGTTCAGCTAAAGCGTCGGGTCAGCATTGCCGTCGAACCGGGGGCAGTCGAAATGAATGAGTATTGCGAGATGATGAAGATCACGCTCTCAAGTCAATCGTATGGCGAAATGGGCGTGCTCACCTTCATGTTGGCGGTATTTGCTGAACGGCCGTCGTCGATGATGCGGATAGAGTCTGGAGAAATCGAAGCGAAGGTTTTGTGTGCACCCAGCTCAGGAAGAATTTAGGGCACAATTTCTGCACGTTCTGATTGGATGGGCCTTAAATGTCCCCACTCTTAATTGACTGGGCGAGACTGGGGTTTCTCCCACCGAGCCTCGCGGTTGTGGGTCCTGAAATTTTGTGCCAAGACATTGACTGGGCAAGGCGGGATCTTTGATAGAGGGGCTGATAGAGGGGCGGACACCACGAGGAACCAGCAAAGATTGGAAAAAGAGACATTGATGACCTTTTGGAGGCGGTGTTTGTTTTAATCACGTCAAAGTGAATCGGTCGTTTATCATCTTCCCGGGGTAACACGCCGTCATTTTTGAGCACCCCTTTCTACTTTTGTTCTGCCGAGTGTCCAGGCGATTGGAGGGGCAGCTGGAGGGGTTCTTGCCTGAGGGACGACACGTTTCTTGACATTGTTTCATTCGGGGACGTGACAGGAAGGGTCACATCAAATCCAGGGCTTTTGACTATCATGGAAGACGACCGGGTCTTGGTGGACTTGGGCATCGCTGCCGAGATCGAGGAGAAACACATCCTTGAAAATGCAGTAAAACAGCCCAAGAAGCGCTTCGTGGGTAGGCGGGCGGCCGCCGAGGCAGCCAAGTCCAGCTCAGGGACTACCTCAATTGAGGACAGCGGGGCCATCCAAGGTACTGAAATTGCGAGAAGAAACATGCACGGCGAGCAGGGGCTAATACTTCGATAGTGGCCCAGCCCAGGAGGGCACCAAGGTTGCTCAACCAAGTGCCGCCCGAGATCCTCAACGACGAGGCGTTGAAGGAGGCACTGACCCTCCTCCCAGCAAACTACTCGTTTGAAATACCCAAGACTATCCACCGCATCCGGACGCTCGGGGCCAAGCGGGTGGCCTTGCAAATGCCCGAGGGCCTGTTGTTGTTCGCCACCACCATCTCGGACATCCTCACCCAGTTCTGTCCAGGCATCGAGACCCTGATCATGGGCGACGTCACGTACGGGGCGTGTTGCATCGACGACTATACAGCACGGGCCATGGGATGCGATCTGCTGGTCCACTACGCCCACAGCTGCCTCATCCCCGTGGATGTGACCAAGATCAAGACGCTCTACGTGTTTGTGGACATCAGCATCGACACCTCCCACCTGCTCGCCACTTTGGAACGGAACTTTTCCCCCGGAAAGACCATCGCCCTGGTGGGGACAATCCAGTTCAACGCCACCATCCACGGCGTGCGGTCGACGCTGGAAAAGGCTGGCTTCAAGGTGGTCGTGCCACAGATTGCGCCGCTGTCGAAAGGAGAAATCCTGGGGTGCACATCACCCAACCTCTCCACGTACACCGACAGCCCCGTGGACTTGATCTTGTACCTGGGCGATGGCCGCTTCCACCTCGAGAGCATCATGATCCACAACCCAGGCATCCCAGCATACCGGTACGACCCGTACTCGCGCAAGCTGACACACGAGACGTACGGCCACGACGAGATGCAGGACCTACGGCGTGATGCCATCCGGACGGCCAAGAAGGCCAAGAAATGGGGGCTCATTCTCGGGTCGCTCGGACGACAAGGGAACCCGCACACGATGGCGCTCATCGAGACCAAGCTCAAGCAGATGGGGATTCCGTTTGTGAACCTGCTACTCAGCGAGATCTTTCCGGGCAAGCTGGCCATGATGAGCGACGTCGAGTGTTGGGTGCAGGTGGCGTGCCCGCGGCTGAGTATCGACTGGGGATATGCGTTCCCACGGCCGCTGCTGACGCCGTATGAGGCGTTGATTGCGTTGGAGGAGAAGGAGGACTGGGGCAAGGGGCCGTACCCGATGGACTACTACGGCAAAGAAGGGCTGGGGAGAACGAAGCCCCTTGCTGCCAGCTAATAAATACACCCTGTCAACGTCTTTGCACCGTACCTGGGTGAGATGTCACTTTGCTCCATGTCTCGCCATGAACACAAACACCAGTCCACCAAACATATCTGTGTCCCCAAAGCCCGAAATCACTGCCCATGTCTATTTACCGTGCCCCTCTCGAATCATTCTTGTGGCACCCGTCCCTTAGCCCAAGGACCCTCCCTCCACACCAACCTCTGCCC
>Ga0247823_10000871_pt1 | contig 25493 bp, 16 predicted proteins | sample 13C_PalmiticAcid_2_FD_192426 | JGI IMG/M metagenome (GOLD analysis project Ga0247823, IMG submission 192426) | Soil microbial communities from agricultural site in Penn Yan, New York, United States - 13C_PalmiticAcid_Day30 | ecosystem: Environmental > Terrestrial > Soil > Agricultural land... | reverse complement strand
GCTCTCTCCCGCGTTCACCGCCTCGGGGATCTTGCCCCCCGGCACCGGCTCATCCACGCCGTCCGCACCCGCCAACTTCTTTCCCCCTTCCCCTGGCGGGCCCTGAAAGTTGCCCGACTGGCACGCGCGCTGGATCGCGGCGCACATCTCGTCCTCCCACACCTTGCACCCCTTGCTCCCCGTCGGCGGCGCCGTGGTGTAGCACTCGTCGAGCTGCGCGAAGCAGGCCTCGCCGGCGGCCCAGCAGCCGGCCTCGTCGGCGTAGGCGGGGAGGGCGGTGCCGCACCAGTTGGCGTTCTTGATGAGGCAGGCGGCTGGGATCAGGCCTTCGGTTTGTTGTTCTGTGGGCTGTTGGCGGGGCTTGGGTTTGGGTTTGAGTTTGGTGGTGCTCGAGGTGGTGCCGCTGCTGCCAGGGAAGAAGACGGCCGGGCCGACGACCTTGTACGTGGTCGGGTCGTCCTTGTAGACGTTGTGGGTCAGGCCCGGGTCGCCGGCCTGGATGTGGCCCGGGATGGAGACCTGCTTGTCCGAGGGGATGGAGGAGGAGTCCGAGGCGGCGCCGTCCTGGATGAAGAGCTGGGCGCAGCCGACGTAGAACTGGGCGTCGGGTTTGTCGTTGGTGACGTTTTGGAGGGTGATGATTTCGTGGCGGGCGAGGTAGTAACCCGTGGGCAAGGTGGAGGGGAGGTTGAGGGAGAGGAGGCCGTTGTTGTCAATGAGCTTCTCGGTAGCCCATTTCTTGGCGGCCGCGTCGTAGCCTTCGTCCCAGATCTTGAACCAGCCAGGGCCGGTGGCTTCGTCGGCCTTCATGTCGGAAACGGGCTTGAGGTACACGGCCATCGGGCCGAGGTGGGACGGGTCGATCGACCCGGGCTGCGAGGCGTCGGCCCACATGCGAAACTCGAGGGTTAGTTTGGAGCCAGCCCGGGCCGGACAGGTAAAGGCCACAGCCTCCTGACCATCCCGACCTGAAGATGCGATGTCAATCCGGGGAAGGCGGGGATCGGAGTACATTGGTGGCTTACCGCAGGCCATGTCTGGGGCGTCAAGGCCACCAGCGATAGGATGGGTAGATACCTCGCCTTTCTTGGACATGCGGATCTGATCGACATGTCAGCATATCTTTTCCGAAGTATTTCTTTTGGGTATGTTGAGGGCAGTGTTGCTGTCTCGGGAGCGCAGTGACCCCAGAACTGCGGGAAGAGGGCAGAAACAGCTTGGTCTTGACTTACGCAGGTACCATCGCCTTGATTGACATCGTCGACAAAGAGCGTAGTGAAAACAGTGTGTCCTGCCGACAAGGAGGCGAAGGTGGTCGCCAGACCGAGTGCGAAGAGAACGGGGGTGTGCATCTTGATATCAGATTACACAGGCCAGCCCGGGAGTAAGAAGGTGACTGCAAATCCAAAACAAGGTGGCTGTCCAAGCTTAAAACGAAAGTAAAGTCGTCCTCCAGGGAAGAATTTGTTTTGGTTCTCGAGAACAATCAGGAATGAGTGACTGAATGAATGAATGGAGAAACAAGGGGGTTATCCACTGGGGAAGGTGAAGGAGTGGCTGGGATTTAAAGTTGTTGAAACAGTCGAAGAGAGAGTGTGTGGAGCCCTGCGAAGATGGTCAGAAATGGGCGCTAGGCCAACACCAAGGTTTAACTTCGATGCGAGAAGAGTAGATGAGTCCGAAAGGGGCCCCAAGACATGAGGCCGGCGCCCGATGTCTGGGACCAACACCGAAGGATGAAAGGGGGCCACCCTCACCTCGCCGACAAACAGCCGAGGGAGCAAGGGTGCTTCAAACAAAACACCCAACTCAACCAGAGACAAAAGGGGAAAATAAAAAGGTTAGCAGCCACAAGACCCAAGATAGTTCAACTTCCCACTCTGCGGCACAACCCGCAACGGGGTGTTCCTGTCCTTGGCCATCTGCGCCGCGCACTCCTGAATATCCCCAGGAGATCAGATGACACCCAGGCATCAGCAAACAGGATCCTTCCACTTTGTGCTGCGCGCCTCGGTTTGAAGTAGAGGGTTCTCCCGCCCCTTGCATGTCCGCGTAATACAGAGCAGTTTGGCATCGGCCTGTGCGACCTTACCCGTGGCCAGGAATAACCAGACTCTGCATGTCGGAGGGTGAAGCGGGAACCATGCAAATCATTAAACCACACTCGGACGGATGTCAGCCCTACATGTTCGCGCCCAAGATGCGGGGATCGGCGGTTAGACGGCGAGTCAGGGGGCGCGCCGCGGCATCGTCATCGGCTGTCGTCCGTTGAAACATTTCCAGTCGCTTGCCGGTTAAAAGTAGCGCTGAGTGGACCTCGTCGCCGAACCAGCCGAACAACATCACCACCACCGCCGCGTGGATTCGTGGACTAGAGCGGATCACCGCAGACTCCCTGCCCTGTTTTGGTCTGTAACAACAGCGCACAGCGACGGCCCGATGTGCATGGATACCCCAATCCAAGCCACGGTCGCCTGAATCAGAGTGAGGTGTGTCAGCAGCAAGATATCGTCGTCGGCATCAAGATGCCCAGCAGTGGCCTTCCGAGATCGTTTTGGAGATGGCACACTTCTCCTGGCCCTGGTATCCAAGACAAGGGGTTATGTTGCATCCCTCGACAGCACTGAGTGGTAAGAAGCAAGCCCATCTGCTCTCGAGAACCTGCAGCTCGTGGCACATCAGCGCAACCAACCGAACAGCAAATGCAGCTGCAGTAGAGATGGATGTATTCCTCCAGTCCAGCGCCGACCCATCGCGGGACAATGCACCTAAACCACCTATCCAACGCCAAAGGTCTGCCAGTTCACCGGTATTACGCCGCCGAGAGCAGCCATCCTTTCTTTGCTCTCCGAGATGTCGTACAGGTGTGTTGTATTTTTGATACATTATATAGTACACTTTCGTTTCCTTCGTGGGTATCTATGCTTTCGGTCGGTCTGAAGTTTTACTCCTTGATCTTCGCGAGGATCCTGTAGAACGCAACATGTCAATACAGAGCCCGCAAAGTCACGCCACAGAATCACCACAAAGAATACTTACTCGCTGTCCCGGAACAGGTGGTACTCGTCCTCGCCAACCTTGATCGGGGAGCCACCGTACTGCGGTCCTCGCGTCAGCCATGCCTGCCCACAACCGAAACTGTGTGGGTGTCTGGGGGAATGCCCAACATACCTGAGGAATCAGCACCTTGTCGCCGGCCGCCACACCCATGGGCACGCGCTTGCCATCCTTGTCAAGGGCGCCGGGGCCGACGGCCAGGACCTTGGCCTCGTTGAGCTCCTTGACGCTCGACTCGGGCAGGAAGATGCCGCTGGCCGTCTTGGCCTCGGCCTTGACGCGCTGCACGAGCACGCGGTCGAGGAGCGGGACGAGGGACTTGATGGAGCGGAGCGAGGCCTACCACGGGGGGGTGTTAGTATTCCTGCTGGGTTGGATCAAGGCAGCCCCGGGACAGGGCATTGGCCCGGTTTGAAGCTCTGCGTTGCCCGACGGAGCTCTCGAGGGAACGACCCTGGTGCGGCGAGGCGGCAACAGGGGGAAGAAGAGGATCAACTCACCATTGTGATGGAGTTGTGTGTTAGTTGCGGAGCAACGAAGTGATGAGCTGGTTCGAGGAGTGAGGGATCTTGCAGGGGAAAAGATGGGGAAGATGTTGGCAAGAGAGGAAGCTCCGTTTTCAATCGGCAAGAAAGCGGATCACGATCCGGGGAGCTTCTAACGACATCTAGAATGCCGCCAATTTTTTTCCGGGTCCCGGGCGGACGGCTGCCAATTGGCCATCGGATAGCTGTTTCTCCACGCCGAGAGCTGGCTGGGGACGGGAATCTGATTGGCTGCGGAGGGGTCGGCAAAGCACGGCCTCGACGACAAAAACACAGCACCAGGAATCCGCTGGTCGCTACCAACCTTTCAGTCTCTGATCCGGCTCTTTTACTACTTTTAGAGTGTGGTGGAACCTCAAAAGCCAAGGTTTTGGGAGGAACTGCAAGTCATCAACTTCCGGGCGCTACCCAGGGGGTGACCTCATCTCGCGTTCCAACAGCAAGGCCCATGTTTGCCGGCTCTGTTATCACTCCCACTCATGGTCTGATTAACAAGGGGGTGGCCGTGTTCTGACTGCGGCCTCACAATCAACCAGCAATCGCCCCCTCCGAGTCTCTCCACATGATATGCCCCTTGCTCGCAGTCTCAGGCCACGATCTCGTCCCGAGGAGCACCGGCGGGCATGTCGTTCTCCCAAATCAGCCAAGATACTATTCTCATGATGCTGCAACGGAGACTTGACGGGACCCGGGCATATGAGGAGCAATGGTTGGTGCTCGACGAATGTGTCCGGGGGCCACTGTTTCAAACACGACAAATGAGTTTTTCAGGAGGACGCCGCAGTCAAGAGTAAGAAGAGAGAAAATCGATTCATTGTCAGTATCTTCTCGGGACTCCCGTCAAGTCGCGATCTGGTGGTGTATCCAGTTGAAATACAAACATGCGGTGTGAGTCAAATGCCGTCTGGTACTCGACAACCAGGCGTTCAACCGCGACTTGAAACATGCATTGTCGGCGATTGGGTGGTGTTCACTCAATAAACCACGCTGAAAGCAACCTGCTGAGCGTTTCCTGGGCTAGAGACGCACAGCTGCATGCCGACGCCCCTCAGCTGCATGCTGACATCCACCGACTGCACCAGGCGGCCGAGAACATCGGGCCGCTCACACTTGATCCGGCAGACCTGACTGACAGGCTCTTGTCCACTGACGGTTGATACGGGAGGCATGGGCAGCGGCGTGCAATAGATGATGACACAAGGTTGGTTCTGGAAGGAGGTGGTGAAGGCGGCGCTTGGGAGCGTGAACGTGGCCAAGGGATCGACGGGGACATGCTGGCCCTGAACGCGCCGGGAATGTTAGCTTTTGCTGGCTGTTCGATAGCATGTTGGAAGTACTGCTCGGATTGGAGAGAGCAGGGGCGAAGAAAACGGGTGATTAAGTATGTGAGGGACTAATCAAGCAAGAAGTGCATGCCCTGGTGAGACAAACCTCGGAGACAAACCAAACGACCTGGTTCATGGGTCCATTGGGGTCTTGGTATCCGTAACTGCGTCGGGCAACCCGGGACTGGATATGAATGGGACGGGGGATGTCGATAATTTGTGGTTGGCCGACATGTTCCGCGCCCGTCGCACTGAGAGCAGCAAAGTTGCCGACCATGCCGGCCATTGCGGCGCCGTTTTTGACCGCAAACTGCCTGCGTCATAATAACCACCGGTAAGCATTTCTCCACGAAGGCACATCGATGAAGGAAAATGCAGGAGGTAATTACCCGTCTTCGCCAGCAAAAGCCACAGGGGTCTGGAAGTGGCAGCGAAACTCCGACTGGAGAAACCGATTCATTCCAAACCCGCCGAGAACGACGACGAGCTGACCGAGGCACAGATATAGGTTAGTTAGCTGTGCAAGGCCCGAGTAAATCATAGAGGAAGACCTACGTCGGCTTGTCTGCCCTTCTTCTTGACCCCATCCACCTGTCTCTGGGTGAGTGCTAAAACGTCGTCCGTAACTGTCTTGAGGACGCGGACAATGTCTCGGCTGCAATTGATCTCATTAGTCTGGTGCGATCGCCTTGAAACTTGATAGAAAAGAGAGAAACACCCACCCTCGGATTACGACAGAGCCTTCAGCACTACCGTCGACACTCCGTAATTGCAAACGATGGGACCAACTCGCAGCCCTCATTGTACTGCTCAATAGTCTACTGACTCTCTGCCAGGCCTCTTCAATCTCACGGTCCAGTGCAACCTGGTTGAGGTTTGCGTTGGTAGCATAGCCCGGGATGCTGTCCTTGATCAGCGCCTCCAGGGCACCTCTCATAAACATGTCACCTAGGAGCTGGCCCTCTCCACAAACAAACTCCCGGACGGCAAGAGGGTCGATCGAGGTAATCTCGTATGAAATCACATCCTGTAAATGTTTGAGTCAGCAACTTTTGAGCAATACCTCCTTCCCTTGTGCGCCACCCGAAGCTGAAGGGAACCTCTCGGACAAGGAATCCGCTTACCACCGTGCCGCCGCCGCAATCACAAATCACGACTGTCTGTCCGTTCTGCGTAACGGGGATTGTGAGCTTCGTTCGTCTCAATTATTCACAGAACCCGTTCGAGGGAAAAGGAGGTGTTGGGAAAAATCAACAAAAAGTGGTATACCTTTAGACCGCCGCCCCGGGCCATCTGAGGAAGGACAGCAATGGCAGCGGCCTCGGGCTCGGCAATGAAGCTGAGGGAGGCTGGGAGCCTTCCCGGCAGTTGCAGAAGACAAGAATTGTTGATGGCTTCTTTCATGCGCGAGACCGCATCCTCACCCCACACGGCGGGAATGCCGAAAACAAAGCGAATATCAATGTCAGCAGGCTCCAATTCCCTGACACGCATCTCGGCATGGATTTGGTTCCCTGCGGCTGCCCAGAGGCGGCGGAGGTAGTCAGAGACAACGTCGACCCCTCCTCTTCCAGCTGCTTCCAGTTTGGCAAAGGCGTGTCTGACGGTCGCAAGGCGCTCTGGGTGTTGCTGGTCCCCTTGGCGCAAAGCATCAGGATGGAGGAGTGAGAGTTTAAACAAGGTGAACTTGTCCTCGCCTGCTGCGATGCCGCTGCCCCAGCTGTCCTGGCGGCCAGTGTTCCCCAACGCAGACGGCTCCAGGCCTGTGCCGCCTCGAAGGGTGACCGAAGTAGCCGCCGTTGCCGGTTCATCGGGGCCCTTGATGCAGTACGAAATCCCGCTCGTGCTGAAAGGGGGTGTGATGTCAACTCGTGCTCGGAACCACCATGTGCTGCCGGAAGCAAACGAAGTCAAGGACAAGGTGGGGACTTACGAGACGCCAAAATCAACGCCGATTGAGAGTGTGTAAAGGGGCGTCATCTTGAGAATCGGGTCCTGTATCTTGACGGGGTAACGTCTCGAGTTGTGGGTTGGAATCACAATGTGCTGAAGTCTCGACGAAGCCTTGGTTGTCAGAGGGGGCGGCTGGGGGTGAAGCAACTGCGTGTGGTCAAGACGGCTGACTCAAAGTCCGCTGGTGCTCGCCTCCAGGATAGCTACTGCACAGACGCTGTCTCCGTCCAGTCCCTGTGACTTCCATGATTCAAGAAGCGGCACTATCAAATACCAAACAGGGCCAAAGAGTACCAGAGCTGGCGGTGAAGCGCCCGGAACCCGCAACCTGGAACCCAACACCGTGGACACCGGCAGCCCGCGGCGCGTAAAGCCTGCTCTGTGTGAGACATTCAGACAGCTCACTTCTCACCCGCATTGCCGGCAGGAGTGTCTCAAGATACGAGCCTGTGTCAGTGTGTCTTGCACAGGACCCGGGCTTGAGAACACGCGGCGGAAAGGCAGTGTGGTGAAGCGGGGTGAGGACTCAGGGGGCCAAGCACCAGGCAAACATGGCTGCTACGGTTTGCAAACGGCTGGTAATGTTGCAGGTCGTCTCAGCCTCCGCCTCATCCCGACCTCACCGCCCCAGCTGCTGAATGCCGTTGCGGCTAGCCACTGCCAGTCATTTCAAGACCCAAGGATCTCAAGGTTTCAGAATTCCAGTATCCGTATTCCAGGGAGCCTTCTAATTTAGGGAGTTGGCGGCGTTGCCGAAAACGGGCGACACAACGAACCTGGATGATGGGTTCCGCTTCCGGCAGTGAACGGTCCCCCCCTGGCCGGCAAGGCCCCCTTTCTTTATTTGCCCACCCTGAGAACGAATGCTGTGGCAAGACAAACACGCTTGAAAGGCGGTCCAGCTTGGTCTTCAAAAAACCCGCAATCACCGCCGCAGGGACACGGCCCCATCATGCCCCGAGCTGCCTCCGGGTTCTGATCAATCCCCCCTTGTTTCCGTCCCGTCCTCCCTGCCACGGTTCCAGCAGCAGCTTCGTCTACCAGATCTCGCAACATTTGGCTCACCACTATGCCTCTTGAAAAGCGTCAGAAGAAGGCGCTCTCCCCTTCGGAGGATGGAGGTGCCGCGGCCGTCAAACCGAACAGCAACGACGACACTCCAACTGGTGGATCACCCGCGGCTGCCCCCAGCAAAAACGATGCGCCCGCCCGGAAAAAGCTTCGGGCTCTCGCCGGCGACAAGTCATGCCCTGGTTTCTGCTGTCAGAAGGGCGATGATTGGGTGCGCGCACATGCCTTCGTGGATAACTTCCCTCAGGCCCCAACAACAACAGGTCTCGACGCCTACGCCTGGGTTCCTGTGTCTAACGAGGTCAAGTCACTTGCAACGCAAGTCCAAAACTTTGGCCTCGCGCCCTGGAGCGAGCTGCCGCCCGCAATCCGAGAGTCGATGAACCTGTGGTCCCCCGTTGCCCAGCAGCTCTGGGAGTCGGACTTTGACAGCCATCGGGAAGCGCTTGTCCGGGCTTGGATCTGGCACTACCTTGACGACAACTTACTTTCATTCTCTGGAGACGTCCCATCCGCAGAGTACCCCCCCTGCGCGTCACCAGTTTGGACCCACGTTCGGGCCCTCCTTCGCGAGCTAGATGGTAAGGCGTTTGTCGGCTTCTTTAATCTCTACGGCTCGACTCGCTTCAAAATGTGCCAGTGCTGACAATGAAACATCCAGTGCTGCGTTCTGGCCGTCCAGACTTGGGCCAGTGGACTCAAGGACGCCACCGCATCCAATACCACTTCTGGAGGCGCCTCACCGACTCACTCGTCCGAGAGGGGCTGGGGCTACCGAAGTTCGCCACGCCTGCCGACCTGGTTCCCCATTTCAGGACCTCACTGAAGTCGCTCGTTGCCGACGGGAAAACGAGGATTCCAGATATTCCATCGGACAAGCATTGGCCCCACGCCGACGATGTGGATGACTCTTCGCATGAGCTCAACGACAACATGCTGAGTATTCTGACGCATACGATGACTCTACAGCGGTATCAGCACGGCATGACAGGAAGCTGTAGACTCAGGTTTACGCCCATTGGGAGCGACAGCCTCTGGGGCTTCCCCGTCGACGAGGAATCGATGCGTGACTTCGATCCTCCCGAGATCCCGCGGACACGGCCCGGTGAGCCCCTGCCGCTGGTTCAGCTCGTCAGTGACCCACTGCTGGTTATCAGCGGTGTAGATGGTTGGAGCTATGAAACCGATATCAAGCCGTGGTCCAAGACTCGGATGGTGGTTGTCGCCCCCTGGACCATTGGCGGCGAGGAGGCTGAGAAGCACACCTATCCTGGATTTGAGAAGGGCTGGCGGGAGCGCATGGCTAAGGAAGCAGAGGAGGCCGAGGAACAGGAGGCTGCCGAGCGCACCCTGGCCGGTCGCCAAACCACGAAGAGCAAAACAAAGGACAGGGCGAAGGAGGCGGAGGAAGATGACCAGAACGCTCCTTGCATTGCAGATAAACGTCACAAGAAGGGCAGGAAGGGTGCAGTCAGGAAGAAGCCAGTAAAGGGGGTAAGGGGAAAGAGAGCGGCGAGAGGAAAGAAGTGAAGGTGGCAGGGGGTCGATAGCGAAGTGAGAACGACAATGAAGACGGCACTTTGGGTTCTTTGTACTCTTCCTCACTTGTTCCTCCGGTCGTTGCTTTGCCACCTCGGCATTGCATTCTTTCCTCTTCCCTCGTCTTGTTTGCTTTGCCCTTATTCTGCTTCTCAGCCTTCCTCTAAAAGAACATAGTAAGTGGCTGCAATACAAAAAGGGACCACAGTTCAAATTTTCTCTGGGGACAGGAGGATTATGTTTTTGTAAGTGTGCATATGTCACCAGGAAAAGGTCGTTTCGGCCTCTGGATGAGATTACCTCTAGCTGGTGCAGTTCATAACCGGAAGTGTCGGATATGGGCTCGGCTTAGCTTGGTCAATACTTAGGTGCGAAGATCGCCATTGCTGGAAACCAGCGCGCTCGCCTAGCCCAGAACAGCCATCGCGAGACTTGAAAGGACCCCAAGCAGGGCCGCAACCAACTTGTGTGTGTGTGTGTGTGTGAGAGAGAGAGAGAGAGAGAGAGCACAACGAGGGGATGATGAACGTCGATGGGATCGAGACGTCTCCCGCCTCTCCCGCTGAAAGACCAGCCACCCCTTTTGGCCTTCTGCCTGGCAACAACTAAGGTAGTGGGCCCCAACAGCAACGAAGAGGGCCGTCCCAGACACTGAACAAAAGTCTATTTACTCGCTGCCCTGTAACAAAATCTAAAATGCAAGTAGTAATCTCTATCAGACCCTCCCATCTCCACAGAGACTCAATTTATCATGGCACCCTTTAAATGCCCCAGATGGATGATCCAAATCTCAACTATGCAACCGCTCAAAATCCAAACCTCGCCCTAGAGACCCAACGCTCACTTGATTAAGAAACAACTAGCCATGAAAGAACGCTGCTCATCCACCCATATCCTACACCCAAAATCACAATCGGTGGGACGATCCAACATTTTTTTCCGTTTCCTCTTTCTCTCGCATCCGTCTCGGCCTAGTTGCTGCCGCCTAGGACTTAGCAGGCGCCGCAGGGGGCTCCAACACATGGGTGTGGTCGTCGGCGTTCAGCACTTGCCCGCCCTCTTGTCGGCAAATGACCGTGTCCGCCACCCACGGGTCGTCCAGAATATCGTTCATCGTGGCCCGCTTTTTAGGATCAAGCTCCAGCATTCGCCCGATGACATGCCTGCTCTCTCGGGGAAGCAGCCGCAGGATGCGCCAGGGGCCGCGAATCACCTCCTTTTTCTCTGCCGACTGCGGGTGAGCAGTGCCATCATGGCCGGTGGTTGGCGCTGTCGTTGGAGGCTTCTCGGATTTGTTCTCCTCATCGTGGTGTGCGGCCTTGTCGGCTTCGTGGCGCAGGCTTTGCGGGTCGAAGTCGCGGGCTGCGATGTCGTTCAAGGCTGACATGGAGCGGGAGGGCGGAAGCAGAAGCTTCTTGGGATCGTGGCCTGGAGTCGGGTCCGCGGCAAACAACTTGAAGGAATTGTCGGAGAGCCTGGGAAGCTTCCAGGGGAATCGTCTGAGTGTCATGCAGCAGTAGATGATCGCCAATGACCAAATGTCGACTGCTTGTGGATCGTACTTCTTCTCGTCATACACCTCGGGTGCAAGGTACGGATCAGACCCAACGATGCCTGTGTCGCTGTTAGTGCTCCTGCCCCACTGGTACATGCCAAAGAGGCCCAACTTACCAGACGCCGGCACGATGCTGGACTCGAACGGGTATTTGAAGACATGGGCACTGCCGAAATCAATGATCTTCATGATGCCGTGCTCGCTGACCACCACGTTATCGAGCTTGAGATCGCGATGGGCCAAACCCATGCTATGGAGGTATGTGACGCCGCTTAGGATCTGCAGGAAGCAGCAGCTGACCTCTTCCCGGGACATCTTGCCCGTCATGACAATCGCAAAGAGATCAAAGGGAGCGTATTCCATCACCTCGTACCACTTGCCCTTCTCCTGGACAATATCCAGCGTTTCGATAATGTTGCCATGGTGAAGGGACGAACCCATGCAGTATTCGGCCGTCAACTTCTTGACGTACTCGCGTTCGGTTTCGTACGAATGTCGAGGCCGGAATTCCTTGACAGCGAAGACCACCCCGTCGTCGCCTCTCTTCATCAGCCTGACAGACCCGCCCGCCCCCGCACCCAGCACTTTCCCGAGCTTCCCATACTTGGACGAGAGACCGTGGTCGTCGCCAAAGGGAATTTGCGACGACTTGGAACTCGGCGGCGTCTTGGCGCCAGACCGGACAGACGAGGCCGGCGATGCGGTCCGCTTCGACTTGCTGCTGGGACCCAGCTTGAAGAACCGCTTCAAGTCCGCCATTGAGCTGTTTCTGCTGTGGACGAGACCTTCGTCCGAGTGCCGCTTGTCTGACAACGCTCTCGGCAGACTAAGCGTTGACGCGCTGGGAGAGGCACCCTTGTTCTTCTTCCGAGAGAAGATGAAGCGGGAATCGATGCCTTGCTGAGCTTGCCGCTTGCTGGCGGCGTACGGGTCGTCCGATTCTCCCGACGGTGGGGCTTGCCGGGAGTAAAACTGTGAAGCAGTTGCCGCCCGCGACGGGCTGCTGTCGCGGGACGGCGGTACCGAGCTGGCAGGCGAATTGGAGCCGCTTCCCGTCCCGACCGAAAACAATCCCCTCCGGTGACCTCCCAGCGTAGTCTGCGCCTGATCTCTTCCGTCGGAAGTCGTGGGTCTTCTCGAGGTCCGGTCACGATCTGTCGAGATACGGTGGGGCACAGCCAGGCGGGCTGAGCCAGGCGACGGCGGCTCATGGGTTGAGTCTTGCGGAGTGATGATGTCGGGAGCCCGGCCCAACCGATCTTGGTTGCCGTGAGGTTCTCGTCTTAGTCCTCCTTCGGTGGTATCCGTTCCGGCTGGTGTCAGAGGTGGCGAATGCATGTCAGGGCTTCGCCGGCTGGCGTGGAGACGTGGAGAGCTGTGACCTGCCGAATTTTGTGTCGGTTGGCGGCTCGGTTCACGAGACTCATCGTCGCGGGACACCGTCTGGAGGTTGAGTGTTAGCTGGCAGAGGAACAACGACCGGCATTACGCACAGCCGGAGCGGGTCCGTGGCTTGAGGAGGAAGTAACCGAAAGACAATCCCAATTCAACTACCCGAGACACACAAAGGCAACAGGACCCAACAACGTCACCGCTGATGGAAGGCCCGAAAGCAAAGCCAAAAGGAATATACGCACCCTTGATGCGGGCAACGAGACCGGTTCGTACGAGAAAATGTTCATCCTCCGCTCCTGGAGTGGGCAAGCCCGCAATCTGTTGGAGAGCTCACGGATCTCTTCCGAGGTCACTTGGCCGGGGTTTCCGAGAGGGAGACCGTCAGCCAGGGGACGACTTGTTGATGCCGTCACATTGTCGGGTGCGATCTCTTCGATTGTCGACTTGAACCGTACCGATGGTGGTCCTTGAGGTTGTTGTGAGTCCCGGGGGTCTATCGCGATCTGAGGCGAACCTAGAATTTTCCGGCCAATGTCAGCGACAGAGCCTGCGATCTGCGATTGCTTCAGGTCGCCGAATTCGGTGGCGGCACCAAGACTTCTGGCTTGCGTGGGGGTTGCAGTGAGGGGCAGCGAGTTTACCTTCTCTGTGAAGCTCCTGGTCTTGGGCGTTTGTAGCCATGTTGACCGTGGACTGACTGGAAACTGCTGCAATCTCGTATCGGGTGCGTCTGCGCGGGAGGAGAGGGGATGGCGATGTGTCAAAATGCAAACAGCGAAAAAAACAACCCAGTCTGAAGATGACGGCGCCGGAGCAGCGTTCTGTACGAAGCCGTTGCGACTTGGTGGGGCTGGGCTACTTGCAAGGTACATTCATGCAGGGAGTTGGCGGGCCGATTGTTGGCTGCTTTCTGTGGGCGGCGCGGGTACAGTCAAGGACCGCCTTGGTCGACCCGTTCTGGCTCTGTCAGCGCCGGGGTTGCTGGGGCGGTTATTTCCGGGATCTTGGTGGGTCGTTTTCGCTGAGTCCCCTGACTGACAGGCTTTTCTGCGGACTTGGGACGCAGCATTGACGCAACGTCTTGTCTTTTGGATCTGAATGACTCGCACATCGAGCCCCAAACATCGGATGCAGTTTGAGAAACGGCAACGGGGGTTTGGGCCCAAATGAGGGGCTGTCGGGAGGGACCCCGCCGTTTGTGTCCCGAAGGTCCCGGGGACCTTTAGAGACGGAAGGAGGCGGAGTTGGCGGGGTGGTTTGACCTCATCTGCATGCGCACAAATGTCCTCCAGTTGCTCCTTGGATGCCTGCTCACCAGATTGGTGCGATTTCCGTCCGATTGCTCGCTATCAAAACGCGCAAGGCGGACACGTGCGACTCGGGATGAAGAATGCTGATTCGAGATCCGCGGATCCCGGATGTGATGCATATTCGGCGTTCGGTGTACCTCACATGCCGTGCCAAGCCCAACCTGCCGGAACTGAGTGGGGGCCAGATCGGCCCGCAGTGCCGACATTGAAACGGCCTGGCCGAGAACCAGCCGTCCCATCTTCCGTACATTCTTCCGGAGGGCATGCCTTTAATACAGAATACGCACGCTTCAACTGATGGGAAGATCACTTGTGCCGGTCACGAAGGGATATGGAGACTCAAGGACCGCACAATGCGCTGCCAATCGCCAATGACCCAGCGCTTCAGTATCTATGTGCTGTCCGATGCGTGGACAGTTATGGTACAGACATAATGTACAGAGGTGAGGAGGAGCTCTGTCCCCTTGATGCTCCCGGCCCAAACCGCTCTTTAAACAACCGTAACGCCCTGTGCTCCCATCCCAGTCTTGCACGCCACCAGCCCGTCAAGGGACAACCGCAATCCCTATCGACTTCGCCTGGTAGATGATGGACCGGCAGAGCCCTTCCAGTGAAAGGCCTGAAAGCCGGAGCTCGGATTGCTTGATCTTTGCGATTTCGTAGACATGCTTGAGGCTGACGGTTCCCACGGTTTCCTTCCCCGGGTTGCTCGCTCCATTCCTCTTCTTCTTCTTGCCAATCGGAACCTCGGCCGCGTTGAGTAAAAGCCAGGATGTCTGCGGTGTCCGGACCTCGAAATGGAATGTCCTGTCCGGCCTGACGGTCACTCGAACAGGCATCGGGATGCCGGGGGTGATGTGCTGTGTTCTCGCGTTGAACTCCTGCAGCAGTCCGTCAGCTCCGCGTGCCCTAGGCTCCTCTTCTCGATGCTGCCAACCTTGCAAAAGTCCATTGACTTGATACCCTTGCTACCTAGCGCCGGACCGACTGGAGGACTGGGGCTTGCTTGGCCGGCGCCAACGATGATCTTGACCACCTGGTCAAGGCTGCCAGCGGCGCCTCGTGCCTTGGACATCTCGTCGGTTGGTGTGTCGCGCAAGCTCGCGGAGCGATGAGGGCGGAAACAAGGTGTAGGGTGGAATCTATCGTGGGAGCCAAGGTATGTCGGTGTCGCGCTGGCTGTCTCGTCAAGCCGCGACGGCAAGCTCCAAAAATTTCGGGCCATGCTCGGATGGCGCCGACACCAGCCACATGCTTGGCCGCCAAGACTGCCACCAGGGTTGAACGCCACATTGCCCTGCGTTGCCCGGGCTGCCCCTCACATGCCCCGCTGGGCTCGCTGAGGCCAGTGACGTCCAGCGCCACAAATGGGGACCAGGGACTGTTAGCGTGCCTCTCCTCCCGCCTCCTGGCGTTTTATTCGAGGGACCCCTCGACTGCCAGCGGTGAATGACCTTCCAACCCAACCCGTCACATTCGTTGTGAAAACTCTGGTGATTCCCACCTCCGTCCTTCTTTGGCGGCCCTACCAGCACCTTACGTCTACACATCCGAGACCAGCATCATGTTCAAGTGGGCACAGCAGCAGTAAGAACCCAGGGATCTCGAGCCCCGCCTTACATGTCGTGGTCTGACTTGCATGCCGAACAGGTTGGCCAACGTCGCCGGCACGCAGGAGCCCATCTATGGCCCCTCTGCCATCAAGTCGGTCGCCGCAGAGGCCGAGACGACTCCATACACAGAGCTCACGAGGGACGATCTAAAATGGCAGGCGATGGAGTCGACGTCGGTCGAGACGCAGACCTTCTACTTCATGGCCGACAACGGGCAGCTCGCCTTTTGCCAGGTCATCTATAGCAATGTGGCGTAGGTTCCCGGCTGCTGTCGGTCCAGAATGACCTTTGCTGACACACTTGAAGCGGCATTCGGACGACCTGCCAGTTCAACTGCAAAATCTTCAGCCTCGACGGCTCGAAGCCCCATGTGTGGTCCTCGACACCGTTGCACAACCACGACTTCAGCGATGACAAGACTGGCTTTTATGCCGACGATTGCGCCCTCGAGCTCTCTGAGGATGGGACCACGTACACGATCAAGTCGATGAATGATGAGCAGGCCATCGTCAACTTGACGGTTAAGCGGACGGCGCCCGGCTTCAAGGCGGGCCAGACTGGCAAGACGTTGTTTGGCACCGACCTCGCCAACCCCTGGGGATCCATGCGCCACCTCTTTTGGCCGCGATGCACGGCCGAGGGAACCATCACGACCAAGGAAGGCCCCATCGACTTCAAGGGCAAAGCGTTCTTCTCTCACGCACTGCAAGGCATGAAGCCGCACCACGCTGCGGCCAAGTGGAATTTTTGCAACTTCCAGGGCCCGACATACTCGGCCATCCTGATGCAGTTCACCACACCACCCTCGTATGGCTCGACCGTGGTGAACGTTGGCGTCATTGCCAAGGACGGGGAGATCATTGTGGGCGGCTGCAAGAGCAGTGTGACCCATCTCCAAACCAAGAGCGACACTGAGAACGACTGGCCAGAACCGACGACCATCAAGTACACATGGGCAGGCACCAGCAAGGACGGACAGCCGGTGGAGGCTTTGATTGAGGGCGGACTTGAGGATAAACTCGACAGGATAGACGTCATGGCTGAGGTTCCGGGCTTCGTGAAGACCATCGTTGCCAGCGCGGCAGGCACAAAGCCATACATCTACCAGGTTTGTAGTCTCTGTATTGACCGCTTGCTTCAGCTACTAACACACCCCAGTACTCGCCACAAAAGACCAAGCTGTCTCTGAAGCTCAAGATTGGCGACCAGGAGGTTACCGAGGAGGGCTCGGTCTTCAGCGAAGCGACCTTCATTTCAGAATAAGCAGTTGCCTCGGTCGGTTAACGAGGCTTTGGGTACTAGTCTGGGAAGCAGTTGTCGGGGTCGGCGTTAGGGATGGTCACCGATAGAGCCTGGTCACTCGTTATACTTAATGCACGATATACGGAAGCTGGAGCAGTGGCTGTGGTCGGGAGCTGCAGACGGCTTCGCTGAATACTAATAATGTGACCACATAGTAACACATGACAGAAGACAGTTGCACTAATATAATCACTCGAATGAAAATAGATCGGTGTGATCTTGGTCCGCATCCCAGTCGGTTCCGACCAGGAAGTTCTTGAGGCACCGAGCATTAGGGTTTAGATCACTGAGAATGAGACTCTCGTCACCTCCCTCCACAACGCTTCGCGCACTCATGGCACTTCCAATACTCTTATCCTTACACGGCTCTCCAAACCACCATAGAACCAAGGGAGACCAATCAACAACCCCCGCCTCAAACCACTGCCCAAGCTCTCATCTGAAAGCCAAGCCCCACTTTCCGTTTGAGGCGTGAGCAAAGAGCTTGAAGGGCGCACGCAACACCCTCGACTCTCCCGGTCAACCACAACAACGACCGGGTTTCACTGCGTTCACGACAATTTGCCCGTGAGATTGCCCAAATATGCCTCCGACAATTCCTCAGCGCGGTGGCCCTAGTGGTCGCAAGCGGCCCGGACTCGCTGGGAAGACGCTCCCCAAGATGGGCGCGAAACGGCATCGGTACGTGTTTATTTTCCCATCATCCATCTCATTCAATGACGTTAGTCTTGCTAATCTCGCGACTCACGATGCAGTAAAATCATCAAAGATTGTATCCGCGGCATCACCAAACCCGCGATTCGGTACGTGCAATCCGCCAGTGGGGTCGCTACGCTACCACCATCCTTGATGCTCTTTCTTGCGTTGGAACCCAGCGCGTGTCAAGAATCGCAGCTTTCATGACTTTGTGTTTCGCGTTGTTTTCAACACACCGATCCCAGCTAACAAACACAGGCGCTTGGCTCGCCGTGGCGGTGTCAAGCGGATCTCCGCGACCATCTACGAGGACACGCGTCATGCTCTCAAAGTCTATCTGACCTCGGTACGCTCTACCTATTCGGTTATTGACAGCCTGCCAGTGCAATGCTAACCACCGCTTCACAGATTATCCGCGATGTTGTGACCTACACGGACTACCGGAACGCAAAGACCGTGACGACCAACGACGTGAGCAAGCCCGGGATTGGCGTGTAGAGTCAAGAACACTGACTGGAGTTTAGGTCATTTTTGCTCTCCGCCGCATTGGCAGACCCATCTACGGCTTCGATCCCGACACTTATAACCCTCCGAAGAAAAGGATCATGGTCAACGGCGTTCGTGTCGAGGATGACTGAGCCATCATGGACTGCTGGCATGTTGAGAACCGCCAGAGATTCTGGCCAGTGAGATGGACCAGCCAGCGGGCATTTCCTATGTCTATTTGGGATTTGGTGTTTGGGTGCAAGGCGGTCATGATACCAGCGGTCCTCCATGTTTCTTCGGGTATGGGTGGACGACATGTAGATGACAAATTGGGCTTGCATTTCTGTACAGATCTGAGGCTGATGTATTCAGCAATAACATGAAATGGATGGAAGATGGTTGACCTCTCGGTTCTTGACTTGTTGGGGAAAGCATGGGGGACAGTGTTTTCAGAGGGTCTGCCACACTTGGTGACTTGAATCACATCTGGTCGTATATCTCCCACCCCAGTTGTTTCCCTCTCTCCCTTTGACGGGGACATTCGCGAGGCAAGATGGAAGGCAAGACAAGGTGGATAGGTTTCGAACAACAGCCGACCCGAGGTATCATTGAGCGAATGTCTATGTGGTATCTCAAAGGAAAGAAGATCAGGGCAACTGATCTCGTGTCACCGATGCCCCCGTAGTCCGTGCCTTTCCAACGCCGTGTCACCCGAATCCGGATGACGTCCCACAACAAAGCCAACCCAGACTGTAGACAAGCTCGACCAGAAAAACTGCCCAGTATACAAGACGGAAACCTCTTTCGCGTGTCCACCCCAGCACTCTTACCCCAAGGCAGCCTTGGCAGCAAATCTTCACCTCCTCCTCCCATCCCACTCGCCGAGCACCTTCTCCAACGCCCTCGCCGCCTGCATCTCAGCCTTCCTAAACGGCCTGTTAAACATCTCCGGCAGCACCATGACGCTGTTGGCGTGCTCCTGGGCGAACCCGACCTCGGCATCCTTGCCGCACCGCTCGCGCGTCACGCGCACCGCCTCCCGCAGCAAATCCCCGCCCAGCCCGCGCCCGCGGTACCGCAGCCGCGTCGTCCACGCGCGGATCACGCCCTTGCCGCCCTTAAGGCTGTTCTGCCTGCTGTGCGCCTTGCGCGTCCGGCTGTTGCCGCTGCTGCCGGTGGCGTGCTCCGACGAGGGGCGCTCCAGACGGAGGACCAGCGCGCCGACCATGTCCGACCCGTAGCGCGTGCCGAGGATGAGGTCTTCTGCCCCGCCCTGGCCGCCGCCCCCGGGGGTGATGAAATCCCAGTTGAGGTCCTCGGCGGCGCGCAGGTAGCCCGAAGTGACGAAGCGGATGCCGATCAGGTAGGTCATGATGGTGCCGCTGACGAGCATCAGGGTTGTGCCAAGGTCGTGTTGGTTGTTTCGGGCCCAGGCGTACTGGTAGACGCCGGCGAGGGCGCCGAGGAGAGCGGCGAGGGGGATCGGGTGGAATACGAGGTGGAAGGCGGCGATTTGGCGCTGCTGGGCGATGCTGTCGGCGACCAGCTTGAGGGCGGCGGCCTTGTCGGCGCGTTCGGTCAGAATGTCGAGGGAGAGCGGGGGGATGTCGTCGTCGAGGGCGGCTTGGGGCGGGTTGGTGGATAGGGAAGAAGGCGAGACGGGCGGGAGGGTTTGTGGCCCAAGCATGGGCGTCGAGACGTTGGAAGACATGGCGGAATGCGGAAGAACGAGATTGGCGCGGAGGAAGGTCAGGAACGCTGGCCAAGATGGTCAACAAAGGCTTCAATTTAAAGCGAGGTTGCTCGATACGACGGTGGTAGCTGTCGTTGATTGCCCCGCACCCCCTCCACGAGTCTTGGGAGGCACTGTATTTCGGAAACGGACACAGGTCGCTTCAAGAAACTCGAGAGGAAGAAAAACTTCAAAAACTCACCAGCGCTTGTCTTCAAACCAGGCACCGCATTGATTCTGTCAACAAGGGTGTTTTGTTGACAGATGCTCAGATCGAGCTCGGTGATGGCGCCCACGTGCTGCGATGTCTCCATCTCACAGGCTGGGTTCACGAGAATTTGAGGTAGCATTTGCAATCGAAGTGCCGCGCTCCGCCGCAACTGGCCAGGGTGCAGTACCGCCGCCGTGGATCTGGTGCTTCGACCATGCCCTTGGGCTGCGCGTTTGACAACTAGAGCACCACCGTCCAAGACTGGGCAAAGTGTGAGCGGCATCCAAAGACAGAAAGCGTGCAGGAGTTGGGAGTCGGGGGTCGGGAGAGGTAAAGTGCCTTTCCACGCTGGGCACTCACATGTGGCTCCTACACAATCCTCTCCTTGGAACCGAACGATAAGCGCAGCCTCTTGCAATATGACGACAGCGCTGTCCGTGATGCCGTACAACTCGAGCCGTCCTGGCATCCAGTAGATAGCGGCCGTCGCAGATCCTATTTATCTCTTGCACTTGCAACCTCCCCGCGCTCAGACAACCACCTCCTGGTTGCGGGGTTCGCCGTTGGTTGGCGGTCTGCATTTTGAGGATCAAGGATATCCTGATAAGGGTCGAGACCGAATCTCATGGGGCCATGAAAGCCAATTGGGCGTCTGGATGCAGCAAGACGGGGAGGGTGTGCGTGACCCCATCACCAACCACAGCGGCGCCCCCACCACCGTTGCAGCCCCTCACCCTGAAACGGGCTCAAACCCAGCCTGGTGGGATTGATTGCGTACCACGCAACGTCGTGCCAACAGCAAGCCGTCTTGTGCATGCCTGCAGGTCGAGAGTGTGATGGGACGGGAGGAGGGGTAGTGTAGAAACAAACGAGGGTCGTCTGTGGACAGCAACCAAAAGTCTGCACATCATTCTTCTGATCCCGACGCTTCGCCGCCTTATTCGGCGTTCCTGCAACCAGAGGAGGGCAAAACATGTGTCCCAACCCCAACATGCCATCTACATGGGGCAAGGGCAAAATTCCGGGGAAGAGCGAGACGGCCAAAGGGAGAGTGAAGGCAATACTGGAAAATCTCCACAGTGCTGTGCACACAAGTTTCAAGACCGAGGGGCTGTTGGCTGCGGATCCCACTCGATGCAGTTAGACACGGCTCGCAGACCATCCAAGACATCTGATGCACATGCCCAAAAGTGCTCATCCACTCGGCCATCTGAAGCCGCTGTCGTTGAAAGAGCATCCACCGGCTCGGGACTCAAGGCTGGGGCACGCCATCGGGCCGTCTCGACTTCCCTCCTGTTTTGCAGCCTGGGCGCTCTTCCCTTCGCCGAGGGTGCTGCAGGGGCCGCAAACGGGGCATCGCAAAAACAAGCCATGTTTCACCACATTCCAAACATGGACCCTTCACTCCCAGGTATCGGAAGGAGGCGCATCTGCTTCGTCCAGCGAGTCGGTGAGTCACAGAGAGCAGCAACCCGGAATGGGAGCACGAGGATTGTTCACTACGTACAAAGTACAAATCGAACATGGAACATTAGGTATTGCGATCGTGGGGTCTTCCCCGTCCTCTCCGAAGCCGCCCGGCCAGCACCACACCAGCAGCACCTGCAATGCCCTTTTGTTGGGATGATGAGCGTTCAAGTCGAGACGTTTGCAGCCGGCTTGAAGCTTCTAACCCTAAGTTGTTGCGCACCTTTTGAAGCGTCAGCCTCTGCAAAACCACAGTTGGGCGAGAAGCATGTCTTTCGCTCTGTCCCGTCACCTCTCCCAAAAGGCGCGGCCGGAACATGACGGAGAAGCCATGGCGGAAGCTTTGTCAGACCCCGAAAGATTCCGACTCCCAAAGCCAGTCATCCAGGTGACCCAGTGACACAGCCTACCAACACCAATACCAATAGACCTTGGGCGTCATCTCCTTGTCCCTGGCCCCGTTCTTGGGCTGGGCCTCAGGGAGGCCGAAAAAGGATTGGAGAACGACCATTCCTGCTTGTCAAGGTTTGTCAGGGACCCGGACGAACTCGGCCTCAGGCCCTTCGTGTTCCTGCCTGTCCCTACCATATTACTCGTTTTGTTTCGGTTTGCGCCTCAGGATGGCTCATTCCAATGCTGATATAAAACCATGGGGCGCATTCGTTCAGGTCCCCGATCTTTTGTTTGTATCTTATCCTACACACCATAGTCCATCAAATACACGTGCCATCCTCACTTGCACCCGCATTCGACGATGTCCCTTGCCATCACTAAGAAGATCGGCTCCTGCTCGCCAAAGCAGGCAGCACAGCTCAGCCGCGTCGTGGCACCCCTACTCTCCCACACCCACACCATTGGGCTCGGATATCCTGCAACATTACGAGTCGCTGCCATCACTCACCAGTCCCGTAGCCAACCATCCTCGGCATCAGCACGAAGCTTCTCAACAACAACCCCCAACCAGCTCCGAGATATTTTTCCGGCCAAAGAGACAGCATACATCCGCCAGACACCCCCGGCATGGCCGCACCCTGGCTACACCGAGGAGGAGATGCTCGCCGTAACCCCGGCTCACCGTTCGCCCAAGACAGTGGGCGATTGGATTGCATGGAAACTGGTCCGCATGGCCCGGTACGCACCCCAGCTGGACTTTGATCCAAAGTTGTGATCACAACTAACAGCAAGCATTAGGTGGGCGACGGACTTTGCCACCGGCATTGGCCGGGAGCAACAAGTTGACATGAAGAACCCAACTACTGCCGTGGTAGCGCAGAAACCACTAACCGAGGCACAATGGGTGAGTCCAGCACAGTTCCATCTCAGAGATTTCTGCTGACCCGTGTTGCCAGCTCGTGAGGGTCATCTTCCTGGAGTCCATCGCGGGAGTACCCGGCATGGTGGGCGGCATGCTGCGCCACCTCCACTCCCTCCGGCGCCTCAAGAGAGACAACGGCTGGATTGAGACACTCCTCGAAGAGTCGTTCAATGAGCGGATGCACCTGCTCGTCTTCTCAAAGCTCTCCGAGATTGGTTGGTTCATGAAGACCATGATCCTCGGCGCGCAGGGTGTCTTCTTCAACGCCATGTTCCTCAGCTATCTCGTCTCGCCTAAGATCACCCACCGGTTCGTGGGCTACCTAGAAGAGGAAGCGGTGCATACCTACACGCGTCTGCTCCGCGAGATCGAACAGGGCGACCTGCCGAAGTGGTCGGATCCGAACTTCCAGATCCCCGAGATCGCCGTGACCTACTGGCGCATGGCGGAGGGCAAACGGACCATGAAGGACTTGATTCTCTATATCAGGGCCGACGAGGCAGTCCACCGCGGCGTCAATCACACCCTGGGCAACCTGAACCAGGTCGAGGATCCCAACCCGTTTGTGAGCGAGTACAAGGCCGGCGCGGAGCAGCAGAAGCCCAGCGCGGTCTTGAAGGGGACCGGGTACGAGCGTGAAGAAGTCATCGGCTGAGACTCTTGACTTGGCATTGCCTTACACGGCAGTATCTTTTTTTTGTTCCTTGTTTGTTTGGGCGTTGACGGTTCAGGGGTTGGCTGAACTTCTGGCATTGGTTGCGGCGTTTTGGAACTGGGTACACAAGATACCCTCCCCTCTCTAGATTCTTCGGGTTACAGGCATTAGACAGGCTACCAAAAGGTCACACTGGTCGGGTCAAAATAGATCATTGCGTTGCTTGTCGTCTTGCCTCGCCGTCCCTCACAGTCTCCAATTTCTTCCCACTCTCGTTTTCCTGTCACTCGGGAGAAGAATGGTCTTGTCCTTCCCTAGGCTCCTAATTTAGCTAGTTGCCTTACAGACGTACCGGTGCCAGTAACCGGGGCAGTTCTCACCTCATGGTCGGTAGCATTAGGTACGCATAGGGCTGCAGGATGTTACACGGCTGTCTCAGCGCACGGGTTTGGTCGGGAAGACAGGGCGGATAAATGCTACCATGGAGGTACCGTGGCACAAGCAGGGACGGGGCAACCGGCGAATCAATCGGGCGTTCTCATATGAACTGACCTTGTAGGATTCTCACCGGCCCCGTCCTCGACGAGCATCTCGACAGTCATTCGCAGAGAGACCGAGGTAGATGGGGTGTGTCAGATCGAACGCTGCCCCTTATTCGTACTGTGCCTGCCCATTTAAATGCGCTGCTGTTGACAGTGCGAGTTCCCGGCACCTACGTAGGTGTTGACGTTTGAGGATTCCATTTTTGGGACGCAGTCAAGTCCTTTTCGTATTCCAGATACTCCAAATCCCTCGGGAAAAGTTGTCCAAACGTCATATTTTCTTTTCCTGGCCTCCCCGAGTCATAGGCCCCTTCGTAGCAAACGGCTTAGATTACCTCCTTGCAATGTTGAGCCCGGACGAGATCGGTCCAGGTCTTGGACGCGCTGCCCCGCCTTGGCATCACCGCATGTACCGAAGGTCGGCAGGCCCCTGTCACATTGGGCTTGAAGGTGCTTGAAGGCCGGCCAACAGGGCCCAAAGCGCGCCGTCTCGCGCTTGGTTCCCAGTCATGTTCAGGTTCGCGCCCTGAGCGCTCTGTGCGAGGCTCAGGCTGCTGCGAAGCTGCAGCCAAACCTGCAGCCAGGTTGTGGCTCGTGATGGGCCCTCTCCACGCAGGGCCTTGGGGACCGGGTCGCAGCTGCGTCTGCGGACAGCGCTTGTCAAATTTAGACACCATGGCTGTCGGATACATACAGCAAACAACGTGCGAGCTCGGCGGGAATTGTCTGGCTTCGTGCGACAACTAAGCTGACAAGAGAACAAAAGAAGGGAAGGGAGAGAAGGTGAAGCAAGAACCCGTGCATGGTGGTGGACTTTCCTGACGAGTTTCCGTTTGAGGAAGCGACCGTTCCAAGCTAAACCCAAAACGGGGTGCTGCCCTGGCCCCACCTCTGCTCCTCTGCCCTCAGATCGCTGGGCGCACCCCGGCCAGCAGCCCCTCCACGGTCCGCGCCTGGCTCCCCATCCTCATTTGGGAGAGGAGCAAGAGACGGGCGGCTACGAGAAGTTTGAACCGCGACCATCATCTTCCCCAGCCCGCACCCACTCCACGATCCGGCCAGCGACTTGGAATATTCCCCTGGCGTGTTTCTGATATTTCTGGCAGCGTTCGAGGTGCCAGCAAAGCAGCTGCAACAGCCGGGATCCCTGGGCGCGCCGTCGTCGCGAGCACAGCCTTCTGCACTGCCACTCGGAAGGCTGATTGCAAGACTGCCCCGTCGTGCTTCTAAAGACAGCAACACCACGTCGCGTACCTACGTACCTACGCACAACGCCGCCCTATCGAGCCGTCCGGCACCGACAAATGGACCAACAGCATCCCCAAGCCCGTGGGCGCTCGCCCGCGGCTACGTCCCCCGGCGGGGGTATAAGGAATGCCCACTCGCCGTCGCCTGCTCGCTTCCCCATCCCGACTGAAGCCGGAACCTCATCCATCGGTCTCGGTGTCGGCCTTGTCGACCCTGCACTCCAGCAGTTTCCCGTGACCCAGCCCGACTTCTCGGCCTATGACGCGAACGCGGCTAGCTTCCTGAGCAACCAGCAGTCCGCACCACAACCCTTCTCCCAGCCAGGCCTCGCGAACCCCCCCACACTCCCTGCCTTCGACTTGAGCCAGAGCTTTGCCGACCAGGTCAAGGCTGACCCATCCCCCTTCGGCACCCCGAACCTGGGGAGCTTCCCGCCGCAGTCACAGCAGCAACAACAGGCGAATCTGCTTGCGCCC
>Ga0247823_10000870_pt1 | contig 25501 bp, 24 predicted proteins | sample 13C_PalmiticAcid_2_FD_192426 | JGI IMG/M metagenome (GOLD analysis project Ga0247823, IMG submission 192426) | Soil microbial communities from agricultural site in Penn Yan, New York, United States - 13C_PalmiticAcid_Day30 | ecosystem: Environmental > Terrestrial > Soil > Agricultural land... | reverse complement strand
CGAGGTTCAGCTCGGCGCGGCCATGCAGCACGATGCTGTAGAGCAGCTGGATCTCGTCGGCCGGCAGCAGCCCCGAGAGGCGCACGGGCGCGGCGCTGTCGGGGTCGGCCGGGTCGAGCGCGTCGGGCACGGCCTGCACCACCGCCATCTGCTGCAGCAGCGCTGCCATTTCCTCGAGCGTGCCGGTGGCCGACAGGCCCAGGCCGCGCAGGTCGTTGACGGCCGCCACCACCTCGGCGCCCTGCCCCGCGGCGAGCGCGTCGATCAGGCGCACGGCGTGCGTGCGGTCCACCGCGCCGAGCATCTGGCGCACGCCCGCCTCGGTGAGCGCACCGGCACCGAACGCGATGGCCTGGTCGGTGAGGGACAGCGCGTCGCGCATCGAGCCGCGTGCGGCACGCGACAGCAGGCGCAGCGCGCCGGGTTCGGCGGCGATCTGTTCGGCCCCCAGCACGTGGCCGAGGTGCTCCAGCACCGTCTGCGGCGCCATGGGCCGCAGGTTGAACTGCAGGCAGCGCGACAGCACCGTGGGCGGCACCTTCTGAGGGTCGGTGGTGGCCAGCACGAACTTGAGGTACTCGGGCGGCTCCTCGAGCGTCTTGAGCATCGCGTTGAACGCGGTGTTCGACAGCATGTGCACTTCGTCGATCATGTAGACCTTGAAGCGCCCCATCACCGGCTTGTAGACGGCCTGGTCGAGCAGCTGGGAGATTTCTTCCACGCCGCGGTTCGATGCCGCGTCGAGCTCGACGTAGTCGACGAAACGGCCGGCGTCGATGTCGCGGCAGGCATCGCACACGCCGCACGGGTGGGCGGTGATGCCGCCCTGGCCGTCGGCGCCGGTGCAGTTCAGCGCCTTCGCGAGAATGCGCGACACGGAGGTCTTGCCGACGCCCCGGGTGCCGGTGAACAGGTAGGCGTGGTGCAGGCGCTGCTGCGTGAGCGCGTTGCCGAGCGCCTGCACGACGTGCTCCTGCCCCACGAGCGATTCGAAATCGCGGGAGCGGTACTTGCGAGCCAGGACGAGGTAGGACATCCGGGCATTCTACGGTCGCCCGTCGGGTGCAACCGCGACCTTCCCTCCACCTGCCCGATAATCCGGGTTTGGCCCCTCCGCCGGCACCCGACGTCAGAACCCGCTCATGAACACCAAGTCCACCCCGCCCTCCGCCAACGACACCCTCAGCTACGAACAGGCCGGCGTCAACTACGACCTGATCGACCCGCTGAAGGTCGCCGCCCAGCGCGCGGCCAAGGCCACCGGCGCCCACCTGGCGGCGCACGGGTTCAGCGAGGTCGAGGCCTCTCGCGGCGAATCGGCCTACGTCGTCGACGTGGGCCCGTTCTACATCGCCTCCATCGTCGAATGCCTCGGCTCGAAGGCGCTCGTCGCCGACGAGATGAAGGCGCTGACCGGCAAGAGCTACTACGACGGCATCGCGCAGGACACCATCGCGATGGCCATCAACGACCTGATCACCGTGGGCGCCACGCCGCTCGTCGTGCAGGCCTACTGGGCCGCGGGCGGCTCCGACTGGTTCGGCGACGCCGAGCGTGCGCAGGCACTGGTGACCGGCTGGAAACGCGCCTGCGACACCTGCAGCGTGGCCTGGGGCGGTGGTGAAACGCCGGCGCTTGCCGGCATCGTCGCCGACGGCCGCATCGACCTCGCGTCGAGCTGCACCGGCCTCATCAATCCGAAGGAACGCCTGTCGGTGGGCGACAAGCTCGGCGCCGGCGATGCCATCGTGCTGCTGGCCTCGAGCGGCATCCACGCCAACGGCCTGAGCCTCGCGCGCAAGCTGGTCGAGCGCCTGCCGAACGGCTACCTGACCGAAGTGGAACCGGGCCTCACGTACGGCGAGGCGCTGCTCGCGCCCACCGTGCTGTACTCGCCCGTCACCGAGGCGCTCTACAAGGCCGGCATCATTCCGAACTACTGCGCGAACATCACCGGCCACGGCTGGCGCAAGCTGCTGCGCCACCCGGCCGTGCACACGTACCGCATCCACACCGTGCCGCCGGTCACGCCGGTGCTGAAGTTCATCCAGCAGCACGCGAAGCAGGACGACTTCGAGGCCTACGGCACGCTCAACATGGGCGCCGGCTTCGCGCTGTTCGTGAAGGCGGAGGACGCCGAGCGCACGGTGGCCGTCGCGAAGGCCCAGGGCATCGACGCGTGGGTCGCGGGTGCGGTCGAAGCGGGCCCGAAGAAGCTCGTGATCGAACCGCTGAACATCGAGTTCGGCGACGACGCCCTGCAACTTCGTTGACCTTTTTCGGGGAGCGCCCCCCGATCGACGTTACAATCGTCGGTGACGGGCCTCCCCGCATGGAAGCGTGGCCAACCGGGTCAGGTCGGGAACGAAGCAGCCCTAACCGCTGTGACCAGTGCCGGGGCAAGGCTCGTCACCCTGGATAATTAGACCCCCTACGGCGCTCTCGCGCCGGTCCCCCCGAGGGGGAGCCACGGGTCGCCCGGGAGACCCGGGCTCGCGTGTGGCTTGATCTGTCGGCTCCGCCTCCCCGCATTCGCGTTCTCGCTTCGGGGCATTGCGCGCTTCGCTTGCTCGCCCTTGACGTGCTGTCTCGGGTTTTCTTCTCCCTTTCTCTGCCGCTGAATATCCAGCACCTCGAATGCATGGTGCGTGGATTCGTCCAGCCATTTCTCTGGCTTCTGCTGTTTTTCCACCGATTCCAGCCGTCATGACCAGTGGCGGGCATGGCATGGATCCTGAGTAGGAAGGGGCATCGCCGGCCCTTTCGTTTCGGGGCCGGTTCCTTCCGGATCCCGTGCCATGCCGCCTTCTGCCGCTGTTCGCGAGCTGCCCGCTCGTGCCTCCGCCCCCGTTCTTTCCGCCGTGCCGGCGGCGCCGCTGCCTGCGCCAACTGGTCAGGTCAGGTTGGAACAGATCGGCATCCGGTTCGGGACCGGCGCCACGGCCGTGGAAGCGGTGCGTGGTGTCGATCTGTCGCTCGCGGCCGGTGAGTTCGTCTCGATCGTGGGGCCGTCGGGCTGCGGCAAGTCCACGCTGCTGAACGTGGTCGCGGGGTTCACGCGGCCCTCCGAGGGACGGGCCTCGCTCGACGGCCAGGCGATCACCGGACCCGGCCCGGACCGCGGGGTCGTGTTCCAGCAGTACTCGCTCTTTCCGTGGCTCACCGTGCGCGGCAACGTCGAGTACGGGCTGCGCGTGCGCGGGTTGCCGCGTGCCGAACGGGCGGCCGTGGCCGGGGACCTGCTCGCGCGCTGCGGGCTCTCCGCCTTCGCCTCGCACTACCCGGAGCAGCTGTCGGGCGGCATGCGCCAGCGCGTGGGCATCGTGCGCGCGCTCGCGAACGAACCGCGCGTGCTGCTGCTCGACGAACCGTTCGGCGCCCTCGACGCGCAGACGCGCGAGGTCATGCAGGCGCTGCTGCTCGACATCTGGCAGCGCTTCCGCACCACGGTGCTCTTCATCACCCACGACATCGAGGAGGCCGTCTTCCTGTCCGACCGCGTGTGCGCGATGTCGGCTCGGCCCGGCCACATCCTCGCCGACCTGCCGGTGGCCCTGCCCCGCCCGCGCGACCACGACATGACCCGCACCGGCGAGGGCGCGCGGCTCGTGGGCGAGCTGCGTTCGCTCATCCGCGCGCAGAGCCTCGCGGCGTTCGATCCCGCGCTCGCCTGATTCATCCTTCTCACCACTGCAGCCTCCCATGACTCGCCTCTCGCTCCGCCACCTCGCCACCGCCCTGACCGCCGCGGCCCTGCTCACCGCCACGTCCACCGCCTTCGCCGCGGACAAGCTGCGCCTCGCCATCAACCTCTCGCCCATCTCGGCACTGCCGCTGATCGCCCAGCAGAAGGGCTACTTCACGCAGCAGGGCCTCGACGTGACGATCCAGAACTTCACGTCGGGCCGGCAGGCGCTCGAGACCGTGCTCGGCGGAGGCGCCGAGATCGCCACCGCGGCCGAGTCGCCCGTCACGGCCGCCACGTTCGCGAACCAGAAGGTCGCCCTGCTCGCGCGGATGGAGTATTCGGAATTGAAGACGCTCGTGGCCGTGCCGGGCGTCGCCAAGCCCGCCGACCTCAAGGGCAAGCGCATCGGCTACGCGTCGGGCACCGGCAGCGAGGTCTACACGCACGAACTGCTGAAGAAGGCCGGGCTCTCGAAGGCCGATGTGACCCTCGTCAACCTGCGCCCGCAGGACATGATCGCGGCGGCCGCGTCCGGGAGCATCGACGCGTACAACATCTGGGAGCCGCACGTCGCGAACGGCCGCAAGGCGCTCGGTGCGAAGGCCTCGCTGCTGGAGTCGCGCGACGTGTACTCCGAGACGTTCAACGTGGTCACCACCGACACCTGGGCGCGCGACAACCCGAAGGCGGCCCAGGCCTTCCTGCGCGCGCTGCTGCAGGCCGAGCAGTGGCTGAAGGCCAACCGCGACGACGCCATCACGCTGGTGGGCGGCGCGGTCAACCTGAAGAAGGAGGAACTCGCCGAGGTCTGGAACGACTACATCTTCGAGCTGGTGCTCGACGACCGCACCGTGCGCGCGCTGAAGAACCACGCCCAGTGGCGCCTCGACACCGGCAACGCCGCCGGCGGCGCCACCGCCCTGCCCGACTTCGGCAAGGTCATCGTCAACGGCCCGCTGAAGGCCATCGCGCCGGAGCGGGTCAAGCTGTGACCTCCGCGGCCCTCGCGCGCTGGGCATCGATCCCGCTGCTGCTCGCGCTCTGGCAGGGCGTGTGTTCGCTCGGGGTCGTGAACCCGGTGCTGTTCCCCTCGCCCTGGGTCGTCCTCACCGCGCTCGCGGACTACGTGACGCGGGGCGACGGCCTCGCCGACCTCGCTGCGAGCCTCGGCCGCGTGGGCATCGGCTACCTGGCCGGCGCCGCCGCGGGCCTCGTGACCGGGCTCTACACCGGCACGCGGCCCGTGGTGTCGGGGCTGCTGTCGCCGGCCTTCCAGCTGCTGCGTCCCATCCCGCCCATCGCCTTCGTGCCGGTCGTGATCGTCTGGTTCGGCCTCACCGAATGGGGCAAGTGGTTCCTGATCTTCTGGGGCGTGTTCTTCGCCGTGTGGATGGCCACGCACATGGGCGTGCAGCGCGTCAACGAGAACCTCGTGCGCGCCGCGCTGAGCCTCGGCGAACGGCCGCACCGGCTGCTGTGGTCGGTGCAGCTGCCGGCGGCCGCGCCCACCATCCTCGTCGGGCTGCGCACGGCCGTCAGCATCGCCTTCTACACCCTCGTGGCCGCCGAACTCGCCGGCGCCTACGCGGGCATCGCCTACCGCATGGAACTCACGCAGCAGAACATGCAGATCGGCCACACCCTCGCGGGCCTCGTGCTGCTGGGGGTCGTGTCGGCCCTCGCCGACCGCCTGTTCACGTGGGGCTCCCGCCAACTCGTCCACTGGTCCTCATGAGCGCACTTCATTCACTCAGCCTCGACGCCACCACACTGTCCCGCGGGTACCGCGAGGGGCGCTTCACGCCGTCCGATGTCATCGAGGAGGTCTACCGCCGCATTGCCGCGGGCGGCGACCACCACGTCTGGCTGCACCTCGCACCGCGTGAGGAGGCACTGGCCCGGGCTGCCGCCGTGTCCGCACGTCCCCTCGGCGAACAGCCCCTGTTCGGGCTGCCCTATGGCGTCAAGGACAACATCGACGTGGCCGGCTGGCCCACCACGGCCGGCTGCGAGGCCCTGCGGTACGTGCCGCAGCGCAGCGCCGCGGTGGTGGAGCGGCTCGACGCGGCCGGGGCCATCAACCTCGGCAAGCAGAACATGGACCAGTTCGCGACCGGCCTGGTCGGCGTGCGCACGGTGACACCGCCCGCCCGCAACGCCGTCGACGCCGCGCTCGTGCCGGGCGGTTCGAGCTCCGGGTCCGCTGTGGCCGTGGCCGCCGGGTTCACGACGTTCTCGATCGGGTCGGACACGGGTGGCTCGGGCCGGGTGCCCGCGGCCTTCAACAACATCGTGGGCCTCAAGCCGACCCCGGGGCTCGTCAGCACCCGCGGCTTCCTCTACTGCAACCGGACCTTCGACGTGCCGCCGGTCTTCGCCCTGACCGTGCGCGACGCCCAGGCCGTGTTCGACGTGATCGCCGGACACGACCCCGAGGACGCCGGTTCCGTGCAGCGCCCGGCGGGTGAACACCGCTGGGGGCACCACTCGCCACCCGGCCTGTTCCGCTTCGCGCTGCCCCGGCCGGACCAGCTCGACTTCTTCGGCGACGACACGATGCGCCGCCGCTTCGACGCGGTCACGGACCTGCTGCACGGGCTCGGCGGCACGCCGGTCACCGTCGACCTCGACCCCTTCCTCGAAGCCGGCCGCCTCGTGTTCGACAGCCCGCTGGTGGCCGAACGCTGGCTCACGTACGGCAGCACCCTGGAGCAGCACCCCGAGGCCGTCCACCCCGCCGTGGCCCAGGCCATCGGCAACGCGACGCGCTACACCGCCAGCGACACGTTCCGGGCGCTGTACCGCCTGCAGGAACTCCAGGCGATCACGCACCGGGTGCTCGCCGGCGTGGACGCCCTGGTGCTGCCCACGGTGGGCACCCTGCTGAAGGTGGCCGAGGTGGAGGCCGACCCCGCGCTCAACACGCGCATGGGCCGCTACACCTACTTCGCCAACCCGCTTCGCCTGCCCGCCCTCAGCGTGCCCGCCGGCTTCCGCGTCGACGGCCGGCCCTTCGGGCTGAGCCTGATCGGCCCGCCCTTCACCGACGCACGCCTCGGCGCCCTCGCCCACGCGCTGCAGGTCCGCATCGGCGGCCGGCTCGGGGCCACGGCCACGTCCTTCGAGGAGATTCCGGCATGAGCCATCCTTTCAGCTGGGAGGCCTGGGGGCGCCTCGGCGCGGTCGAGCTGGCCGAACACGTGCGCCGCCGCGACGTCACGCCGGACGAGGTCGCCGCACAGGCCCGCGCGGCCGCGGCCGCCACGCACGACCCGCTCCAGGCGCTCGTCGAACTCTTCGACACACCAGCCGCGGCGCCCGACCTGGCGCTGCCGACCGACCACCGCACCCGCGGCCTGCTGGCCGGCGTGCCGCTGTTCATCAAGGACCTCGGCTCGTCGGTGGCGGGTGTGCTTCGCGAGAACGGCTCGGCCCTGCACCGCGGCGAACGCACCGCCCGCACCGACCCGCTGATCGCCGCGTGGCTGCACGAAGGCGCCCAGGTGCTCGGGCGCGCCACCACCGCCGAACTCGGCATGGCGTACGACACCACGACGGTCTACAACGGCCTGCAGGTCACCCGCAACCCATGGGACGTGTCCCGCACGGCCGGCGGCTCGTCGGGCGGCAGCGGGGCGCTGGTGGCCGCGGGCGTGACGCCGCTCGCGCACGCCACCGATGGCGCCGGCTCCATCCGCATCCCCGCCGCGTTCAATGGGCTGGTGGGGCTCAAGGTCACGCGCGGCCGCTCGCCGCTGCCCTGGCACGTCAACGAGCTGCTCAACACGTCGATGGTCGAAGGCGTGATCGCCCGGCACCTCGCCGATGCGGCGCTCGCGCTCGACGCGGCCACGCGCCACCGGGCCCCGCCCGGCAAGCAGTTCCTCGCGGCCGGCTTCGACCCGACCGATGCCGTCGCGGCGCTCCGCGACGTGCCCCGGCGGTTGCGCATCGGCGTCACCACCGATGGCTTCGGCCGGCCGACGGCGCCCGATGCCGCCGTGGCCGCGCGGGTGCGGCGCGTGGCCGATGCGCTGGCCCGCGCCGGACACGACGTCGAGGAGATTCCCCCGGCTCAGCTGCCGGACTGGACGAGCCTGTGGCGAAGCTTCGAGACCTTCTGGGCCGGCATGCGCGCGGCCTCCTGGGAGGTGGCCAAGGGCAGCCCCACGCCGGCACTGCGCGAGGCCTTGTCGCCGATGGTGCGTGCGTTCTGGGACGCCTCGGCGCGCTACGGCAAGGGCGACGTGATGCGCTACCAGGCGGCCAACGTCTCGCACACCCTCGCCTTCGCGGACCTGCTGGAGCGGCACGACGTGCTGCTGATGCCCGCGTTCCCGTACGCCACGCCGCACGCGAACGGCGACTGGTCGCCGGCGCTCGCGCACGACTTCGACACGTTCCTGCAACGGTTCCTCGACAGCGGCCGCTACACCATCCCGGCCAACGAGACGGGCCTGCCCGCACTGGTGCTTCCGACGGGCCCTGGGGAGGACGGCCTGCCGGTCGGCGTGCAGTTGTACGGGCGCTGGCGGGAGGAAGTGGCGCTGCTGCGCGCCGGCGCGGCCGTCCAGGCGGCGATCGGCACGCCGGAGGGCGTGCCGCAAGTGCACGTGAGCCGGCTGTAGCGGTCAGCCCACGTGCGGGGCCACCCACCGTCCGGCGGTGGCGGCCACCGCGCTGGCGAAGGTGCCCCACGCCACGTCCGCGGCGGCGAGGCCCAGGGGCCAGCCCTTGAGCGTGGCGAGGTTCGTGAGGTCGTAGGTAGCGTACGCGAAGAAGCCGAAGGCGGCGCCGAGCGCGGCGGTGCGCCACCACGGGGCCTCGAGGCCCGGGCCCACGGCGAACAGCACGAGGCCCACCGGGTACAGCAGGTAGAAGAGGCCTGCGGCCCAGAACTTCACGTCCGCGGTCATCAGGTGGCCGATGCCCTGCTGGTACCAGTTCATCGCGATCACGCGCAGCCAGACCATGTCGATGGCGAACAGGACGATCGCGGTGACGGCGTAGGCCGCCAGGGTCTTGGTGGGGGTCATGGACGGGTGCGCTGTCAGCCGAGGGCGAAACAGCGTACCGCATCTCCGTTGACTGCGGCCGGCGCGGGCCGCACCTCGTCGAACATCAGGTCGGCCGGCTTCGGGCAGACGGTGCTGCACCGGACGAGCTGGTCGACGACCATGCCGTCGTCGTCGAACACTTCGGCGAGGTAGTGGCACTCGCCGTTGAACAGCAGGGCACGGGGCGCCTCGGACGGTCCCAGCAGGACCATGTAGTGGGCGCAGTGGGCCCGGGTGTTCGCTTGCATGTCGTGTCTCGCATCGCTTTTCATGATGGCCCTCATCGTAAGAACGAGGGGCATCGAGACCTAGAGGCCGCGGACTCGTCCTGTTGTCGGAGGCCGCCGACAGAAAGCGTCACGGGCGTTTCTGCTTCTGGTACGCCTCATTCGACGGCGTGCCGCGGTCGGTGTCGACCTTGCCGGACACCACGTCGTCGTGCGCCTGGCGCATTTCCGGGCGCGGTTCGCTCTGCTGGCTGTCGGACGATTCGTCGCGCTCGTGCGGCAGGCGCGGCGCGGACTTGTCCATCGGGTCCCGGTCCTTGCCCTGCGGCTGCTGCACCGGGCGGGTCTGGCTGTTGGGGCTGCGGTCATCGGCCATGGCGGCCTCCGTTGTCCTGCCGGCGCACGCTGCGGGAGGCCCGGGAGCCGTCGCGTCCGCCGTCGCCCCCCTGGCGGCGCTGGCGGATCACCTTCGCGCGCAGTTCGTGGCGGGCCTCGTCGATGGCGGCGTCGTCGTACAGGTTGAAGGCCTCGATGTCGCTGTCGTCACGCACGCGGCCATTCCCGATGTTCAGCTTCATGCCCTTGCTCCACGTTGCAGGGGCGGACGCGCCCCCGATGGCGCAACGATAGGCCGCGGTCTCCCGGTCCCACCAGGGGCGGCCTGGCAGCGAACGTGTAGGACATCGCCGCGTCCACCCGGCAAAAATAAAGAGCGCCCGGCCACCGCGAGGCGGCCGGGCGCTCCTTTCTCTTCTCCTGGGGCTCTCTCTCTACCTGCCCTCTCCTCCTCGCAAACCGTGTCAGGTCACCGCATGTACTTCCCGTTGGGGCCGACGATCGTGATCTCCACGAAGTTCGAGCCGTGGTGCCGCGTGGGCCCGAAGTTGAGCGGGAAGCCGCCCATGTCGAACTTGCCGATGGACTCCATGCCCGAGGTCACGCCGGCGGGGGTCAAGGCCTTGTTCGCCGCGGCGCGCCTGAGGCCCTCGAGCAGCACGCGCGCGTTCAGGTAGCCGTAGAAGTGGTCGTAGTCGACGTCGATGTTCGCGGTCTTCATCACTGCGTTGTAGTCGCGGGTGACCGCGCTGGTCTGACGCCACGGGTACGGGATGATCTGCGTGTAGGCCATGCCGCGGCCGTCTTCGCCGAGGGCCGCCACGAGCTGCTTCGCGTTGGCGATGGACAGTGCGTACACGGGCACGCCCACGTAGTTGCGCAGGGCCTTGATCACCGGCACGGTGGACGGGCCGAAGGCCAGCAGCAGCACGGCCTGCGGCTTCGAGGCCGCGAGGGCCTGCGCCGACGCCGCGGCATCCGCGCCGCTCACTTCCAGCGACTGCTTGCCGACGATGGTGGCGCCCAGTTCCTTGGCGACCTCCTCCACCACCGGCAGCATCAGCTGGCCGAAGGCATGGTTCTGGTAGATCACGCCGATCTGGGTCTTGAGCGTGGTCACGAGGTTGCGGATCATCTGCACCACCTCGTCGCGATAGCTCGCCATCGTGGTGAAGAAGTACGGGTGCTGCTTGACGCGCAGCATGGGCGATCCGCCGTAGGCGCCGATCAGCGGCACCTTCTTCTCGGCCAGCATCGGCAGCACCGCCGCCACGTTGGCCGTGCTGGCGTACCCGAACAGCGCGACGCACTTCTCCTCGTCGATCAGCTTGGCGGTGTTCTCGGCCGCCTTCTTCGGATCGTAGGCGTCGTCCAGCGTGATCAGGCGCACCGGCTTGCCCCCGATGCCGCCCTTCTTGTTCACCTCGTCGAACGCGAGCTGCTGGCCCTTCAGGGGCAGCAGCAGCGTGGGCGCGAGCGGGCCGGTCAGGTGGCAGCTCTGGCCGATGCGGATCTCCTTCGCGTCCTGCGCCCACGTGGGCCCCCAGGCCATGGAGCCGGCGGCGGCAGCGGCGGTGGATTGAAGTGCGCGGCGGCGCGTCCAGTTCGGATGTGTCATGAGCTCTCTCCGTCTACGGTTGTCTGCGGTGGTCTTCGGGTTCTTGTGTGCGGGACGGAGTGGATTCTCACAATGCTGCACACCCGTTTACCAAGGGGAATACCCGCGTTCGACCCGGCCGCCGAGGCCATAGCGTGACCGGCATCACGCGCGATGCATGCGCGTGCAGAAAGACGGTCAGTTCGACTGCTTGAAGGCCATCACGGCCTGGTTGCGCAGGGTGCGCAGCAGCGAGAGTTCCTTCTCGCCGAGCTCGATGCCGCCGGGGGCGGACCTGTCGGCGTAGATGAGCGCGAACGGCGCGCCCTTCATCAGCAGCGGCAGCAGCAGGAAGGCCGGCGCGTTGACGGACTTGGCGTACCACGCGGGGAGGCGCGACGCGATCGAACCGACGGAGGTGTCGGAGATGAGCGTGTCGGCGCCCTTCAGGCACACCGCGGAGAAGAGGTCGGGCGGCGTGCCCGGCGCGGGCTTGAGCGCGACCTTGAAGATCGGCGACACGCTCTCGACGCCATGCCCGAGGCCGAAGCGGCCCGTGAGCGTCTCGGTCTTCGGGTCGCGCAGGCAGAAGACGATGCGCTGGAAGCCGAGCGCGCGCAGCATGGTCTCGAGGATCATGCGCAGCACCTCGTTGAGGCGGAAGTCTTCCACCATCGTGTTCGTGATGTCCTGGATGCCGGCGGCCAGCATCTCGGCCGCACCTTCGCCCGTGCGCGCCAGGGTGCCCGCACCCGGGTCCTCCACGGGCAGCGTGGCGTGCAGCGCGTGTTCGGTGAGGCTGTCGTGCGGCGCGGGCGACCCGGTGCCGTTGCCATGCGTGGCGAGCAGGCGGCGCATGGGCGAGCCGGGCTGGACCTGCAGCCCCATCGCCCGTGCGAGGTCGGCCACGCGCTGCTGCGCGAGCGCGGCGGCGGCCTGCATGTCGCGCGCGCTGATGCCCAGCACGCGCATGTACTTTTCGGCGACCCGCGCGATGGCGGCGCTGGCCTGGCCGGCGTCGGCCTGCAGCAGCACGTCGGTCACCTCGTTCGAGACGAAGGCGATCCACCGCATGCGTTCGCCGGGCTTGTCGCCCAGGCGCGACGGCACCTCGGGCCCCGGCTTGCGCATGCAGCGCTGCAGACCTTCCGGCAGGCCCCAGGCCTTCGCGACACCGATGCCCAGCTCCTCGAAGCTCAGGCCCAGCACCTTGAACGACGCCGCGTCCTCGGACTCGGCGGGCACACCCGGCCGCGGGGGCGCGGCACGCAGGCTCCGCACCTGGCGGGCTTCCTCGGGGAAGTAGAACTCGGTCAGCAGGCGGCCCAGGTTCTGGAACATCGCCCCGATGAACGCCTCCTCGCCGTCGCGGCCGCCGCTGCTCAGTTCGTTGGCGAGCGAGCCGGCCATCAGCGAGCGGAGGAATTCCTCCTTCAGCTGGTTGGCGTGCGCCTTGTCGTGCATGTGCTCGAGCAGCACGAGGCTCAGCGCCATGTTGCGGATGCCGGCGAACCCGATCAGGGCCACCGCGCGCGACACCGTGCTGATGCTGCCGCCGCCCGCCTGGCTGTAGTGCGCGGTGTTGACCATGCGCAGCAGCTTGTTGGTGAGCGCGACGTCCTTCAGGATCTCGCCGGACAGGCTGGCGAGGCTCTCGTTCTCGGAGTTCGCCACGCGCTGGATGCGGCCCACCGAGTCGGACAACGCGGGGAAGTCGGTCTTGTGGCGCATGCGGCGCAGCAGGAACTCGAGGGTGCCGTTGCTGCCGGCAGCGGCTTCGGTCACCGCGGCCGGGTTCAGCCACTGCAGCAGCGCGTCGCGCAGCTCGGCCGCGCTCGCGTGGCGGCTCGCCGCATCGCGCGCGATGCTGCGCTGGACGATGGCCCGCAGCGCGTCGTCCACGTCGGCACCCATGGGTTCGGGCAGGCGCAGGTCTTCGTGGGCCACGCGGTACATCGCGCGGAACGGGTCGCGTTCGGCGATCACGGGCCGGCCCGACAGCAGCTCGGCGAGCACGAGGCCGGCCGAGAACACGTCCATCGCCGGCGACGGCTTGACGCCGTGGGTGGCCTCGGGCGACATGTAGCCGGGCGTGCCGACCACCTGCTGCTTCGCCGCGTCGGTCACCCGCGCGGCGATGCCGAAGTCCATCACGCGGGCGCGGGACTGGTCGTCGAGCAGGATGTTCGAGGGCTTCAGGTCGCGGTGCACGACGCCGGCGGCGTGCGCGGTCTGCAGCGCGTCGAGCACGTTGACCATCAGCTGCGCCGCCTCGCGCGCGGGCATGGGGCCCTTCGACTTCAGCCGCTCGGCGAGGGTCTGCCCCGCGACGTACTCGAAGACGAGGTAGGCCTGCTGCTCGTGCATGTCCGCCTCGAAGAGCGGCACGATGTGCGGGTGGTTCAGGCGGCTGACGCTGCGGGCCTCCTGCAGCCAGGGGCTGGCGGCATTGACCGTGGCGCCGACGTGCATCAGCTTGACGGCCACCTCGCGCTCCAGGCGCGGGTCGAACGCGAGCCACACCGTGGCCTGGGCGCCCCGCCCGAGCTGGCGGCGCAACTCGAAGCGGCCCAGCTGGGCAACGGGCGCGGGCGCGAGAAGGGCCATGGGAATGGGAACGATCAGTGGGCGTTGCGCGCGGCCATCGTGCGCGCGAATTCGGACGGTCCGGACGGCGCGGACGCGGGTTCGGGCGCGAGGGCGCGGGTGCTGGAGACGGCCGGCCCCGTGCCCCCCTTCATCGCCGCGCGGGCGGCCTGCAGGGCTTCGCCGATGTCGCGCGCGGTCACCTCGAGCACGCGCGCATGGCGCTGCGCGACGGCCGCCAGCGCGGCACCCACCTTCGCGGGCGGCTGCGTGGTGACGAGGTCGACCACTTCGTTGGCCAGGCTGCCGGTCAGGCGCAGCACGTCCCCGTCGCTGTCGGCACCGCGCACCGGGCGGCCGGCAGGCAGCCGGCGCACCATGTGGAGCACCTCGTCGTTGAGGCCCCAGTGGCGTGCGACGGCGGCGCCGAGCTGCTCGGTATCGACGCCCAGCACGGCGAAGGAGGCGGCTTCCTCGGTCATGCCGGCCTGCTCGGGCTCGCCCGGCGCGGGAGGCGGCAGCGTCTGCATCAGTTCGCGGATCTGCTCGGCCTCGTCGGGGAAGTGGTACTGCACGAGCAGCCGGCCGAGGTTCTGCAGGATGGTGACGAGGTAGACGACCTCGGGGTCGTAGCCCGGCGGACGCAGCAGCTGGGCGGCATGGCCGGCCAGGCGCACGCGGTCCATCAGGCGCTCGAGGGCGGCCGCGTTCGATTCGTTGAGCGGCCCCGGCCACGCGCGCAGCGTGGAGGCGGCCTGGCGCAGGCCCTTGAGGCCCACGAGCGCGATGGCGCGGCGCAGCGTCAGCACCGGCGCGCCGCCGGAGGCCTGGGTGCCCTGCACCTGGGCGGAGTTCACGTGGCGGAGCAGCTCGAAGCTCAGGGCCATGTCCTGCAGCACCTGCGCGGCCATCTCGTCGGTGCGCTGGCCTTCGGCCATCGCGAGGCGGGCGACCCGGGCGCCCACGCCGGGCGAGGCCGGCAAGTGGCCCACGGTGTGGAGGCGGTCGAGCAGCAGCGCGAGCGGGCCGCCCGAATCGTTCGCGGCAGCCTCGCGCCAGCCGTTGAGCGCGGTGAGCAGCGTGCGGGCATTGTGGTAGCGCTGGCGTTCCTGGCGGTCGGTGGCGCGGTTGGCGATCGCGCGCAGGCCTTCGGCCACCGGCTGCGGCGTGGTCCACGGCAGGCGGATGATGTCGCGGCCCACGGGCGGCAGGCGGTCGACCACGCGGGCGGTGTCGGATTCGTCGAGGGCGGGCTGGCCGCTCAGCATCAGGTGCAGCAGCAGGCCGGCGGTCAGCACGTCGCGCTGCGCGGCGGCGCGGCCGGCCTGCAGGCCGTTGGCATCGACCGGGGCCGACCGGCCGCCCGGTTCGGCGGCGTACGTGACACCACAGGCCGCCAGGCCCATCACGCGCACGACACCCTGGTCGCTCACGATCACCTGGTGGGGCTGGATGTCGCCGTGGGCCATGCCGGCCTGGTGCGCGAAGGCGAGGCCTTCGAGCAGCTGGATGGTCCATTCGACCGCTTCGGCCGGCGGCAGGCCGCGCTGGGCCTCGAGGCGCTCGCCGAGGGTCTCGCCGAGCTGGCGGTCGACCGAGACGTACGGCCAGTGTTCATGCACGCCGATCTCGACGACGTGCGCGAGGTTCGGGTGGTTCAGCCGGGAGGCGCGCTCGGTCTCGCCCTTCCACACCTGCAGCGCGGCCTCGTCGGCGGGCTGCGTGCGCGGCATCGTGAGCATGACTTCCTGCTGCGAGCGCGGATCGAACGCGAGCCACGACATGCTGCGCACGCTCTTGCCCAGCAGCCGGCGCAGTTCGAAGCGGCCGAACGCCCTCGTGGGGGCCGGCTTGGCAGCAGCAGTGGTTTCAGAAGCGGACATCGGGCGCAGCGGACGGATTCGGGGATCTGAGGAACTGCCCTATTGGACCTCGGCAATGAGGTGAGCAAGCGCAAATGAACCGCGTGAAACCGGGCCTAATTCCCGTTCCTCCCCACCGCACGGCCGTGCAGCGAAGCCCGCGCTATTGCTGCCATAGGCACGGCGCCGGGCGACCCCCGATACGGCGGGCGGACCTTTGTGTCAAAATTGCCCAACCATTCCACTTGGCCTCTCGCCAGGTGGCCCATGCTTTAGGACATGACCATGAGCAGCGAACTGATCAAACACACCACGGACGCTTCCTTCGACAGCGACGTGCTCCAGGCCGGCCAACCCGTGCTGGTGGACTACTGGGCCGAGTGGTGCGGCCCCTGCAAGATGATCGCCCCGATCCTCGACGAAGTGTCGAAGGACTACGACGGTCGCCTGAAGATCGCCAAGATGAACGTCGACGAGAACCGCGACGTGCCGGCGAAGTTCGGCATCCGCGGCATCCCGACGCTGATGCTGTTCAAGGACGGCCAGCTCGCCGCCACGAAAGTCGGCGCCCTGTCGAAAGCCCAGTTGACGGCTTTCCTCGACGGTCATCTATAATCCTCCCAACCGCGATGGAGCCGGGGTCCGCTGAAGCCGGCGCATCCCTCTTCATCGCTTGAAGTTCTGCCACCCGGCCCGCCAGGCATCGACAGATCCGTCTGAAGAACAAGCGGCGTTCGGGTTCGGCCCCCCTCCCCAGCTTTTCCGTTCGCCCGGGCGTTTGCCCGGAACCTTTCACCGGGCCGCGCGTGTGCGCATCCGCCCGACTGGCTTCACCCCAGGGTCCCCACCCATGCACCTGTCAGAACTGAAAGCCCTCCACGTTTCCGCGCTCATCAAGATGGGCGAGGAACTGGAAATCGACGCCGTCACGCGCATGCGCAAGCAGGAGCTGATGTTCGCGATCATGAAAAAGCGCGCCAAGGGGGGCGAGCAGGTCTTCGGCGACGGTGTGCTCGAAGTGCTGCCCGACGGCTTCGGCTTCCTGCGCGCGCCGGACGCGAGCTACATGGCGTCCACCGACGACATCTACCTGTCGCCGAGCCAGATCCGCCGCTTCAACCTCCACACCGGCGACGCCATCGAAGGCGAAGTGCGGGTGCCGAAGGACGGCGAGCGCTACTTCGCCCTCGTGAAGGTCGACCGTGTCAACGGCCTGACCCCGGAGGAAAGCAAGCACAAGATCATGTTCGAGAACCTGACGCCGCTGTTCCCGAAGGAACAGTTCCGTCTCGAGCGTGACATCAAGGCCGAGGAGAACATCACCGGCCGCATCGTCGACCTGATCGCCCCGCTGGGCAAGGGCCAGCGCGCGCTGCTCGTCGCCCCGCCCAAGAGCGGCAAGACGGTGATGATGCAGAACCTGGCCCACGCCATCACGGCCAACTACCCCGACGTCTACCTGATCGTGCTGCTCGTCGACGAGCGCCCGGAAGAAGTGACGGAAATGCAGCGCACCGTGCGCGGCGAGGTCATCAGTTCCACCTTCGACGAACCCGCGGCCCGCCACGTGCAGGTGGCCGAGATGGTGATCGAGCGCGCCAAGCGCCTGGTCGAGATGAAGAAGGACGTGATCATCCTCCTCGACTCCATCACCCGCCTCGCCCGCGCGTACAACAACGTGCTGCCGTCGTCGGGCAAGGTGCTCACCGGCGGTGTCGACTCCAACGCGCTGCAGCGCCCGAAGCGCTTCTTCGGCGCGGCGCGCAACATCGAGGAAGGCGGCTCGCTCACCATCATCGGCACCGCGCTGGTCGACACCGGCAGCCGGATGGACGAAGTCATCTACGAAGAGTTCAAGGGCACCGGCAACTGCGAAATCCACCTGGATCGCCGCATGGCCGAGAAGCGGGTCTACCCGTCGATCCTGCTGAACAAGTCGGGCACGCGCCGCGAGGAACTGCTGCTGAAGCCGGAAATCCTCCAGAAGACCTGGATCCTGCGCAAGCTGCTGTACTCGATGGACGAGATCGAGGCGATGGAGTTCATCCTCGACAAGATGAAGTCGACGAAGACCAACCTGGACTTCTTCGACATGATGCGCCGCGGCGGCTGACGCCCGGGGCATCGAGGCCGTGCGCACACAAAAGTGGCGCGCGGCAGTTTGATGACGCTATAATCTGCGGTTTCCCGCATTCTGGAAAGTGCTCCGAACGGTTCGGCGTGGCTTCCGGGTTCACCAGCGATAAAAGGTTTTCCGATGAAAGAAGGCATTCACCCCAACTACCGCGACGTCTGCTTCGTGGACCTGTCGAACGGTTTCAAGTTCGTGACGCGTTCGTGCGCGCAGACGAAGGAAACGACCAAGCTCGACGACGGCCGTGAAGTGCCGCTGTTCAAGCTCGAAACGACCAGCGAATCGCACCCCTTCTACACCGGCACGCAGAAGAGCGTGGACTCGCTGGGCGGCCGCGTCGAGAAGTTCCGCAACAAGTTCGCCCACCTGAAGAAGTGATTCTTCGGGCTGCGATGCAGCTTGTGCGTCACCGAAAAGGTAGAACGGAAAAGGCAGCTCAGGCTGCCTTTTTTGTTGGCCGAAGCGTGTTGCCCCTTCGCTTCTGCCTTGTTTCCGCGCTGGTACATCCACCCTCCCCGCCGGCTTGCGGCATCATCACGACCTTTGTGACACGCTGACTCCTTGAACTCGCCGAACCCCGCCCTCGTCACCGAACGCGCGGCCACCCGCCTGCCGCGGGTCGCGCTGCTGCTTCTGTGCGCGGCCTACCTGCTGCCGGGCCTGTTCGGCCGCGACCCCTGGAAAAACGCCGACATCACCGCGTTCGGCTACATGATGAGCCTCGCCAAGGGCCATGGCTCCTGGCTGATGCCCACCATCGGCGGCCTGCCGGCCGACGGCGCCTTGCTGCCGTACTGGGTGGGCGCGGGGTTCATCGAACTGCTGGGCCCCTGGATCGGCGCGCCGCTGGCGGCCCGCATCCCCTTCGCCCTGCTGCTCGGCATCGTGATGATGCTGACGTGGTACAGCACCTTCCATCTCGCCCGCACCGAGGCCGCCCAGCCACTGCCGTTCGCCTTCGGCGGCGAAGCCAAGCCGGTCGACTACGCCCGGGCGCTCGCCGATGGCGCCCTGCTCGCGCTGATCGCCTCGCTCGGCCTGCTGCAACTCGGCCACGAGACCACGCCCGAACTCGGGCAACTGGCCGGCGTCGCGCTGTTCCTCTACGCCATGGCCGCGGGGCCGTTCCGCTCCTGGGAGCCCCGGGCCGCGGCGCTGTGCTCGCTGCCCGTGATGGCCGCCAGCGGCGCCCCCACCATCGCCATCACGCTGGGCCTGGCCGGCATCGTGCTGTGCCGCCGGTCCAGCTACGAGTCGGTGCGGCGCCTGGTCGTGTGGCTGGTCGTCGCGCTGGTGCTGGCCGCGGTGGCCGCCACGGTGTTCGGCGCCTGGGGATGGCGCCTCAAGGGCTACGACCGCCTGGGCTCCATCGGGTCCCTGCTGCGCCAGTTCCTGTGGTTCCTGTGGCCCTCCTGGCCGCTCGCGCTGTGGACGCTGTGGCGCTGGCGCAAGCACCTGCTGAACCGGCACATCTCGGTGCCGCTCAGCAGCGCGCTGGTGGCCATGGTGGCCTGCCTGGCCATGGGCGGCTCCGACCGGGCCCTGATGCTCGCCCTGCCCTCGCTGGCCGTGCTGGCCGCGTTCATCCTGCCCACGCTCCAGCGCAGCACCGCCGCGGCCCTCGACTGGTTCTCGGTGTTCTTCTTCACCATCAGCGGGCTGTTCGTCTGGGTCATGTACGTGGCCATGCAGACGGGCTGGCCGTCGAAGCAGGCGGCGAACATCGCCAAGCTGGCGCCGGGCTTCACGCCATCGTTCTCCTGGATCGCCCTGGTGCTCGCGCTGCTCGGCACGGCCGCCTGGCTGTGGCTCGTGCAGTGGCGCACCGGCCGCAACCGCCATCCGCTGTGGAAGAGCCTCGTGCTGCCCGCGAGCGGCGTGGCGCTGTGCTGGCTGCTGGCCATGACGCTGTGGCTGCCCGCCCTCGACTACGCGCGCAGCTACCGGCCGCTCGTGAGCCGCGTCGCGCAGCACGTGCCATCCGGCGCCTGCATCATCGCGCCGGACATGAACCGCGGCCTGATCGCGGCCATCGAGTATTTCGGCGGATTCGGGGTCGATGCGCTGAACAACGAGCAGTCGTCGGACTGCGAGGTGTTGTTCGTCTCGGAGACCCGCACGGACCGTCCCGCGGTCAGCGCCGGCTGGACGCTGGTGGCGCGAGAGGTGCGCCCGACCGATCGGGACACCATCGTGGCGGTGTACAAGCGCACGCGGCTCGCGGCGCGCTGAGCTGCCGGTCACCGGCGTTCGCCGCGGCCCCCACGCTTGTCATCCCGGCGAACGCCGGGATCCACTGCGGTCGCAGCGCGTGACCTTGCAGCGCCTGCTTTCACACGGTACGCGCCTGGCGCGCAGTGGGCCCCGGCGTTCGCCGGGGTGACCATCGTTCTGGTTTCGCAGGGGGCGTCCGCCGGGACCTGCTCAGGCCGCTGCGCGTTCGCCCGCCTGGGTGCGCGGCGCGGGAACCCTGACACGCGCCGCAGGCAGCGACAGCGTGAACCGCGACCCCTTGCCCATCTCGCTCGTGACGTCCAGTTCGCCGCCATGGCGCTGGATCACGTGCTTGACGATCGACAGGCCCAGGCCGGTGCCGCCGGTATCGCGGGACCGGCTGCCGTCCACGCGGTAGAAGCGTTCGGTGAGCCGCGGGATGTGCTCGCGCTCGATGCCGATGCCGGTGTCGGCCACGGTCACCTCGCCCGATCCGTCGTCACGGGTGCGCCACGTCACGGTGATGCGCCCGCCCTCGGGCGTGTAGCGCACGGCGTTGTTGACGATGTTGGTGATGGCGCTGAGCAGTTCGGGTTCGTTGCCCGCGACCTGCACCGGGCAGTCGGACGGGAACGTCAGCACGTGGCGACCGGCCGACAACGCGGTGGCGTCCGCCTGCGACTGGGCCAGCAGCTTGGCAAGCGGCACCCAGCGGTCGCTGGGCGGGCGCGGGCTGCCCTCGAGCTGCGCGAGCGTCAGCAGGTCGGCGACCAGCGTCTGCATGCGCTGGGTCTGCTGCCCCATCAGCATCAGCACCCGCTTGCGCTCGACCTCGGTGAGCGGCAGGCTGCCCATGGTCTCGATGAAACCGGCCACCACCGTGAGCGGCGAGCGGATCTCGTGGGACACGTTCGCGACGAAGTCGCGGCGCATCGCATCGGCGCGCTCGCGCTGGGTCACGTCCTGCGACAGCACCAGGCGCAGGCCTTCGCCGTACGTGCGGATCGAGATCGACAAGGTGCTGCGGGCGCGCAGGTCGTTCACCGTGATGGGTTCGGCCGTGTCGGCCCGCTGGAGGGCGGCCACGAAACCGGGCGCCCGCACGAGGTTCGTGACGGGCTGCAGGCGGTCGCGCTCCGGGTGGAGCCCGAAATGGTCGGCCGCCACGGAGTTGCACCAGGTGATCTGGTCGTTGCTGTCCAGCAGCAGGATGCCGTTCGGCGAGGCCTCCATGGCCGACAGGAACTGCTCGAGCCGCACGCGTTCCTGCTCCGTGCCGCGCTCGCGGCTGCGGATCGAGCGTTCCACCCGGTAGCCGATCTCGCCCCAGAAGCCGGTGTCCCGGGGGGCGGCCTCTTCCTGCGAACCGGCCAGCCAGTGGATCAGGCGGTAGCCGCGGATGGTGTCGATCAGCGCGATCACGCCCACCCCCACCGCGCCGCCGAGCAAGGCGCCGATGAGCGGCGCATGGATGTGATCCCCCGAGAGGTAGCCGATCACACCGCCCACCACCATGGCCAGCACGCTGGCCAGGAATCGGGGAAACAACCAGGTCATCGGGTCCCGCTCGAAAGAAGAGGCATGTCAGGCCGACACGGGCTGGAGCTGCTGCGTCAGGCGGTAGCCGGCGCCTCGGACCGTCTCGATCATGTTGGCGCAGTTGACCGGCGACAGCGCCTCGCGCAGCCGCTTCACGTGGACGTCCACGGTGCGCTCCTCGATGAACACGTGGTCGCCCCAAACCCGGTCAAGCAGCTGCGAACGGCTGTGCACCCGCTCCGGATGGGTCATGAAGAAGTGCAGCAGCCGGAACTCGGTGGGGCCCAGGCGCACTTCCTGCGATTCACGCGACACGCGGCGCGTGGCCGGGTCGAGGCGCAGCGCACCCACTTCCACCGCGGCGTCGAGGGCCTCGGGGGCCTTGCGGCGCAGCACCGCGCGGATGCGCGCCATCAGCTCGTGCGTGGAGAACGGCTTGGTCAGGTAGTCGTCCGCGCCGGCGTCGAGGCCGGAGATCTTGTCGGACTCCTCGGCCCGCGCCGTCAGCATGATGATGGGCAGGTCGCGCGTGCGAGCCTGCGACCGCCACCGCTTCGCGAGGGACAGGCCGGACTGGCCCGGCAGCATCCAGTCGAGGACGATCAGGTCGGGCAGCACGCGGTCGACCTGCAGCAGCGCCTCGTCGGCCGTGGTGGCGATGACCACCTCGTAGCCGGCGTGGCGCAGGTTGATGGACATCAACTCGGCGATCGCCGACTCGTCTTCGACAACCAGGACTTGGCTCATGCGAAGTTTCTCCCGCGTCCGGTCATTTCACCATGGACTCGACGGCTGCCACGGTGTTGTGGCGGACGTCGGTGCCCTTGACGATGTAGATGATGACTTCGGCGAGGTTCTTCGCATGGTCGCCCACGCGCTCGATGGCCTTCGCGACGAACACCAGGTCGATGCTGGAGGAGATCGTGCGCGGATCTTCCATCATGTACGTGATGAGCTTGCGCATCAGGCCGTCGAACTCCTGGTCGATCTGGTCGTCCTGCTTGAGCACCTCGACCGCCTTCTGCGTGTCGAGGCGGGCGAAGGCGTCGAGCGCCTTGCGCAGCTGGGCAATGGCCAGTTCGGCTTCGTACGCCAGGTCGTTGACCGGGAGGCGCAGGCGGCTCGAGACGCCGGTGTTGATCAGGCGCTGCACCGTGCGGGCGATGCGGGCGGCTTCGTCGCCCACGCGCTCGAGGTTGGCGATGGTCTTCGAGATGGCGATCAGCAGTCGCAGGTCGCGCGCGGTGGGCTGGCGGCGAGCGATGATGGTCGAGAGGTCGTGGTCGATCTCGATTTCCATCGCGTTGACGCGCTCTTCGTTGCGCAGCACTTCGCTCGCGATGTCGCCGCTGAAGTGCGACAGCGCGTAGACCGCCTGGGCCACCTGGGATTCGACCAGGCCGCCCATCTCCAGCACCCGCGTGGAGATGCCGCTCAGTTCGCTGTCGAATTGCGTGGAAAGGTGTTTGTCCGTCATGTCCGTTGCCTCCTTGCCGGGGATCAGCCGAAGCGACCCGTGATGTAGTCTTCCGTGTCCTTCTTCTTCGGCTTCATGAAGAGCTCGGACGTGGGGCCGAACTCGATCAGGTCACCGAGGTACATGTACGCGGTGTAGTCCGAGCAGCGGGCCGCCTGCTGCATGTTGTGCGTGACGATCACGACCGTGTAGTCGTCCTTCAGTTCGTGGATCAGCTCCTCGATCTTGCCGGTGGAGATGGGGTCCAGCGCCGAGCACGGCTCGTCGAGCAGGAGCACCTCGGGCTTGATGGCGATGCCGCGGGCGATGCACAGGCGCTGCTGCTGGCCGCCGGAGAGGCCGGAGCCGCTCTGGTTCAGCTTGTCCTTGACCTCGTTCCAGAGGGCGGCCTTCTTCAGGGCCCACTCGACACGTTCGTCCATCTCGACACGCGGCAGCGTCTCGAACAGGCGCACGCCGAAGGCGATGTTGTCGTAGATCGACATCGGGAACGGCGTGGGCTTCTGGAAGACCATGCCGATCTTGGCGCGGATCAGCGACACGTCCTGCTTCGACTTCAGGATGTTCTCGCCGTCGATGTTGATCGAACCTTCGGCGCGCTGCTCGGGGTAGAGCTCGAACATGCGGTTGAACGTGCGCAGCAGCGTCGACTTGCCGCAGCCCGACGGGCCGATGAAGGCGGTGACCTTCTTCTCGGGGATGTCGAGGTTGATGTGCTTCAGCGCGTGGAAGGCGCCGTAGTAGAAGTTCAGGTCACGGACCGAGAGCTTCGGCGTTTCGCTGACGGGGAATTCGACTTTGGTGTCCATGGAATGTGTCCCTCGGAAATCAGTTCTTGTGACGGAAGAGCACGCGCGCCAGGATGTTGAGCGCGAGCACACCGACCGTGATCAGGAAGACGCCGGCCCAGGCGAGCTTCTGCCAGTTTTCATACGGGCTCATGGCGAACTTGAAGATCGTCACGGGCAGGCTGGCCATCGGCTGGGTCAGGCTCGAGGTCCAGAACTGGTTCGACAGCGCGGTGAACAGCAGCGGCGCGGTTTCACCCGCGATGCGCGCCAGGGCGAGCAGGATGCCGGTGATGACGCCGGCGCGGGCCGACTTCAGCGTGATGGTCATGATCACCCGCCACTTCGGCGTGCCGAGCGCGTAAGCGGCTTCACGCAGGGAATGCGGGATCAGCGTCAGCATGTTCTCGGTGGTGCGGATCACCACCGGGATCACGATCAGGGCCAGGGCCAGGATGCCGGCGATGGCCGAGAACGACTTGAACTGCGCCACCACGACCGTGTAGATGAACAGGCCGATCACGATGCTGGGCGCCGACAGCAGGATGTCGTTGATGAAACGCACCGTGCCGCCGAGCCACGACTTCTGGCCGTACTCGCCGAGGTAGATGCCGGCCAGCACGCCGATCGGGGCGCCCACGAACGTGGCCAGGCCGACCATGACCAGCGAGCCGAAGATCGCGTTGGCGAGGCCGCCGGACTCGGCCATCGGGGGCGGGGTCATCTCGGTGAACGTGGCGAGGCCCAGGCCACCGATGCCGAGACCGATGGTCTCGAACAGGATCCAGAACAGCCAGAAGATCCCGAAGGCCATCGCGCCCATCGACAGGGTCAGCGCGATGCCATTGACGGCCTTGCGGCGGCGGTGTTTCGACAGCCTCGCCTCGTCCATGCGGATGAAACCGGCGTTGGGGGTGGTGGCGCTCACGTGCGGGATCCTTCGTTCTTCTTGAGGCGGGCCAGCAGCAGGCGCGACAGCGACAGCACCACGAAGGTGATGAAGAACAGCACGAGCCCGAGGTAGATCAGCGAGGCCTGGTGCAGGCCTTCACCCGCTTCGGCGAATTCGTTGGCCAGGGCGGACGAGATGCTGTTGGCGGCCTCGAACAGCGACAGGCTGTTGAGCTGGTTGAAGTTGCCGATCACGAAGGTGACGGCCATGGTTTCGCCGAGGGCGCGGCCGAGGCCGAGCATGATGCCGCCGATCACACCGGTCTTGGTGTACGGCAGCACGACCTTGAACACGACTTCCCAGGTGGTGGACCCGAGCGCGTACGACGATTCCTTCAGCATCGCCGGCGTGACGGCGAACACGTCACGCATCACCGAGGCGATGAAGGGGATGATCATGATGGCGAGGATGATGCCGGCCGACAGGATGCCGATGCCCACGGGGGCGCCGGACACGAGGGTCGACAGCACCGGAACGCCGGCGAAGAGCGACTGCAGAGGTTGCTGCACGTAGGTGGCGAGCACCGGGCTGAACACCAGCAGGCCCCACATGCCGTACACGATGGACGGCACGGCGGCGAGCAGCTCGACGGCGATGCCGAGCGGGCGGCGCAGCCAGTTGGGCGAAAGTTCGGTGAGGAAGAGCGCGATGCCGAAGCTGACCGGCACGGCGATGAGCAGCGCGATGAACGAGGTCATCAGCGTGCCGTAGATCATGACCAGGCCGCCGTACTTGTTCTGCACGGGATCCCAGTCGCTGGTCCAGAGGAAGCTCAGGCCGTAGGCCTTGATGGACGGCGCGGCGCCGACCAGCAGCGAGACGATGATGCCGGCGAGCAGCAGTAGCGTGAGGATGGCTGCGCCGTGGGCGAGTGCCGAAAAGACCGTGTCAGCCCAAGGGGCCGATTTGCGGGTCGCGGGGGGCCGCCCCGTGGGTTCGGAACGGGACATCTTGTCGTTGTCGTAATGCGATGCGGGGAGTGTAGCGGCCACGGCGCCTCCGGAATTCAGTTGTCAGGGCGCCGGATCCCCAACGGATCCGGCG
>Ga0247823_10000867_pt1 | contig 25542 bp, 24 predicted proteins | sample 13C_PalmiticAcid_2_FD_192426 | JGI IMG/M metagenome (GOLD analysis project Ga0247823, IMG submission 192426) | Soil microbial communities from agricultural site in Penn Yan, New York, United States - 13C_PalmiticAcid_Day30 | ecosystem: Environmental > Terrestrial > Soil > Agricultural land... | reverse complement strand
GGTGCGCGCCTTGTAGCCGGGGTCCCCATGCCGCCCGACCCCGCCGAGCATCGCACCGGTCTCCGGCTCGCTCATGCTGCGCGTGCTGCTGGGCCTGGTGACGGTGGCCTTCATCTGGATCCTGCTGCCGTTCTACGGCACCATCCTCTGGGGCGCGATCATCGCGCTGCTGTTCGTCCCGCTGAACCGCTGGCTGCTGCCCCGCCTGGGGCAACGCCGCAACCTCGCGGCCCTGACCACCATGCTGGCGGCGGTGGTGATTGTGGTCCTGCCCACGGTGCTGGTGGCCGCCTCGCTGGCGCGCGAGGCCAGCCAGCTCTATGCCCGCATCGAGTCGGGCGAGCTCAAGCCCGCGCTGTGGCTGCGCGGTCTGTTCAATGCCCTGCCCGACTGGCTCACCGACCTGCTCGCGCGCGTCGGCCTGGGCAATTTCGACCTGATCCAGCGCAAGCTCACCCAGGCCCTCACCCAGGGCAGCCAGTTCATCGCCACGCAGACCTTCAACCTGGGACAGGACATGCTGGGCCTGTTGATCAGCCTGGGCATCGCGCTGTACCTGGCCTTCTTCCTGGTGCGCGACGGCGGCAGCATCGTGCGCTCGATCCGGCTGGCGATCCCGCTTCCGCCCGACGACAAGCAGGAGCTGCTGGAGCAGTTCGGCACCGTGCTGCGCGCCACCGTGAAGGGCAACCTCGTCGTCGCACTGGTGCAGGGGGCGCTGGGCGGTCTGGCGTTCTGGGTGCTGGGCGTGAACGCGGCGCTGCTGTGGGCGGTGCTCATGGCCCTGCTCTCGCTGCTGCCCGCCGTCGGCGCGGGGCTGGTGTGGGGCCCGGTGGCGATCTGGCTGTTCGCCACCGGCGAGGTCTGGCCGGCCGTGGGCCTGACGCTGTACGGCGTGTTCGTGATCGGCCTGGTCGACAACGTACTGCGCCCGCTGCTGGTGGGCAAGGACACCGGCATGCCGGACTACCTGGTGCTGATCAGCACGATCGGCGGCATCGCGGTCATGGGCATCAACGGCTTCGTGATCGGCCCGGTGATCGCGGCGATGTTCGTCGCGGTCTGGGACATCCAGACCGCGACCCGGGTGCGCGCACGGGCGGCCGCCCTGGCGATCGACACCCCCCCGCCCGCGGCCGCGCCCATTGACACCGGCAGCGAACCGCGCTGACCATGCCGTCCATGAACAAACTCGCGCTCTGCGCCGCCACGCTGGTTCCGTGGCTGGCCGCCTGCTCCACCACCACGCCCACGCCGCCGGCCAGCGAGCGCTCCCCCATCATGTGCACGCAGGACGTGCTGCAGTGCCCCGACGGCCGCTTCGTCGGCCGCACACCGCCGGGCTGCGTCTTTGTCTGCGCCGCCAACACCGCCCCTGCCGCGCGCTGACGCGAGCTGGCGCCACCCCGGCCTGACGGGGCTGGTGGCGGCGCTGGCCTGGTTCGCGCTGGGCCTGCAGCTGGCGCTGTCGCTGCGGCTGGTCGCCGAGCAGGGCGGCACGACCCTGGGCGGGCTGGTGATCTACCTCGGTTACTTCACGGTGCTCACCAACCTGCTGGTGGCGCTGAGCCTGAGCCTGGCGCTGCTGCGCCCCGCCAGCGCCGCCGGGCGCTGGTGCCGGCAACCGGAGATCGCCTCGGCGGTGGCCGTGAGCATCGCGCTGGTGGGACTGGCCTACCACCTGCTGCTGCGCCAGGTGTGGGACCCGCAGGGCCTGCAGAAGGTGGCCGACATCGGCCTGCACTACGCCGTGCCGCTGCTGTGCGTGCTGCACTGGTGGCTGGCGGTGCCACCCGCGCGCATGGCCTGGCACGCGCCGCTGGCCTGGGCCGCCTGGCCGGTGGGCTATCTGGGTTATGCGCTGCTGCGTGGCCACTGGCTCGGCAGCTACCCCTACCCGTTCATCGATGTGGCCCTGCTGGGCTACCCCCGTGCGCTGCTCAACGCCCTGGGTTTGCTGATCGCGTTCCTGCTGGTGGGCACGGCCTTCGTGGCCGTGGCGCGCTGGCGGCTCAGGACAGCGCCGCGCTGAGCAGGCGCTGCACCAGCGGGTGCTGCACCTTGCGCGCGGTGCCGATGGCATAGAAATGCTCCTGCACGCCCTCGCAGGGGCCGACCCACTGCAGGCCGTAGGCCTGGGCGAGCTGCTCGCGCATGCGCTCGGCGGCGGGCAACACGCCCATGCCCGAGGCGCCGAAGGTGGCCAGCAGCGCGCTGTCCTCGAACTCGCCCACCACGCGCGGCACCACCCGGTGGCGCTCGAACCACTGGTCGATCTGCAGGCGCACCGAGGACTGCGCGGTGGGCAACAGCACCGGCACCTGCGACAGGCCACGCGGGAAATCGCGCCGGGCCGCGTCCAGCCAGGCCGGGGGCGCGTACCAGCCCAGGGGCGACGAGCCCAGCGCGTGGCTGTACAGCTTGAGGTTGGGGTTGGCCGGCGCGGGCCGGTCGGACAGCACCACGTCGAGCCGGTGCAGCGCGAGCGCGGCCAGCAGGTCGTCGAAGCTGTCCTCGTGACAGAGCAGGCGCAGGTTGGCCTCGGTCAGCACCGGCGCGAGCAGCTCGCGCACGGCCAGCTTGGGCAGGCCGTCGGAGATGCCCACCACCAGGCGCACCCTTTGCTCGCTGGCGGCGTCGCTGACCGCGCCGCGCAGCTGCTCGCCCAGCGAGAAGATCTGTTCGGCCAGGGCCAGCGCGGTCTGACCGGCTTCGGTGAGCGCCAGGCCGCGCCCGGCCGGCTTGAACAGCGCGTGGCCGAGCGACTGCTCCAGCTGGCGCACCTGCGCGCTCACGGTCTGCACCGCCATGCCCAGGCGCGCCGCCGCGTGCGACATGCCGCCTTCCTTGGCCGTGACCCAGAAGTAATACAGGTGCTTGTAGTTGAGTTCCTGGTCCATTCTTCGAATTTTCAGGATGATTGATCTCTGATTTTCTGCTTTTTCCGAATTCCAGGAACGGCTAAGGTCGTGGTTTCTCCGCAGCCAAGGATTTCCACGCCCATGCGCACCTACCCCCTCAACAGCCCGCAGGCCGCCGCGCGCCTGCTGGCCATGGCCCTGGTGGCCGACGGCAACTACTCGTTGACCGAAATCCGCGCGCTCGACCGCCTGCAGGCCTCGCGCCGCCTGGGCCTGACGCCGCGCGCCCTCAAGCAGGTGCTCGACACCTTCTGCGAAGACCTGCTGGCCGCCGCCGGCGGCCGCTGGACCGGCTCGGCCGAGATGGACGACAGCACCCGGCAACAGCTGCTGGACGAAGTGCGCGACCCGGCCCTGCGCGCGCAGGTGGTGGACCTGTGCCAGGCCATCGTGCAGGCCGACGGCCATGAAGCCGCCGGTGAAGCGGCGCTGCTGGACACCCTGGCGCGCGCCTGGCGGCAGCGGCCCGTTTCGGGCGGTCGCTCGGTGGGAGCGCTGTCATGAAGCCGCTGATCTGGGGTGTTTTCGGCCTGCTCGCGCTGTGCTGGACGGGCCTGGCCGCGGCCTCGGTGCAGATCACCGAATGGCTGCTGACCCTGGTGGGCACGGGCCAGGCGACCGACCTGGCCACCGCCGCGGGCCAATGGCCGGTGCCCGAGTGGCTGGCGCTCTGGGTCGATCCGGCCTGGATCAAGGCCATGCAGGGCGCCTGGCTGGGCCTGGTGCAGTGGCTGGGCCAGGTCCTGCCGTCCAGCAGCGGCCTGATGGCCTGGGTCACGCCGCTGGTGTGGATCGCCTGGGCGCTGGGCATGGTGTGCCTGCTGGTGCCAGCCATCGGGCTGCACTGGGTGGCCGGCCGCCTGAAACTGCCGCCCCGACCCGTCCGGGGTTGAGCCCCCGGCGCGGCGCGCCGAAACCACAGCAGCGTGCGCAATGCACGGACCGGGGAGAAACGGGCCGGCGCGTCACGAGGGAAGTGAGGACCGACCCCTAAAATCGGCCCACACTTTCCTGGACGCACACCTTGACGCCCAACACCACCCCCGCACTGACCGACACCTGCCCGCTCTACGTGGACCTGGACGGCACGCTCACGCGCAGCGACACCCTGCACGAATCGGCCATGCTGTTCGTGCGGGCCAACCCGCTGAACCTGCTGCGCATGCTGAGCTGGCTGCCGCTGGGCAAGGCCGGCTTCAAGCAGCGGCTGGCCAGCGCGGTGCGGCCCGACCCGGCGCGCCTGCCCTACAACGAACCCTTCGTGCAGTACCTGCGCGACGAACACGCGCGCGGCCGACCCCTGGTGCTCGCCAGCGCGGCCGATGCGCGCATCGTGCAGGACGTGGCCTCGCACCTGGCGGTGTTCGACGACAGCCTGGGCACCAACGCGCAGGCCGACGGCATCAACCTCAGCCGCAGCAACAAGCGCGCGGCGATCGACGCCCACGCCCGCGCCCAGGGGCACGCCACCTGGGCCTACGCCGGCAACAGCCGCGACGACCTCGACGTGTGGGCCGGCAGCACCGAGGCAGTCGCCGTCAATGCCCCCGGCGGCGTGGTGGCCTCGCTGCAGCGCACGCACCCGCAGGCCCGCGTGTTCGAGCGCGAGCCCCTGCGCCTGAAAACCGTGCTGCGCGCGATCCGGCTCAAGCAATGGTCCAAGAACGGCCTGCTGTTCATCCCGCTGCTGGCGGCGCACTCGATGGACCCCGCGCTCTGGGGCGCGGTGTTTCTCGCCTTCATCGCCTTCGGCCTGTGCGCCTCGGCGACCTACCTGGTCAACGACCTGCTGGACCTGCCCAACGACCGCGCGCACCGCATCAAGCGCCACCGCCCGCTGGCCTCGGGGGCCATCGGCATCACCACCGCCGTCGGCCTGGGGGTGGCCATGCTGGTGCTGGCCTTCGTGCTGGCCTTCGCGGTCTCCATCGGCTTTGCCGTGGTGCTGATGGCCTACACCGTGACCACGCTCGCGTATTCGATGTACCTCAAGCGGCTGGCGCTGATCGACGTGCTGGTGCTCTCGGGCCTGTACACGCTGCGCATCGGCGCCGGTGCGGTGGCCTCGGGGGTGGACCTGTCCAACTGGCTGCTGGCGATCTCGATCTTCCTGTTCCTGAGCCTGGCGCTGGTCAAGCGCTGCGCCGAACTCGAAGAGCTGGAGGACGACCAGCGCACGCTCGCGCCCGGCCGGGGCTACCAGCCGCGCGACCTGGCCTCGCTGCGCGCCATGGGCATGTCCAGCGGCTTCATGGCGGTGCTGGTGCTCACCCTGTACATCGACAGCCAGAACAGCCAGAAGCTGTATGCCCATGCCGACTGGCTGTGGGCCGCCGCGCCGGTGCTGCTGCTGTGGATCATGCGCATCTGGCTCAAGACCGGGCGGCGCGAGCTGCACGGTGAAGACCCGCTGCAATTCGCGCTGAAAGACCCATTCAGCTGGGTCACGCTGCTCGTGATGGGCGGCATCGGCTTCGTGGCCACCGTCGGTTTCTGAACCCAGGACACCCCCTCCCATGAAATCCATCGCCCTGGGCCTGGCCCTGTTCTGCGTGCTGCTGTCGTCGGCCGCGCAAATCGCCATGAAGCGCGGCATGGGCGCGCCCAGCGCCGCTGCCGACGTCGGCAGCACCTACCTGCAGGCGCTCAGCAGCCCGCTGGTGTGGGTGGGCCTGATGCTCTACGGCGCCAGCGCCGTGCTCTGGCTGTGGGTGCTGTCCCGGCTGGACGTGAGCGTGGCCTACCCGCTGGTGAGCCTGGGCTTCGTGGTCACGCTCGCGCTGGGCGTGCTCTGGCTCGGCGAGCCCTTCTCGTGGCTGCGCGTGGCCGGCTGCACGCTGATCGTGGTGGGCGTGAGCCTGCTGGCCCTGGATGCTTGACCCCCTGCCCATGCGCGCTTCTGAATTTTCCGCCCACGCCTCCCGCCAGATCTTCTGGGTCGCGTTCGCCGCCACCCTGCTGCTCAAGCTGGTCATCGCCGCCAGCTTCCCCATCACCGGCGACGAAGCCTTCTTCTACCAGTGGGGCGTGTTCCCGGCCTGGGGCTACTCCGATCACCCGCCCATGGTGGGCTGGCTGATCGCGGCCCTGCGCCAGATCAGCGACCACCCGCTGGCGCTGCGCAGCTTCACGCTGCTGCTCACCAGCTTCATCGCGCTCGGCGTGGTGGACCTGCTGCGCCGCTTCCTGCCCGAAGACCGCGAGGCCAGCGCCTGGCTGGCGGGTGCGGTCTACCTGGCGATGCCGTGGTCGTGGATGTTCGTGCTGGTGACCACCGACACGCCGCTGATCTTCTTCATGGTGCTCTCGGCCTGGTGCTACCTGCGCGCCGACACCGGCGCGCAACGCGGCAGCGTGCCCTGGTACGCACTGGCCGGCGCCTTCCTCGGCCTGGCCTTCCTCTCCAAGTACTTCGCGGCGCTGCTCGGCTTCGCCTACGCGGCGCACTGCTTCGGCTGGCGGCGCGAACGCTGGTGGGCGCCGTTCCTCATCTTCGTGCTCGCCCTGCCCTCGATCGCGCTCAACATCGCCTTCAACGCCACGCACGGCTGGAGCAACGTGATGTTCAACGTGTTCAACCGCAACGAAGGCTCCGCCTGGTCGTTCGAGACCTTCGGCGTCTATATCGCGATGGCGCTCTACCTGCTCACGCCCTGGCTGCTGTGGCGCGCGCTGACCGCGCGAGTCGCCTCCGGCGTCTCGCCCATCACCAGCCGCACCCTGGCCGTGCTGTGGCTGTTCCCGCTGATCCTGTTCGCGCTGCTGAGCACGCGCCGCACCATCGGCCTGCACTGGGTGCTGGGCTTCGTGCCGCTGTTCGTGGTCTGGGCCGGCCTGCGGCTGGACGCGCGCGCGCTGCGCCGCAGCCTGACCTGGACCGTCGCGCTCTCGGTGCCCCACCTGCTGGTGGTGGCCGCCATCGCCTGGGCGCCGCTCTCATGGTGGCAGCCCTTCAAGATCTACGACCGTGCGGTCTTCCTGCGCGAAACCGCCGCCGTGGTCGCCGCGCTGGAAAAGGACCTGCCGGCCGGTGCCACGCTCATGGGCCGCACCTACAACCCGGCGGCCATGCTCGCCTTCCACCACAAGCAATACGTGCCCGTCTTCGGCGTGGGCAAACACCACGCGCGGCAGGACGACCAGATCGTCGACTTCCGCCAATACAACGGCCAGCCCATCCGCGTCTTCCTCTACGACGAACCCCAGCTGGCGGACTTCGCGCCCTACTTCGAGCGCGTGAGCGCCAAGCGTTTCGACGTGGACGGCGTTGCCTTCTACGCGGTCGACGGCCAAGGCTTCAAGTACCAGCCCTTCCACGACACCGTGCTGGCCGAAGTCGCCCGCGAGTTCCACGACATCCCGAAATGGCTGCCCATCCTCGGCAGCCCCTTCTGCGAACGGTACGGCTTCGCGCACTGCTCGCCAGGGCGTTAAAAGGGAAGCCCGATCCCGCCTGTGCCGTGTGGCCGGGCCGAGCAGCGCAAGGGCGCGGGGAAAAAGAAGTTCGCATGTTCGAAGGCCGCGAAGCGGACAAGTTGGCGAACTTCCCCCGCGACCTGAGCAGCGCAGGGGAGCCCGAAGGGCCCCGGACTTCGGCTCGCCTTTTCTTTGCTTACTTTCTTTTGGCGAAGCAAAAGAAAGTGAGTCGGCTGCCGGGCCGAGACCCGGCTCGCCACGAAAGAAAAAACGTCAGCTCAAAGCGAAGGGCACGCGAGGCGCCACCGCACACATCAACTCATAGCTGATGGTCCCAGCGGAAGCCGCCACCTCATCGATCGGCAACACCTCGCCCGAAGAGGAGGCCCGACCCCACAAAACCACCTCCGACCCGATCCCCGCCGCCGCGATCGGCGAGAGGTCGACCACCAGCATGTCCATGCTCACCCGCCCGACCAGCCGCGTGCGCACCCCGTCCACCAGCACCGGCGTCCCGGTGGGTGCATGGCGCGGATACCCGTCCGCATACCCGCAGGCCACCACCCCGATGCGCATCGGCCCCTCGGCCGTGAACGTCGAGCCATAGCCCACCGTATCCCCGGCTTGCAGCGACTGCGTGCCAATCACCCGGCTCGACAGCGTCATGGCCGGCTGCAAACCCCAGTCGCTCGACCGCTTCTCGGGAAAGTCGGGCGCGCTGCCGTAGAGCGCGATGCCCTCGCGCACCCAGTCGGCCGACAGGCTTTGCGCCCCGCGCAGCGCCAGCTTGGCGTGGCGCAGGATGGCCGCGCTGTTGCACAGCGTGCGCTCGCCCTGCAGGTCGGCGGTGGCGGCCTCGAACGCGGCCACCTGGTGCGCGATGCCGCGCGCGCCGTCGGCGTCGCTGAAGTGCGTCATGAGCGAGATCTCGTCCACCTGCGGCAGCGCGTTGAGCCGCGCCCAGGCGCTGCGGAACGCGGCGGGCGTGAAGCCCAGGCGGTTCATGCCGCTGTTGAGCTTGAGGAACACCCGGTGCGGCACCTGCGTCTTGTGCGCCGCGAGCCAGTCGATCTGCTCGTTGCAGTGCACCGTGTGCCACAGGTGCAGGCGCGAACACAGTTCCAGGTCGCGCGGCTCGAACACGCCTTCGAGCAGGTGGATGGGGCCGCGCCAGTCGAGCGCGCGCAGGCGCTCGGCCTCGGCCAGGTCCAGCAGCGCGAAACCGTCGGCGCTGCGCAGCGCATCGAAGCAGCGCTCGATGCCATGGCCATAGGCATTGGCCTTGACCACCGCCCAGACACGGGCGTCGGGGGCGAAGTCGCGCGCGCGCGCCAGGTTGTGCTGCAGGGCGTCGGTATGGACGGTGGCCAGAATGGGACGGGGCATGACGGGCGGCGGGAGGCGTCGAGGGAACGTGCGGGAAGTCGCGAGACGGGCCGTCAGGTGAAAACCCGGTGGAACCCGCCCCAGTATTTTCAGGGGGGCGTGCTATAACCCGGCATCGTCTGGAGACCCGTCAACTGTCGCACAAAAAAGGCCGGTGCATCGGCTCAGCTCCCCCTGGCTGAAGCGCCCCGGCACACAAAATCATCTCCATGAAGCGCGGCTTCTACACCATCATGACGGCGCAGTTCTTCAGCTCGCTGGCGGACAACGCGCTGTTCGTGGCTGCGATCGAACTGCTCCGCACGCGAGGCGCTCCGGAGTGGCAGAGCGCCGCCCTGGTGCCGCTCTTCGCGCTGTTCTACGTGGTGCTCGCCCCCTTCGTGGGCGCCTTCGCCGACGCCAGGCCCAAGGGCCAGGTCATGTTCATCAGCAACGCCATCAAGGTGGCGGGCTGCCTGCTGATGCTGGTGGGCGTGCACCCCCTGCTGGCCTACACCCTGGTGGGCCTGGGCGCGGCGGCCTACTCGCCGGCCAAGTACGGCATCCTCACCGAGTTGCTGCCGCCCTCGCAGCTGGTCAAGGCCAACGGCTGGATCGAGGGCCTCACAATCGCCTCCATCATCCTGGGCGTGCTGCTCGGCGGCCAGCTGGTGAGCCCCTGGATCTCGGCCCGCTTGCTGGCCGTCGACCTGCCCGGCATCCACCACGCGGCCGAGGCGGCGATCGCCGCGCTGGTGGTGGTGTACGCCCTGGCGGCCTGGTTCAACACCCGCATCCCGCTCACCGGCGTGACGCCCCGGCCCATGCCGAAGAACCCGCTGGCCCTGCTGCCCGATTTCTGGCGCTGCAACAGCCGCCTGTGGCGCGACCGCCTGGGCCAGATCTCGCTGTCCACCACCACGCTGTTCTGGGGCGTCTCGGGCAACCTGCGCTACATCGTGCTGGCCTGGGCCGGCGCCGCGCTGGGTTATGGCACCACCCAGGCTTCGTCGCTGGTGGGCGTGGTGGCGATCGGCACGGCGGTGGGCGCGGTGGTCGCCTCGATGCGCATGCGGCTGGACCAGGCCACGCGCGTGATGCCGCTGGGCATCGCCATGGGCCTGCTGGTGATCCTGATGAATTTCATCGACAACGTCTGGGTGGCCGCGCCCTTCCTGGTGCTGCTCGGTGGCCTGGGCGGCTTCCTGGTGGTGCCGATGAACGCGCTGCTGCAGCACCGGGGCCACAACCTGATGGGCGCGGGCCGCTCGATCGCGGTGCAGAACTTCAACGAGCAGGCCTGCATCCTGACCCTGGGTGCCCTCTACAGCTTCTCCACCGGCATGGGCTGGTCGGCCTTCGCGGCCATCACGGCCTTTGGCGTGCTGGTGGCCGGCTGCATGGGGCTGATCGCGCTGTGGCACCGCCACAACCAGAAGACCCATCCGCACGAGCTGGAGCGCCTGCTGGAAATCGCCCGCCGCGACGACCTGCACGGGTAGAAAAGGCTCCCCCCGCGCCGCACCTGCGGTGCGTCACCCCTCAGAGGGCAACACCTGCGGCCCGGTCAAGCCGGTTCCGCGGTGTTCTGGATGGCGTTGCCTCAACCGTTGCGGGTCGCGCTTCGGCCGCGTCAAAAGCCGACGTTCGTGGGCGCGAAGCCGTTGAGGCTGACCAGGCGGTGGTTGGCCAGCACCTTGTAGAGCTCGGCCTCGCCCACGGAGCGCGAGAGATAAGCGTCGCTGCCGGCCAGGCCGGCCTTCATGCGGTCCATGCTGCCGGCGGTGGGCGCAAACATGATGACCACCGGCGCGCCCTTGGGGCCCTTGCTCTGTTTGGCGGCGCGGCAGATGTGATTGGCGTCGGGCTCACCCTTGAGGCGGTCGATCGCCACCACGCGGTAGGGGTGGGCCTTGAGCATGACCAGGGCCTGCGCGCCCTCGCGCGACCAGTCCACCGTGAGGCCGTATTTCTTGAAGCGCTTGAGCAGGATGCGCCCTTCGACCAGGCTTTCGGCCACCAGCAGCATGTCGCCGCGCGCCACCTCGGGCACGGGCACGGCCTTGTCGGCGCTGAGCCGGGACTTGGGCGAACGGGTGCGCGGCGCCGGCGGGGCGGGCAGGTCTTCGAGGCTGCCGAAGTCGGTCATGCCCATCACGCCGGGGCGCACGGCCGGTGGAGGCGTGGCGCGCCCGGGCGGGGGCACCGTGCTGCGCAGGTGGGCGGCGTCGCCGCGTTCCAGCGGGCGCGTGGGCGGAAACTCGGTGTCGGGGGAGCGGCGCCGGCCACCGCGCACGGCCGGCACCAGGGCCGACGGCGGCAGGGCACCAAAGGGCTGGGTGAGCGCGAAGCCCCGGTCTGCGCCCGCACCGGGCTCGACCAGTGGCGGATGCTGCATGGGTGCCGCCTGGCCGCTGGCCAGTTTCATGCTCGCGTCCAGACCCTGGAACTGGGACGACTGGAAGGGGGCGGCCGGTGCACCGGGCGGCGGTCGGCGCGCAGGCTCGGGCGGGGTCGCGCCCACGATCTCGTCGAGCGAGGCCAGCATGGCGACCAGCTTGACGGGCTTGCGCTGCAGCGGCCAGCCGGTGCCGGCGTCGGAGCTGCCAACCAGCATGACGCGCCCGGGCAACTCGGCATCGCGCACCAGCAGCACGGCCTGCACGTTGTCGGCGTTGACGATCAGGATCTGCGCGTCCATGACTTCGTCCTGCACCAGGTAGCCCGGAGGCCGGCGCGACGCCAGACGAAAGAACGATTCGAACGTGGACGATTCGGTTTGGGAAAACCCCACCAACGCCACCGTGTAGGCAGTCACCATCTCCAACCCCAGTTTTGTTATTGCATGTTGCGAGGCAGTATGCCTTCACCGGCCAGGGCTTTGGAAGAGGGAAGCGTTCACGCCAGTTCTTTCAAATGCACCTTTCGTCGTACATCGGCGTGCCGGCGCACAATCCGTCACACCGCATCCCACCCCTTCCAGGAGCCCCGCATGAGCAGCATCTACGACTTCGAAGCCCAGTCCATCGACGGCAAGCCCGTGCCCTTGCGGCAGTTCGAGGGCAAGCCCCTGCTGATCGTCAACACGGCGAGCGCCTGCGGCTTCACGCCGCAGTTCGGCGGGCTGGAGAAGTTGCACCAGGCCTATGGGTCGCGCGGTCTGGTGGTGCTGGGTTTTCCGAGCAACCAGTTCGGCGCCCAGGACCCGGGGAGCAACGACGAGATCGCCAGTTTCTGTCAGCTCAACTATGGCGTGAGCTTTCCCATGATGAGCAAGATCGACGTGAACGGCGCGAACGCCCACCCGCTCTATCAGTGGCTGACGGCCGAGGCCCCGGGCCTCCTGGGCAGCAAGGCCATCAAATGGAACTTCACCAAGTTCCTGGTGGGCAAGGACGGCCGGGTTCTGAAGCGGTACGCGCCGCAGGATGCGCCGGAGAAGCTTTCGAAGGACATCGAGGCGGCTTTGTTGGGGTGAGGTCCGTTTTGTTTCTGGCGTCTACCTCGCGTCAGGCCAGTGGCGGGATCCGACTGCTCCGGCCCTGCTCGCGGACGACTGCCCGGGCCCGCCTCCTCCCCTCCTTCAACACCGTTGTTGGCACGCCCGCTCTGTGGCAACCGCGAATGGGGGCCTGCGCATTCGGACGCCGCCACTGTCCTGCAACAAGCATGGGCACACCCAGCTTTGCACGCCCACACCTCGTGGGGGCGGGTGGTTTGGGCATGAGGGCGCCGGCCCCATTCGCGGTTGCCACAAGAGCTTGCGCGCCTGTCGGGTGTTAACGAAAGGGTGGATGTGCGCCCGGGCAGACGCCCGCGAGCGGCCGGCGCCAGCATGACCGGACCACCCGACCTCGCCAACCCGGTGGAGCGAAAAACTCAGAAACCCAAAGCCTCGTCAAGCACCTCGACCCAGTGCCGCACCGGCGTGGCGGTGCCGCTCTGCAGGTGCGTGATGCAGCCGATGTTGGCGCTGGCGATCACCGCTGGTTGCAGCTCGCCGAGGTGGCCGAGCTTGCGGTCGCGCAGGGTGTGCGCCAGGTCGGGGTTGAGCACCGAGTAGGTGCCGGCCGAGCCGCAGCACAGGTGGGCTTCGGTCTTCGCCACCTGCACGGTGAAGCCCAGCGCACCCAGGTGCTGCTCCACCCCGCCCTTGAGTTGCTGGCCGTGCTGCAGCGTGCACGGCGGGTGGAAGGCCACCACGCGCGCCGCGTCGGGCGCGCGCTTCAACAAGGGCCGCAGCACCGGCACCAGCGCGGGCAGCAGCTCGCTCAGGTCGCGCGTGAGCTCGCTCACGCGCGCGGCCTTGGCCGCGTAGGCCGGGTCGTCTTGCAGGAGATGCCCGTATTCCTTCACCGTCACACCGCAGCCCGAGGCGTTCATCACGATGGCCTCGACGCCGCTTTCGATCAGGGGCCACCAGGCGTCGATGTTGGCGCGCATCTGGGCGCGCCCGCCGTCCTGGTCGTTGAGGTGGAACTTCACCGCGCCGCAGCAGCCGGCCTCGGGTGCCACCACGCCCTGGATGCCGGCGGCGTCGAGCACGCGCACCGTGGCGGCGTGGATGCTCGGCATCATGGCGGGTTGCACGCAGCCCGCCAGCAACAGCACCCGGCGCGCGTGCGTGCGCGTGGGCAACGCACCGGCCGCGCGCGGCGCCGGCACCTTGTCCTTGAGCACACCGGGCAGCAGCGGGCGCACAGCCTGGCCGAGCTTCATGGCCGGCGCGAACAGCGGCGAGGTCAGGCCTTCCTTGAGCAGCCAGCGCACGGCTTTTTCGCCCAGCGGGCGCGGCACCTTCTCGTCCACGATCTGGCGGCCGATGTCGACCAGGTGGCCGTAGTCCACGCCACTGGGGCAGGTGCTTTCGCAATTGCGGCAGGTGAGGCAGCGGTCCAGGTGCAGCTGGGTCTTGCGCGTCGGCTCCGCGCCTTCGAGCACCTGCTTCATGAGGTAGATGCGCCCGCGCGGGCCGTCGAGCTCGTCGCCGAGCAGCTGGTAGGTGGGGCAGGTGGCGGTGCAGAAGCCGCAGTGCACGCACTTGCGCAGGATGGCTTCGGCCGCGCGGCCGTCGGCGCGCTGCTGGTATTCGGGAGAAAGCTGGGTCTGCATGGATCGGTTCCGGTCAGCCCATGCGGCCCGGCGTGAAGAGGCCCGCCGGGTCGAACTCGGCGCGCAGGCGTTGGGTGATGGTGTCGATGGCCGCGCCCGAGCGGTCGAAGCGCGGCACGCCGGGCGCGCCGTCGGCCCCGGCGCGGAACAGCGTGGCGTGGCCGTTCACGGCCGCAGTGGCCGCGCGGATCTGGCCTGCGGCGCTCGCAGGCGCCCAGAGCCAGCGCTGCGCGCCCTGCCATTCGATCAGCGGCGCCCACGGCAGGTCCAGCACGGGTGCGGTCTGCGGCACCGAAAGGCGCCACAGGGCGTGATCGGCCGTGGGTGCCTGGAAGAAGGGCAGGCGCTGGTCGCGGCAGTCGGCCCACTCGCGGCCGGCGGGCTCGGGGTCCAGGCGGGTGCCGCCGGCCTCGCGCGCCATGCGCTCGACGGCGGCCTCCACCGCCGCGACCGCGCCACGCAGGCGCACGGTGAGGCGGTCTGCCGCCCAGCGGCTGGCATTGATCGGCAGCGGCTGGCCACCCCAGCGGTGCAGTTGCTCCAGCGCCTCGTGCTGGCCGAGCGGGAACACCAGCGTGGCCTCGGCCGGCGCCATCGGCAGCACCTTGAGGCTGACTTCCGTGATCACGCCCAGCGTGCCCAGGGAGCCGGCGAGCACGCGGCTGACGTCGTAGCCCGCCACGTTCTTCATGACCTGGCCACCGAAGGTGAGCAGTTCGCCGCGCCCGTTGATGAAACGCGCACCGAGCACGAAGTCGCGCACCCCGCCGGCACTGGCGCGCGCCGGGCCCGCAAGGCCGGTGGCGACCATGCCGCCCACCGTGCCGCCAGCACCGAAATGCGGCGGCTCGAACGGGAAGCACTGGCCGCGCCCGGCCAGCACGGCCTCCAGCTCGGCCAGCGGCGTGCCCGCGCGCACCGTGACCACCAGTTCGGTCGGCTCGTAGCTGACGATGCCCGCCCAGCCCGTGGTGGGCAGGGCCTGACCCGCGACGGCCTCACCGTAGAAGGCCTTGGTGCGGCCACCGGCGATGTGCAGGGGTGAGCGCGCGGCCGCAGCGGCGCGGACCCGGTCGATCAGTTCGCCGGGGCTCTCGTGGGGCGGGAAAGACATGGCGACGATGGTAGTCGCGCGGCCCTTCACCGGTTTTGAATTTTCTGCACGCCGCGATGCAATCGCGGCCCGGACCTACCTGGTGTAGCCCATGCACATGCCCGCGTTCGGCCGACCCTGGCATTCGCGCTTGAGGCGTTTCTCGCGCACCGCCGGCGCTTCCTCGGACGTCGACTTGTGGAAGGTGACCTTGGCGGGCAGCTTGCGCGTCGAGGTCTCGGCGGCATGGAGCGTGGCGGCCGCCAGTGCGGTCAGCAGGGCAATGGCGCACAGGCGCAACGGGTTCCTGAACATGGTGTCCTCCTGGGATGGATGGGTCCTGTCGGGCATCATACGAAAGTTCTCATGGCGAAAAAAAACCCGCGTGCCCTCAGGCAACGCGGGTTCAATCCAGAGGAGATTCGGGATCAGCGGTTGTAAGCCGTCTCGCCGTGCGAGGTGATGTCCAGACCTTCGCGTTCGGCTTCTTCGCTGACGCGCAGGCCGACCAGCATGTCGACGATCTTGTAGGCGATGAACGAGACCACGCCGGACCACACGATGGTCACGAGCACGCTCTTGATCTGCACCCACAGCTGGGCGCCGATGGCGTAGTCGTCGGCCTTGACACCACCCAGGCTGGAAGCGGCGAAGACGGCGGTCAGGATGGCGCCGACGATACCGCCGACACCGTGCACGCCGAACACGTCGAACGCGTCGTCGGCACCCAGCATCTTCTTGAGACCACCCACGCCCCACAGGCACACCAGACCGGCGATCAGGCCCAGGGCGATGGAGCCCATCGGGCCGATGAAGCCAGCGGCGGGCGTGACGGCCACCAGACCGGCCACGGCACCCGAAGCGGCACCCAGCATGGAGCCCTTGCCCTTGTGCAGCGCTTCACCGGCGATCCAGGACAGCGTGGCCGCGCCGGTGGCGAGGATGGTGTTGATGAAGGCCAGACCGGCCACGCCGTTGGCGGCACCTGCCGAGCCGGCGTTGAAGCCGAACCAGCCGACCCACAGCAGCGAGGCGCCGACCATGGTGAGCGTCAGGCTGTGCGGGGTGAGCGCTTCCTTGCCGTAGCCGATGCGCTTGCCCACCACGTAGGCACCCACCAGACCGGCGATACCGGCGTTGATGTGCACCACGGTGCCGCCAGCGAAGTCCAGCGCGCCGTCGGCGCCCAGCAGACCACCGCCCCAGACCATGTGGGCCATCGGGATGTAGCTGAAGGTGAACCAGATCACGGAGAACAGCAGCACGGCGGAGAACTTGATGCGCTCGGCGAACGAGCCCACGATCAGCGCGCAGGTGATGGCCGCGAAGGTCGACTGGAAGGCCACGAAGACGAACTCGGGGATCGTCGGCAGCAGGCCCGACAGCGTGTCGGCCGTGATGCCCTTCAGGAAGACCTTGTCGAAGCCGCCCACGAACTTGCCTTCGCCCACGAAGGTCAGGCTGTAGCCGTAGACGCACCAGAGGATGGTGATCATCGAGAAGATGACGAACACATGCATCAGCACCGACAGCATGTTCTTCGAGCGGGCCAGGCCGCCGTAGAACAGGGCCAGGCCGGGGATGGTCATCAGGATGACCAGCATGGTGGAGGTCAGCATCCAGGCGGTGTCGCCGGTGTCCAGCGCGGGCGCAGCGGCAGCCGGAGCGGCTTCGGCGGCGGCGGCAGGCGCTGCTTCGGCCGGTGCCGGTGCAGCGGCCGGTGCGGCTTCGGCGGGGGCTGCTGCCGCAGGGGCTTCAGCAGGCGCGGCGGTCTGCGCCATGGCGTTCAGGCCGCCAAAGGCCAGGCCCATGCCCAGGAACAGGGTTGCAATGAGTTTTTTCATGTCCGTGATCTTTCTTGTTCAGGGGGCGGCGATCAGAGCGCTTCCTTGCCGGTCTCACCGGTCCGGATGCGCACCACCTGTTCCAGGGAAGTGACGAAGATCTTGCCGTCGCCGATCTTGCCGGTGCGCGCGGCACCTTCGATGGCTTCGATCACGCGCTCGACGAGCTCGTCGGACACGGCGGCCTCGATCTTGACCTTGGGCAGGAAGTCGACCACGTATTCCGCGCCGCGGTACAGCTCGGTATGGCCCTTCTGGCGGCCGAAGCCCTTGACCTCGGTGACGGTGATGCCTTGCACGCCCATGCCGGAAAGTGCTTCGCGCACTTCGTCCAGCTTGAACGGCTTGATGATGGCTGAAACCATTTTCATGCTGTGATTCCTCTTCTAGAACGAAAGGGTGCTCAACCAGGAGGCCGACACCGCGGTTTGCGGAGGGGACCAGGGGAACTCCACGGTCCGGATTCAATCGCTTACACCCCCAAGCATGGACCGTGCCAGTGGGCCTCCGCTGCGTACCCTAGGGGGGTATCGGCCTGCGCGGCCATCTACAGTGGCACCTTGCGCACCGAATTTCCGGCCCTTGGGCCCCTCACCACACCAAAGCTGTGCGCACCAATTGAGTGCGAGTCGATTGAACCACCATGGGGCCTGAACGGGGTCCTGGCGCGCACCGAAACAGGGAGAAATCACGCATGAGTCTGTCATTGGTGCACAGCCGGGCGCTGCTCGGCCTGGAAGCCCGCCCGGTCTGCGTCGAGGTCCACCTCGCCAACGGCCTGCCCAGCTTCACCCTGGTCGGCCTGGCCGACACCGGGGTGAAGGAAGCGCGTGAGCGCGTGCGCTCGGCCATTGCCAACGCCGGGCTGGAGTTCCCGTCGAACAAGCGCATCAAATGTAGTCAACCTCTTTTTCTGCTTTTTGAGCAGAGTAGAGACTGTTCAATACGGGTGGTCCCCACGCGCAACCGGTTCCTGTATGGGAGCCGGCTCCTGCGCAAGATCTATCCGGACCGTCCTGAGCTCTAAGGCCGATCCGGCCTAGGCTATCTAGTTCGTGAGAAGGGAAACGCATGACTACACCAGCAGAACGTCCCGTGCTTTACGCCTTGCCAGCGAACTGCTGCAGGACTTGGAACGACGCGAAGACGTACCTGCCGATCTCCGTGTTCGGATACGGGGAGTCTTGCGCCACTATCCCGAGGCAGACGCAGCCGGCAGTGCCTTCCTCGGGCAATTGCCGATTGAACTCCTGGCAACACGGCAAGTCACTCAACTCGTCCCGAGCCACCTGACGTGCATGGAGCGCGGTGTGCGTATTCCAGCGTTGGTGAGCACCTGTTCCGGTGTTCCTGCTCACGGAGTCCAGTGTTCATGATCAACAGCGGCAACCTCGACGTCTGCACTCGTTGCGTGGCGCGAAGTGCGCGCGGCGGCTAGACTTCGGCTATCGGCCAGAAGCAGCCGGTGGCGGCGTGAGAAAGCGGACGGTCAAAGTCGGAGTCACCGCCACACTGCGGCAAGCGACTTGTTAGCTCTCATCTCCCCGCAGTACTTTCGGTTTCTGCTTTCCAAGTTCCACTACCGCATTTGCAAAACCCAGCACATCGGTTGTCATGAAGTGCTCCAGGTTCTCGAAGCAAACAAAGTCGGTTAGGTAGTGGCCATTCACGACTTCTGATCGCAGCTCTCGGACAAAGCTCAGGCGCTGACGTGCCTCTGGAAGTGCGTCAGTGACTCCCGATTTGAGAACGAAGAGTCCGTGGCGAAGAACAACGATAGGAAAGAAGAGCCAGACGGTGCGCCAGCCAGTCCCTGAATTATGCTTGCTGGCTTCTTGTCGACGCGACTCGAAAGCCTTTGCCATCGGCAAGAGCAAAGAATCGTACACGCCGTCGTGATTGGCAACCCACTCGCGCCCCTTGCGCACCACTTTCACGAACTGAGTCGTCTTCTCAGCCTCTCTGTAGTAGTAGTGGGCTGCAGTGAGCCCGAGGTGGAGAAACGCGGGAACGAATGTTGTCGATGTCGGTGATAGCCGCTTTTCATACTCCCGCTTCGGGAAAACAAACTCAATCGGCGACGCATGTTCCAGTTCACGCAGGTTCTTATTCCTTGCGACGAAAACGAACGGGCTTGAGTTGTCCTTGCATTCAACAAGCAGCTCGACTATCACCTGGAACTTATGCACGTCGTCTGTGTAGAGAACCTTCACTGCTCGAGCGTCAAGTTCACGGGACTTTTCCAACTCCTTGTCAAGAAATGCTGAGTTTGTCTCTACGTGAAATCCCAGTGTCTCGATCAGGGACGCAACCTCTTGCTCGAAGAGATACCCAGAGGCATCCAGAGCTTCGCGCATTGCAGCTGGAGATGGCAGGGAGTTTTCCATGATGCCTAACGTGTAGTTCTGCGAAACAGTTAGTCTAGCTAACACGGTTGGGCCGCAAGCAGAATCAATGACCGAGAAATCGTTGCTGTTTTGAGTGTCGGCTTCTGGCCGATGGGTGCCATCGTAGCCGAGGCTCGGAACGGGCCCGTAGCGGTCTAAGGCTTCCCGAGGTTCTACGTCCGTAGCAGTCGCTCAACGTTTAGATTCTGCGGCCGCCGATGCAGTCTGCTGGAGTTAATGCTTAGGTGGCGCCAAGGCGACATTCAGTTTCACATGCTGTTCCTCACCTGCCATTCAATAAAAATGTCGGTAGGTGTGATCTCCAAAATCTTCACGAGTAGTACCATGGTCGATTGTGGTTTGGAGACTATGGCTACTTCTCCTGCCGGCAATCTGGCGAAATGGGATGGATCTTGGTACAGCATCGGATCCGATATGTCGCTGAAGGTATGGACACCTGGCGCCATTCGTACAGAGTCCTCTCCTGCCACTACGTCAATCTGGTCGAGCGGCATAGACAGCGGGTGCAAGTGAAATACAACCTTCCTGTCATCGTCTTTCGCGAACTGAACAGTGAACTTCTTTCCGTTCTTCACGCTGCGCACTCGGCGCTTTCCGTTGCCGATCGCGGCCGAGAAGTCGTCGAATTTGAAGGTATTACTCTCGATTTGCTGCCGAATTTCTGGCGGGAAGAGTCCGACAGTCAAGCCCTTCTCTCGAAGGAAATTCATTCCTTTGGCGTAAACCCTGCCATTCGGATCGAGCGCACCAATGCATACCGTGGAGATGCCTGACTCCGCGATCAACTCGGAGCAGGATTTCTCTCGTTGGTCTGGATAAATCTCCGCGCATGGTTCAAGAGTAGTGTGGATCGTGGCGCCACGGAGTTGGTCTGGACTCAGCTTCTCAATCGCGACTCGCTCCGCGTGCTTCCCGCTCACCTCCCCCCGGAAGCCCGTTGAGAACACAACTCCGCCCTTGGAAACAACTGCGCCAATCTTGGGATGCGTAGGGCATTTGAGCAACTCGTCCATGGCTAGACTCATGAGTTCGTCGTCATTCATCACTTTTGGGATCGCAGTCATCGTTGAAGCAGGTGTGCGGATGTCGGTGGAGGCGTCCGGGGGGCGCCAATCAAACGAAGAAGCGGCCGGCCAGCGGTCTTTCGCCAACGCCTGCTCATGGCCGATAGCTGAAGTCTAGTCGCACGCGCGCTTGTGGCCAATTTTCGCGAAAGGATGCGGTCAACGGATTGACTGGCCGCATGATCAACTCGATCGGACTGCCTCGCGGTTTGAATCAGCCTGCCTGATCAAGTCGGACTGGACTGGCTGCTCATGAAGGACTGGAATATGCACGGTGTTTGCGTCGGAGTTCAAACCTCGGGCGCCTGCCGCGACGTGGTAGGTCGATGCGGGATCTCACCTTGCTCCCAGTTCATACGCTGAAAAAGCTCAATACGCTGTACAGCGTATCAATGCATCTCTTGCAGGGACCTCAGTTTTTCCCCTTAAGCCCCCGCCCGTTCGCGAACAATTTGCGGTACTCCTAGTTTCCAGCGTGTGGTCTGGAAGTCCAGCCAGCAGATCTGGGCCGAGCTGCACGAGCCGGCCCTGGAAGCCCGAGGGGAGGGTAGGGATCGTCAGTGGTTGCCGAGGTGTGGCAGTGCGAACTGCTGACAGCTTCGCAGGCGGCGAACTACGGGCAGTCACGCACCGTTCGGTGCCCTGCCATCGGTGTATCAGTGAACGCCCTTTGTGGCCTTGAGTGCTTCGATGCCAGATGGCGTGATGCAGACATATTCAATCAATATGTCATTGTGTTCCACCTCGAGGCGACCATTCCTCAACTCGATTGGGAGAAATCGAAGCTTACATTTGGGCAGCGGATGAATCTGTTGAAGTCGGAAGTGCTGGTGAGGGAAAAGCGATTCGACTCAATTCCTGCGATCAAGCATATGAACACGCTGCGGAACAAGATCAGTCACCGCTTGGAAATCAAGTCACCTTTCTTTTCAGCTCCCCCAGTACCCGAATAGCTGAGTCAAGCGGCTTTCAATGTCCGAGATGAGTCCACAGCGGAAATCGGTGACATCTCAAGAGCTGTCATTCAATCGGTCTGGCTCCCTATGAAGAAGTGTCCTTCGTGGGCAGCAGATTCCATGTGTACGATGAGTATGGATGAAATTCTGGAACGATGCTCTCTATGAGTCCGTCCGTGAAGAAATGATGAGCGATATGTGGGAACATCCCCCAATCCACAGGATGCTTCGCCCGCGGGTTGTGGAACATCGATAGTCCTTCCGCCCACGTCTCCGTCACTGCCCCTTGCTTGACCTCATGCATGAAGTAGGACGGTAGCGCCGCGTTCTTGTCATGACGAAAGTGAAATCCTGCACGAAACATCTTTTGCTCGGGCAGACCGAACCCAGCCAACCGCCCCATCCGATTGAACTTTGACATTGTTCCGGAAGCAGAGAAGAGAACCGCGCTAACGTTCTCGGCCTTGTCCTGAAGAAAAAAGCCTGAGGGAATTTTCTTCCCTTCGAACTCGTGTGTTTCCAGTTTCATCGGTGTGATGACGAGCTGTCCCTTTTCGTCATAGACGAAGTCATGGCTGACACCATACAGGTAGCGCAAGAGCGCCGTCGATGTCCAAATCATCGATTGCTTCTCGTGAAAGTCCGCGATTGCAAAGACGAGCGGATGTCCCTCAACCTCCTTTAGTTCCCAGTATGGATTCTTCCGATTCAGCTTTGACCACAGAGGACTAGCAAACTTGATGGCGACCTTGGACTTCAATAGTTCCTTGATTTCCTCCGACGTGCGCATGATTGGTTCATCTGCCGGACTAGGGGGTGGGGCATTGCCAGTCGGGTTGACCGTTACCGCTTCAATGAAAACCTTCTTGCGCCCCTTTCTCACCATGAAGTCTGGCGCGGGCTTCGGCTTCTCCACGAAAAGGCCTTGTTCTAGAAGTGCTGCGTAGAGGTAGAGTTCCCAAGTGCGCGAGTCAAAGCCTTCGGTCTGAAACTGCTCAACGAGGTTGCCATCGACATCAACCAAGTGACGCATCATCTCTGACATGATTGAGCGACCTGGTATCCAATGCTCACTTTCCAAGATGAACTTGAACGCTGGGTGCAATTTCTCCGACGATGTGACCGGAGTGAATAAATCCACACCTGCGGGGTCCTTCTCAGTGTCGCCTTGAGGAAATATCGCCTGACCGGTGTCCGCGTGGCCCTTGAGGTGCTTGAGAAGAGCATGGCGAGCGTCAGTCCGTGCCATGCTCATCTGACAATCAACGCACCGAAATCGCCCCCTCTCGTCACGCCCAAGTGTGACAAATCCGAAATCTCGGTCAGTCAGGTCCTTCACGATTACACCAATCACATTCTCACTGTCGGTCGAGAAAAACTCGACCTCTTCACCGATATCTTCGGCAATCGGTGAACGTGTCCATGAGACGAACGCCTCGTAGCGCTCTGGCGTCAGAACTCTTGCTGAGTGTTCGCTAAGCAGTGAAGCGATTCTTTGCTCACGGTTGCCGCGGAGTCTTGCTTGGCCCATTCTTTTCTCGCGAGTCTCTTTGTAGCGACTTGTATTGGTGCTTGAACATCACAGACTACATCGCCATAGCAAGGAGACGTGACAAGCGCGCGGTGTTGAATGCAGGAAACACGTCCAGTGGGATGCCCAGCGCGGTTGCTACGTCCTTTGCATGCGCAAGTTCTTCTTGCTGCAGAGCGGCAACTTCTCTCACACTCACGCCCTGACCGTCTCGTTCGCACAACCTCGATGCGATAGCTGCTGGCTCATCGGCGAAGCAAACTAGCCCATCTAAATGGAGGGCCGCGAAAACCGAAATTGGTAGCCGCTGGACGGTCATATCCTCACCGAACAGAGCAAAATGCCCGTCAAGTACGATTGGAGTTCGGTTCGATGCAGCCCGGAGTTCATTGACTCCACGGAGCAACAGTTGCTGGTTTCCTTCCACGTCCGCTACCCCCTTGCCGACTGTCGCAACGGCGTCAGCCCGCTGCTTTCGAATAAGGTCACTCGCACTCGCATGCAGCCACTGACACGTGGCTGCGGCCTCTTTGCAGCACGTGCTCTTCCCTACTCCGTGAACACCACCAACAAAGATTGTCTTCATTTGATTTGATTCAGTAGCTTCCGGACCACTGCCTTCTCGCGGTCGTTCAAGTAGCGGAAGGATTGGGGCGCGCGGAAGGAAGGTCCGAAAGCGCTCTTTGCTGTCAATCCGGCCGAAAAGGAAGTGCGCCGTCCGAGCCGAAGAGCTATGCCGAGGTCTTTTCCGGTGAAGTAGTCCATCAATGCCCTCTTGGTGATACCACCACCCTCTTCGGTAGCAACGCGCCAGAGAGTTGCCTTCGATGCGCGAACAGTCTCTGTTACTTCCACGACTGCTGCCAAGCATTGCGAAGGTGAAGTGGAGTACACAACCAGGGTCCCAATAGAGCGCAGCGGCCAGACGCGACGGAACTCGACGTTCTTTTCGCCGGAAACAATTTGCTCGACATACTGCGGACGAACAGAGATGAGGACGGAGTCATCTGCCGGCTGAAATTGCGGCCAGGTATCTTTCATGCGGAATCTTGGTAATGCTTTGAGGTTGCCCCTTGAGAACACCCGTAGCAACTAGTTGATTGAGGGATAGCTGGTTCGCAAGGTGACGAACGAAGCGAAAGAGGATGACTCTCGTCGGACTCTTAGCCATAGCGCTGATGTCAGCCATGGAGTACACGGTTCGGCGCTTCACACGAGCGACTATGGCATCAGCATTGTCGAGGGTCTCGTAGCTCTCCACTACACCTAGGCTCGTGAGCGCTCGTTCGTCGCCTGAACGGTAGAAAAGCAGGACGTCTCCTGGATTCATGCACTTCGTTGGCGCCTTGCAAAGGTACGCCATCTTGATTGCATTTCCCGCAAAGTTTTCCTGTTCGAACAGCTTGGCCTGTTTGCTCGCGCGACCCTCGAAGTCCGGAAACAGAATGTCGTGGTAGTCCGGCCTGATGGGGACTACATAGGTCTCGACCGCCGGGTCATCCCTGAAGTGAGGAAAGAATGCCCGAAGGTACTCGAATGGCGTGGCATGGTCCGCCGGGGGCGCCTGAAGGGGGTGTCGCTTCAGATAAACCGCGTCTTGCCGGTCTCCCGCTGGATGTCCACCCACTTTGAAAAAGCCGAAGTCTGCGAGCAACTCGAACAGAAAATAGTGTTTCTCCTCATCGCCATGAATGAAGATGTGCTCCAAGCGATTCGCCGTTGCGTACTTGAACGCCGCCTTCAAGAATAGTTCGCCGACTTTGCGCCCTCGGCTCGTGTCACCCACCTTGAACGTTGATAGCTTCAGCGCGGTCCCTTTGATGGTGAATCCCTGGGCAACCTGTTGGTTGTCCTGCCGGTCAAAGATGCAGATACCGCCGAGTACTCCCGGCAGATGCCAGTGGACCCACGCCTTGCATCCGTCCTCGGCTTTACGACGGAACCATTGGTCGAAAGTGTCATAGCCATCACGCAACGAGTCGAAGAACGCGCTCGAAAGCAGTGGGGTAAGGCTGTATAGGGGAGCCTCTTCGATGTTCGGCAACCGAACACCGACGCTTTCATGCAGGCGAAGAAGAAGGTCTTCTGCAGTTTGAATGGTGAAGACGCGGTCTAGAAGCCCTTTCGCTTTGGCCTTGTCATGTATGCCTCTGTCTTCCGTTACCAGGCCGGAAGCCGCGTGCAGAGATAGCGCGTACAGGATTTCGTTGTCTGCCGCGTCGTTCCTCCTGGTGCCTGAGTTATTCCATGGACAGGGCGGTCGGACTTCCAGCCGCGTGTACTGTGCCAGTCGCTGGAGCGTTTGCGCACGGCGGTCCTTATTCTTGTCTTCGGCAATATCATCTTCAGAAGCAGCGTGATACACGAGGGCATGGCCGTGCTCGCGTGCCAGACGCACAAAGTTGGCAAGACTGGAACGCAAGGGAAGAGACGAGTCCTCAAGCGGTATCAGCACATTGGTGTCGAGGAGAAATCGCATTGCTGCGCAGCTTTCTTAATGGCACATCTACCGAATAGGTGAACCTATTGAGGAACCGAGTCTATTTCGCACAGGCGCCGCAATGCGACAGTTAGCGGTCCGACGACAACTCATAGTCTCACAAGTGGTGAGCAACTTCACGCGAAAAGCGGGAACCGATGCGTCCGCGGGCGCATATTGCGTGGCTAGGCATCACCAATTTTGAGTAGACGCCCCAGAACCCGAAAGTGTGTGGAGCTGCAGCAAAGTGCGCCGCTGTTTGCGCGACTTTGTTGCCTCGATCGACAGCCAGGTAGAGAGTTTTTCAGCGTAAGGATCGAGCTTGCTGGAGCTCGCACGCTTGGCGTAACGGG
>Ga0247823_10000866_pt1 | contig 25554 bp, 20 predicted proteins | sample 13C_PalmiticAcid_2_FD_192426 | JGI IMG/M metagenome (GOLD analysis project Ga0247823, IMG submission 192426) | Soil microbial communities from agricultural site in Penn Yan, New York, United States - 13C_PalmiticAcid_Day30 | ecosystem: Environmental > Terrestrial > Soil > Agricultural land... | reverse complement strand
GCCGAGGTAGGCCTCGATCACCTTGGGGTCCTTCTGCACGTCGGCCGGTGAGCCGGAGGCGAGCTGCTTGCCGTAGTCGAGCACGGTCACGCGGTCGCACAGGCCCATCACCAGTTTCACGTCGTGCTCGATCAGCAGGATGGTGCGGTCGTCCTTGCGGATGCGGTCGATCAGCTCGCGCAGCTGCACCTTTTCGGTGGCGTTCATGCCGGCGGCCGGTTCGTCCAGCGCGATCAGCTGGGGGTCGGTCGCCAGGGCGCGCGCGATCTCCAGGCGGCGCTGGTCGCCGTAGCTCAGCGTGCGCGACTTGTAGTCGGCGAACTTCTCGATGCCCACATAGGCCAGCAGCTCACGGGCGCGGGCCGTGATGGCGGCCTCCTCGCGCTTGAAACCCGGCGTGCGCAGCACGGCACCGATGAGGCCCGAATGCGTGCGCACGTGGCGCCCGACCATGACGTTTTCCAGCGCCGTCATCTCAGCGAACAGCCGGATGTTCTGGAAGGTGCGCGCGATGCCGGCCTTGGCCACCTCGTGCACCGCCGTGGGCGTGTAGGGCTTGCCCGCCAGCTCGAAGGAGCCGCTGTCGGGCGTGTACAGACCGGTCAGCACGTTGAAGAAGGTCGTCTTGCCGGCGCCGTTGGGGCCGATCAGGCCGTAGACCTGGCCGCGCTTGATTTCGATGCCCACATCGCTCAGCGCCTGCAGGCCGCCAAAGCGCTTGGAGACATTCGCCACTTTGAGAATGGTGTCGCTCATGTGAATGCTCCGCTTACTTGGACAGGGACTTGCCGTGCTCGGGCGAGGGCCACAAGCCTCGGGGTCGGAGCAGCATCACCACCACCATCGCCAAGGCGATGAGCAACTGTCGCAGGATCTCAGGTCCCAGGCGGCCACCGGTCAGTTCGGTCAGCGGATGCGCCACGTGGCGCAGCACCTCGGGCAAGCCGGCGAGCAGCAGGGCACCCAGCACCACGCCCGGAATGTGCCCGATGCCACCCAGCACCACCATGGCCACCACCATCACCGATTCCATCAGCGAAAAGGACTCGGGCGAGACGAAGCGCTGGAACGAGGCGAACAGCACGCCGGACACGCCACCGAAGGACGCGCCCATGCCGAAGGCCAGCAGCTTGAGGTTGCGGGTGTTCAGGCCCATGGCCTTGGCGGCGATCTCGTCCTCGCGGATGGCCATCCAGGCGCGGCCGATGCGCGAGTCCTGCAGGCGGTAGGAGATGACGATGGCCAGCACCACGAAGAACAGGAACAGGTAGTAGTACAGCGTGACCGGCTGGAAGGTGTAGTCACCGATGGTCAGTCGCTTGCCGAGGTCGAGCCCGAACACCGTGATGGTGTCGATCTGGCTGATGCCCTTGGGGCCGTTGGTGATGTTCAACGGGCGGTCCATGTTCAGCAGGAAGATGCGGATGATCTCGCCGAAGCCCAGGGTGATGATGGCCAGGTAGTCGCCGCGCAGCTTGAGCGTGGGTGCCCCCAGGATCATGCCGACCACCCCCGCGACCGCCGCCGCGAGGATCATCACCAGCCAGATGTTGTAGTGCAGGCCGTTGGGGAACATGGCCTTGATGGCCGGGAAGGTGTCGGCGAGGTGGGGCGAACCCAGCAGGGCGAACACATAGGCCCCCACCGCGAAGAACGCGATGTAGCCCAGGTCCAGCAGGCCGGCATAGCCGACCACGATGTTCAGGCCGAGGGCCAGCAGCACGTACATGAGGGCGATGTCGACAATGCGCACCCAGGAGTTGCTGCCGGTGGATTGCAGGATGATGGGCAGCAGCAGCAAGGCCACCGCCGCGATCAGGAAGACGATCAGCTTGCCGGTTTTGGTGTTCATCATGGTGTATCTCCCGGACGGTCAGGCACGGTCCGCCACACGTTCACCCAGCAACCCCGAAGGACGCAGCGTGAGCACGATGGCCAGCACGATGAAGGCAAAGATGTCGGTGTACTGACTGCCCAGCACGCCGCCGGTGAGCTTGCCGAGGTAGCCGGCGCCCAGCGATTCGATCAGGCCGAGCGCAATGCCCCCGACCACCGCACCGGCGAGGTTGCCGATGCCGCCCATGACGGCGGCCACGAAGGCCTTGAGGCCGGGCATGAAGCCCATGGCGTGCTGCACCGTGCCGTAGTTGGAGGCCCACATCACGCCCGCGATGGCGGCGAGCATGGCGCCGATGATGAAGGTGGCGGAGATGACCACGTCGGGCTTGATGCCCATCAGCGCGGCCACGCGCGGGTTCTCGGCCGTGGCCCGCATGGCGCGACCCAGGTTGGTGCGGTTGACCAGCCACATCAGGAAGGCCAGCGTGACCGCCGTGGTGGCCAGGATCACGACCTGCGTGACCGACACGACCGCGCCACCGATGGCGATCGGTTCCCGCGACAGCATCGAGGGATAGGACTTGGGGTTGGGGGCCCAGATGATCATGGCGAAGGTCTGCAAGAGCAATGACATGCCGATGGCAGTGATCAGGGGGGCGAGTCGGTTCGAGTTGCGCAACGGCCGGTAGGCCAGTTTCTCGATCGTGAAGTTCAGTGTGGCGCAGACCACCATGGCGATGATGGTGGCGAGGAAAAGAATCAGCCAGGTGGGCAGGCCGGTGGAGGCGTTCATCATCCAGCCGATGACGGTCCAACTGGTCAGGGCCCCCACCATCAGCACGTCGCCGTGAGCAAAGTTGATCAGGCCGATGATGCCGTACACCATGGTGTATCCCAGAGCCACCAGCGCATACATACTGCCCAACACCAGACCGTTGATGATCTGCTGCAGCAAAACTTCCATGAATGTTTCTCCGTGTTTTGTGACAGGCCGGGAAGCGCTTGTGACGCCGGCCCGCTTTGACCTAGCAAAAAACCCGCCAGACATGACCTTGAAACAGGATGACTGCGGGTTGGTGGACGGATTGTAGGGGTGGCTTTTCGGGCCCACATGCGTGTAAGCCCTTAGCGGACGCGGGTTTACCCTGCTTTTAGGTGCAACTCCCCAGATCGCATCAGCGCGATTGGAGGTGCATTAGTCTTTTTGATTGTTGAGTTTGCGCAGCTCGCGCAGCTTGTCGCCGATGCGCAATTCCAGCCCGCGCTCCACCGGGCGGTAGAAGCCGGGGTCGGGCATGCCGTCGGGCAGGTAGCGTTCGCCGGCGGCGAAGCCCCCCTCCTCATCGTGCGCGTAGCGGTAGCCCTTGCCGTAGTCCATCGACTTCATGAGCTTGGTCGGCGCGTTGCGCAGATGCATGGGCACGGGGCGGGTGCCGTCTTTCTTGACGAAAGCCTTGGCCTCGTTGAAGGCCTTGTAGACCGCGTTGGACTTGGGCGCCACCGCCAGGTACACCACGCACTGGGCCAGGGCCAGCTCGCCCTCGGGGCTGCCCAGGCGCTCGTAGACCTCGGCCGCGTCCAGCGCCAGGCGCAGGGCGCGCGGATCGGCCAGGCCGATGTCCTCGCTGGCCATGCGGATCAGGCGACGGGCCATGTACCGGGGCTCGGCGCCCCCGTCGAGCATGCGCACGAACCAGTACAGCGCGGCATCCGGGTCGGAGCCGCGCACGCTTTTGTGCAGGGCGCTGATGGTGTCGTAGAACTGTTCGCCGCCCTTGTCGTAGCGGCGCATGCGCTCGCCCAGCACCTTGAGCAGCCAGGCGTCGCTCACCTCGGCGAGCTTTTCCCGCCCGGCCGCGACCGCCAGGGTTTCCAGGGTGTTGAGCAGCCGGCGGGCATCGCCGTCGGCGTAGGCGATGAGCCGGTCCACAGCCGCCGATTCGATCGGCGGCACCGCATCGATCCCCTGGGCCTTGACCACGATCTGGCGCAAATCGTCTTCCGACAGGGGCCGCAGCACGTAGACGGCCGCCCGCGAGAGCAGCGCCGAATTGACCTCGAAGGACGGGTTTTCGGTGGTGGCGCCGATGAAGGTGAACAGGCCGCTTTCCACGTGCGGCAGGAAGGCGTCCTGCTGGCTCTTGTTGAAGCGGTGGACCTCGTCCACGAACAGGATGGTGCGCTGGGGCGAGAGCCCGCTGCGCGCCGCCTCGGCGCGCTCGACCGCCTCGCGGATGTCCTTGACGCCGCCCAGCACCGCGCTGATGGTGATGAACTGCGCGTCGAACGCGTCGGCCATCAGGCGGGCGATGGTGGTCTTGCCCACGCCCGGCGGGCCCCAGAGGATGCAGCTGTGCGGCTGTCCCGACTCGAAGGCCAGGCGCAGGGCCATGCCTTCGCCCAGCATGTGCTGCTGGCCGATCACCTCCGCGAGCGAGCGCGGGCGCAGGCGCTCGGCCAGGGGCACGTGGGTACTGGCGGTCGACACGGCGAGACGGTCAGGGCTTGATGACGGCAGCCCCGGGGGGCGGCTGGAACTTGAAATCCCCCGCCTTCAGCGGCGCATTGGCCTGCCAGTTGTTGAAACTCAGCACCGAGCGCTGGCCCAGGCTGTCTTCGATGTCGAGCACCGACAGCTGGCCCTGGCGGAAGCCCACACGCACCACCTGCAACTGGCCGTTGCGGTCCTTCGGGCGCGCCTCCAGCCACTCCAGGCCGTCGCGGGCGGCGGCCGGCTTGAGTTCGAACGCATCGGAAAGCCCCTTGAGGTCGGCACCGGCGGCGATCAGCGCGGCCGGCGTGCTGCCCAGGGCTTCCTTCTGCGAGCGCGACGTCACCTGGTTCAGGTCCACGTCGTGCAGCCACAGGGTCTGGCCGTCCGCCACGATGGTCTGCTCGAACGGCTTGGCGTACACGAAGCGGAAACGGTTGGGCCGCAGGAATTCGAACGTGCCGCTGGAGGTCTTGCTGCGCGCCACGGTTTCATTGGCGCGCTTGGGCGAGGTCACGACCTGGGTGAAGCCGGCCTTGCCGCTGTCGACCTCACGCAGGAATTTCTCGAGGTCTTGCAGGCCGTCGGCGTGGGCGGCGAACGCGGCCAGGGTCAGCGTGCAGGAGGTGAAGAGTGACTTGATCATGAAGGGTGTGATCCGGTTGCGCCGACTTGGTTGCAGGCCGGCGGGATTCATTCCCCGCTGCGCGAGGGCACCAGGATGTCGCGCTGGCCGCTGGAGGTGAGCGCGCTGACCAGCCCGGCGTTCTCCATGTCCTCCAGCAGGCGTGCGGCGCGGTTGTAACCGATCTTCAGCTTGCGTTGCACATAGGAAATGCTGGCCTTGCGGTCCTTGAGCACGATCTCGACGGCCTGGTCGTACAGCGCATCCTTCTCGCCGCTGCCCCCTTCACCGCCGCCCTCGCCGAACAGGTCGCCGCCCTCGCCATCGCCCATGCCGCTTTCCAGCACGCCGTCGATGTAGTTGGGTTCACCGCCCTGCTCTTTCAGGTAGGCCACCACGCGGTGCACCTCGTCGTCGCTGACGAAAGCACCGTGCACGCGGATCGGGAAGCCCGTGCCGGAAGGCATGTACAGCATGTCGCCCATGCCGAGCAGGCTTTCGGCGCCCATCTGGTCGAGGATGGTGCGGCTGTCGATCTTGCTGCTGACCTGGAACGACAGGCGCGTGGGAATGTTGGCCTTGATCAGGCCGGTGATCACGTCCACGCTGGGGCGCTGGGTGGCCAGGATCAGGTGGATGCCGGCCGCACGCGCCTTCTGCGCCAGGCGGGCGATCAGTTCCTCGATCTTCTTGCCCACCACCATCATCAGGTCGGCGAGTTCGTCGATCACGACCACGATGTAGGGCAGGCGCTCCAGCGGTTCGGGCTGTTCCGGCGTGAGGCTGAACGGGTTGCCGATGATCTCGCCGCGCGCCGTGGCCTCGTCGATCTTGGTGTTGAAGCCCGCCAGGTTGCGCACGCCCATCTTGCTCATGAGCTTGTAGCGCTTCTCCATTTCGGCCACGCACCAGTTCAGGCCGTTGGCCGCGTGCTTCATGTCCGTCACGACCGGCGCGAGCAAGTGCGGGATGCCCTCGTAGACGCTCATTTCCAGCATCTTGGGGTCGATCAGCAGCAGGCGCACGTCGCGCGCGTCGGCCTTGTAGAGCAGCGACAGGATCATCGCGTTGATGCCGACCGACTTGCCCGAGCCGGTGGTACCGGCCACCAGGCAGTGCGGCATCTTGGCGAGGTCGGCCACCACGGGCTGGCCGCCGATGTCCTTGCCCAGGCCCATGGTCAGCATGGACTTGGCGTCGTTGTAGACCTGCGAACCCAGGATTTCGCTGAGCTTGATGGTCTGGCGCTTGGCGTTGGGCAGCTCCAGCGCCATCAGGTTCTTGCCGGGGATGGTCTCGATCACGCGGATCGACACCAGCGACAGCGAACGGGCCAGGTCGCGGCCCAGGTTGACGATCTGCGAGCCCTTCACACCGGTGGCGGGTTCGATCTCGTAGCGCGTGATCACCGGGCCCGGAGCCGCCGCCACCACACGCACCTCCACGCCGAAGTCCTTGAGCTTCTTCTCGATCAGGCGGCTGGTCATCTCCAGCGTCTGGCTGTCCACCCCGGCCTGGTGCAAGGGTGCGCTGTCGAGCAGGTCCACCTGCGGCAGCTTGCTGTCGGGCAGCTCGGTGAACAGTGGCTTCTGGCGCTCCTTGGCCACGCGCTCGCTCTTGGGCACATCGACCAGCGTGGGTTCGATCACCACGGGCACCGGGTGGTGTTCCTCGATCTCGACGCGCTCAACCTTCACCACCTCTTCACGCTCGCGCGCGGCCTTCTCGCCGATGCGCTGGTCTTCCACCGCCTCGCGCTTCTCGCGCCGGGCTTCGAACCAGCCATCCAGGGTGTGCCCCACTTCCTCGGCCCAGTGGCCCCAGGAGAAGCGGAAGACGGTCGGCAGGCACACCAGCAGCACGGCCAGCATGGCCAGCGCCGAACCGGTGAAACCCAGCCAGCGCATGGCCACGGGCCCCAGCGCGTGGCCCAGCACGCCCCCCGCGTGGTCGGGCAACAGGGCTTCCAGCCGGTAGAGGCGGCTCCACTCCAGCACCGCACTGGCCGCCATCAGGACGACCAAAGCCAGCCAGAACAGCGCGCGGCGCGCCCACGGGCGGTGCCAGAGGCGGTCACCTGTCACCACGTCATCTTCGGTGCCTTGCGCGCCGCGGATCCAGCGCGCCAGGGTGGACAACCAGGCCCGCACCCCGGCGAGAAACAGCCACCAGACCGAAAAGCCGAGCAGGTAATAGCTCCAGTCCGACAGCATGGCGCCCAGGCGCCCGCCCCAGTTGCCGACTTCGGCAGACGTGCCGGTGGTGCTCCAGGCGGGGTCGGCCAGGGAATGGGTGAGCAACGCCAGCAACCAGAACGCGAGCGCCGCAGCGCCCAGCACCAGGCCGATTTCCTGGGCAAACCGGGACACACCCGTTGGCGCCGCTGCACTGCGGTCGGCATTGAGGGTGTTGAGTGAATAAGTCATAGGCCTCGCTGAAATCCAGCGACAAGCTTACCCCATGACTGTAACCAGCCGGTCACTGCCGGCAGGGTGCAAAAGCCGCCTCAGCCGAGCGAGTTGAGGCGCTCCTTGATCACCGTGCTGCCCTCTTCGGTCACCTCGATGAAGCCTCGGTCTTCCAGGTCCTTCATGACCCGGCTGACCATTTCGCGGGAGGCCCCGATCATCTTGGCCACGTCCTGGCGCGAGACCCGGTCCTTGATGGTCAGCACGCCGTCCTTGTCGGGCTGGGCGAACTCCAGCAGGGCACGGGCGACGCGGCCGTACACGTCCATCAGCGCGAGCGACTCGATCTTGCGGTCCGCGTGGCGCAGGCGCTGCACCAGGCCGCGCATGACCGCGTAGGCCATGGAGGTGTTTTCCGGCAGGCAGCGCGCGAACTCGGTGCGGCCCAGGATCAGCACGTCGGTCTGCACCTCGGCGCGCACCGTGGCCGAATGCGGCTGGTTGTCGATCAGGCTCATCTCGCCCACGTAGTCGCCCGGGTTCATGGTCGCCAGGATCACCTCGCGCCCCCGGGTGTCGGTGGTGACCACGCGCGCGCGCCCGGTCAGCACGATGGCCAGGCAATTGGACTTCTTGCCCTGCTCGACGATGCACTCTCCCCGCTTGAAGCGCCGCTTGACCACGGAATCCGCCACCGATTCGGCCTGGGCCTGGGTCAGGGTGGAAAACAGCGGAACCCGGCGGATCAGATCGAGATTGGACAGGAGAGACATGCGTGTATTCCTTGGTTGGGACCGCGCGCGCGGCGCTCTTTCATACAATGATTCGCACACATCGGGCGCCAGGCGGCACTGGTCTTGCCCGCAAGCGCACCCATATAACCACCGACTCTAAACCACTTGGCCCCAAATTCGATGGGGCACTGAACATGAAACACGCGAAAGTCCTCATCCTGGGTTCGGGCCCTGCCGGCTACACCGCCGCCGTCTACGCCGCGCGCGCCAACCTCAACCCCGTGCTCATCACCGGCATCGCCCAGGGCGGCCAGCTCATGACCACCACCGATGTGGACAACTGGCCCGCCGACGCCGACGGCGTTCAGGGCCCCGACCTGATGCAGCGTTTCCTGGCCCACGCCGAGCGCTTCAAGACCGAAATCATCTTCGATCACATCAACAAGGTCGATTTCTCGAAGCGGCCTTTCGTGCTCACCGGCGACAGCGGCGAATACAGCTGCGACGCGCTCATCATCGCCACCGGCGCGTCGGCCAAGTACCTGGGCCTGCCCTCCGAGGAAAGCTTCATGGGCAAGGGCGTGTCGGGCTGCGCCACCTGCGACGGCTTCTTCTACCGCGGCCAGGAAGTCAGCGTGGTCGGCGGCGGCAACACCGCCGTGGAAGAAGCGCTGTACCTGTCCAACATCGCCAGCAAGGTCACGCTGGTCCACCGCCGCGACACCTTCAAGGCCGAGGCCATCCTGGTCGACAAGCTGATGGACAAGGTCGCCACCGGCAAGATTGAGCTCAAGCTGCACAGCACGCTGGACGAGGTGCTGGGTGACCCGACCGGTGTGACCGGCGTGCGCCTGAAGAGCGTGAAGACCGGCGCGACCGAAGACCTGGCGGTCAAGGGCTGCTTCATCGCCATCGGCCACCAGCCCAACACCGACATCTTCCAGGGACAGCTGGAGATGAAGGACGGCTACATCACGACCCGCTCGGGCCTGCAGGGCATGGCCACCATGACCAGCGTGCCGGGCGTGTTCGCCGCCGGCGACGTGCAGGACCACGTGTACCGCCAGGCCATCACCAGCGCCGGCACCGGCTGCATGGCCGCCCTGGACGCCCAGCGCTTCCTGGAGCAGAACGCCGCCTGAAGGCGGGGCTGACGGCCGGCCCTGGCGGCCTGGCCGGCAGTTGGCTATAATTGCGGGCTTTGCTGAGATTTACCGGCTTGCCCGGGCACGAAGCAGATTCGGGTTACCGCCACCCTTTCCTGGCGAGGTGAGGCTGATGGGCCGGCACGGAGACACCCTCCGGCTTGCGTTCCACAGCTGTTTGAATGATCGGAGTGTCCTCATGGCACGCGTCTGCGACGTCACGGGCAAGAAGCCCATGGTCGGGAACAATGTTTCCCACGCCAACAACAAAACCAAGCGCCGGTTCCTGCCGAACCTGCAATACCGCCGTTTCTGGGTCGAGAGCGAAAACCGCTGGGTGCGTCTGCGCGTCTCCGGTGCCGCCCTGCGCCTGATCGAGAAGATCAAGCTGGAATCCACCGCTGGAACCGGCCACTTCTACACCACCACCAAGAACAAGAAGACCACGCCCGAGAAGATGCTGATCAAGAAATTTGATCCCAAGGCTCGCAAGCACGTGGATTACAAGGAAATCAAGCTCAAGTAATCGAGCCGATTCCCAATAAAAAAACCCGCTGTGAAAACAGCGGGTTTTTTTTGTTTCTTCCAGGGCGCCACGGATCCGGCTTTGCCGGTCCGTCAGCGCCGCCCCCTTGAGGGGGTGACGCGCCGCAGGCGCGGCGCAGGGGTGGGCCAATCAGGCGTGGGCGGAGCGCAGGCGGATCGAGAAGTCGCGCAGCGCGGCGATGCCGCTCTCTTCCGCGCGGCGGCACCAGGCCTGCAGATCCACGGCGAGCTGCTCGCGGGTGGAGTTCGTGCTCGACCACAGGGCACGCAGTTCTTCGCGCATGGTCACCATCTTGTCGAGCACCGGGTGCTCGGCGCGCACCTGGGCCAGCTGGGGCTTGACGTTGGCCGGCACCTTGTCGTCGTCGCGGTGCAGCCAGCGGCGCGCGGCCTGCAGCACGGTGGCGTCACCGCGGCGCTGCTTCAGGGCTTCGAGCTCCTGCTGGCAGGCAGCGCGCATTTCGCGCGCATAACCCGCCATCACCTCGTAGCGGTTGGCGATGATCGCCTCCAGCGTCTTCTCGTCGGCCACGGGGCGCACGGCGCCATAGGCCATCTTCGGCGGCACCTTCTTCACCGAGGCCAGGCCCACTGACTTCAGCATGGTGATGTACATCCAGCCGATGTCGAACTCGTAAGGCTTGACCGACAGCTTGGCCGAGGTCGGGTAGGTGTGGTGGTTGTTGTGCAGCTCTTCGCCGCCAATCAGGATGCCCCAGGGCGACACGTTGGTGCTGCCGTCGGCGGCTTCGAAGTTGCGGTAGCCCCACCAGTGGCCAATGCCGTTGATGATGCCGGCGGCCGTGATGGGGATCCAGGCCATCTGCAGCGCCCAGACCGACAGGCCCAGCACGCCGAACAGCGCCACGTTGATGATCAGCATCAGGCTCACGCCCAGGCGCGAGCGGCCGGTGTACAGGTTTTTCTCGATCCAGTCGTTCGGCGTGTTGTGGCCGTAACGCTCCATGGTTTCGGCGTTCTTGGCCTCGGCCCGGTAGAGTTCGGCGCCCTCGTAGAAGACCTTCTTGATGCCGAAGATGTGCGGGCTGTGCGGATCACCCTCGTGCTCGCACTTGGCGTGGTGCTTGCGGTGGATGGCCGTCCACTCCTTGGTGACCATGCCCGTGGTCATCCAGAGCCAGAAGCGGAAGAAGTGCGAGGCGATCGGGTGCAGGTCCAGCGACCGGTGCGCGGAATGGCGGTGCAGGTAGATCGTGACGCTGGCGATCGTGATGTGCGTGAACACCAGGGCCACGATGAGCACCTGCCACCAGGCGGCACCCGTCAGGCCGTTGGCCAGAAACTGGATCAGGCCATCCCAGACAGCAGAGAAGATTCCGGAATCGGAAGAAAACATGGAGTTCCTAAAAGACCGCCCTGGGTCACGGACATGGAGGGGCGCCAAGCCCATGGGCGGTGTGGGCCAGCGAAGCTCTGATTTTAAGGCCGGGGGTGCAAATCACCAACCCATGGACGGCCCGGGATGAAAACTTAAGCCTTTATTTCAGGCAACTTGGACGCAATTCAAGCCTTTTTCCGCCAAACGGCAGCAAAAAAGCCGTCCGTTGCGTGCCGATGCGGCCACAAACGCAGCCTATCCCCGTTCTCGCCGGCGCACAGGCCCGACGCACCGGCCACGTGCACACCCTCCAGCAACCCCGCCACCGGCACCGGTTCGAAGTCCGGATGGGCCGCTCCGAACGCCGCGCAGACGACTTCGTTTTCGGCCTGCAGCAGGCTGCAGGTGGCGTACACCAGCCGCCCGCCGGGCTTGAGCAGGCGCGCCGCGCTGTTCAGGATGGCCTGCTGCTGCTCGGCCTGGGCGGCGACGGTCTGCGGCGTCTGCCGCCATTTCAGGTCCGGGCTGCGGCGCAGGGTGCCCAGGCCCGAGCAGGGAGCGTCGACGAGCACGCGGTCGATCTTGCCCGCCAGGCGCTTGATGCGGTCGTCCCGCTCGTGGGCGATGGCCACCGGGTGGACGTTGGACAGCCCGCTGCGCGCCAGCCGGGGCTTGAGCGCGTCGAGCCGGTGGCCGGAGGTGTCGAAGGCGTACAAGCGGCCGCTGTTGCGCATGGCCGCGCCAATGGCCAGGGTCTTGCCGCCAGCGCCGGCGCAGAAATCGACCACCATTTCGCCGCGCTTGGCGTCCAGCAGCAGAGCCAGCAGTTGCGAGCCCTCGTCCTGCACCTCCACCTCGCCTTGCACGAAGGCCGGCAGTTTGGCCAGCGAAGGCTTGCCCTGCAGGCGGATGCCCAGCGGCGAATACGGCGTGGCCGTGCCCGTGAGCCCGGCTTTCTGAAGGCCGGCCAGGGCGACATCGCGCTTGGCCTTGAGGACGTTCACCCGCAGATCCAGGGGCGCGGGCTGGTTCAGGCTGGCCGCCAGGGCATCGAATTCGTCGCCGACCTGTTCGCGCAGGGCCGTGGCGAGCCATTCGGGCAGGTTGTGGCGGTGCGGCGCCAGCAGGTCGGCGTCGGTGACGGCGTCGCAGTGGTCGAGCCAGGTCTTTTCGGCGTCGGTCAGGGCGCTCTTGACGAAATCGCGGTCGCCCGGAAACGCCAGGATCGCCAGCCGGCGCCATTTGGAGCCGCTGCCGGAGCGGGCCAGCCACTCCAGCTTGAGGCGTTCGCGCAGGATGGTGTAAACGGTGTCGGACAGCGTGGCCCGCTCGCGCGGGCCCAGGGAGCGGTTTTCACGGAAATGGCGCGCGACGACGGCGTCGGCGGGGTGTTCGAACTTGAAGACCTGCTCGATCAGGCTGGCGCTTTCGTCCAGGAGGGCTTTGGGGTGCATGGGCGGTATTGTCACCCCCTGCGCCGCTGCGCGGCTTCCCCCAAGGGGGACGATGCCTGGGACCGGCGAAGCCGGATCCTCGGCATCTCTGGCCGAGGCACGTTCGCCGGCCCTGCTTCCTGCACCGGGGATAATCGTGGGCTATGTCCGACATCCCGAACCAGGTGCGCCGCCGGCGCACCTTCGCCATCATTTCCCACCCCGACGCGGGCAAGACCACCCTCACCGAGAAGCTGCTGCTGTTCTCGGGCGCGATCAACATCGCCGGCAGCGTGAAGGCCCGCAAGGCCGCGCGCCACGCCACCAGCGACTGGATGGAAATCGAGAAGCAGCGGGGCATTTCGGTCGCGTCCTCGGTGATGCAGATGGAGTACCGCGACTGCGTGATCAACCTGCTGGACACCCCGGGGCACCAGGACTTTTCGGAAGACACCTACCGCGTGCTCACGGCCGTGGACGCCGCGCTGATGGTGATCGACGCCGGCAACGGCGTGGAACCCCAGACCCGACGCCTGCTGCAGGTCTGCCGGGCGCGCAACACGCCCATCCTGACCTTCGTCAACAAGATGGACCGCGAGGTGCAGGCCCCGCTGGACCTGATGGACGAGATCGAGCGCGAGCTGGGCATGACGGTCGTGCCCTTCACCTGGCCGGTGGGCATGGGCAAGACCTTCCGGGGCGTGTTCGACCGCCGCACCGACCAGATGCGCGTGTTCGCCGCTGGCGAGGACCGCCGGGGCGGCGACGAGGACGTGCTGGCCGGCCTGGACAACCCCGAGAGCCTCAAGCGCTTCGGCGCCGAGTTCGAACAGGCTCGCGACGAGCTGGAGCTGGTGGCCGGCGCCTCGCCCGCGTTCGAGGAAGACAAATTCCTGGCCGGCCAGCAGACGCCCATGCTGTTCGGCTCGGCGGTGAACAATTTCGGCGTGCGCGAGGTGCTCGACGCCCTGGTCGACCTGGCGCCGCCCCCGGGCGATCGCCCCGCGATCCAGCGCGTGGTGAAACCCGAAGAGACCAAGTTCAGCGGCGTGGTCTTCAAGATCCAGGCCAACATGGACCCGGCGCACCGCGACCGCATTGCCTTCGTGCGCGTGGCCAGCGGCCATTTCGAGCGCGGCATGAAACTCAAGGTGGTGCGCTCGGGCAAGGACCTGCGGCCCAACACGGTGGTGAGCTTCCTCTCGCAGCGCCGCGAACTGCTCGACGAAGCCTTTGCTGGCGACATCATCGGCATTCCGAACCACGGCGTGCTGCAGCTGGGCGACACGCTCACCGAGGGCGAGAGCCTGCAGTTCACCGGCCTGCCCTTCTTCGCGCCGGAAATCATCCGCAGCGTGGAAGTGGCCGATCCGCTGCGCAGCAAGCAGTTGCGCGCCGGCCTGACCCAGCTCGGCGAAGAGGGTGCGATCCAGGTGTTCCGCCCCGTGGCCGGCTCGGTGCTGCTGCTGGGCGCCGTGGGTCAGCTGCAGTTCGAGGTGGTCGCGCACCGGCTGGAGCACGAGTACGGCGTGAAGGCCCGCATCATGAACAGCCCCTACCAAGTGGCGCGCTGGGTGACCTGCGCACCGGAGGACGGCGGCGAGGTCGAACTCAAGCGCTTCATCGACGCCAACAGCCACCGTGTGGCGCTGGACGCGGTGGACGCGCCCACCCTGCTGGTGGACCACGCAGCCACCCTGCGCGCGGTCGAGGCCAACTGGCCGAAGATCAAATTCCACGCCATGCGCGAGCACGCAGGCCTGGTGTTCGCCAAGGGCGTCTGATCAGGCGGCGGCCAGCAGCCGCTCCACCGCCTGGGGGTAAATCAGGTGCTCCTGCGTGAGCACCCGCGCCGCCAGCGCCTCGGGCGTGTCCCCTGGCAGTACCGGCACCACCGCCTGCGCCAGGATCTCGCCGTGGTCGAGTTCGCTCGTCACCCGATGCACCGTGGCGCCCGCAAAGCGGCAGCCCATCTCGATCGCGCGCTGGTGCGTCTTCAGCCCCGGGAACGCGGGCAGCAGACTGGGGTGGATGTTGACCAGCCGGCCTTCGTAGTGCGCCACGAACCCCGGGGTGAGAATGCGCATGAAGCCGGCCAGCACCACCAGCGCGGGGTCGTGACGGTCGATCTCGGCCATCAGCGCGGCGTCGAAGGCCTCGCGGCTGGCGTAGGCCGTGTGGTCCAGCGCGGCGGTGGCGATGCCCTGTTCTTTCGCCCAGGCCAGGCCCTGGGCGGCGGCCTTGTTGCTCACCACGGCCGCCACGCGCGCGCCGAACCGGGCCTGCCAGCGCTGCGTCCGGGCCGTCTCCGCGATGGCGGCCATGTTGGAGCCGCTGCCGGAGATGAGAATCACGATGTTTTTGTTCACGCCAGACATGGCCGGGAAGTGTAATGACCTCAGACCTGCAAACCCCTCCAGCCGGCCGCCCGCGCGGCCACGATTTCCAGCAACGCCCGCTCTCGCCCGCCGAGGCGCGGGTGCTCGGCACCCTCATGGAAAAGGCACGCACCGTGCCCGACAGCTACCCCATGACGCTCAACGGCCTGGTGACAGGCTGCAACCAGAAATCCAGCCGCGACCCGGTGATGAACCTGGCCGACGCCCTGGTGCTGGAGGCGCTGGACAACCTGCGCAGCCTGCACATGGTGATGGAAGGCAGCGGCAGCCGCGTCACCCGCTACGAACACAATTTCGCCCGCGCCGCGGGCGTGCCCGACCAATCCGCCGTGCTGCTGGGCATGCTGATGCTGCGCGGCCCGCAGACCGCCGGTGAGCTGCGCCTGAATACCGAGCGCTGGTACAGGTTCCTGGACATCGCCTCGGTCGACGGCTTCCTGGAGGAGCTGCAGGACCGCAGCGCCGACAAGGGCGGCCCGCTGGTGGTGAAGCTGGCGCGCGCGCCGGGCGCCCGCGAGCAGCGCTGGGCGCACCTGCTCTGCGGCCCGGTGGACACCACCGCCGCCGCAGCGGCCCCGTCCACCCAGGGCAGCGCGGCCACCGAGGACGAGCTGATCGCCCTCACCCGCCGGGTGGCCACGCTGGAAAACACCGTGGCCCAGTTGCAGGACCAGCTTCAGAATCTGAACGAGCAGCTCGGCTTGTCGCAGCCCGGACAGCCCTAAAACGAACGGTCGTGCGAAACTGGCCGACGTTGTTACAGGAGACATTCCATGGATTTGGCATTCACGCCTGAAGAACAGGCGTTTCGCGAAGACATCCGGGGCTGGGTCAAGGCCAACCTGCCCGCCGACATCGCCCACAAGGTGCACAACGCGCTGCGCCTGACGCGCGACGACATGCAGCGCTGGGCCAAGATCCTCGGCAAGAAGGGCTGGCTGGGCTGGGGCTGGCCCAAGGAATTCGGCGGCCCGGGCTGGACCGCGGTGCAGAAGCACCTGTTCGAGGAAGAATGCGCCCTGGCCGGCGCGCCGCGCGTCGTGCCTTTCGGGCCGGTGATGGTGGCGCCGGTGATCATGGCCTTCGGCAACAAGGCCCAGCAGGAACGCTTCCTGCCCGGCATCGCCAGCGGCGAGGTGTGGTGGAGCCAGGGCTACAGCGAACCCGGCTCGGGCTCGGACCTGGCCTCGGTCAAGACCCGCGCCGAGCGCCAGGGCGACAAGTACATCGTCAACGGCCAGAAGACCTGGACCACGCTGGGCCAGTACGGCGAGTGGATCTTCTGCCTGGTGCGCACCAGCACCGAAGGCAAGCCGCAGACCGGCATCTCCTTCCTGCTGATCGACATGAAGTCGCCCGGCGTCACCGTGCGGCCGATCAAGCTGCTGGACGGCGAGAGCGAGGTCAACGAGGTCTGGTTCGACAACGTCGAAGTCCCTGCGGAGAACCTGATCGGCGAGGAGAACAAGGGCTGGACCTACGCCAAGCACCTGCTCAGCCACGAACGCACCAACATCGCCGATGTGAACCGCGCCAAGCGCGAGCTCGAGCGCCTGAAGCGCATCGCCAAGACCGAAGGCGTGTGGGACGACCTGCGCTTTCGCGACCAGATCGCGCTGCTCGAAGTCGACGTGGTGGCGCTGGAGATGCTGGTGCTGCGCGTGCTCTCGGCCGAGAAGTCGGGCAAGAACTCGCTCGACATCGCCGGCCTGCTCAAGATCAAGGGCAGCGAGATCCAGCAGCGCTACAGCGAACTCATGATGCTGGCGGCCGGCCCCTACAGCCTGCCCTTCATCGAAGAGGCCATGGAAGCCGGCTGGCAGGGTGACTTCCCCGGCGGTGTCACCGCCAACGCGCCACTGGCGTCCACCTACTTCAACATGCGCAAGACCACCATCTACGGCGGCAGCAACGAAGTGCAACGCAACATCGTCGCGCAGACGGTGCTCGGCTAAGGAGACACACATGGACTTCGATTTCAGCGACGACCAACAGCAACTGCGCGACGCCGTGCGCAAATGGGTCGACAAGGGCTACACCTTCGAGCGCCGCAACGCCATCGTGGCCGCCGGCGGCTTCGACCGCGCCGCCTACGGTGAACTGGCCGACCTCGGCCTGGCCGGCCTCTACGTGAGCGAGGACGACGGCGGCCTGGGCATGGGCCCCATCGAAGGCATGGTGGTCATGGAAGAGCTGGGGCGCGGCATCGTGCTCGAGCCCCTCGCCCAGACCCTCATCACCTCCGGTGTGCTGGGCGGCTACGCCCCGGCCGACCTCAAGGCCGCCTGGCTGCCGCGCATGGCCTCGGGCGAAGCGCTGGTGGTGCTCGCGCACCAGGAGCGCAAGGCCCGCTACAAGCTCGACGTCTGCGCCACCACCGCCACCCAGGCCGGCAGCGGCTGGACGATCTCGGGCAGCAAGAACGTGGTGCCGGCCGCCGACCAGGCCGACGCCTTCGTGGTGCCCGCCATGGCCGGCGGCAAGCTTGCTCTGTTCCTGGTGGAGCGCACCGCCTCGGGCGTGAGCACGCGCGGCCATGGCACGCAGGACGGCGGTCGTGCCGGCGACCTCACGCTCAAGAACGCGCCCGCCCAGCTGATCACGTCGGACGGTCTGACCGCGCTGGAACATGCCGTGGACATCGGCATCGCCGCCGCCTGCGCCGAAGGCGTGGGCGTGATGGACAAGACGCTGGCCATCACCGTCGAGTACATGAACACGCGCAAGCAGTTCGGCGTGGCCATCGCCAGCTTCCAGGCGCTGCGCCACCGCGTGTCGGACATGAAGATGCAGCTGGAACTGGCGCGCTCCATGAGCTACTACGCCAGCCTCAAGCTCAACGCCCCGGCGCCCGAGCGCCGCGCCGCCATGGCGCGGGCCAAGGTGCAGCTGGGCACGGCCATGCGCTTCGTCGGCCAGCAGGCCGTGCAGCTTCACGGCGGCATCGGCGTGACCGACGAGTACATCGTGAGCCACTACTTCAAGAAGCTCACGCAGCTGGAAATGAGCTACGGCGACACCCTGCACCAGCTGGGTGAAGTCTCCGCCCGCATGCAGGACACGGCCGGCGTGTTCGCCTAGGAGGCCCCATGACCACGCGCCGCGCTGTCTTTGCCACCGTCGCCAGCAGCCTCCTGCTCATGGCCTGCGCCAACACCCCACCGGGCGCAGGGCAAGCGCCCATCGTGTTCGTGCACGGCAACGGCGACTCGGCCTCGATCTGGCAGACCACCCTGTGGCGCTTCGAGTCCAACGGCTGGCCGCGCGAGCGCCTGCACGCGATCGACCTGCCTTACCCGCTCGCGCGCGACGACGATGGCAAGGCCCAGCCCGGGCGCTCGTCCACCGCCGAGCACATGGCCTTCCTCAAGGCCGAGGTGGACAAGGTCCTGAAGGCCACCGGTGCGCAGCAAGTGGTGCTGGTGGCCAACTCGCGCGGCGGCTACGCGGTGCGCAACTACATCCAGAACGGCGGCGGCGACAAGACCGTGAGCCACGCGCTGCTGGGCGGCACGCCCAACCACGGCGTCTGGGCCATCAAGGGCTTTCGGGAAGCCAACGAGTTCGCCGGCACCGGCCCCTTCCTCAGCGCCCTGAACGCGCCCAAGAACGCCGCGGGTGACGAGGTGGCCGGCCCGGTGAAGTGGATGACCCTGCGCTCGGACAACAACGACAAGTTCGCCCAGCCCGACGGCGTGTGGATCGGCGCCCGGGGAACCCCCACCAACGTGAGCTTCGACGGGCCGGCGCTCAAGGGCGCCCACAACGTGGTGCTGCCCCGCGTGGACCACCGCGAGACTTCCTTCTCGCCCGCGGCCTTCGACGCCATGCACCGCTTCATCACCGGCCAGGCGCCCCGCACGCTGGCGATCGCCCCGCAGACCCCGGTGGTGCTCAACGGCAAGATCACCGGCCTGGGCGTGTCGTCCACCGACCCCGCCTCGGGCAACGAGAGCAACAACCTGCCCCTGCCGGGTGCGCAGCTCACGGTGTACGCCGTCGACCCCGCCACGGGCGAGCGCCGGGGCGCGGCCGTGCACAGCAAGACCGTGGGCGCCGACGGCCTCTGGGGCCCGTTCAACGCCCAGGCCGGCGTGGCGCACGAATTCGTCGTCAGCGCGCCAGGCTATGCCACCACCCACATCTACCGCAGCCCCTTCCCGCGCGGCAGCGAGCTGATCCACCTGCGCGCCGAGCGCATCGCGACCGCCGACCGCAGTGCGAAGTCCATCGTCACCTTCACCCGGCCACGGGGTTACTTCGACGCCGCGCGCGACACCATGTCGTTCGACGGCAAGGCCCTGCCCGGTGTGCCACCCGCCGGAGCGGGGGTGTCCAGCTCGAAACTGGTCCTTGCCACGGAAGGCGCGCGGCCCATCGCAGCGGAGTTCAACGGAGAGAAGCTCACCGGCCGCACTTGGCCGGCGGCAGACAACCACCTCGTGGTCCTGGAACTGACGTACTGACCACCCCCACGCTCCACCGCTTCGCGGGTCGCTGCCCCCCAAGGGGGCTGGCCCGGCGCCGGGCCCAACCCACCCCTAGGCGTGCAGCCGCGAGGTCTTGGGCAGGTGCGACATCAGGAACTCCATCTGATCCGCCAGGATGCGGCGGTTGCGCAGGATGAAGTCTTCCCACAGGCTGGGCACGTAGGGCGTGTACAGCAGCCCCATGTGGGCCTGTTCGGGCGTGCGGTTGCCCTTGCGGTGGTTGCACGACTTGCAGGCCGTCACCACGTTCATCCAGGTGTCGCGCCCGTTCTGCCCCAGCGGCACGATGTGCTCGCGCGTGCACACCTCGTCGTGGCAGGGCTCGCCGCAGTAGGCGCACACGTTGCGGTCGCGCGCGAACAGCTTGCTGTTGGTCAGCGTGGGCCGCAGGTCGAAGGGGTTGATGCGCGGCACGCCCTGGGTGCCGATGATGGAATTGACCGTGATGATGGACTGGCGCCCGGTCACCGCGTTGTGCCCACCGTGGAACACCGCGATCTCGGCCCCCATTTCCCAGCGCACCTCATCCGCCGCGTAATGCAACACGGCTTCCTCCAGACTGATCCACGACTGTGGCAGTCCCTGCGCGGAGAGCTTCAAGACCTTCAAGACGGGCTCCTTCCAACGAACAAGTCACCGGGGAGGGACGGCCTGAGCAAGCCGCCCTGCGGCCGCGGGCGGGGCCTGCGGGCGCATATCATCGTGTGCCAATATAGCAAGCTTTGACGCAGCGGCTGTGACGGGGGCCTGGAAGCCACGCCTTTCGCCCTCAAATACCCTGCTCACCGCAGCCCCCGACCACCTCTCACGGCATGAAAATCTATCGCGGTTTGCGCTCCCGCCCCACCGGTTCTCCGGACTGCGCGTTGACCATCGGCAACTTCGACGGCGTGCACCGGGGCCACCAGGCCATGCTCGCGCTGCTCAACAACGAAGCCCGGCACCGCGGCGTGCCCAGCTGCGTGATGACCTTCGAGCCCCATCCGCGCGACTACTTCGCCGCCCTGCACCACAAGCCCGAGCTGGCGCCCGCGCGCATCGCCACGCTGCGCGACAAGCTGCAGGAGCTGGAGCGCTGCGGGGTGCATGAATGCGTGATCCTGCCGTTCAACGCCCGGCTGGCCAACCAGTCGCCCGAGGCCTTCATCGAAGACACCCTGGTGGGCGCCTTCGGCGTGCGCTACGTGCTGGTCGGCGACGATTTCCGCTTCGGTGCCCGCCGCGCGGGCGACTACGCCATGCTCGACGCCGCCGGCAACCGCCTGGGCTTCGACGTGGCGCGCATGCAGAGCTACGAGGTGCACGGCCTGCGCGTGTCCAGCTCCGCCGTGCGCGACGCCCTGGGCGCCGGCCGCATGGACGACGTGGCGGCCCTGCTGGGCCGGCCCTACAGCATCAGCGGCCACGTGGTGCACGGGCGCAAGCTCGGCCGCCAGCTGGCCGAAAGCAGCCCCGGGCGCGGCGACGGTTTTCGCACCCTCAACCTGCGCTTCTCGCACTGGAAACCGGCCGCCAGCGGCATCTTCGCGGTGCACGTGCACGGCCTGGGCCCGCACGCCGATTCGCCCCCCCTGCCGGGCGTGGCCAACCTGGGCGTGAGGCCCTCGCTGGACCCCGACGACGTCAACGGCGGGCGGGTGCTGCTGGAGACCCATTGCCTCGAATGGCCGGCCGCTCTGGCCGCCAGCCTGCCCGGCGGGGAGGCCTACGGTAAAATCGTGCGCGTGGAACTGCTGCACAAACTGCATGACGAGCTGAAGTACGACAGCCTCGACGCCCTGACCCAGGGCATCGCACGGGACTGCGACGACGCGCGCGCGTTCTTTGCGTCGCTGCACACCCAGACCCACCGGCAGACCACCCGCGACCGAATTTAGACGACCTGTCTGTCCGGTCGCTGCCCTTCGACAGGCTCAGGGCGAACGGTTTCTGTCTCCAGTCCCCCACACTCCCCGTACGGGCTGAGCTTGTCGAAGCCACCACGGAATTCCTGTCATGTCCGACACCCCCACCGATTACCGCAGCACCCTCAACCTGCCCGACACCCCCTTCCCCATGCGCGGCGACCTGCCCAAGCGCGAGCCGGGCTGGGTGAACAGCTGGAACCAGGAGGGCCTCTACAAGCGCCTGCGCGATGCCCGCGAAGGCGCGGCGCTGTTCGTGCTGCACGATGGCCCGCCCTACGCCAACGGCCAGATCCACATGGGCCACGCGGTCAACAAGGTGCTCAAGGACATGATCGTCAAGAGCCGCCAGCTGGCCGGCTTCGACGCCCAGTACATCCCCGGCTGGGACTGCCACGGCCTGCCGATCGAGAACGCGATCGAGAAAAAGCACGGCCGCAACCTCAGCCGCGACGACATGCAGGCCAAAAGCCGCGCCTACGCCACCGAACAGATCGGTCTGCAGCGCGAGGACTTCAAGCGCCTGGGCATCCTGGGTGACTGGGAGCGCCCCTACCGCACCATGGACCCGGCCAACGAGGCGGGCGAGATCCGCGCCTTCAAGCGCGTGATCGAGCGCGGCTTCGTCTACCGGGGCCTCAAGCCCGTCTACTGGTGCTTCGATTGCGGTTCCTCGCTGGCCGAGTTCGAGATCGAGTACGCCGACAAAAAGAGCGACACGCTGGACGTGGCCTTCGAAGCGAATGACCCGGCCGCCCTCGCCAAGGCCTTCGGCCTGGCCGCGCTGCCGGCGGGCAAGACCGGTTTCGCCGTCATCTGGACCACCACCGCCTGGACCATCCCGGCCAACCAGGCGCTCAACGCCCACCCGGGCCTGACCTACGCGCTGGTCGACACGCCGCGCGGCGTGCTGCTGCTGGCCGAGTCGCTGGTCGAGAAATGCCTGGAGCGCTTCCAGCTCGAAGGCCAGGTGATCGCCACCGCCCAGGGTGAGGCCCTGCGCGACCTGAGCTTCCGCCACCCCCTGTACGACGCCGATGCCGGCTACCGCCGCCTCTCGCCGCTGTACCTGGCCGACTACGTGAGCGACAGCGACGGCACCGGCATCGTCCACTCGGCCCCGGCCTACGGTCTGGACGACTTCAACTCCTGCGTGTCGCACGGCCTGGCCTACGACGACATCCTCAACCCGGTGCAGGGCAACGGCACCTACGCGGCCGACTTCCCGCTGTTCGGCGGCCAGCACATCTGGAAGGCCGTGCCTGCCATCCTGGAAGCGCTGAAGAACGCCGGCCGCCTCATGGCGACCCAGCCCATCACCCACAGCTACCCGCACTGCTGGCGCCACAAGACGCCGGTGATCTACCGCGCCGCCGCGCAGTGGTTCATCCGCATGGACGAGGGCGAGGGCGTGTTCACCAAGGACAAGGCCCCGCGCACCCTGCGCCAGACCGCGCTGGACGCGATCGAGCACACCCACTTCTTCCCGGAGAACGGCAAGGCGCGCCTGCACGACATGATCGCCAACCGGCCCGACTGGTGCATCTCGCGCCAGCGCAGCTGGGGCGTGCCGATCCCGTTCTTCCTGCACAAGGACTCGGGCGAGCTGCACCCGCGCACCATGGAGATCCTCGACCAGGCCGCCGACATCGTCGAGAAGGGCGGCATCGAGGCCTGGAGCCGCGTGACGGCCGAAGACATCCTGGGCGCCCAGGACGCACCGAACTACACCAAGAGCCAGGACATCCTGGAGGTCTGGTTCGACTCCGGCTCGACCTTCCAGCACGTGCTGCGCGGCAGCCACGCCAAGGCCTACGTCAACGGAGCCTTCCACTCGCAAGGCCCCGAGGCCGACCTGTACCTCGAAGGCCACGACCAGCACCGGGGCTGGTTCCATTCCTCGCTGCTGCTGGGCTGCGCCCTGCACGACCGCGCGCCCTACCGCGGCCTGCTTACCCACGGCTTCACCGTGGACAGCCAGGGCCGCAAGATGAGCAAGTCGCTCGGCAACGGCATCGACCCGCAGGACGTGACCAAGAAGCTGGGTGCCGAAATCATCCGCCTGTGGGTGGCCGCGAGCGATTACTCGGGCGACATCGCCGGCGACGACAAGATCCTCGCCCGCGTGGTCGACGCCTACCGCCGCATCCGCAACACGCTGCGCTTCCTGCTCGCCAACGTGAGCGACTTCGACCCGGCCACCGACGCCGTGCCGCTGGACCAGATGCTGGAGATCGACCGCTACGCGCTCGCGCGCGCCGCGCAGTTCCAGGCCGAGGTGCTGGCGCACTACGACGTGTACGAGTTCCACCCGGTGGTGGCCAAGCTGCAGGTGTACTGCTCGGAAGACCTCGGCGCGTTCTACCTCGACGTGCTCAAGGACCGGCTCTACACCACCGCGCCCAAGAGCCTGGCGCGGCGCAGCGCCCAGACCGCGCTGCACCAGATCACCCACGCCATGCTGCGCTGGATGGCGCCGTTCATGAGCTTCACCGCCGAGGAAGCCTGGCCGGTGCTGGCCGGCGCGCAGAACCAGGGCTCGATCTTCTTCGAGACCTACGCCCAGCTGCCCAACGCCGACGAGGCGCTGCTGGCCAAGTGGACGCGCCTGTGCGAGGTGCGCAACCTGGTCAACAAGGAAATCGAGACCGTGCGCACCGCCGGCCAGGTGGGGGCCTCGCTGCAGGCCAACGTGCGCCTCACCGCGCCGGCCGACGACCTCGCCCTGCTGGCCTCGCTGGGCGACGACCTGAAGTTCGCGCTGATCGTCTCAGCCGTGGAACTGCTGGCCGGCGACGAGCTGGCGGTGCAGGTCGTGCCGTCCACCGCCGCCAAGTGCGAGCGCTGCTGGCACTACCGCGACGACGTGGGCACGGACGCCGCCCACCCCACGCTGTGCGGCCGCTGCACCAGCAACCTCTTCGGCGCGGGCGAACCGCGCACGGTGGCCTGATGGCTCGCAGCAACGCCAACAGCCACCTCTGGCCCTGGCTGGGTCTGGCGGCCGCCCTGCTGGTGGCCGACCAGCTCACCAAGCAGTGGATCCTGGCGGTGTACCAGCTGGGCGACAGCACCCACGTCACCAGCTTCTTCAACCTCGTGCGCGTGCACAACACGGGCGCGGCGTTCTCCTTCCTGGCGGGCGCGGGCGGCTGGCAGCGCTGGTTCTTCACCGCCGTGGGCGTGGGCGCGGCGGTCTTCATCGTCTGGATGCTGCGCTCGCACCCGGGCCAGAAGCTGTTCGCGTTCGCGCTGTCGTGCATCCTGGGCGGCGCCCTGGGCAACGTGATCGACCGCCTGTGGCACGGCTACGTGGTGGACTTTCTCGACTTCCACTGGGCCTTCCTCGCCGGCATCTTCCCCGGCGGCCATTTCCCGTCGTTCAACCTCGCCGACATCGCCATCTCGGTCGGTGCGGCCGCGCTGATCCTGGACGAGATCCTGCGCGTGCGCCGCCGCCGCTGAGCCCCCGCGCGGCCCCGCGAATCCGCACCGCGGGCGGGGCCACGCCCCCGGGCGTATAGTTTTGAGGTTCATGAAACATCTGTTGGACCTTCTGGCGGCCATCGCCCTGCTGGTGTGGGGCACCCACCTCGTGCGGGCCGGCGTGCTGCGTGTCTTCGGCAGCAGCCTGCGGCAGTTCCTGGCCGCCAGCATGGGCAACCGCTTCACCGCCGCCCTCTCCGGCCTGGGCGTGACCGCCCTGGTGCAGTCCAGCACCGCCACCGCGCTGATCACCGCCTCCTTCGTGGGCCGGGGCCTGATCGCGCTGCCGGCCGCCCTGGCCGTGATGCTGGGCGCCGACATCGGCACCAGCCTCATGGCCGTGGTGTTCTCCTTCGACCTGTCCTGGCTCTCGCCGCTGTTCATCTTCCTGGGCGTCACGCTGTTCATCTCGCGCCAGGGCACACCCGTGGGCGACTTCGGCCGTGTGCTGATCGGCCTGGGCCTGATGCTGCTGGCCCTGCGGCTGATCTCGGCCGCCACCAGCGTGCTGACGCAGAACCCCGCCGTGCAGCTGATGCTGGAGTCGCTCACCAGCGACCTGCTGCTGGAAATCGTGCTGGGCGCCGCCCTGGCCGTGGTGGCCTACTCCAGCCTCGCGGTGGTGCTGCTGGCGTCCTCCCTGGCGCTGCAGGTGGTCGGGCTGGACGTGGCCCTGGGCATCGTGCTCGGCGCCAACCTGGGCAGCGGGCTGCTG
>Ga0247823_10000865_pt1 | contig 25561 bp, 20 predicted proteins | sample 13C_PalmiticAcid_2_FD_192426 | JGI IMG/M metagenome (GOLD analysis project Ga0247823, IMG submission 192426) | Soil microbial communities from agricultural site in Penn Yan, New York, United States - 13C_PalmiticAcid_Day30 | ecosystem: Environmental > Terrestrial > Soil > Agricultural land... | reverse complement strand
CTCTCCCTTCCCCCATCGAGGGGGAAGGGAGAGTTGTTGTCGCCCTTGACCCCCTCGCGCCCGCGCCGCAGTCTTCTCGCAACTGCGAAATAAGAACACAGGGAAGACGCGCATGAAGACCGCCCGAGGCTTCTTCAAACCCCTGGCCATCGGCGCGCCGGCGCCGTGGCGCGAGCTTCCCGCGCGCGTCGAGCGGATGATCCACTTCGTGCCGCCGCACCTGGAGAAGGTGCGGGCCAAGGTCGGCGAGATCGCGCCGACCGTCGACGTGATCCTGGCCAATCTGGAGGACGCCATCCCCGCCGACGCCAAGGGCGCGGCCCTGGCCGGGACGATCGCGATGTCGCGCGAGGTCGACTTCAAGGCCCTGGGCGTGGGGCTGTGGGTGCGGATCAACTGCCTCAACTCGCCCTGGCACCTCGACGAGGTGGCGACCCTGGTCGAGAAAGCCGGCGATCGCATCGACGTCATCATGGTCCCCAAGGTCGAGGGGCCCTGGGACATCTTCTACATCGACCAGCTCCTGGCCTCGCTGGAGGCCAAGCATGGGGTGACCCGGCCGATCCTGCTGCACGCCATCCTGGAGACGGCCGAGGGGGTGATGAACGTCGAGCAGATCGCCGGCGCCAGCCCGCGCATGCAGGGCGTTTCGCTGGGCCCGGCCGACCTGGCCGCCAGCCGGGCGATGAAGACCACCCGGGTCGGCGGCGGCCATCCGGGCTATCGGGTGATCGAAGATCCGCATGCGGATGGTCTTCCCCGCGCCAGCGTGCAGCAGGACCTCTGGCACTACACCTTCGCCAAGATGGTCGACGCCTGCGCGGCCCACGGGATCAAGCCGTTCTACGGTCCGTTCGGGGCGATCGACGACCCGGTCGCCTGCGAGCAGCAGTTCCGCAACGCCTTCCTGATGGGCTGCGCCGGGGCCTGGAGCCTGCACCCCAGCCAGATCGCCATCGCCAAGACGGTGTTCAGCCCCGATCCCGCCGAGGTGGCCTTCGCCAGGCGGATCCTCGAGGCCATGCCCGACGGCTCTGGCGTGGCGATGATCGACGGCAAGATGCAGGACGACGCCACCTGGAAGCAGGCCAAGGTGATGGTCGACTGCGCCCGCCAGATCGCCGCCAAGGACGCGGAATATGCCGCGCTCTACGGGTTCTGAGGAGCCTTTTCGGGCCGTAGCGCATCAAGGCGCTTGACGAGACGGCCGGGCGAAAATCACATCGCGTCTCTACTGGGGGTGGTGATGATGAAATCGGTGTTCCTGGGCGGCGCGATGGCGCTGGCTCTTCTGGGTCTGTCCGCCTGCGGCAGCGTGCCGGCCGCGCCGCTCAACGCAGCGCCCACCCTGACGCCCGAGCAGCGGGCGAGCGATGCGAGCGTGCAGTTCTCAGGCGTGATCACCGCGGTCGGCCCGGCGACCATCGCCAGCCAGCCCGTCGGCAAGGGCGGGACGTTGATCAAGTCGGCCTATCGCTACAGGCATACCGCCGAACTGGTCGAGGACGTGGTCGGCTTCAGCATCACGGTGCCGGGCGTCCAGGCGCCGAAGGGCGCGCCTGGATACTATGCCGGGACCTTCCGCTCCTTCAGCCAGCGTGGCGTGGGCGAGCCGTCGGAGCTGTGGTGCTTCCTGCCCAAGGTGGTCGGCGGCAAGCGTGACAACATCTGCCTGCTGCGTAGCGACACCGGCGTGGCGGCCATCGCGCCGACCCGCATGAACCCCTGGCTCTGGACCCAGTTCAGCCCGGCGTCAGGCACTTTCGACTATACCCATGCGCCGGTCTTCGAGCTTCGACCGGTCGAGATCCCCGCCGAGCTCCAATTGGAATATCGCTTCGCCGGCTGGCAGGGCGACAAGCCGCGGATCGCGGCCTTCGCCGGTGGCCGCGAGGTCCAAACGACGGTCCTGTCTCGCCAGGCCGACGGTCGGTTCGTGCTCAAGACGGTGGCCGGCGTCGTCTCCCTCAGCGCCGCGCCGGGCAATCCCGACCAGGTGGTGGTCGTCGTCGCTCCCTAGGGGCGCGCGATTTTCCAGGCCCGCCGGTTGACACCTGCTTTTGCTCAAAGTTAGCATAAGTCAGGTCGCTGGATAGACCGGCGGCGGACATCGGCGTGAGGGAGCCTCATGCGCTTCGACTATCTCGTCCTGATCGGACGCTTCCAGCCGTTCCACAACGGCCACGCTTCAGTGCTGAAGCATGCTTTGCGCCTGGCGCGGAAGGTCATCGTCCTGACCGGCAGCGCCGGCCAGCCTCGCACCATCCGCAACCCCTTCAACGCCGCCGAGCGGGCCGTGATGATCCGCGCCGCCGCCGCCGAGGACGCCGCCCGGCTGATCGTCGAGCCGCTGCGCGACCGCCTCTATGGCGAGACGCTGTGGGTCGGCGACGTGCAGCGCCTCGTCGCCGAGGCCGTGGCTCGGGACGGCGCGGGCGAGGGCGCGACCATTGGCCTGATCGGCCGCAACAAGGACGACGCCACCGCCGCCTACCTGGCCGCCTTTCCGCAGTGGGAACTGGTCGACGTGCAGCACGCCGAGGTGCTGTCGGCCACCGAGCTGCGCGACTGGCTGTTCACCGGCGAGCCCGGGGCCTTGCGCATGGTCGAGGCCAATGTGCCGGGGCCGGTGTACGAGATGCTGGGCGCGTTCCGCGACGGCTCGCCCGCCTACGCCCAACTGGCCCGCGAGCACGCCTTCATCAAGACCTATCGCCAGGCCTGGGCCGCCGCGCCCCATGCCCCGACCTTCGTCACCGCCGACGCGGTGGTCGTCCATTCCGGCCATGTGCTGCTGGTGAAGCGACGGGCCGAGCCAGGGCGGGGGCTGTGGGCGCTGCCAGGCGGCTTCGTGAACCAGGGCGAGACCGTGCAGGAGGCCGCGATCCGCGAACTGCACGAAGAGACCCGCGCCAAGATCCCACCGGCCGTGCTGCGCGGCTCGATCAAGGCCAGCCGGGTGTTCGACCACCCCGACCGCTCGCTGCGCGGGCGCACCATCACCCACGCCTTCCATTTTGACTTTCCCGCCGGCCCGCTGCCGCGGGTGAAGGGCGCCGACGACGCCGAGCAGGCCCGCTGGGTCCCGATCAGCGAGGCGCTCTTGATGGAGGAGCAGTTCTTCGAGGACCACTTCCACATCCTCGAGCACTTCGTCGGCGCCTGACGCCGTCAAACCCATCCGACCCGAAAGACGGGACGGTGATCCGCGGCAAGGAGCTTCCGCGATGTTCGACAACCTGATCCTCGACACCGACAGCTACAAGGCCAGTCACTGGCTGCAATATCCGCCCGCCACCACCGGCGCGTTCTTCTATGTGGAGAGCCGGGGCGGGCGCTATGACCGCACGGTCTTCTTCGGCCTGCAGGCGATCCTGAAGACGGCGCTGGCCGGGCCGGTCACCCACGCCATGGTCGACGAGGCGTCGGAGCTTCTGGCCGCGCACGGCGAACCGTTCAACGAGGCCGGCTGGCGGCGGATCGTCGAGGTGCACGGCGGCCGCCTGCCGGTGCGCATCCGCGCCGTGCCGGAAGGGACGGTGGTCCCCACCCACCAGGCGCTGATGACCATCGAGAACACCGATCCGGAGTGCTTCTGGCTGCCGTCCTACCTGGAGACCCTGCTGCTGCGGGTCTGGTATCCGGTGACCGTCGCCACCACCAGCTGGGGCGTCAAGCAGACCCTCCGCGCGGCGCTGGAGAAGACCTGCGACGATCCCGAGGGCCAGCTGCCGTTCAAGCTGCACGACTTCGGGGCGCGGGGCGTCTCCAGCAAGGCGAGCGCGGCGATCGGGGGGCTGGCCCACCTCGTCAACTTCCTGGGCAGCGACACCCTGGCCGCCGTGCAGGCGGGGCGGGCCTGGTACAACGAGCCGATGGCGGCCTTCTCGATCCCGGCCGCCGAGCACAGCACCATCACCAGCTGGGGCCGGGAGCGTGAGGCCGACGCCTATCGCAACATGCTGACCAGCTTCGGCAAGCCGGGGGCGTTGTTCTCGGTCGTGTCCGACAGCTACGACCTGTTCGACGCGGTCAGCCGCATCTGGGGCGGGCAGCTGCGCGACGAGGTGATCGCCAGCGGCGCGACGGTGGTGATCCGTCCCGACTCCGGCGATCCGGTCACCATCGTCGCCGAGACCCTGAGGCGCCTCGACGAGGCCTTCGGCAGCACGGTCAACGCCAAGGGCTACAAGGTGCTGAACCACGTGCGGGTGATCCAGGGCGACGGGGTCAATCCGGTCAGCATCGCCGCCATCCTCGACCGCGTGATCGCCGACGGCTTTTCCGCCGAGAACCTGGCCTTCGGCATGGGCGGCGGTCTTTTGCAGCAGCTGGACCGCGACACCCAGCGCTTCGCGCTGAAGTGCTCGGCGGCCAAGGTCGACGGGGCCTGGATCGACGTCAGCAAGAACCCGGTCACCGATCCAGGCAAGCGCTCCAAGGCCGGTCGGCTGATGCTTCAGCGGAACGCCGCGGGCGAGCACCGCACGGTCGCGGTGGAAGAAGGCGAGGCCGCGCCGCAGGGCTGGACCGACGCCATGGTCACGGTGTGGGAGGACGGCGTGCTGCTGGTCGACCACACGCTGGCCGACATACGGGCCCGCAGCGAACTGAGGGGATGATCCATCTCCCGTAAAATCCCCGCGAAAGCGGGGACCCAGGTGTTTTCTGAAACCCGCAGCGCTCGTCGATAAAAAGCCTGGGCCCCCGCTTTCGCGGGGGTTTTACGGATTTGGTATGGCCTCAGGTCCGGGCCGCCAGGCGTTTGACCAGCGCGTGGGCGACGGCGTCGCTGCTGGCGGGGTTCTGGCCGGTGATCAGGGCGCCGTCCTCGACGACGTAGGGCGCCCAGTCCGGGCCCTTCTCGTAGAGGCCGCCGTTCTCCTTCAGCATGTCCTCGACCAGGAACGGCACGATGTCGGTCAGCTCGACCGCGTCCTCCTCGCCGTTGGTGAAGCCGGTGACCTTGCGGCCGGCCACCAGCGGACGGCCGTCGGCGGCCTTGACGTGACGCAGGGCGCCGGGCGCGTGGCAGACCAGGGCCTGCGGCTTGCCGGCGCGGTCGAAGGCCTCGATCAGGGCCACCGAGACGGGCGATTCCGCCAGGTCCCACAGCGGGCCGTGGCCGCCGGGATAGAACACCGCGTCGAAGTCGGCGGCGTTCACCTGCGCCAGCGGCGCGGTCTGGGCCAGGGCCGCCAGAGCAGCCTCGTCGGCCTGGAAGCGGCGGGTCATGTCGGTCTGGAAGTCGGGCAGGTCGCTCTTGGGATCGAGCGGCGGCTGGCCGCCCTCGGGCGAGGACAGGACGAGGTCGGCGCCGGCGTCCTTGAACACGTAGTAGGGCGCGGCCAGCTCCTCGAGCCAGAAGCCGGTCTTCTTGCCGGTGTCGCCGAGGGTGTCGTGCGAGGTCAGGACGATGAGGATTTTCATGACGGCTTCTTTGTTGCGGAGATCGGTGGGGATGTCGATCTAGCCGCATATAGGGTGGCCATGCGCGGACCGCCGCCTTAGCCGCATGAGAAGATGTCGGGGGCCAATTTGGATCGGCCGTAGGGTCTCTCGTCCTTATCTCTCGTCATTCCCGCCACAAGGGCGGGAATGACGCGAGTGAAGGTTTGACGCGAGGTGGACTTGGCAGCCCTTGGCGAGCCTACGACCGGTAATCGCCGTTGATGGCCACGTACTGCTTGGTCAGGTCGCAGGTCCAGACGGTGGACGAGCCCTTGCCGACGCCGACCTCGACGGTGACCTCCAGCTCCTGGTTCTTCATGTAGGCGCTCATGGCCGCCTCGTCGTATTCGGCCGAGACCAGGCCATCGCGGGCGGCGTAGAGCTCGCCGAAGCGGACGCTGATCTTCTCGCGGTTGACCGGCTCGTCGGCGCGGCCGACGGCCATGACGATGCGGCCCCAGTTGGCGTCCTCGCCGGCGAAGGCGGTCTTGACCAGCGGGCTCTCGGCGATGGTGCGGGCGATCTTGCGGGCCGACAGCGGGCTCTCGGCGCCGCCTACGGTGATCTTGACGAACTTGGTGGCGCCTTCGCCGTCGCGGACCAGCTGCATGGCCAGATCCAGCAGAACGCCTTCCAGCTTTTCCCGGAAGTCAGCCAGGCGCTTGTCGCCGGCGCGGCTGATCTTGGGCGCGCCCGATTGGCCGGTGGCGAACAACAGGAGCGTGTCGTTGGTCGAGCGGTCGCCGTCCACCGTCACACAGTTGAAGGTGGTGCGGGTATAGAGCGAGACCAGGGTCTGCAGGGCGGCCGGCGCGATGGCCGCGTCGGTGGCCACGAAGGCCAGCATCGTGGCCATGTCCGGCGCGATCATGCCCGAGCCCTTGGCGATGCCGGCGATCTTCACTTCATGGCCGTCGATCGTCGCCGTGGCGTAGGCGCCCTTCGGGAAGGTGTCGGTGGTCATGATGGCCGAGGCCGCCTGGGCCCAGCCGTCGGCGGTGAGGCGGGTTTCCACCTCGCGCAGGTTGGAGGTGATCTTGCTGTCGTCGAGGATGACGCCGATCACCCCGGTCGAGGCCATCATCACGTCGCGCTGGCGGCAGTCGAAGCGCTTGCCCACGGCCGTGGCCACGCGGCGCACGGCGTCGGCGCCGGGCTTGCCGGTGAAGCTGTTGGCGCAGCCGGCGTTGACCACCAGGGCGCGCACGTCGGCGCCGCCGGTGGCGGCCAGCTGGCGCTTGCACCAGTCGACCGGGGCCGAGCCCACGCCGTGGCGGGTGAAGACGCCGGCGCCCGAGGTGCCCTCGGCGAAGCGCATCAGCAGCAGGTCGGGACGCTCGTGCTTGTAGAAGCCGGCGCGGCCGGTGGCGATCTCCACGCCGGCGATCGGCGGGATGACCGGGAACGGCACGACCAGCGGCGAGACGGCCAGGCCCGGCTTGCCCGGGGCGACCGGCGGCGGGGCGACGACGGGCGCGGCCTGCGTGGGCGCCTCGCCGGCCGACTTCTGGGCGCGGCGCAGGCCGGCGCGCTTCAGGGCCGAGGCCAGCGGGTCGAGGGCGCGGTCCAGCGCGTGGCCTACGGTGGCGCCGACCTGGCCGACGATCTCGGCGGGGGTGGCGCTGGCGGGGGCCTTCTCGGCGGCTTTCGGCGCGGCCTTGGCCTTGGCGGTGTCGGCGGCCTTGTCGGTCGAGGTCGTGGTGGGCTTGCGGGTCATTTCTTCTGGGCCGAGTTCTGGGCCGGAGCCGAGGCGGGCGGGGCGTTGTCGAGGTCGGAGCTGGGGGCGGCGTCGCCGCCTCCGGGCGGCGCGGAGGCCGGCTCCTGCGGGGCGCCGGGAATGTCCTGGCCCTTGCCGACCAGCATCTCCACCTTGGCGCCGCCGCGCAGTTTCTCCAGCAGGTCGCGGACCTGGTCGTAGGTAAGGAAACGCACGATCTGCGGACGGGCTTCCTCGAGGCTCATCGGCGCTTCCTGGCGCTTGTCCTCGACGCGCATCACCACCCAGCCGCCATTGATGGCGAACGGGCCCACGAGGTCGCCCTTCTTGGCGTCCTTCAGGGCCACGGCGTAGGGCTCGGGCATGATGTCGACGGTGAAGTAGTCGAGGTCGCCGCCCTTGAAGCGCGTGGCCTCGTCCTTGGAGCGCTCCATGGCCAGGGCGTCGAACGACGCGCCGGTCGTCAGCAGCTTCTTGACGCTTTCCGCTTCCGCCTGGGTGGGCACCAGGATCTGGCGGGCGCGGATCTCTTCCGACTGCTTGGTCAGCTTCTGCTGCTCGCCGTAGAGGCCGCGGATGTTGTCCTCTGTGACGGCCTTCTCGACCATGCCCTCGACCAGCATGTCGCCAAGGATGCGCTCGCGGGCGGCGGCCAGGCGGCGCTGGGCGACGGGATCCTTGTCGAGCTTGCGCTCGATGGCCTCGGCGGCCAGCAGCTTCTGGTCGACCACCTCGTCGAGGACGCGGCGGAAGAGGTCGGACGACACGTCCAGCGGCTCGCCCTCGCCGATCAGCCCTTGCGCGACAGCCTCGCGCTTGACGTCGGAGGCCCAGACGGCGTGACCGTCGACCCGAGCCACGGCCGTGTCGCCGGGCTCCGGCGGGCGCTCGTCGACGCCGCCGCGGCCGCAGGCGGCGACCAGCAGCGCCAGGCCGAGCGCGGCGGCCGTCAGGAGCGAGCGGGGATTACGGACAGGGTTCATCGGGCGCGGATCTCCGCTGGTCTTATGAAATGCGCTCTAGAGCGCGTCAGGGCAAAGGGGAAGCCGTTTCGGCGGCTTGGCCCCCTAAACTTCGCGCGCGAGGATAAGGTTCTCGGAACCTATGCCGTTCGCGACGGTTCTGATCGCCGCCGAGCGGGTTTCGCGCGCGGGGTGAAAGCTTGGCCTATCGGGCTTTTCGGCGCCCCGACGGGCCAGGCCTCGCGTTGACACTGGGGGGGGCGGTGCTTAAGTCTCGCGCGCGCGCCGTTTTCAGGGGTTCTGCGATCTCGGCGCACCGTCATTACCGTAGTGAAGGCCGATAAAGCCTTAGCGCCGGCCCACTAAGTTCTCGCTCCGGATCCTTCCTGCATGCTCGGCTTCGCCAAAAAGCTCTTCGGTTCCTCCAACGAACGCAAGGTGAAGTCGCTTCACGGCCGCGTCGCCAAGATCAACGCGCTCGAGCCGCAGATGGCCGCGCTGTCGGACGAGGCGCTGAAGGCCAAGACCCAGGAGTTCAAGGACCGCCTGGAGAAGGGCGCGACCCTCGACGACATCCTCGACGAGGCCTTCGCCGTGGTCCGCGAGGGCTCCAAGCGCGCCCTGGGCATGCGCCACTTCGACGTCCAGATGATCGGCGGCATGGTGCTGCACTTCGGCGGCATCTCCGAAATGCGCACCGGTGAAGGCAAGACGCTGGTCGCCACCCTGCCGACCTACCTGAACGCCCTGGCCGGCAAGGGCGTGCACGTCATCACCGTCAACGACTACTTGGCCACCCGCGACGCCGAGTGGATGGGCCAGCTCTACAACTTCCTGGGCCTGTCCTACGGCATCATCGTCAACGGTCTGTCGCAGGGCGACCGCCAGCGCGCCTACCGCGCCGACATCACCTACGGCACCAACAACGAATTCGGCTTCGACTACCTGCGCGACAACCTCGTCTACGACGTCAACGAGATGGTCCAGCGCGGCCACCACTACGTCATCGTCGACGAAGTCGACTCGATCCTGATCGACGAAGCCCGCACCCCGCTGATCATCTCGGGCCCGACCGAGGACCGCAGCGAGCTGTACAAGACCATCGACGTCCTGGTGAAGGAACTCATCAAGGACAAGACCAACTACGACCACGACGAGAAGCAGAAGCAGGTCATCCTCACCGAGGAAGGCCAGGAGCGGATCGAAGAGGTGCTGACCTCGGGCGGCCACCTGGCGGAAGACACCGCCGGCCTCTACGACGCGGCCAACATCTCGATCGTGCACCACGTCAACCAGGCCCTGCGGGCCAACGTGCTCTACACGCGCGACAAGGACTACATCGTCAAGGGCGGCGAAGTCGTCCTGATCGACGAGTTCACCGGCCGCATGATGACCGGCCGCCGCCTGTCGGAAGGCCTGCACCAGGCCATCGAGGCCAAGGAAGGCGCCGACATCCAGCCCGAGAACCAGACCCTGGCCTCGGTGACCATCCAGAACTACTTCCGCCTCTACACCAAGCTGTCGGGCATGACCGGCACGGCCTCGACCGAGGCGCAGGAGTTCGACGACATCTACAAGATGGGCGTCAGCGAAATCCCGACCAACCGCGTCATCCAGCGCATCGACGACGACGACGAGGTCTACCGCACCGAGGCCGAGAAGAACCGCGCCATCCTGGTGCAGATCGCCGACTGCCACGAGCGCGGCCAGCCGATCCTGGTCGGCACCGTGTCGATCGAGAAGTCCGAGGAGCTGTCCAAGCTGCTCGACGCCTACGAGTGGGACGTCGACGGCAAGAAGCGCAAGGGCATCCCCCACCAGGTGCTGAACGCCCGCTTCCACGAGCAGGAAGCCGGCATCGTCGCCGACGCGGGCGTGCCCGGCGCGGTGACCATCGCCACCAACATGGCCGGCCGCGGCACCGACATCCAGCTGGGCGGCAGCATCGACATGCGCCTGTCCAAGTGGAAGATCGAGCAGCGGGGCCTGGGCATCGAGGTCTCGCCGGAAGACGAGGCCGCCCACCGCGCCGAGGTCGAGGCCGAGATCGCCGACGCCAAGAAGGCGGCCCTGGCCGCCGGCGGCCTGTTCGTGCTGGGCACCGAGCGCCACGAAAGCCGCCGCATCGACAACCAGCTGCGCGGCCGCACCGGCCGTCAGGGCGACCCGGGCCGTTCGAAGTTCTTCCTGTCGTGCGAAGACGACCTGCTGCGCATCTTCGCCGGCGAGCGTCTGGACGCGATCATGCGCACCTTCGGCGTCCAGGACGGCGAGGCGATCACCCACCGCTGGCTGAACGCGGCCATCGCCAAGGCCCAGACCCGCGTCGAGCAGCGCAACTACGAGATCCGCAAGAACCTCCTGAAGTACGACGACGTCGTCAACGACCAGCGCAAGGCCGTGTTCGAGCAGCGCCAGGAGTTCATGGAATCGAGCGACCTGTCGGAAGTCATCCACGAGATGCGCCACGACGTGATCGACGACCTGGTCGCCCGCCACGTGCCGCCCAAGGCCTATGCCGAGCAGTGGGACATCGAGGGCCTGCACGAGCGCGTCCAGGCCGTGCTCGGCATGGACCTGCCGCTGAAGGACTGGGCCGCCGAGGAAGGCGTCGACGACGAAGCCTTCCGCGAGCGCATCACCAAGGCCGCCGACGAGTACGCCGCCCAGCGCGAGGTGATCATCACGCCGGAGCAGATGCGCCAGGTTGAAAAGAGCTTCCTGCTGCAGATGATCGATCTGCAGTGGCGCGAGCACCTGATGCACCTGGACCACCTGCGCAACGTCATCGGCCTGCGCGGCTACGGCCAGCGCGACCCGCTGAACGAGTACAAGACCGAAGCCTTCAGCCTGTTCGAGAAGCTGCTGGGCGACCTGCGCACCAACACCACCCGCTGGCTGATGACGGTCGAGATCGCCTATGCCGAGCCCGAACCGCTGCACGCGCCGGAAAACCTGATCCCGGTGCACCTGGATCCGCTGACTGGCGAGAACGCCGCCGTGGCCGGCGCCATCCCCGAAGGCCTGTCGCCCGAGCAGCGCGAGGCCCTGCCGGTGTCGTCCCTGCCGGAAGGCTGGGAACGCACCAACCGCAACGGCGCCTGCCCCTGCGGTTCGGGCAAGAAGTTCAAGCAGTGCCACGGCTCGCTGGTCTGACGACCGGCGGGTTCGCCAGAGCCTGAAACGACGAAGCCCGCCCCGGGAGACCGGGGCGGGCTTTTTCTTGGGTGGAGCGGATGTGTGGGCGTTAGCCGCTCTTCTTCGTCCCTAGGTCCATGCCGAGCGTCGGGCCGATGCCGTCGGGGTGGTCGCCGAAGGGGTTGCGGTGGGCGCCGGCCAGCTTGGCCAGGCGCTGACGCAGGTCGTCGTCGACGCGGACGATGTCGTCGATGGCGGCGGCTTGCTCGGCGTTGGCTTCGGAACCGTCGGGCTCGGCCAGCACGCGTTCGATCGCCGCCAGGAAGCGGGCCTCCTCGGGGGAGCCCGACGGCGGCGGCGCCTCCAGCCAGGCCAGCACGGTTTCGAGCGCGTCTTCGAAGGTCTGGGCCATGCGGGGGTCTCCTCTAGCAGGTGCAGCTTGGGCAACGCCCAGCATGGCGGCTTGTTCAACGAAGGCTCAGTGGGCCGAGACGCCCAGGCGGTTCCAAAGGTTGATCATCGCCACCAGGGCGGTCAGGGCGCTGGCCTCGACCTCGCTGTAGTGGGCCCGCAGCTCGGCCCGCAGCGGGGCCAGGTCGACCTTGGCCGGCAGCTGGGTCAGGGCCTCGGTCCAGGCCAGGGCGGCCTTCTCGGCGGGGGTGTAGTCGGCCACGTGACGCCAGACGGTCAGGCGGTCGAGGCGCTCGTTGGTCTCGCCGTCGTCGCGGGCTTCCTTGGAATGCATCTTCACGCAGAAGGCGCAGTCGTTGAGCTGGGAGGCGCGCAGCTTGACGAGGTGGAGCAGGCGACGGGCGAGGCCGGCCGCGGCCACCGCCTGCTCGGCGGCGATGAAGGCCTGGTAGACGGCGGGGACGTTCTTGTCGTGGCGGAAGGCGGCGGTGTCGCTCATGGTCCTGATCCTCGTTGCTGCCCCTGAAAGGGGGCTTCGAAGATCAGGACGAGACGGGCGCTCGTCTTGTGACATGGCGCCCGAAGATTTTGCGGAGCGCCACCGCTCCAAACCTTAAAACCCCCGCGAAAGCGGGGATTCTACGGGAGTAGGGGGCTACTGCAGGCCTTCGCGGCCGATGGCGTAGAAGCGCTCGGCGCGCTGGCGCTTCAGTTCGGCGGGAGTCAGCAGCGACAGCTTCTTCAGCTCGTCCTCGACCGCGTCGCCGACGGCCTTGATGGCGGCTTCCGGATCCGAATGGGCGCCGCCCGCCGGTTCCTCGACGATGCGGTCGACGATGCGCAGCTTGATCAGGTCCTGGGCGGTGATCTTCATGTTGGTCGCCGCGTCCTTGGCCCGGGCGCCGTCGCGCCACAGGATCGAGGCCGCGCCTTCCGGCGAGATCACCGAATAGATCGAGTGCTCGAGGATCAGCACGCGGTTGGCGCCGGCCAGGGCGATGGCGCCGCCCGAGCCGCCTTCACCGGTGACCGTGGCCACCATCGGCGTGCCCAGGGTCAGGCAGCGCTCGGTCGAGCGGGCGATGGCCTCGGCCTGGCCGCGTTCCTCGGCGCCCAGGCCCGGATAGGCGCCGGCGGTGTCGACGAAGGTGACGACCGGCAGGTTGAAGCGCTCGGCCATGTCCATCAGGCGCACGGCCTTGCGGTAGCCCTCGGGGCGGGCCATGCCGAAGTTGTGCTTCAGGCGGGTGGTGGTGTCGTAGCCCTTCTCGTGGCCCATCACGACCACCGGCATGCCGCGGAAACGGCCAAGGCCGCCGACGATGGCCTGGTCGTCGGCGAACTTGCGGTCGCCGCGCAGCTCGACGAACTCGTCGATCAGGCCCGCGACATAATCACGCAGGTGCGGACGCTGCGGGTGGCGGGCGACCATCGTCTTCTGCCAGGCGTCGAGGCCGGCATAGGCTTCCTTGCGCAGGACCTGCACGCGCTCGCGCAGGGCGCCGATCTCGCTGTCGAACGCGCCAGGACCCGCCGTCTCGGAAAGCTTTGAAAGCTCTTCGATCTTGGCTTCCAGGTCGGCGATGGGTCGCTCGAAATCGAGATAGTGCGCGGCCATGAGTCTCTTAACGTCGCCGTTTGCGAAAGGTTGGCGAACCTAGTGCGTGATGACGCCCAGGGAAAGCGCATTCACGCGGAATTGGAACCACCGTCTCGGCGACGGATTCCCTGGTCACGGGATTCGTCCCCAACTGAGTCCTGTTAAGAAACCGAACCCCTATGGTGAATCGAACGCCGATCATTATATTGGGTTCTCAAGAGCCGGCTGCGGAAGTCAGCTGGCGCTGCGGCCCCGCCCATCGAACATGGACACGGCCCGCCTGATGAGGACGCATCGTTCCCATGCAGGTGTTCACCTTCTTCTGTGTCGAGCGCGACGGCTCGGTTCCACGTTTCGACGTCACGGCCTGCGCCGACGATCATGCCGCGCGCCTGAGGGCCAACGAGCTGTTCGACATGCATCGCGGCTGCAACGAGGTCGAGGTCTGGCGCGGCGCCACGCACCTGTTCAAGGTCGGGGCCGGCGCGGCCGCCTGAACCTTCACGTTCGCGCGGATTCGACCAAGCATCGGATTGGGCAAGGCGCCACATTGGCGTTCTCGACCGACGCAGGATCCTCGCCATGACCGACATCGCCCGCCCTTCCGCCATCGCCGAGGACAGCGGCCACGGCGGCGTGCAGATCCTGGTCACGGCCGGGCCCTCGCGCCTGGCCGGCGACCTGAAGCCGTCCGAGGGCGGGCTGGACACCGGCCCCAATCCGCATGACCTGGTCGCCGCGGGCCTGGCGGCCTGCACGACCCAGACGCTGCGGCTCTACGCCAGGCGCAAGGGCTGGGCCCTGGGCGCGGTGCGAGTGGAGACCACCTGGCGGCGCCTGCCCGGCCAGGTCCCGGCCGACGTCTTCGACCGGGTGATCAGCCTATCCGGCGACCTCGACGCCGAGCAGCGCCAGCGCCTGCTGGAAATCGCCGAGGCCTGCCCGGTGCACAAGATGCTGACCGCCGGCGTGAAGGTCGAAACGCGGGTGGCGTAGGGGGCGCGTCGATTGCGGCCCATCTGCCCTCCGCCTTGCGCCCCCCGCCCAATCGCGATCACATGCCCGCCGTGATTGCACGGGGGCAGCCAGCGTGACCGAAGCCTTGATCGTCCGGGGGCTGGACAAGACCTTCTCCAAGCCCGCCGTGCGCGAGCTGGACCTGACGGTGCACCCCGGCGAGCTCTATGCGCTGCTGGGGCCGAACGGCGCGGGCAAGACCACGACGCTGCGGATGGTGGCGGGCCTGACCAAGCCCGACAGGGGATCGATCAGCATCTTCGGGGTCGACGCCCTGGCCGATCCGGCGGCGGCCAAGGCGGTGACCGCCTGGGCGCCGGACGAGGCGATGATCTACGACCGGCTGACCCCGCTGGAATATCTGGAGTTCGTGGCCGGCCTGTGGAACGTCGAGCCCAGGCACGCCAAGGCGCGGGCGCAGGAGCTGCTGGAGACCCTGGGCCTGGCGTCGGAGGCAAGGCGGCGGTGCGAGGGCTTCTCGCGCGGCATGAAGCAGAAGGTGGCCCTGGCCGGCGCGCTGATCCACGATCCCAGGCTGCTGATCCTCGACGAGCCGCTGACCGGCCTGGACGCGGCCTCGGCGCGGCTGGTCAAGGACATGCTGCAGGCCCGCGTCGACGCCGGCGGCACGGTGATCCTGACCACCCACATTCTCGAGGTCGCCGAGCGCATGGCCGACCGCATCGGCATCATCGCCGGCGGCCGCCTGCTGGCCGAGGGCACGCTGGACGCGCTTCGCACGCAGGCCGGGCAGGGCGGCGGCGACACCCTGGAAGACGTCTTCCTGCAACTGACCGCCGACGGAGCGCCCGCGTGAGCCTGCTGCGTCCCGGCGGAGTGGCCTGGCTGCTCGCCCACGAGATGCGGCTGAGCTTTCGCGCCCTGACCGGCAAGCGGGCCATGGGCGGCGTCGGGGCGATGATCGGCCTTGCGGTCCTGGCGCTGGTGATGCTGAGCGGCGGGGTGATCATCGGCCTGGCCTTGCGCAAGCTGGACGTGCCGGTCATCCCGCTGTCGGCCGCCATCGCCCTGGCCTGCTGCGCCACGGCCTTCACCCTGATGCTGTCCCAGACCATGGCGGCTGCCAGCGAGGCGCTCTACGAGCGCGGCGACCTCGATTTGCTGTTCTCCTCGCCGATCGCGCCGCGCACGGTGCTGTTCGTCCGCGCAATGGGCGTGGCGACGGGCGTGCTGACGGTATTCCTGATCTTCGTCACGCCGCTCCTGGGGCCGGCGATCATCCTCGGGCATCCCGAATGGCTGGGCCTGTTCGGCGTGCTGGCGGCCCTGGCCCTGCTGGCCACCGCCACGGGCCTGACCCTGGCCATGTTCCTGTTCCGGCTGATCGGTCCCCGCCGCACGCGCACCGTGGCCCAGGTGCTGGCGGCCCTGACGGGCGCGGCCTTCTTCCTGGTCAGCCAGATCCGCACGCTGATGGGCGAGCGGGCCAGCGAGAGCCTGTTCCAGTCCCTGGCGCGCGAGGCCGCCGAAGGCCGCATGAAGATCCCGCCGGTCGGCTACTGGCCGCTGCTGGCGATGCTGGGCGAGCCGCTGCCGCTGCTGGCGATGCTGGCGATCGGCGCGGGGGCTTTCGCGCTGGCGGCGCTGTCGCTGGGCAAGCGCTTCGCCGACGCCGCGGCGGTCACGCAAGGGGCCGAAGCCTCGGCCGCCAGGCCCGCCAAGGGTCGTGACCGGGCCTTCGCGGGCGGGGTGTTCGCCGCCACCCTGGCCAAGGAGCTGCGGCTGATCCTGCGCGATGCCAGCCTGCTGTCGCAGGTGCTGCTGCGGGTGCTCTACCTGGTGCCGACCGCCGTGATCCTCAGCCGCAACGCCGGTCACGGCGACGGCGGCGCGGCCCTGGCCGGCGGCGCGGGGGTCGTGGTGTTCCTGGCCGGGCAGGTGGCCGGGAGTCTCGCCTGGATCACCCTGTCGGCCGAGGAGAGCCCCGACTTGCTGGCCGTGTCGCCGGCCGCCACCCGCAGCCTGCGTCGCGCCAAGCTGGCCGCCGCCCTGCTGCCGGTGGCGCTGCTGCTGGTGGTTCCGCTGGGCCTCCTGCTGTGGCTGGCCCCGGTCACCGCGCTGTGGACGACACTGGGCGCGGGGCTGTCGGCCTGGGCTTGCGGCCTGATCAACGTCTGGCATCAGAAGCCGGGCAAGCGGGCGGACTTCAAGCGCCGCCGTGGCGCGTCGTGGTTCGCGACTCTGGCCGAGGTGGTGGTCTCGGCCTTGCTGGCAGTGACCACCGGCCTGGCGGTGGCTGGCTTCGCGCCGTGGGCGGCGATACCGCTGGCCTGCGCGGGCCTGGCCATGCTGGCCCTGCGCCGCAGCGACGAGCAGATCGCCAAGGTGCTGCGGATGGCGTGACCCCCCTCAGTCGGCTTCGCCGACAGCTCTCCCATGGGGAGAGGGTCCTTTGGTCAGCAGTCCAGCAGCGCCGTGATCGCGCACTCCACGCCCTCGGGCTTGAAGTCGATGCGCGCTTCGCCCGACAGTTCCTGGGCCAGGCCCCGCTCGATCAGGCGCGAGCCGAAGCCGCGGCGGGTGGGGGCGACCACCGGTGGGCCGCCGCTTTCGCGCCAGCGCAGGGAAAGGCGCGGCACGCCGCTGTAGTCGACGCTCCAACTGATCGTCACCTGGCCGCCCTGGCGCGAGAGGGCGCCGTACTTCACCGCGTTGGTGGCCAGTTCGTGCAGCGCCATCGACAGCGACAGGGCCGGGCGGGGCGACAGCCGCACCGACGGACCATCGAGCACGAAGCGGCCCTCGCCGCCGTGCAGAGCGACCAGGCGGTCGACCACGTCCAGCAGGTCGGCGCCCTCCCAGTTCTCGCGGGTCAGCACGTCGTGGGCTTCGGACAGGGCGATGATGCGGGCGGTGAAGGCCTCCTGCGCGGCCGGCAGCGAGCGGGCGGCGTGGAAGGTCTGGCCGGCGATGGCCTGGATGGTGGCCAGCGAATTCTTCACGCGGTGGTTCAGCTCGTTGACCAGCAGCCGAAGGTGCAGTTCGGCGCGCTTGCGGTCGGTGATGTTGACGGTGGTGCCGATCATCCGGATCGGCTTGCCTTCGTTGTCGAAGAAGGCCTTGCCCTTGGCCGACAGCCAGCGCTCGACCCCGTCCTCGCGGCCGATGACGCGGAACTCGACGTCGTAGTCGGCGCGGATACGGCCATCCAGCGTGCGGCGCAGGGCCTCGCGCACCGCGTCGCGGTCGGACGGGTGAAGGTTGGTGTAGAAGTCGTCGCGCACGACGGGCGTGCCCGGCGCGACGCCGAACATGGCGTAGCAGCGGTCCGACCAGGTCAGGACGTCGTTCCTGATGTCGAGGTCCCAGGTGCCGACGTCGGCGGCCTCGATGGCCAGGCGCAGGGTCTCCTCCTGCGAGACCAGCTTGCGGGCGGCCTCCTTGCGCTCGGTGACGTCCGAGCCGACGCCGACGAAGCGCACGCAGGCGCCGCGCTCGAAATAGGCCCGGCCGAACACCTCGATCCAGCGCAGGGCGCCGTCGGAGGGACGGACGATGCGGTACTCGACATTGATCAGCCCGTCGCCGTCCGGATCGGTGGCGGCCGCCACCGCCGCCAGCACGGTGTCGACATCGTCGGGATGCAGCAGGGCCAGGAAGCTGTCGAAGTCCTGCGGGCCGGGCTCGGCCACGCCGAACATCTCGCACGATCGCTTGTCCCAATAGCGCTGGCCGGTGCTGGGGTTATGGTCCCAGCGGCCCATGCCGGCGGCCTCCATGGCGATGTCGCGGTCGAGGCGGGCCTCCAGCAGCTGGCCTTCCATCCGCTTGCGCTCGGTGATGTCGAACACGACGCCGGCGTTGCGGTCGGCCTGCCCGTCGGCGTCGAGATAGCAGTGGCCGCTGGCCGCCACCCAGCGCACCGAGCCGTCGGCCTGCACCAGGCGGTACTCGTCGGCGAAGTCTCCGCCGGTCTGCATCGCCGCCAGGGCGATCTGGCGCACCCGCTCGCGATCCTCGTCGTGGACCGCGGGGGTGAAGCTCTGGGCCGGCAGGCCCTGGGAGGCGAAGGTCGGATCCACCTGATGCAGCTGGGCGTAGCGGGCGTCGCAATAGACGCGGTTGGCCTTGATGTCCCACTCCCAGGCGCCGACGCCGCCGGCGGCGTCCAGGGCCATGTCGTAGCGGGCCCTCGTGGCGCGCAGCTCCTTCTCGGTCTCGACCGCGCCGGTGATCTCGACGGCCGAGATCAGCACGCCGCCGACGCCGCTGGGGGCGGTCTGGTCGGGCACCGGGCTGTAGCTGACGGCGAAATGGGCCAGGCGGGCCTCGCCGGCCTCGCGCTCGACCTGCAGCGGCATGCGCTCCAGCGCGTAGCCGCCGCTCTCGCCCGACAGGATGTCCTGGTGGATGCCCAGCAGGGTGGCGCGGAAGGCGTCCGAATGCTGGGTGAAGGGCCGGCCCAGCGCGTCGGGATGACGCTCGCGCAGCGAGGGCGCGTAGGCGTCGTTGTAGATCAGGATCAGTTCGGGGCCCCAGCGCAGGGCCATGGGGAAGTTGGTGGCCATCAGCATGTCGACGGCCAGCGCCAGGCTGGGCGACCACGCCGCGCGCGGACCCAGCGGGGTCTTCGACCAGTCGAAAGCCTTCACGCGCTCGGCCATTTCCCCGCCGGCCAGGCGCGTGAACGCAGGCAAGCTCCGCCCTTCGCCCTGCGGCATGGCGTTCTGTCCCTCCCACCGGCTCCCCTAAAGCCGGGTCCGGGCGAACAATGGCCAGACGGTCCGACGGGTTGCAAGGGAGGGACGCGACCCCTGCGCGCAAGCGTCGCAGTCGGCTCGGCTCAGGGCTGTGGTTTTCGCCGGGAGGGCGAGCCGGCTCGACCCTGGGGAGGGCGCAAAAAAGGCCGCCTCGGGTGAGGCGGCCTTTGAAGCATCGGCTTTTGGTCGATCAGTCGATGGGGTTCCAGCGGGTCTCGACCTGCTGGACGCCGCGCTTGGGACCGCGGAAGTCGCCGCCGGCGGCCGCCGCCTTGCCTTGCCCCTGGCCTTGACCGCCGCCCTTGCCGCGGCCGCCGTTACGACCCTCGCCACGACCCTGGGCCTGCTGGCCGCCGCCCTGGCCGCCCTTACCTTGGGCGCTCTTGCCCTGGCCGCCGCCGTTGCGGTTGCGCTTGCGGCGCAGTTCCGACGGGACGTTGTTGCGCGGGTCGGCCTTGCGCGGGTCGACGTACTTCTCGGCCGGAGCCAGCTTGTCGGCGACGGCCGCGGCGGCCGCCAGGGCCTTGTCGTTGCGGCGGTCGAAGGACGGGATCTTCTGGCGGGTGGCCTTCTCGATGTCCTTCAGCAGGCTGCGCTCGTCGTCCGAGCAGAAGCTGATGGCGACGCCGTCCTTGCCCTTGCGGGCGGTGCGGCCGATCCGGTGGACATAGGCCTCCGGCACGTTGGGCAGCTCGTAGTTGAACACGTGGCTGATGTCGTTGACGTCGATGCCGCGGGCGGCGATGTCGGTCGCCACCAGGGCCTTGACCTCGCCGGCCTTGAAGGCGGCCAGGGCGCGCTCGCGCTGGCCCTGCGTCTTGTCGCCGTGGATCGAGGCGCTCTCGATGCCGGCGGCGGTCAGGTACTTGGCCACGCGGTCGGCGCCGCGCTTGGTGCGGGTGAAGACGATCGAGCGCTCGACGGCCTTGTCGGCCAGCAGCTCGGCCAGCAGCGGACGCTTGCGCTGGGCCTCAACGTAGATCAGCGACTGGTCGATGCGCTCGACCGTGGTGGCCTGCGGGGTGATCGACACCGAGGCGGGGTTCTTCAGCAGCTCGCCGGCCAGCTTGCCGATCTCGCCCGGCATGGTGGCCGAGAAGAACAGGTTCTGGCGGTCCTTGGGCAGCTGGCTGGCGATCTTGCGGATCGGCACCACGAAGCCCAGGTCGAGCATCTGGTCGGCTTCGTCGAGCACGAAGATCTCGACGCCGCCCAGGGTGGCGCTCTTTTCGCCCAGGTGGTCCATCAGACGGCCCGGGGTGGCGACGACCACGTCGACGCCGGCGGCCAGGGCGCGCATCTGCGGGCCGTACTTCACGCCGCCGAAGATGGTGGCGACCGACAGGCCCAGGTGCGCGGCGTAGGCCTTGAAGTTGTCGGCGATCTGCGTCGCGAGTTCACGGGTCGGGGACAGGACCAGGCAGCGGAAGCCACGGCGCGGCGCCGGACGGCGGTCCTCGGCCAGGCGGTGCAGGATCGGCAGGGCGAAGGCGGCGGTCTTGCCGGTGCCGGTCTGGGCGATGCCCAGCAGGTCGCGGCCCTTCATGACGATCGGGATGGCCTGGGCCTGGATCGGGGTGGGCTGGGTGTAGCCCTTGTCGGCCAGGGCCTTGAGGATCGGCTTGGCCAGGCCAAGGTCGGTGAATTGAGTCACTGCGGACGTATCTTTCGTACGGTCGCGAGACGGCGCGCGCGGTCCTCGCACGGCTCGCCTGGCGGCGGGTCGGTGGGGAGCGCCCCGCGTGATACGGGCGGTCTATGAGAAGCTTTCAGGGCGCTCGACAGGCTGAACCCAGTGGGGTCCGTCACGCGGCTGGAGCACCGATAGCGCCGATTGGCGCGGGGCTCATATCGTATATCGCAGGTGCGAAGTCAAGGGCGAGGTCTGGAGCGAGCCTTGAGGCGCAAGGGTTTGCGGGGACTAACGCCAAGATGCTCCCCCTGAAGGGGGAGCTGTCGCGGAGCGACTGAGGGGGAAGTGAGCGGGGCGGGTCAGCAGCCGCTTCCCCCTCCGGCCCTACGGGCCACCTCCCCCTTCGGGGGGAGGATCTCCGAGGCCGACACCCCCGTCGAAAACGCCACCACCTCCGACAGCCCGCGCGAGGCGGCGGACGCCACCCCCAGCAGCGCGGCGATCTCGGCCGCCGGCTTGGGGCGGCTGATGAAGTAGCCCTGGATCTCGCCGCAACCCTGGCGGCGCAGTTCGTGCAGCTGTTCCTCGGATTCCACGCCCTCGGCGGTGGTGGTGATGCCCAGGCTGGCGCCCAGGTCGAGCACGGCCTTGATGATCGCCAGGGCGTCGGCGTCGTCGAGGATGTCGCGCACGAAGGTCTGGTCGATCTTGATCTTGTCGAACGGGAAGCTGCGCAGGTAGCTCAGCGACGAATAGCCCGTGCCGAAGTCGTCCATCGAGATGCGCACGCCCAAGGCTTTCAGGTCGTGCAGGATGGCCATGTTCGAGGCGCTGTCCTGAAGCAGCACGCTTTCGGTGATCTCCAGCTCCAGGCGCTCGGCGGCCAGGCCCGAGGCGGCCAGGGCCTGGACGACGGTGGCGGCCAGGCGCCGGTCGCGGAACTGGGCGGGCGAGAGGTTCACGGCCAGGCGCACGTGCTGGGGCCAGCGGGCGGCCTCGTCGCAGGCGGCGCGCAGCACCCAGTCGCCCAGGGCGCCGATCAGGCCGATCTCCTCGGCCAGGGGAATGAACTCGCCGGGCGAGACCATGCCGCGCTCGGGATGGAACCAGCGCAGCAGGGCCTCGCAGCCGGTGACGCGGTCGGCCTCCAGGTCGAACAGCGGCTGGTAGAAGAGCTCGAACTGGCCTTCGGCGAGCGCCTTGCGCAGGTCCAGCTCCAGGGCGCGGCGAGCCTGCAGCTGCTCGTCCATCGCCCGCTCGAAGAAGTGGAAGGTGCCCTTGCCGTCGGCCTTGGCGCGATAGAGGGCCATGTCGGCCTTCTTGAGCAGCTCGTCGCAGTCCAGGCCGTCGTCGGGCGAGACGGCGACGCCGACGCTGCCGCCGATCACCACCTGGTGGCCCAGAAGGTCGAACGGCGCCTCCAGGGCCTCGACGATGCGGGCGGCCAGGCGCGTGGCGCCGGAGAGGTCGGTCAAGCCCATCTGCACCACGGCGAACTCGTCGCCGCCCAGGCGGGCCACGGTGTCGCCGTCGCGGACGCAGTTGCGCAGGCGCTCGGCGGCCGCCTTCAGCAGGGCGTCGCCGACGGGGTGGCCCAGGGTGTCGTTGACCACCTTGAAGCGGTCCAGGTCGACGCAGTGCACGGCCACCAGGTCCTCGCGGCGGGCGGCGCGGGCCAGGGCGTCCGACAGGTCCTTGTGGAACAGCAGGCGGTTGGGCAGCTCGGTCAGCGGATCGTAGTGCGCCAGGCGGGCGATCTGGGCCTCGGCCCGCTTGCGCTCGGCGATGTCCTCGGAGACGCCCAGCAGGTATTCGGGACGGCCCTCGGCGTCGAGGATGGCGATCTTCTTGGTGCGCAGGATGGCGGTGGTGCCGTCCTTGCGGGGGATCAGGTCCTCCTCGATGACCTTGACCTCGCCCGAGCGCACGACCTCGGCGTCGCGGGCGTGATAGATCGCCGCCTGCACCGGATCGAAGAAGGCCTCGTCTGTGCGGCCGATCATCTCCTGGCGCGAATAGCCCAGGATCTTCTCGCCGGCGCGGTTGAGCAGGACGTAGCTCTGGTCCGAAGCGCGCTTGACGAACACCATCGACGGGATGGACTCGACCACGGCGGTCATGAAGGTGCGGGCGCGTTCCTCGTCGGCCTTGGCCTCGGCCAGGGCGTCGAGGTTGCGGCGGTTGGTCTCGCTGGCGGCCTGCAGCAGCCCGATCACCGTGCCCACGCCCAGATAGCGCCCGCCGTCGGTGACGATGAAGCCGCGCAGCAGGTCGCTGGCCCGGTAGGAGAGGCTGTCATTGGTGAAGGCGGCCAGCTCGACGTCGGCCTCGACGACCAGCGGCTGGTTGTCCATCAGCACTTCGATGGGGCGGTTGGCGTAGAGGGCGCGGCCGTACTCGGCGGCCATGCGCAGGAAGAAGGCGTTGCGCTCGACCAGGCCCACGGGGCGGTCGTCGGCGTCGAGCACCGGGATGATCAGGGTGTCGGGTTCCTCGCGGAACCGCTCGTACAGCGTCTTGCCGAGATCTTCCGCCCGCGCCGGGGTCAGGGAAGAAACGGTGTCGCGCAGGGTGAACATCGAAATACGCCTCCACTCGCGAGGGTGAATGGCGGTTTCACACCTAACGAGGTGCTAAACTTGACCGTGGAGACTACGGGTTTCGCGAAAACTTCACGGCCGCGTCACAGTGATTTCGGGTGCGTTTACTGTGGCGCGTGCGCCTGAATACTCAGTGGTCGGATGATGCGGCCATTCCGTCCCCTCGGCCGCGACATCCTGGCCCTCGCGGAGAGGCTCGGACAAAAATGGGCCAGGAGGCGGTTTCCCCCGACATCCCCAAGGCCTAGTTAGGGCCCGTCCGAGGAGTGCCCGTCCATGCCCAGTTCCCTGCCGCTTCGCCATTTCCTGCTGGCCCTGGCGGTGGTGGCGGTGTGGGGGACCAACTTCGTGGTCATCCGCCAGGCGCTGAACCACCTGCCGCCGCTGACCTTCGCGACCCTGCGCTTCACCTTCGTGCTGCTGCCGCTGGTGTTCTTCGTCAAGAAACCGGCCGTGTCTTGGCTCAATCTGGCCGGCTACGGGCTGCTGATCGGGGCGGGGCAGTTCGGCCTGCTGTTCGTGGCCATGAAGGGTCACATCTCGCCGGGCCTGGCCTCGCTGATCCTGCAGACCCAGGTGTTCTTCACCATCGCCCTGGCCATGCAGATCAACCGCGAGCGGGTGCGGGGCTTCCAGGTTGTCGCCCTCCTGCTGGCCGTGGCCGGGATCGCGATCATCGCCCTGCACGGCGGCGGCTCGGCCACGCCGCTGGGCGTGGGGCTGGGCCTGCTGGCGGCGCTCAGCTGGGGCTGCGGCAACATCGTCGCCCGCCAGGCCGGGCCGGTGAACATGCTCGGCTACGTGGTCTGGGCCAGCCTGTTCTCGATCCCGCCGCTGCTGGTCATGGCGCTGTGGCTGGAGGGCTGGCCGGCCATGGTCAGGGGCGTGCTCGGCGCCGACCTCGGCACCTGGCTGGCCGTCGTCTGGCAGGCGGTGGGCAACACCATGTTCGGCTACGGCGCCTGGGGCTGGCTGCTGGCGCGCCATCCGGCCGCCACCATCACGCCGATGGCGCTGCTGGTGCCAGTGTTCGGCATGAGCGCCTCGGCGCTGCTGCTGGGCGAGGGCCTGCCGGCCTGGAAGCTGATGGCGGCGGGCCTCGTCCTGGCCGGCCTGGCGGTCAACATGCTGTGGCCGAAGATCCGGGCGCTGCGGGCCGCGCCGGCGGCCTGACGGGGCGGCTTGATCGCGGGGCGAAAGCCCGGCATCGAGGCGGCCTGTTTTCCTTGCCGAGTGATCCGCCCATGGCCCGCTACGACTTCGCCTCCGACAACGTCGCCGGCGCCATGCCCGAGGTGATGGAGGCGCTGATGGCGGCCAACGCCGGTACGGCGTCGGGTTATGGGAGCGACCATGTCAGCCAGGCGGCCGGCGATCGGATCCGCGCGGCGCTGGACGTCGACGCCGAGGTTAGGTTCATGCCGTCGGGCACGGCGGCCAACGCCTTCGCCCTGACCCTGCTGGCCTCGCCGCACGAGGCGGTTCTGGCCCACGAGCACGCCCACATCTGCACCGACGAGACCGGCGCGCCGGGTTTCTTTGGCCAGGGCGTGGGGCTGATCGGCCTGCCGGGCGCCTCGGGCAAGATCGAGCCGGCGGCGCTGGAGGCGGCCCTGGCCCAGCCCGACGTCTCCTACCGCCAGCCGGCCGCGGCCCTGTCGCTGACCACGGCCACCGAATACGGCACGGTCTATTCCGAGGCCGCCTTGAAGGCCCTGATCGATCCGGCCAAGGGCCGGGGTTACGGCGTGCACCTGGACGGCGCGCGGCTGGCCAACGCCGTGGCGGCGGGCTTCGACCTGAAGGCCGTCAAGCGCCTGGGCGTCGACATCCTGGTCATGGGCGGCACCAAGGCCGGCTCGACACCGACCGAGGCGGTGGTGTTCCTCGACCCCGCCCATCGCCGCCGCCTGGACGCGCGGATCAAGCACGCCGGCCAGCTGGTCTCCAAGGGCCGCTTCCTGGCCGCTCCGTGGCTGGCGCTGCTGGACGAGAACGGCGGGACTGGACCCTGGGCGGCCCGCGCGGCGCACGCCAACGCCATGGCCCGCAAACTGGCCGCGCTGATGCCCTATCCGATCGCCCACCCGGTGGAGGCCAACGGCGTCTTCGTGACCATGAGCGACGCCGCGCTGGAGCGCCTGCGCGGCGAGGGCTGGTTCGTCTACCGCTTCCTGGACGGCTCGGCCCGCTTCATGTGCTCGTGGGCGACGACGCCGGAGATGGTGGAGGAATTGGGGGCAGCGCTGAAGCGGGTCGCGGCGGTGGAGGGGGTGTAGAAATCCTCCCCCTCAAGGGGGAGGATTTCTAC
>Ga0247823_10000863_pt1 | contig 25578 bp, 50 predicted proteins | sample 13C_PalmiticAcid_2_FD_192426 | JGI IMG/M metagenome (GOLD analysis project Ga0247823, IMG submission 192426) | Soil microbial communities from agricultural site in Penn Yan, New York, United States - 13C_PalmiticAcid_Day30 | ecosystem: Environmental > Terrestrial > Soil > Agricultural land... | reverse complement strand
ACCGGCGTCGGTGTGCTGTCGGCGTCGAACTCCGGATCCAACCCAGTAGCTGCGCCGCTCACCGGTGTCGGTGTCTTGTCCAGCCAGGCCGCCGCGAACCAAACCCCCCAGCTCGCCGGCTCGGGTGCGCTGTCCGCTACGGCGTTCAGCGGCAACTTCGCCGCTGCGTCACTCACCGGTTCGGGAACATTGTCGGCGGTGGCCGTCGCACGCTTCACGGTCACCGCAGACCTGACGGGCTCCGGCGAACTGACGGCGAGCAGTTTCCCGCGCTTCGCCGTTACCCCTGCTTTGACGGGCTCTGGCACGTTGTCGTCGACGTTCACTCCGAACGCGACTGCGGCGGCATCGCTCACTGGTTCCGGCGTGCTGTCGGCTGCGGCTTCGGCGGGCCCGCTGCCTGCCCTCACCGGTTCTGGAACTCTGACAGCGGTTGTGGCTGGGGTTCACATCCTCTCCGCAGCTCTTGCTGGTTCCGGTGCATTGTCGGCGGCAGTGGTGCCACGCATTCCGGTCACCGCAGATCTCGCCGGTTCGGGCGAGTTGTCGGGGGCGCTGGTCCCGCGCTTCGCCCTATCGGCTGCATTGACTGGTTCCGGCGCTTTGTCGGCGTCGATCAGCGGTGCGATCCCCGTCACTGCGGCACAGTCGGGTTCGGGCACTCTGTCGGCTTCAGTGGTTCCCGTCATCCCGGTCACCGCCGCCCTCACCGGTTCCGGTGCGCTCGCCGGGGCGCTGACCGGGCGCACCCTGGAAGCCGCAACGTCCGGTTCCGGCACACTCACCGCGGCGGTCGCCTCCCGGGTCACTCCGGTGCTCACCGGATCCGGCACCTTGTCGGCGTCGGTGGTCGCACCATCCATCGTCGGAATGGGCATGGACAAGTCTGGCACCCAATCGGTGTCGTCCAGTCAGACCGCACAGTTGACCGGATGGGTCCAGAGGTCGGGCTACGGAGCAACCAACATCGTGTCCGATGCGTTGAAGGCGTCCGGCAACGGCAACGTCTCCATCCAGCTCCAAACCACCCTGACTGCGTCGTGGTTCTCCGGTACACCGTTGACGCTCAACCTCATCATCAACGGGACCATTGCGACCACCGGCGCCATCCCCTTCGGTAGCGCGGTCGGCTCGATCACCCCGTATTCCACGTCTCTCGCCACGAACGACACCGTCGCCTCCGGATTCACGGCCGCATTCGGTGCGTCCGGCACCGTCCAGACCGGCACCGGCACCTACGTCAAGTTCGATCCCGTCTAACCAGGAAGGCCACTGTTGCCCACCATTGTTCGCACCACCGACTGGACCACCTTCACCACCCTGCTCGCACTGCCGGAGACCGCCGTGCTCGACATCGAGGAGTACGAGACCGGCAGCGCCACCTACCTGGCAGGGAGTGGCAGTGTCGACGGCACGACGATCGCCGCGTTCCTCACCGACAGTCTCGTCGCCGCCGACAGGTTCGTCGTCCTCGATGACGGCGCCTACGTTCGGATCACCGGCGGCGGACTCGATGGCGACGGTGGGCAGTTGACCCTCGACCAGTCCCGGCTGATCTTCTGGCCCGACGGCGAGGGGTTCGTCGAACTGCGCGTCGTCGAACCATCTCCGCCGACCATGCCAGCGTTGGAGTTCGGCTGGTTCCCTGCGGAAGTCGATCGGGCGCTGCGGGAGCGGTAGTCCCGGAATCTATTTCCGACTCAGCGGCCCCACCCTCGCGCGAGGGTGGGGCCGCTTTCGGCGTCAGTCACCGAGTGACGACTGGAGAACGCTGCCGAGCTGGTTGCGAGGGTAGGTCAGAGCACCTCGGTGGCTGATCTCGACGGTGTAGAACTGTTCGTTGCCAGGAATGCCAGAAGCCGTCCACGCGAAGGCGCAGTCGCCACCGGACGCTTTCCCGGCTTTGAGATGGGTGACGCCGATCACGGCACCGGTCGCGCCTTTGATCGTTACGTTCGCACCGCCCGCGATATCGGAATAGCCGCCATCTCCCAGACAGCCTCCTGCGCCGTACGACCATCCTGAGGGGTCAGTCAGTGTCAACTCACCTGTGACCGTGATGGAGTCATCCGCGCCACCGCGCCGCTCGTTGTATGCCTGATATCCGAGAACCGCTCCGGCTCCGATGACGATGCCCGGGACGATGCCTGCGGCAACGAGTGCGATCGACCAGCGTTTCCGGGCAGGTTGCGGCGGTGGCATCGGCCTGAAATCGGTATACGTCACGGCGACCCCTGACCGGTGTGTGATGGACGCGAGACCACGACTCTCCCCCTGAGAGAGTCGACGCGCGGACACATCCTCACTCGAGTCCCAGTTCGCCGTAGCGGAATCCGAGAAATTAGGGGCGATGTCCCCACTCGGCCCGGCAATGCCCACACTCGCGGATCACTTCGAACTGCTGTTCATCCCACGGCTGTACCGAGATCGGCCGATCAGACCGCCATTCAATCTGAGGATGTGCGGTCAGGATCAGATCCATCTCCGCAGTGCGCCGAACCGGCGAACGCAGCGCGTGGTACTCGACAGCGCCACAGTTCGGACAGGGCATACACGCAGCGAACGGGCCGCCGGAATAGGCAAGGTCGGGAAGCTTCGCCAGCGCTTGGGGCTGCGATGGTTTGCCTACGTCGAACGGGTCATCCGGCAGAATCCCCGCCAGCATCGCGTTGCACAACTCCCACGCCTCCATGCCAACACGTCTGCGAGCCTTCGCCGACACGACGACAATGGGCAGAAGAGGTCCGACGCCGAGCGCGACCAGCACCGCCCCATTCATGGCCGTTCATCCCTCGCGGCGATCGGATCATTCAGCCACACCCGAGCAATCACCACAGTCGACGGCGCGGCGGGATCGATAGCGAAGAACTCGCGATCGGCGCGAGGAACGCGGGCGAGTGCGGTCGCGTCGCGCGCCAACTCCTCGGCCGTCCAGACGTGGAACTCGGTCCGGCCGCTCACGCTTTCACCCGTCCTGTCTGTCGAATGGCGCCGATCAGCTTCATCACCCCGGCTGTCGCGAGCAGCCACAGATCCATACCTGCGATCACCGTGAGGCCCGATATCCACGCGGGATTCCCGGCGATGAACGGCCCAGCAGGATCGGGCACATGAGGGCGGTGACGATGCCGAACACGATGAAGCCGCCGCGCCTGCCCTCTGCGTCGGACATTGTCCAGGCCATGAGCGCCGCGAGGATCAAGAGCAAGGGCCCCATGGCGACGGCCGCGCCGACGACTTGGCCGCTCACGTCAGCTCCTTCATGAGGTCGGTCAGCAGCATGGACGCGTCGATGGATTGCCGCTCACCGTCCACGTCCACCCAATCGATGCAGAGGGATGTGTGGGAGTCGACCGGTGTGACGTCGGACAGCCATCCGGCGGGCTCGAAAGACTGCTCGACGGACAGGACTTTGTCGACCTTCGCCCACATGGCGTGTGGGTAACGCTCAGGCAAGGTGCGGTCGAGCCATGCCGCAACGGACGAATGGAAACCGGCGACCCATTCGGGTGGCGGTGCCGACGCTTCGGCGCGCGACTTCGATGGCCAGCCCGCGCGCAGTACCGCAACCTCGTCGGCGTCGGCTGGGAACGTCAGGGTGCCGTTCTCGTCCGCGTATAGAGGCTTCCACTCGTCGCCGTAGAGTGCCATCCCCTCCGGCTCGCGTCCGTCGTTCGGATCCTGCGCGGCGGTCATGCCCGTACCCTTCCGATAAGTCCGTGCTGCTCCCACCAGCCCTGATAGGTGTCGGTCAGCCATCGGTCGATGAGGCGATGGTCCGGGTGGGCTGGTAGGTCTGCGGATACGGCAAGCGTGTTGAGTCGGTCGAGCAGTTCGTCGGCGCGGTCAAGCGCCTCCTGCTGGGTGTGCTCACCGCGCCGCAATTCCTGCAACCAGGTGCGGTCCTGTTCCGGCATGGGCAGAGTGATCCGCCCGGTGGTCAAGACTTCCACGCCCTGCAATCCGAGCCTGACCATGTGATATGCGACTTTCGTGTCGAATCCGTACACCTGCACCAGTTCTGGGCGGTTGGTGTGCTTCTTCGACTTGAGCCCGAGCAGCTGGTCCCTCTGTGACACGAGATAGCCGCCGAACCGCTCCGCTACCTGCCGCGACAGAAACCGGTCCGGGTGCGCTTGTAGGTCGCGGCCGATGTCGGTATTCAGGACGAGCTCATGGTCGGGGATGAACATCAGCAGCAGAATTGTTGGATTCCCTTGCGCCGCCAAGCGTGCCCACTTGCGAAGCGAGTACACGACCAGATCGAGATCACCCGCCTCGGACCGGACACCCTCGGGTTGGGTGCGCCACTGGAACTGCTCGAACCGCGAGTTGCCGATCACATATTCGGGCGGCTCGATACACACGCCCATCTCGTCGCGGTCGTCGTCACCGGTCGTGACGCCGTGCAGGCCCGAACCGACCTGCCCGCGCAGGATCGTGTTCTCGTCGGCGATCTGCTCGAACTCCGGCCGTGCATGCGGGTTCACGTACACCTGCTCGGTTGCGCTGGTCATGCCTTCGCTTCCTCTCGCTCCCACGGCAGTCGATACCCGCGTATATGTCTGGTGGCCTGTCGCATGTTGTCGTGGCCCTCGTAAAGTGTTCGACGCCAGACCTCGTCCGATGCTTCTCGGTACGCCAGGAACTCGGCCCAGTCCTCCTCGGGGACGACATTTCCGTGCCCGTCGATGATCTCGGCGAGTACGCCGTCGGAGGTCCAGGTGCACGTGCAATCACGTCCCCATCGGACCCGGCACGCGGCGAAGTCGATCGGCGGGGTTTCGGCGCGTTTGATTCGCAGCAACTCGATCGCGTTGTCGACACTCCCGCACGGTTCGATCAGGGCATCACGGCAGGCGATGACACCGCCACCGGTCAAGTCGCGCAACGCCTTCACCTCCTCGATCGAGGGAGGATGTTCGCTGTCCACCATGTTCAGTCTCCGCTCGCGTCGAGGTCGAGATCGAATCGGTTGTGCACCGTTCCCACAGGAACATGTAGCTCGGTGAAGGTCGGTGCGTTCGAGAAACAGTCCGCTACCCACGGTTTCGACAGTTCGCATCCCGTGAACCGCACCGCGTACGGCTTGTCGGTGTCCTCGTACACGCGGATGTCGGCCGCGTCGACGGTCACCAGTTGTCGCCCGCCATCGGGGTTGGCGTAGTAGAAGGCGAAGTGCGCCTTCTCGCCGCCGCCCGTGCCGAGAACGTACCCGCTGTTGACGCCGAGATCGTCACGGAGCGCGACGAGCGGTACACGGTCGTAGCTGTCCCGGTGGTCGAGCGCGAGATTCGCGACACCGCCGACAGCGCCAGTCGTGGCGAGCACGGCAATGAACGCCCCGCCTATCGACGCGACGATGCGGAAGATGGTCCAGCCGAAGTCATCGGGTTCCGCCTCGCGCCACGCGTTGCGAAGTCCGAGCAATAGAGCGAGCGCGCCGACGGCGAGCGCGATGATGACGGTCACGCCATGACTCCCCGGAAGATAGCCGACGGGTTCAACGGCGGATTGATCCGTCCAGCCCAATACGTCATGTCGCGGACGACTTGCGACCTGCGGAATCCATAGAGTGTGGAGGTCGCCGCACCGTTCTCATCCAGCCCGACCTCCATGTATCCACGCCCGAACGCGCGCCAGTTCAATGCAGCATCACGGGTGCTGTCGAACCTGCACCGTTCGTAGTCGCCATCCCAGACTCGAACGCGTGGTCGTGTGGCGACGCGAATAGCGAACTCCAGCAAGGCAGTCTCGCGGCGGTCCAAGCGTGGAGTGATCTTCGGGTGGGCGACCGCCAGCGCACACCGATCCACGCTCGCCGTCTTCGGGTCACGGTCCCGTGGACCGAACCACGTCACGGGCGTGATGGGAAGTCCGTCCACGACTTGGGTCGCTGCCCACTGCGCCCAGTGAGCGGGGCCTCCTCCGGTGCTGAACGGCCGCGGGAACTGCAACTCGGTCATCTTTTCGTCACCGCCGCCGGTTGCACTGCCGACACCTCGCTGTCGTAGTAGCCGCCACGCACTTCCTCGAACACCGGCCGGTACACCTCGGTGATGTTCTCGCTGGCATGCCCTTCTCTGCGCACGATCAGCACCACAACACCCGGGTTGTCCCACCGCACCGTGTCGAGCAATGCCTGATGATCGTCACCGAAGAACGACCAGTAGTCGGCGCCGAACGCCCACACTCCACCCATGAACCCGTTCGGACCCGAGAAGTCGCCGGTGTCGACCGGGAATGGGGCGGACTCGAAACGGGACTCGGCACGCACCTTCTCCAGGAACGATTCGACGCCCTTGTCTCCCGGGCTCGCGTACAGCAGAACGTCGGCCGCGGAACTCATGTCAGACCCTCCGCCTTCGCGCGCTCGAACGCCAACCGATCCGACGCCACCTTGATAGCCCGCTCGCGATCCTTCGAGTAGACACGGAAGCTGCCACCCCCGAATTCCGTGGTGTACGGGTCGGTCGGCGGCTGCGCCCCGTCGTCCCAGTGATCCTCGTGGTTGAGCTGAAGGTCTTGGTCCAGCCTGCTTGAATCCCCTTGTGCTGTGTGCCACCGCACTTGGTTGGGAACTCGGTCGGTGACGGCCCATTCCTCGATCCTCGGCCCATCCTCTTCGTCGGCGCAGTAGGTGCTCGCCTTCAGTCGTTCCATGAACGACTCGGCCAGCGCGCGATCGGTGTAGATGCGCTGAATTCGGTAGTCGCTGTAGGTGCCGCTGGTGACGACATAGGCGGTCTGCCCCTTTCCGGAGCCCGTGCTTTCGGTAGTCCAGTCCACCGTCGCCTGAAACCCGGGACTCTCGCCCACTGCTGGCACCCTCGGGTAGCCGACCCTGGTAACCCAGCCCCGCACGCTTTCGCTCATGGGTTCGATTATCCCACCTCGACCTGCGGAAATACGTGAACGCCCCGCCCTCAAATCCTGAGGAGCGGGGCGCTTTTGTCGTACCCGAATGCCATCATCAACCGATGTGCCAGCACTACACCGTGAGCGACGGGCGAGTGGTCCCACCCGGGACTCTCGTGCGCATGGGTGAAGGCCGCTGGGAGGAACCCCGCCCCGGTGCGCTGCCCGAACGGACACACCAGTGCGATTGCGATGCGAAGCCCATTTTCACTCCACCGCTGGATGAGCCGGAGTGTCACTGCCAGGTGCGGAAGCAGCCGCCCCCGGTGTCGAGGTAGCCCGTCTACGACCGGTCGTCGCGCACCATCTGCACCGCTCGGACCTTCGTTGCACACTCCATCCCGCATTTCTGGTGGATGTCGATCACCGTCTCGGCGATCTCCAGGGTGGTCACCACGCTTGGGTTGTCGTGCCGATGGAGTGCGCGACGGATCGAGAGCGGTCGGACCTCACCCACGGGCAGACTTCGGGACTTCGAGCGCGGAACGCCCGGTCGGAGTCGCCACCCACCTGCGCCCGTTTTCGGCAAGCTGCCAACCCTCCACGCTGGAATCGGAATGAGGTTCGATCATTCCGTCATAAGCGAGCCGGTCGACGGCTGCGCGGAGGTCAGAGGACCTGACGCCCGCGCAACGACGCAACTTGTCCATGCTCAGTCCGCCTTGGGCGGTGTGAAGTGCGGCCATCACGCGAGCTTCGGGGATATGCATGCTCACCTGCTGCTGCGAGTGAGGGCGAAGGTGGCCGCGTACCTTCTGGCGGCCTTCTGTCGCGGGCAGGGCGGCCAACAGTTCGCGTGCGCGGACAGGATGTCGCGGGCGCGTTCCCTGCCGACGAGGAACATGTGGGCATAGGTGCAGCGGTCGCCGAGCCAAGTCATGCGGGCCTCCTGGCCTGCGTGGCGGGACGGATGCGCTTCGCCTCGACGAGGACTCGATGCGCGGAGGCTTTGTCGTGACACGTCGCTACGTCGCACTCGATGAGGCGTTGCATCGTGTCGTGCGCGGCCTCGACGGTGTATGGCCGGGCTGGGCCGCGGTGGCCGCAGTCTCTCGCGCGCCGCAGGACGGCGGGGCGGACGAGATGAACTACGTACCCGCCGCCAATCAGGACGACGGCGACAATCAGAACGGCGAGAACAGGTGTGGGCATTGGCTGGCCCCTAACTGTGTGTTGTGTTGGAGGGCACCCAGCATCAGAGACACGGCCTTCCCGTGATTCGACCGTGCGGTCGGTCGGTTATCTGGTCCGGCCGCTCGGGGCGTCCCTGATGCTGGATGCAGATTTACTATGCCACTGAACAGCGAAGTGTCCTAGCCCAGTTGAGGCGAGCCGTAATACTTCCTGGTAAATCGGACATTCTCAGAAGGTAATCGGATATTCTTGACGGAACGACCAACGTTCTTGCGGGTAAGCGGACTCGTCGAACTGGACGGGCCGGTCAGCCGAGTCGTAGGCGATCAACCAATAGGCCAGAACTGGAGACTGCGCCGCCAGTCCCAATGCCTCACTCTCCTCAACGGTCGCCGCCCGGGCGCAAACCTGGTCGCGAGCGTAGACCGCCTGAATACCGAAGACGTCGGCGATGTACCGCAAGGTCCCACCGCGTAACCGCTCTGGCTCGAGTAGTCGCGGTGCGTCATCGAGCAGATTCGCAGGGAACCAACTGATCGACATCTCGATCGGACCGGTGATGTCACTGCGGATAATCCGGCAACGCCTCACCGCCAGCGTTCCGACTGGGATCGCGAGCGCGGTCGACACATGCTCAGGCGCGGTGACCACTCCGACGAACGGGAAACTCACCGATTCGCTGTCGCTGTACATCGTGCCGAGTTGGGCGGCGCGTTCGTACCGCTCTCTCGCGCGCGGAGCCGAATGCGGTTCACGGACGTAGGTTCCCGACCCTCGACGCGCTTCGACCAGCCCTTGCGATTTGAGTGCTTGCAGGGCCTTTGTGGCGGTCGGTTTCGCAACGTTGTAGCTGGCGGCGATTTCGCGGGTCGAAGGCACCTCGGCGCCCGGCAAGAGATCTCCGCGGACGATCTGATCGCGCAAATGACTCGCGATCTGCAGATATTTCGGGATCGTTTCTTCGATGTGAGGCATGGGATCCTACTCGAGTTGCATATGACACTAGCTACTCTACGGGCCGTCGGTAGTCTCTACCGAAATGAAGACATTGGCAATAGCTGCAGGTGGCGGCGGTGACGCCATCACGGCCGCCGTCCTGGCCGACAAGCTGCCCAGTCTCGACGTGGCAGCGATCATGACCTACTCATGGGACCGACTTCTCGTAGATCCGGTACCCGGACCCCGGGCCGCCGACGATTTCGACGGCCTGATCGAACACGCGCCGGAGGTGTTCGAGGTGCCGGCCACTGCGATGCTTCGGGGCGGGCAATCGACTATCCCGCCGTTGGCGCGCCACATTCGACAACCACTGCTACTCCTCGACATCCAATCCGGCACGGTCGGGCTCGCGCGTCAAATCGAGCGCGCCGCGGCGGCCGTGGGTGCTGACCGTCTGACGGTGGTCGACGTCGGTGGAGACATCCTCGCCGACGGCGACGAGGACGGGCTACGTAGTCCGCTCGCCGATTCCGTCGCCCTTGCCGGAGCGGTCACGACCGACCTGCCGGTGACGGTCTTGGTTGCGGGGGTCGGACTGGACGGAGAGCTGCGTCCGGACGATCTCCGGAAACGGCTCGATTTCCTCGGCGCGGAAATGGAGTTCACTCTCGCAGCCGGGGATGTCGCGCCATTCAAGGAGATTTGGGAATGGCATCCGTCGGAGGCGAGCGGGTTGGTTGCTGCCGCCGCTAGTGGGTGGCGGGGAATTGTCGAGACGCAGCGCGCCGAAATGGTGGAGGTAACCGCTGAAGCCGCCTGTGTTTATCGGGTGGATGCATATTTGCTGGCGGGTTCCTCGTTGGCGGCCCTCGTGTCGGATTCGACTTCACTCGATGAGATCGAGACCCTTTTCCGGGATCGGCGCGGTTACAGCGACATCGACGTGGAGCGGCGGAAGCTGGCGACGATCTCGGCGCAGTCGCCTCTTGCTGATCCGCTCGGTGTGATCGACCAGTACGCGGAGCTGGCGGTGGGGCGGGGAGTGGATGCGTTGACGCTGCGCCGTGTCTTCGAGTTGGTGCGGGCTATCGACCCGGAGTCGTCGGGCGCACTGCGCCGGACGTTGATGGAGGTGCGTGCCGATCGGGTGGTACCGCCGCTCTATCTGACCGTCGGAGGGCGTTAGAGTTCAGAGGTGACAGCCCTGAATCCGCTGTATATTCCCAGGTCAGACGACGACACCCTGCATCGCACGATCTCGACCGTCAACGTGTGATTCAGGGTGTACGCTCGGGCGATGCGCCGACCGCTCGCCGTCATCTACGCCCGGGTGTCGAAGCCGGGGGAGAAGTCTCCCGCCGACCAGGAGAAGGTCGGCCGTCGCGACCTGGAACAGCAGGGCTACGACGTGGTCCGAGTGTTCAAGGACAAGCAGTCCGCGAGTCGATACCGCAGAGTCCGAGAACGTAAGGGCTTCACGGACATGCAGGCATATGTCCGCGATGAGGGCATCGATTTGCTGTGGACGTTCGCGAACAACCGGGCGCACCGCGATCTGGACGACTACGTGTTGTTGCGTCGTTTATGCATCGAGTTGGGAATGAAATGGCGGTACGGCAATCGCACTTATGATCTCTCGAAATCATCCGACCGTCGCGCCACGAATGCTGATGCTTTGCGGGCAGAAGAATATTCGGACGATCTCAAAGACGCGACGCTTCGCGGAACGGAAGAAGCACTAGCCGCAGGGCTGGCGCACGGGAAACTACCGCGCGGATATCGAATCATTCGTGACCCGATTACTGGGGATCCGATTCGGCGCGAGCCGATTCCGGAGCAAGCAGCGTTGCTGCGGCGCGCGGCCGAGCGGATACTTGCCGACGAGTCCATGCGGTCTGTGGCCCGTGATCTCGCGGAGGAGTGGGAGAGGATCGGCGCCCGCGGTTTCATGGACCAGCGGACGCTGCGGGCACTGTTCCTGAATCCGACGTTCGCGGGGTTGCGGACCTCCAAGGGGGAGGTGGTTCGCGAAGGGACCAACTGGGACCCGATCTTCACTGTCGAGCAGCACGAGCAGCTGGCGGTCATCCTCCGAGATCCGAAGCGCCGGAAGCAGCAAGGCACGGAGCCGAAACATCTGTTGAGCTATCTGGCCGTCTGCGCGGTGTGTGAAATGGGCGTGAGCACGAAGAATCCGCCGAAGTCGCGACCGGACAGTCCTGCGATGTACCGCTGCCCGAATGGGCATGTGTACCGGCCGATCAAGGACACGGAAGCGCATGTGGAGGAGTTCGTCATCCACTACCTGAGGAACCCGGAGATCAAGGCGCTGCTCGACGCGCCCCCGGAGGGGATGGAGGCGGTGTCGATCGATGAGGACTTGGCGGCGATCCAGGTGTTGACCGACAGCAAGAAGGAGTTCGCGCGCTATGCGGCGCGGGAGAAGTTGCCGTTTCCGATGATCGTCGAGTGGAACGCGGAGACGGATGAGCAGATCGCGGTCCATCGGGCGCGGATCGACGCGGTGACGCGGGATCCGTTTCTGGATGACGTGTTCGGGCCGGATGCGGGGGAGCGGTGGGGGAAGCGGACGTTGGAGAGTAGGCGCAATATTGTTCGGCGGCTGCTCAGGGTGGAAATCAGACCGATCGGTCGCGGAAATTCGGGACTCGGAGTGGAGATCTATCCGCGCGACACGCGGTCTCAGAATGCCGAAATGTAGCTGTATATCGACAATTTGAGACACGGCGCGAGGCGATCCCCGTGGATGGTAGGGCGTCCTTGGCTCGGATGGGCCTGTTTTCCAACGCATTCCGCGCGGTCTGTTGAGTGTGTCGCGAAATGGTAACGCTTGCTGATCATTTGCCTGAAGGCTGAAAGGTAACCACCCGGAATACTTCCAAAGTTTAACCATCGAATCGGTAGGCTTTACCTGCTGCTCAAACTATGATCGGTCCCAACTCGATACGAGGGAACCAAGGGGGCTCCTGTGGTAGCTGTTCGGTGACGGTCTTGCAGATGAGATTGCTTGTTGCCCAGGGGTCCACGGTGCGGTTGACGGTTCCCTGGCGTGTCGGTACCGAGGGTTAGGGTTTCCGAACGAACTGGTAGAGCGTTGCCTACGCGGATGGCAACTGTTCTGCGTGCGCAGCGTTAGACAGATAACTGACATCAGTGCCGGAAGCGGCGGGCCGTCGGGGCGTCCGCATCAGCGCCGGAATCAACAGATCCGGGACAGCCAATGTATCCCTCGACCGATTGGTACGCAGCACTTGCGACGGCTGGCGCGTTCGGCGTCACAGTCGCAGCTTCCCCGCGTGGAGCGGTGACGCGCAGGGCTGGGAACCTAGCGATCGGCGTGCTCAGTTACCGCAACGGCCGCGTCTACGTCACCCCGCGCGAGGGGTTGACCGATGGCCAGAACACCACCCTGTTGAGGCATGCGTGGTGGACGTTCATCAACGGCCCGGTCGGTTCATGCTGGACGCGCGACGGGGTCGGGGGAATGGTCGGGACGGTGTATGTGCCGGATCAGTTGTCGGTGACGGTGTCCCGTGCGATGGCGATGTCCTCGGCGGTGGATACGCCGATGAACCCTTGCTCGGGCTGGCGCTGGGGCTGAGCAGGCTCGGGCATCGCCCGGATCTCTCCGAGCATGGCCAGCAGTAGACGCCTTCCTTGGTCCGGCAAGGAAGGGTCGGTGCGGATCGCCGTTTCGGCGTCAGCCTCGGGCTCGGCCAGGATGATGCCCATGTCCGCGAGCGCGGCCCGCGCCACTGTCGCCCGGGTTACGCCCAGGCCTGCCGCGAGCCCGAAGATGGTGGTGCGCGATAGTGAGGGATTCTCCCCCCGCGCGACCTTGCCTATGTTGCTCTTGCTGAGTGTCTCTCCACGCTGATTCGCGCGCGCGGCGATGTCGGCGTAGGACAAGCCGTTCTGTCGCTGCTGCTGCTTGATCAGTGCCCCGATGGCGGAGTTCATGTCTGTGCCCCTTTGAGGACTTCCGGCCCTTTGCGATCCGCGTCACTGTCCTAAATGGACACGTCGGGATTATGGCCGCCGCGTCCACTTGGACACGATAACTATGACATGCGGAGCGGGATAGGTGTCCTGGTAGGACACATGAAAGACAGCGAATTGTCAGCAGTTTGGTTGCTGGGTGGACACGGGAGGGCGACACGCGTCCTAAAATGCTGGACACGCCGGACACGAAAGAGTAGCTTCATGGATGTCAGAAACCCGTCGGAGCAGGGAGTTGTTGGTGATCCTTCGTGACCCGCGCACCCTTCGTCGCCTGATGATCAGCGAGGGAGTGTCCCATCGAGAATTGGCGGCCGCGGCGGGATACCGGGCGCACTCGAAGATCGGCCGCCTGACCCGGGGGGAGTCCAAGTTGCTCGATGACAGGTACGCGCTCGCTATCGCGCACAAGCTGCGGGTGCACGTCGATGTCCTTTTTTTGCCCGATGTGTCCCGAAATTTGGGACACGGCGATCAAAAATCTGAGACGAGGGTGTGATGGCCGTCATATGTGGCCCGGTGTCGCCGGGCATCGATCCGGTCTGGCTGGCCCGCCAGTTGGCGCGCTTCACCGTCGAGGACGGACGCGAAGCCGTGCAGTTGATCAGGGCCGAAGAGCGCGCCGATCGAGAAAAAGCCATCCGCGAACGAAGGGAGACCGCAGCGTGAGCGACCTGATGCCATTTAGCTACGAGGGTGCGCCTGTTCGGTCCGTACTTGTCGACGGGGAGCCGTGGTTTGTGGTCTCGGATGCCGCCAAGATCCTGGGCTATCGCGATGCCAGCAACGCTGCCCGCATCCTTCGCCCACATCAGCAGGGGTACTCAGAAGTGAGTACCCCCAGCGGAACTCAACGGATGCTGGTCGCGAGCGAGGGCGGCGTGAACCGCCTCATCATGCGAAGCAACGCCAGCAACGCCGAGGCCGTACAGGACTGGTTCACCGACGAAGTCTTGCCGACCATCCGCAAGACCGGTGGCGCGTACATCACGCCCGGTTCGCAGGCTGAGTTGGATCTCACCAATCCGGATACCGCGCTCGACAAGCTGATCGAGGTCGCGCAGGTCGCGAAGGCCGAGCGTGCGCAACGGCTGGCTTTGCAGGAGCAGATCGAGGCTGACCGTCCGATGGTCGAGCGGGCACAGCAGCACGCCACCGCGATCGGCGAGAAGACCCGCCAGCAGTTCTTCCGCGAGGTCAAGCAGTGGGCGCGCACCAATAACGGCGTGACCGTGAAGATGGCGCAGGTCGTGGAGTTCCTGTCCACTCGCAAGCTCAAGATCTTCATCCGGGGGGAGCGGTCGGACTCCGGGCAGGCGACGGCGTGGGCGATCGAGAAGGGCTACGCCGTCAACCGCGAGGACACGGCGCAGAACGGCCACAACTATGTGACCGGGAAACTCACGGCGCGCGGCCAGGGCTATGCGTGGGAGCGGATCTTCCGCTACATCGACGCGAACGGAACGCTGGACTTGCCGCGCGAGATCGGCAGGTCGGCATGAGCGACATCACCTGGGTTGCCGAGCCGGCCGAGATCGCTATCGGCACCGTTGAGAACCCCGTCTCGATCCTGGTTGGTATCGCCGAGCAGGGTGACGGCTATCTCGAGGGTGTCGCGATGGTCATCCATTCCGCGACCCAGGATGTCGTGACGCGGTTGACGCCGGGTCTGGCGATGAAGCTGGGCGACGCCCTGTCCGAAATTGTCGCGGTCGATGATCTGTGGCCGCCGTTCGGGGAGCGGGTGACCACGTGAACCTTCCTGTGTTCCTGTTCGAGGTGATTTGGCAGTCCGGTCACGTCGAGACCATTCGGGCATCCTCCGCGCATGACCGCGGCGGCTGGTTCGCTCTCCACCTTCATGGCGACCTCGTGCTGCATGCCCGCTCGGCTGACGTGCGGTCGGTGCGGAATCTGACGCTCGCGCCCAACGCGATCGGCGGTGGGGCATGACCGCCGCGGCTGATCGGGTCACGTACTGGCAGGAGAAGGTCGACAGGCTGGAAATGGTCCAGCACCTGCACGAGAACTACCGGCGCGACTATGTGGCGGCGTTGCGGGAGTTGGCTGCGGCACGGTCCGGTGCGAAGACGGAACCGTCTGGGGGTGTCGCGTGACTCTCCCCGTTGATGTGAGTGTCGATCGCTACTCCGTTTCCTGCCTGCCCAAGGATCACCCGCTCGCGGCGATCTACACCCTGTACGTCGTCTACCGCCGGAACCTGGACGGCTGGGTTGTGACCGATGGTGTGGCGAATCTGGATCGGGCTGGGAATCGGTTGTGGCCGTCGGTGTCTGGTCCTGCTGAGCGTGCCCGTTACACCTTCGCTTCCGAGGTGGAGGCGTTGGAGGTGGCGCGGGGCTGCGCGGCTGTCATGACGGTCGAGGGTCGTTCGGTCGCTGACGTGGTTGTCGGGTGGACGGTTCCCGGTGCCCACGCGGTCGGTGGTGACGCATGAGTATCGAGCAGCAGAATGCCTTGGACTGGTACTCGGCGGGAGTCAGCCGTCCCGGATATCAGACGACGCGTGAAGTCCTGGTGCGAGTGTGGCAGCCGGGTGATGGTGTCCGGTGTAGCGCCGCGAACAAGCAGTCGAACCATCCGTGTGATGCTCCTGTTGCGGTAGTCCGTGAGGTTCTGGTCGCCACTCCGACTACTTCCCGTGCGCAAACCTCGATCACCAGGGTTGCTTGCCTGCGCCACTTGGCGACACGGTTCGGGATCGACGGCACTCCAGAGGATGCGGGCTCGGATCAGGCCGCGCTGGAGGAGTTGGCGTCACGGCATTGGGATGAGTATCAGGGCATCCTCGCTAGCCGTCGCCAGGACTTGCTGCGCCGCAGGTTATCCGCGCTGCCGGAAGAACTTCGCGATCAGGTGATTGAGGCCATGACCGCCGCCGAGGAAGGCGGTGAGTCATGACCTTCTTCTCGACTCTGTGCTGTGCCGCGATCCTGGCCGGTCCGATCTCAGTGTGCGCTGCTCACGCGATGAAGCGGGGGCGGCGATGAGTGAATCCCTCGCCTTGCTGTGCTGCGTTGCTGGCGTGACTGCGTTCATCGCGTCCATCGTCGGGTACGTCGCGGGCTATCGCGCTGCCGTGCTGTTCAAAGGCTCCCTCCCGGCTTCGGTCGGTGAGGGTGCGGACCTTCCCGGAGGTGAGGCGGCTGACGTATCCCCCTGCTCAGCGCCCCTCCGGGAAGGTGCCGAAACGGAGGTGCGGCGATGAGCGCGCACGACTGGCGGAACTGGGAGACCTGCGACTGCGGCGAACGCGGATGCCGGTCCTATCTCGGCCGCTTCACGACTCCCTCACCGCAGGCAGACCTTGCGTCCCTGCGTGGTGAGGACGAAGCACGTCCCGAGTCGTCACGTGATGGCGATCTCGGCGACTCGGGGCGTGCCCCCAACTGAATCCGACTCCAGAAATGGAAAGGCCGCCGAAGCCACTCGGCGGCCGTCAGATCCAAACACAACGAAAGGCCACCTTACCCGATGACTGAACACTTGACGCAGACCGAGACGGTCGAGCCGGAATGGATACGCACCCGCCGCGAGATCAACGGCTACCTCGTATCGGTGAACGCCGACACCGCCAGCGACCCCGAGTACATCGCAGCCAGGATTCAGGACGCCCTCGACTCCACTGCCGCCATGGGCGCGAGAGTTCGGGCGACGCTCGAATCCCGCGGGCTGGTTGGCGAGCAGGGCGTAATGCTCGCCGAACAGAAACTCATCGCCGAAGTGTTGACCGAGGCGATGAGCAAGCTGGTCGAGGAACTGCGCCCGCACAGTCGGGCAGGTGACGCAGCGTTCGCCGAACTGCAAGCAGCCTATCCCGGCCTGCATTGGTTCCGGACTCAAGGCTTGATCACCGCCAGCCTGTTGAGTTGGCCCGAACAGCCCGAGGGCACGTTCGAATCCTGCGTGGCCGCGCTCGGCTTGATCGAAAAGGGGCCGAGCGGCGAGGGCAGGACCGTGTGGGCGGGTACCTACGCCGGCCTGCCGGTGCGCCTGTTCGGTACCGGGGTGCCCGCGTGATCCCCGAGGCCGCGGTGGCTTTCGTCGCCGATCTGCTGCGCACCGACAAGGACTCCATCAACTATCGCGTCGGCGCCCAGCTCTGGCCCGCCCTGGGTGATGGTTCCCGGGACGACGTGATGACGACGTTGCGGGATCTGATGTACGGCTCCGCCCTGGGCAGTCGGACGAACGAGCTGGCGCATGAGGTGTTCTACCTGCTCGATGGTCGCGGGGTGGCCGCATGAGCCTGCATCTGCATCTCCTGCATCTCCCTGCCCCGCTGGCCCGTGTCGTGCACCGGTGCCATCACTCGACTCCCGCGTCCACCGACCCGGCCGCTGTCGAGCGGTGGGCGGAATGGGTGACCCCTGATCAGTGGCTGGCCGAGCACGGCCACCACACCGAGACCAATTCCTCTCCCGCCGAAAGGGCGCAGCCATGACCGATCTCGTCGCACCCGTTCAGATCGTCGTCGATACCGAGAAGCTGCTCCAGCAGATCGGGTGGAGCCACTTCGGCTACGACAGCGACGGCGATCCCACCGAGGACATCTCCCCGGTCGACCTGCACCGCGACCTCGCGTTCCAGGTTGCGCGCATCCTGGCTCCCCAGCTCGAGAAGGAAATGCGTTCGGTCGTCCGCGATGTCGTGGCCGAGGTCGCACGCGATCGGGTCGCTGTCGTCATCGACGAAGTGTTCGCCGCCGGATTCCGCAAGACCAACGGCTACGGCGAACCGATAGGCGAACCGGTGACGTTGCGGCAGATGGTGATCGGGGAGGTCGAAGGGCAACTCGCCCGAAAGGTCACCGCCAACGGCAACAGCGCGCGCGGGTACGACAGCGGCGCCATGTCTTACGCCGAGTACGTCGCGGCCAATGCTGCGAAGGAAGCGCTGCGGGGCGAACTCGGAGCCGCCGTTACCGCCGCTGTCGATGAGGTTAAGGGCAGGGTTACCGGCCTGGTTGCCGAGGAGTTGGGGGCCAAGATCGCGAAGGCGGTCACCCGATGAGCGACCTGAAATTCCTGACCATCTACGGCGCATCCGATGACCTGATGGAGGTTACAGGCTACGTCGAGGACGAATTCGGCGCTTGGGGCTCGCCGACAACGGTGATCGTGACGGACCCGTCCGGAGCGAGGCTCGCGGTGACGGTCGAGCACGACCCGCTCAACCATCCGCTGCGCTCGGATGACGAGGACGCGGCATGGGTGGTGTCGGCGGCGTGCCAGGGCTCGGCGTGGCCGCATCCGTTCCGGTTCGGGGCTTCGCCGTACCGGGCTACCGAGGTCGCTGTCTTTCTGGATGTTCCCGAGGGGACGACCGTCACCCTGTGGGGCGGTGATCAGCGATGACCCACCTCTGGGAGTTCGACCACCCGTACTACTGCAACGAGGGTAACTACCTGTACTCGCCGATGCGGCACTCCGACGTCGAGGTGCACGAGGTCTTCTCGTCGTGGCAGGAGTTCAAGGACGCTGACGGGTTCTACTCCGCCGACCGCGACATGAATCTGCTGTTCCGGTGGGATTGGAAGGCGTGGCACCTCGACTACCCCGACGACTACCCCGATGAGGAGGGCCGCGCCGAGCGCCACGTGCTGAAGCTGTACTTCATGCTCCAGCGCAAGGCGTTCTGCCGGTCGATGGATATCGAGGTGACCGAGGCGGATGAGCCGGAAGTCCGCGTGTGGCTGGAGGAATGCGCGCGGACGATCCGCGCACTGTGGGAGCCGATCATCCCCGTCGAGGCGGTGTCGTGATGTCGGACAACGCCTACCGCCTGCCGACGGTCCCGCATCTGGACGGGCTCCCGTTCCTCGGTGCCACCGCCTACGCCCTCGAACCTGCCCTCCTGCACGCCGACGGGTTCACCTCGCAGGTGATCGTCGCGCGCGGCGGCGGCCGGACATCGGTGTTCCCGTGCAGTTCTGACGGTGCTGTCGATCCTCGCTGGGAGTCGATCGGGGAGGAATACCTCGGGTCGATTCCGGACGGGAAAGTCCTGGCCGCCCTCGGCTACACGGCGGTCTCGTATCTGCCGGTGGAGGTGCGCAATGGGTGACCTCCATGACGCGCTGGCGGCCGCGACGGAACGCGCCCAGGCGCAGCAGGAATTGCGCGCCGAACGACCGCTCACCTTCGCCTCGGGCTGGTGGACGCCGTTCCTCACCAAGGGCCGCAACGGGCAGGTCGCTGTCCAACGCTCCGACGGCCACGGCGTCTGCCCTATCCCTGCCATCTACCCCTGCGACTGCGGATATCCGCGCAGCAAGGAGCTGACCCCATGACGACCGTCATCCACGCTGTCCCTCAGCCCGTCCTGAACGACCCCATCACCGGCGGTTGGGACCACACCGTCACCACCTTGTGTGGGATGCCGCCGAACGCCGCGCAGGCATGGTCGATCCGGGTCGAGTACGTCACCTGCCCGTCCTGCCGGGGACACAAGGACTTCGATCCCGTTGGCAAAGCCCACGAGACGATCGCCGCCGAGATCGGAGGCGACCAGTGACCACGCTGTCCGAACGCGCCGTCATCGAACGCCACGCTCTGGAACAAGGGTGGGTCGTCAACCAGGTCGGAACCCAAACCGTGTGCAGTCTCGACGAGTCCACGATCGTGACCCTGTTCGCCGACAACGGGCGCGCCACCAAATCGGCCCTGTACTCCGGGGATGATCTGCGCGCGCACCGTGAGGTGTACCGCGGTGATCCGGGCAGTGTCGGGGACTGGGTGCGGAAGATGCTGTCCGACATCCCCGCCAGCAAGGGGGCGGCGGCGTGATCCTCTTCTGCAACGGCGTTGTCCTCGTCCTGGTCGTCGCGTTCGTCTACGTCGCCGCCTCGGTGATCTGGCACGAGTCCGCCGCCATCCGAGCGTTCTTCAGTTCCTGCGCCGAACACGGCGAATTCGAGGACGAGGACGAATGCCCCGGCTGCCTGCCCGAAGACGGCGCCAGCGACCGCGCCTACGAGCACAGCGTCGACCGTGAACTCGGGGTGGCCTGGTGACGGAAGATGCTGTCGACGCGGCGATCGCTCGCCAGCACGTGAAGATGCTGCTGTTCCGCCGCTACTCCGAGGTGGAGATCGCGCGACTGTCCGGTGTTCCCCGCCCGACGATTGTCGGGTTGATGACGCTGGGCGACCGACAGTGGTCTTCGGTTAGTCGGTCGGTGTCGGATCGGCTGTGCGCGATCCCGATGCCGGAGGGCTACCGCACGCCCAACCCGGGCGGGCCGGTGCACATGTCCGAGGTCGAGGAGGAGTTGGCCGATCCGGCCGACGACGCCTCGTTCGATTCGGACACGGCATGGAATGCCATGCGGACCGTTGCCGCGTTCGCGCAGGATGCCGACGAACTCCGCGTGTTCCGTTCGATGCTCGGCCTCGACAACGCGGGCCCGCCCCCGTGCACGAACTGTGGTCGGCCGGTCACCCGTGTCTCCGCGCAAGGCGACGTCCGCACCGCGGGTGAGGGCATGTGCGCGGTGTGCTTCCAGGCCGAGTCCTCCCGTCGTCGACGGAAGGCGGAGACCCGATGACCTGCCAACGCTGCGGCAAAGACAAAGGAAAAGGGCTCACGCGGGGTATGTGCGCGTCCTGCTACACGACGGTGCGGGACCGGCAGTTGGCGTACGGGAGTTGGGAACCCAAACTCGCTCCCGTCGCCGCAGCCCTCGAGCACGCCCAGGCGTTGTTGGATGCCGGATTGACACGGGTGCAGATGCAGCGCCTGTCGGGTGTCCACAAGGCCAACATCAACCGCCTGTTGAGTGGGACGGTCGAGATGATGAGGCCGTCCACAGTCGACGGCATCCGTGCCATACCGGTCCCGAAGACGGCCGCCGAGTTGATCGCCCTCGCCGCGGACCAGGACTTCGTCTCTCCGCTGGGCGCGAGCCGTCGCCTGCAAGCGCTCGTCCGGGCAGGTTGGTCGATCGGCGCCCTCGCCCGCGAGCTGGGGGTGGAGCGGTATACCGCCTCTCGAATCGTGAACCAGCGGGGAGTGATCCGGGCGTTCATGCATCACGCGGTCGTGGCCCTGTTCGATCGCCTCCAGTTCGAGCGTGGCCCGTCCGCTGACGCTGTCACCTACGGCAAGTCGAAGCAGTGGCCGTTGCCGTTCCAGTGGGACGAGGACGACATCGACGAACCGAAGGGCCGGCCTGTTCCTCAATCGCGCCGCCAGACTCGTCGGCGCCCGAACGCATTGGCGGTGTCTGCATGAAGATCGCTACCCGATGGACCTACGCCCTGCGTGTCGAGGGTTTCAGTCAGCTCGAATTCCAGCGTCACCCGGATGACTCGATGTGGATGGTCGGCTATGACGTCGACGGCGAGATCCGGACGCGCGTGTTCGGCATCACCTACCCCACGCAGGTGTTCGACACACTCGCCGACGAGATGCTGCGGCTGGTCGAGGAAACCAACCTGTGCCATTCGTTGCCTGTCGATCCCCAGGGTTTCGATGCGGTGTTCGAGGTCGACCTGTCCAGCCGGATCCGCGTGCTGGGCAACGTCGTCGACGGTAACCAGGTTCGTCATCCGATGTTCGGGGCCATGTATGCCAAGGCTGATATCGCCGCTGCGGCGGAGGCGTTGAAGGCGGAGATCTCCGAGGCGTTCGCCCGGAGCAGCGGATGACCAACGCCATCTGTCGACTATGCGACCTGGACTGCGAGATCTGCTCGTGCGTCCCCGCGCCGGTGTCGCTGAGCAAGCGCGGCCGGGCCCTGTTCCCGGCCTGCCCAGCGCATTACCTGCTCGACCAATTCGACCCACAAGACGACAGGAGAGGTACCCGTGCGTAGCCCCGGACTGTATTTCGGCCTCTCGGAGCTCGAATACCACGCCGACAAGGACTGGCTGTCGAGCTCCGGTATTCAGACGCTGCTCAAGCCCGGCGGGCCCGCGCGTTTCAAGCATTGGCTGGACAACGGCACGAACGAACACAAGAGCCACTACGACGAGGGCCACGCGATACACGCGGAAGTCCTCGGGACCGGTCTCGAGGTGGTCGAGATCACGACGAAGGACTGGAAGACCAAAGCGGCGCAAGAGGCTCGGGACAAGGCATACGCCGAGAACAAGATCCCGCTGCTGACCTCCAGCGTGGAGATGGTGCGCGGCATCGGCAAGTCGATCCGTTCCAGCCCGGAAGCGATGGCCTACCTCGAAGGCGGTGACCCGGAAGTCAGCGCGTACGCGACGGATGAGGCGAAGTGGGTGCAGATGCGCAGCCGCCCGGACTATCTGCGGAAGCTGCCTAACGGGACCTATGGCGTGCTCGACCTGAAATCGACGCGGAGCGCCGCGCCCGCAGAGTTCCGGAAGTCCGCCTTCACCTACGGCTATCCGATCCAGGTCGTGACCTACAAGCGGGTCCTGCTCGCCCTCGGTATCGAGGTCAGCGAGTTCACGTTCCTGGCCGTCGAGAAGGAGCCGCCTTACCTGTGGTCGCTGCACGAGGTCGATCCCGAAGACCTCGAGCTCGCCGAGCGTCAGGTCGACCGCGGCATCGACATCTTCGCTAAGGGCCACGCCTCCGGTGAATGGCCTGGATATGGCACCGACATCAACGTGATGCGTATGTCCCGTTGGGCGCGCACCGACGCCGAGGAGGCGCTGCTGTGACCGAGTTGCACGAGGGTCTGAGCAAACTGCGGGAGCCGTTCGAGGCGAACAAGATCGGGAAGTTGCCGAAGCCGACCAGACGTGAGAACAAGGTCGATTGGTGCAAGGAGTGCAACAGCCGCCACGGGCTGCCCGCCGTCCACATCGACTACGTGGGGCATGCCGCAGTCACCGACCGGCTGCTCGATGCCGATCTCGAATGGGAGTGGGAACCGTTCGCCCTCGACGAGGACGGTCTGCCGAAGTTCGACGCGGACGGCGGGCTGTGGATCTGGCTCACCGTGTGCGGAAAACGGCGCATCGGCTATGGGGACGCGCAGGGCAAGCGCGGGCCGGATGGCGTGAAAGAGGCTATCGGTGACGCGATCCGTAACTCGGGCATGCGATTCGGTGTCGCCCTGGATCTGTGGCACAAGGGCGATCTGCACGCACCTGGCCCCGCCGCGAAATCCGATGCCGTCGAGCCCGCCGCTCCGTCTCCGGAGGAACTCGCACTGGCCGCGCGTCGTGAGTTGAAGGCCACGATCGCCCGCCTGGGCATCTCGGCGGACGCGGCAGCCCAGCGGTTCCTGTCCGACACCGATACACATCTCGGGCTGTCCACCGATGCCGCCGCGATCAAGGCGCTGACCCGGCACTACGAGGAAGAGGCGGCGAAGGCGTGACCGACCACAACCCCGTCCAGATCGAAGCAGCGATCAGCGAGTGCGCCAATCGCATAGCGAACAGCGTCACCGTGTGCGGCACCGCCTACAAGGCGTTCGTGACCGCGGACCAGGAGTACGACGTCGCGTTCGCGCACGCCTATCTCGAAGCCGACGGGCCCGCGCATGAGCGGAAGTACCGTGCCGAACTCGCCACCACAACCCAACGGCGGGCGCGGGATGTCGCCGACTCGGCGTACCGGTTCGCCGACCGCAAGGCCCGCGCATTGGAGACCGAGCTGCGGGCTTGGCAATCCGTGGGCGCCAGCGTCCGACTCATGTACGGCGTCGCGGGCCGAGGTGAGGGCGCGTGAGTGTGAATCCTCGTGTTCAGGATGTCGTCCGCCAGTCGTGGCCGAAGCGGCAACCCCGAACCCAACGCGCGAAGAACCCCGGCGAAGCCAAGACCCGCCAACTGGTGGCTGCCCGCTCCGGTGGCTGGTGCGAGTTGTGCGGCACCGTCCGGGCGGAATCGGTACATCACCGCCGCAAAAGGTCGCAGGGCGGTCCGTGGTCGGCATCGAACTGTGTCCACGTCTGCGGTGACGGTGTTCGCGGCTGCCATGGCTGGGCTGAACACAACCCGGACGCGGCCGCGGCGGAGGGGTTCCATCTCCGTCCTGGTGATGATCCTGCCGCGGTGCCGATCGTGTCCGGATTCCATGGCCGCGTCCTGCTCTCCGATGACGGCGGTATCGAACCGGTCGGGGGTGCCGCATGAGTGCACCCACTGCGACCCGGACCGCAACGCACCGCCCGGCCACCAGACAGCGCCGCTTCCGTCACGACGATCTCGTCGCCGTCGACTTGTTCTCCGGCTTCGGTGGCCTCACTCGAGGCATCGAGATGGCCGGGTTCACCACGATCATGGCGGCGAACCACAACGCCTACAAAGTCGACGTTCACGAGGCCAACCATCCGCATGCCGAACACTGGATCGCGGATCTCATCAACCCGGATTCCGCCGATTACCACTCGGCGCGGGACCTGCCCGCGGGCGACCTCCTCGTCGCGGGAGTCACGTGCACCAATCACAGCCAGGCGAATACGAAAAAGGCTTATGCCCAGGGGCTTTCGCTGTTCGACATGGACGATCCCGAATTCGATGAGCGCGTCACCCGGTCTGAGCGAGACCGAGCAACCGCGAACTGCGTTTTGGCCTACGCGGACCAGCATCGTCCGCGCTTGATCCTCGTCGAGTGCACAACCGAACTCGTCTCATGGGGTCCGGCGATACCCGGTAAGCCGAAGGTCGGGGACGGCTCCACCTACCGGTGGTGGCTTCGCCAGTTCGGCAACCTGGGCTACAACCATAAAGAGCTGCGGCTCAACAGCATGTTCTTCGGTGTGCCGCAGAGCAGGGACCGGCTCTACATCGCGTTCTGGGATCGTCGGCTGCCCGCTCCGGACCTGGAGCATCGGCCGGAGTCGTGGTGCGAGTCCTGCGGCGCGGTGGAAGCGGTGTGGTCGTGGAAGACGGGCATCCCGGCCACTGGCGCGGTTCGCTACGGCAAGCAATACAACTACCGGTGCCCGCGGTGCCGTCGCGAGGTCGTCCCACCGATGACCCCGAGTCTGCATGCGCTGGATCTCACGAACCTCGGCACACGTATCGGTGATCGGAAACGGCCACTCAAACCGGCAACGATGGCGCGTGCCGAGCGTTGCCGCCAAAGGTTCGCTGAGTTCCCGGCCGTTCTGATGCCGGCGAAGGCTGTTCACGGGTCGGAGCGGCATCCGTGGCAGCCGTTGGTGACGCAGACCAGCCAGCAGGAAGCCGCATTGTTGTCGACGGGCCATGTGTTCGCCGCGCACCGCCACAACGGAGACGGCAAACATCTCAGCCAGCCCATGGACACGGTGACCAGTACGCATGAAAAGGCGATGCTGTTCGCCGCGGTCAACAACTATCAGGGCGCGCCACGTAGCACCGTCGAACCGTTGCCGACACAGGTCGGTTCGGAGACGCTCAGTGTCGTCTCGTCCGGTGTGCTGCCGTTTCGGAAGAACACGTTGCCCACCAGTCATGCGGAGGCGATGCCGACCGTGACGTCCGAGCAGATCCCGGGGTTGCTCACCGCAGCTGGTGTGATCCTGCAAAACCAGGGCGTGGACCGTCGCGTATCCAGTGTCGCAGAGCCGCTGAAAACGCTGGTCGCTGACAACAACACCGCGCTCATGTTCTCCGGGGCAGTAACTGCG
>Ga0247823_10000862_pt1 | contig 25583 bp, 26 predicted proteins | sample 13C_PalmiticAcid_2_FD_192426 | JGI IMG/M metagenome (GOLD analysis project Ga0247823, IMG submission 192426) | Soil microbial communities from agricultural site in Penn Yan, New York, United States - 13C_PalmiticAcid_Day30 | ecosystem: Environmental > Terrestrial > Soil > Agricultural land... | reverse complement strand
ACATACGCCTTGATCGCCTTTATATTATATGTGCCTGCCGACTTATAATCGATCAAGGCGTATGTTCCATCGTTCATACGGTCAATACGGTCGGCGCGTACGTTCAAGGCGACCATGCCAGCACCTGCCGGAATGTTCAATGTGCCGTCAATTTCCGAGAATGCAGGCTGGGCATCCCGCCGCCAGTTACGTTCATGGATGACAAAGGACGCGGCCAGATTTTCAAATCGTGGCCACCAATAATCCCAGGCACTGCTGTCATCCGCCATGGATGTACGCGCGATAAGGCCTAGGTCCTTTATGATTTGTATAGCATTATCAGGTAGATAATCCTTGTGTGCTTTGGTAAACGTATGAAGTACGTCATGCACGAATGTGCCGCGTTCAGCGGCGCCCACGGGTTTTTCTACAGGATCAAGCTTGGAAAGCCTGAGGATTTCCTTGGCATAGATGCCATAGGGGTTGGTCATCAGGGTTTCGACTTGTGTAACTGACAGCCGTGTCAGGCGATGTTGCTCGGGCGGCTTTGGCGCTGGACGGGCGGCGGAGTGCGGTTCCGGCTCTTGGTCACCTAACCTTGCGAGGGCCAGCAGTTTTTGCGCCTCCACCGGGAATAGGGCCGGGTCGATATATTGACTGGCGCGCAAAACGGTCGAAAGACGCTGCAGCCACCGCGATGGCAAAGTGGGTTTGCCATCAATCCGGGCGGGGCGGGTCATAATGACCTGGTCGGCGCAGAAACATTGGACAAAATCATGGGCTGCAAGGGCTATGCTGCGCTCGGGTGGTGGCAGGCCGAAATCTTTACGCATCGGCCGTGACATCCATGGGTCTTGCCCGGGGTCCGGTGGCCAACTGCCCTCGTTCAATCCACCTAGGATCATCAGGTCGGCCTGTACAAGACGGGCCTCGAGTTGGCCCAAGACCAATAGACGCGGGTGCACACCCACGGGGGTGCGGACAGGCAATCCGGCCATCATCCGGCTTAGGATTTCGCCCAATTCCTTCATGGTCACAGGTGGCAATTCGTCTGCATGGATCATAAGATCAGATAGGAACAAGCTGGCTGTTTCCCCTGATGCGCCGCGCCATAAACGTTCAGGTCCTGATAGTCCGGGGCTTTCCGCCAGACTTTCTGCGGCTACGATTAATGCCCGCAGCAATTCAGGGCCATTGTTGAATTTATGCTGCAGCAATGGCGATAGGCATATATTAATTTTGCTAATTATTTCAGTTATTTGACCAACATAAGGCGCGACCTTTGGGCCCATGCGCTGATCAGCAATACGGGCCTCCAGCCTTTGCTGTAATCCCGTAATACCGGGGCCTGGTTTCGGGCCGCGTAACAGCAGGCGATCAAGGGCATGTATGGTTTCTTCGCGTACGCTTTGATTCTGGCCAAAGCCGCAAAGCTCATGCTGCAGAAGTGGTAGCAGGCTGGAGGGCGACAAGTTCTTGCTGCAGGTCTCAAGGATGAGCAGCAGAAAGGTGCCTATTGCCGTATCGCCCAAGGGGATGCCTGCAGAATCATCGACCTCGATACCCCAACGGCGGCATGACATAGATACGCGGCGTGCCAGATTACGGTCCGGCGTGATTAATGCGGCGGTTTTGCCCGGGGTTTCCAGTGTGCGGCGCAAAGTCAGGGCGATAAAACGGGCTTCTTCTTCTGGAGTATCGCAGGTCACTTGCCATAAATTTTGCTGCAGTTTTTGTTGATCTTGGTCGTCCTGCAAACCCACATCATCGGGCTGTAACCCCATCCAACTGTGGCTTTCCTCAGCTGGTCGCATCATCTGGGATGCCAGTTCGCGGCGGGCAATTTTGCTGCGGTCTTCAGATTTATTTGCTGCAGCAAAGAATATCTGCACATCGGCACGATCTATACCCATATGATGCAGCAAGTTTTTAAGCGTCGCCTGCGGATGGCTTTCGTCTATGGCATCCCATCCCGCCTGATCCATGTCCTGATCCAGTCCGGGAAGCAGAACACGTCCTTGCGGAAGGCCGGCTACGGTCTTCAGTAGTAAGGCTGTGGCGGGCAGGGATCCCGTCGATCCGGCCGCAATAATCTGGCTGGATGGTAGGTTATGTTCCCAAGCCTTGGCTTGCAGGCGCAGCAAGGCATCGCGGCGGGCGGCAGCACCCATCATGCCGCGCTCCTCAAGAATGGCGGGCCAAGCAATACTCAGGATTTCAAGAAAGGTGATTGTATGTTGCCAATGTGTGGCCAGATCTGTTTCCGGCACCAGTTCGGGCAGTTTGGAAAGCGATAATCCCTCGGTTTCAACCTGATCCAGAAGCCGAGCCAGCGTATCTGCCAGTCCCAAAGCCTGACCATAGGCCAAAGTCTTGTCCTTTTGCTGCACCATTTGCGCCAGCAGCAAGCGGCGGCGTGTCCCCGGCATGGCAGGTTTCAGGTCTAGAAAATCCTTGAGGTCCTGCGGGTTTTGCAGCTGCAGCGACAGCTCGTCTTCGTCAATATCGCCCAACGTTTGCAGGCGCGGTAAGACCAAGGGTTTGCCTTCTCTTTGCTGCAGGAACATATCCCGCACCACGCGGCTGCCACGACGGGTCGGCAGCAGAATTTTATATTGCGAGAGCGCTAGGGGGTCGCCGCCGGTTTCTTCGAGAATGCCGGATACAAGGCTGGCGGCAAAGCCGGAGCCTGAGGGGATATTGAAAACCTTTAAGGGGATGCGATCAGGGTTTTGCGGCAGGGGTGCGCTTGGGGGCATGCGCGTCCTCCGGCGCCGCATCAGGCGTCACGGTTTTTTTTTGCGCGAGCAGCGCTTGAACTTTGGCTTCATGCTCTCTACGCACGGCCAGCATATTGTTAACTGCAGCAACATCAGCGGGTGTTGTAAAATGGTGCCATTGACCGCCGTGCAGCAAGCCATGAAGACGGCCACTTTCCTGGGCTTTGTCCAGCATTGTCAGGAAGGAGAATGGGCCATCTGGCGTGTTATCAAATAGGCTTTTATTTTTTATAATACGTACGCTCGTCCAGGCATACTCACCCTTCTTGTCATTGGCGCGGGTGATTTTTCCTTCATCATCAATGTTATAGTCGCCTAAGGCGCCTGTCGGGTGCATTTCCCAGATGCTCATTAGCAGGAGCATCATATCCATTTTTGCAGGATCAAATCTTTGCTGCATCAGCTCGAGCGCGGGTCCCCAGTCAGCATCTTCCCAGTAGGAATCGCCACTGACGACGATGATAGGCTGGTCAGCAGGCATCAGCGTCATGCAGTTTTTGATGCCGCCGCCGGTATCCAGCAGCACATCTTCGTGCAGGGTGGAAATTTTCAGACCCGGGTGCTTGTCTTCATATTGCTGCAAAAACGCCAGCAGGCTTTCTGGTTTATAATGGGTATTCACAACCACGTTGTTGATACCCGAAGCGACCAGCTTGTCGAGGACATGGCCGATAATCGGTTGCGTATCGATCATCACCATCGGCTTGCAATTGTTATCTGTCAGCGGGCGCATGCGCTCGCCCTTGCCGGCGGCGGTAATGATGGCGTTGGTAATGGGTTGATTCAGTGTCATAGCCCTACCTTCTTAGCGCCTTCGCCGGAAAGCTGCAACTGTCGAGCGCCATCGGGCATGGCAGAGAAGTGGATATCCAGACGATGCGCGGGTAACAGGTAACCAAGGCGTTCGGGCCATTCGATAATACTGATGGCACTCACGAGCGCTTCTTCCCATCCCAGTTCATAGACTTCATCGGGGTCTTTCAGACGGTAAAGGTCGAAATGCCAGATTTCCCCGGCGGGGTAATCATAGGTTTGCACCAATGTAAATGTGGGGCTGGGGACTTCCAGAGCTGGTTTTTCTGTAAGGGCACGAATAAGCGCGCGGGCAAAAACGCTTTTTCCCATACCCAGATCACCATGCAGGCACAAAACGGTACCGGCCTGCAAATGCGGGGCTAAATCCGCAGCACGCTGGGCTGTTTCTTCTTCGCTTCGGGTTATCCATTCCATTTGGCGGTTATAGACGGTAAAATGAAAGGATGAAACATCTTCTGTTGCTTTTGGCTTTCGTGATTTTCTCGTCCCCGGCGCTGGCGCAATCCGGCTCGCCTTGGCAAGCTCCCTTTCCCGGAGTCAATGTGCCGATGACGACAGAGGGTGAAGTTGATATGTCGCCCACTTGTTTCCGTGTGATCAATCAGGCGCCCTATACTGTCATGGGCTCGCTTTACACCAATTACTACGTGAACAAAGATCGCCAGAAGGCCCGTCATACCTCTAATTTTCGTATGGAAAAAGGGCAGAGCCAGGCTTTTTGCACTTATGGTCCGTTTTATGAAGGCCGCAAGCTTGAACTCGTGCTGCGCACTGTGTTGCCGATATTCAACTGCAAAACCATGGTCGATGGGACGATTTATCTAAAGGGGCAATTGAACGAAGACGGCACGACCAAAACATGGGCGATTTGCCTCGACCAGCCTCAGCCTGGCAGCATCAGGTGAACAGTGGTCCCGGTGCCGAGGCTGCTTTCCAGCCTCACTGAGCCGCCATGTAATTCAACGATTGTTTTCACAAGTGACAGACCTAGGCCTGCACCGCGAGAGCCCCGGGCCGGACCATGCCCTGAATGGGCGCGTTCGAATGGCTCAAACATACGGTCTTGATCGTCTGGCGAAATGCCGGGCCCGTTATCGCTGACGCTAATCTGTACGCCTTCAGGCGTACGCAGGGCTGAAAGCTTAATGTTTCCACCCTCTGGCGAGAAGTTGATGGCGTTGCGCATCAGGTTCAGCAGTACCTGTTTCAGGCGGCGTTCATCAGCCTGAATACTGCCCGTATCAGGGGCGGTTTCCATCTGGACGATGATACGTTCCTTGCCTGCCCACTCGCGTGTAAAGTCGTAGATGCTCTGCATAATGTCTTTAATAACGACAGTGTCATTTGATAGCGACATTTGGCCGGCTTCGATTGTCGACAGATCAAGGATGTCATCGATCAGCTGGATCAGGCGCTCACCGGCTTCGTGGGTGCCGCTGGTGTATTCCTTCTGCTTGGCATTCAAAGGACCGAAATATTCGTTCTGCAGAATCTCATTAAAACCCATGATCGCCGAGAGCGGCGTACGCAGTTGATAGGAAACGTTAGCGAGGAAGTCGAGTTTCAGCTGTTCAGCTGTTTCCAACGCATCATTCTTTTCGCGCAGGGCGTTTTCGACGCGCACTTTATCGGTCATATCGATGTGTGTGATCAACACGCCACCATCCGGCAGGGGTACAGTCGACCATGCAATATGTGATCCGTCGCCGCAGATCAGCATCCCGTCATTGCTGGCCCGTTCCAGTCCTTGGCGCAGCAAAGTCTCGCGGGCGGTGGGCCAATTTTCAACAGAAAAGCGCGCTTTGAACTTATCAATCAGGCGATTGATATGCGGATTATCTTTCAGATCCTCCGGGTGCAGGCCCCAGAGTGTACCGAATGACGGGTTTGAGAGGCGCAGGCGACCATCACCGCCGAACACGACCACACCCTCGGTCAGGTTATCGAGGGTTTCATTCTGTACGGCGACCAAGGTGTTATAGGACGATTCCAGTTCCAGACGGCTGGTCACGTCTTCGAAGGTCATCATCACGCCGCCCATCGGGTGCGGGATGACCAGCATACGCAGTGCATTGCCATTAGGCAGGTACAGCATGTCTTCGTGCGGACCGATCAGGCCTGTGAACATATTCAGCCAGCTTTGCTTGAAGCGGCGGAAATCAGCTTGCTCGGGCAGACGGCGATTCTCGCGCATCTTTTCCATGATGTCGCCGAGTTTGGGTCCGGTGTTGAGATATTGCTCCTCAAGACTCCAGAGCTGCGAGAACGCTGTGTTGTAGAATTCCAGTTTCTGCTGCGAATCAAAAATGCCGATCGCTGACCCCAATTGTTCGAGCAATTCCTTGTTGGCGGACGCGTAACGCTTCTGCTCAGTTTCCAGCTCTTCTTCGCGGGTTATATCAAGCGCCATGCCGATGGTCTGTTGACCACCGGGTACAGGTGTTTCAATCACATTCACAAGTTTGCGTTGACCCGCCACAATCAGATGACCATGCATGCTTTGCGGTTGCGCCTGGTCTATGGCCGCTTGGGCGAGTGCTTTATTCAGTGATGCCGTTGTTGCCTTTTTCACAGGCTTGATGCCTAGCTCACGTTGTTCGGCGATCACGGTTGCAGGGGTTGTATCAATCGCGCGGGCATAGGCACGGTTGCACCAGACAATCTCTGTACGGTTATTACGCATCCAGACAGGGTACGGCTGTTGATCTAATGCTGTTTGCAAACGATCGCGCTCTTCTTCAGCGGTGCGGCGTAGGGTGCCTGCAAGATCTTGCTCACGTGTAAGCAGTGTAATGTCTTCGGCCCAGATGATGCTGAAAGTTAGATTATCATTGGTGACAGGCTTGCCGCGCTTGCCGCTCAAACGCACGGTGCGTGAACGATCAGCGGTACGCGCATTCAGCGTGAAGGACTCGCCCGCATTATGAAGTCTTTCGAATAAACCCTCGAGGGCGGCGGCATCACTGGCGCTTAATGCGGCTTGCACATCATCAATGACACGAATCTCACGCAGGTTCAAAAGGCTGGCGAAGCCGGGGCTGTATGCCACCTGACCCTGAGGAGAGAAGCCGCAATATTCGGCAGGGGCCGCTGACAGGAAAGCTTCCAGCTGGGCTTTCTCCAGCTGTGATTCGCCGCTCACGGTCGCAGCGATTGATTTCCAGAAGGTCGGTTTTGCGGGAACAGGTTTGTTCATGACCGGACCATTTTAAAAGGGTGCGTGCCAAATAACAACGGGGGGCAGCAGGCTTTTGCCAATTTTATGACTCTTTTCAGGGAACGAACGGGACGGATTGCTGTTAGTGGCACTGATTGCGCCATGCTCCACCACCCCTTCAACTAAGGACACATCAAAATGCTTAAAAGAATTCTCCTCATGACCGGCTTGCTGGTTTCTTTTAGTGCCGTTTCTGCACATGCCCAGAATTTCGGCCAACGCAACACCACCGATGATTTCACAGGTCCTTATGTGGGCGGTACGGTTGGTTACAGCTGGGGTGATTTCGATGCCGATGCTGTTACAGCAGGTGGCGTGACCGTGGCGACCGATGATCCGGATATGGATGGCTGGCAAGGTGGTTTGCTCGGTGGTTATGGTTTCCAGTTTGATACAGGCATGAAATATGGCTGGAACGGTTTCCTGGGTGCCGAGGCTGGTTATGAATGGAGCGGTGCTGATGGTTCTGCCTTTGGTGCCGATGTCGATAAGGAAGATACACTGATCCTGACATTGCGTCCGGGCATGACGTGGGGTGATACGGCGCTGGGCTACGGTATCATCGGTTATAGCCGTACGCAGTTTGAAGCTGGTGGCCAAGAAGAATGGCTTGATGGTCTGGTACTGGGTGCCGGTACCGAGCTTTATACAGTGGGTCCGTTCAAGACACGTCTTGAGTATGTTTACACCAACTATGAAGATATGAACTACGCCGTTCCCGGCGGCAGCCTGAATGTCGAAGGTCAGGAACATGCGCTTAAATTAGGCGGCATCTTCCGGTTCTAATCCCAAAGAATAAAAGAAAGGCCCTGTCTCAGACGGGGCCTTTTACTTTTTCGGCTGTTACCGATACTGGTTTCTGCAGATTGAATATCCGGCATTCTTCGGTATGAATGCGGTACGAGAACTGATGACCTGTTTTATAAAGTTGGGCGGTCTCGGCGCTTTCCAGACCCGTACGCCATAGAATGCCGTTCGGGGCCAATAACTCGATGCCGATGATGGGGCCTAATCCTGCTTGTGTCGCGTATTCGCCAATACTGTCTTTTTGCGCGAAATGACGACTGCCGACGACAAAGATCATCTTCTCACCTTGTGCGCTGGTCTGCGCAGCATAGCGGGCCTGCAGTTTATTCTGGTGGGCGGCTTCTTTGTCTTGTGTATTGTGACGCGCCCATTCCTTCACACGGTTTTTAGTATCCAGCCAGAATTGGGAATTCTCTGCTACGGGTGGCAATGTATTGATATGCATATGGTAGAAGTCTTGACGATCCTGTTTCGTGATCGGGATCTTCTTTCCTGTTTTTGCTGTATATGCTTCGAGTGTGCGCAGTGTATGGCGGCGGACTTCGTCATCATGATTCATGATATCGGGCACGCCCATAACATCACTGGTGCTGTTTCGGCCATTCAATGTACGGAAATCGGAGGGCAGCACCTCCATGCCTAATGACTTTGCCACCTTGCAAAGGGCAATAAACTGGCGCGCATGATCTTCAGGCGGCGCTGAATCCATATACACATCTTCGCGGTAGAAGGTCTCTATCTCTTTTATGAACAGGTCCTCATCAATTTCATTTGCGAAGTACGCTCTGGTAAGGGGCAATATATCAGCGTGCAGTTCAATATAAAGATGCTTGCCACCTTGTGCCGCAGCTTCACGTAGAAAGGCCGGATTATCAGCCAGAAATTTATAGTTTGAACTATGGTGCAGTTCACCGAACACCAAGACGTTATGATCCCGGAACACATCTTTGGCCAAATTTTCTGTGGCGTGCATGTGCAGTGACCGCGTCGGGGCGCGCATCGCCGATGTTTGCTCGAACGCATCCCGCAGTGCTGTGGCTGCGGTTTCTTGCGCGTATGCCATGGGGGCCGTAGCCATGGACATGGCTGTTATCAGATTGATTAGTCTTTTCATTTCCCTGCTCTTTTTTATCAGCTAACAGAGAAATGGCGGCTTTCGTCAAGAAAATTAAGAATGCCCAGCGGTCAGCTTCAATCCGGCTATACCTACCAATATTAACAGGGCGCAACCGATACGCATGAGCGAGGCATTTTCACCAAACAGGATGATCCCCGCGATCATGGCGCCGACGGTGCCGATCCCTGTCCAGATCGCATAGGATGTGCCGAGTGGCAGTGACCGAATAGCCAGAGACAGGCAATAGAAACTGCCGATCATGGCCACAACGGTGATGACGGAGGGGATCAGTTTGCTGAAACCTTCGGTGTATTTCAGGCCGATCACCCAGCCGATTTCCAACAAACCCGCGACAAGTAAATATAACCAAGCCATCAGCAAAACTCCTTTTGCTTGTACAAGGTCGTCCTTGTGATTTAAGGGGGAATAGCCGGGTCGTCCCGATGAATTCATTGTAACCCATATAAAAAATCCCGGCAATTGCCGGGATTTTCTTCGTATGGAGCTCCGGGAATATTCCTAGTAGCGATATTGATCGTTCTTGAACGGGCCTTGCTGCTCAACACCGATGTAATCAGCTTGGGCTTTGTTCAGCTTGGTCAGTTTCGCGCCCAGTTTCTCGAGGTGCAGGGCAGCTACTTTCTCATCGAGGTGTTTCGGCAGAACGTACACTTTGCCTACTTCGTAAGCAGAGGTGTTGGTCCAGAGTTCGATCTGCGCCAGTGTCTGGTTGGTGAAACTTGCTGACATCACGAAGCTTGGGTGGCCTGTAGCGCAACCCAGGTTCACGAGGCGGCCTTCAGCCAGCATGATAATGCGCTTGCCGTCCGGGAATTCGATCTCGTCAACTTGCGGCTTCACGTTGTGCCATTTCATGTTGCGCAGGCCTTCGACTTGGATTTCGTTGTCGAAGTGACCGATGTTGCAGACAATCGCACGATCTTTCATTGCGCGCATGTGATCAACGGTGATGATGTCGATGTTACCGGTTGTGGTAACGAAGATATCAGCTTTGGAAACAACGTCTTCGATTGTCTGCACTTCGAAACCTTCCATGCAGGCTTGCAGCGCGCAGATCGGATCGATTTCGGTAACAATAACACGTACGCCTTGTGATGCCAGAGAGGCAGCGGAGCCTTTACCCACATCGCCATAACCAGCAACAACAGCCACTTTACCAGCCATCATCACGTCTGTTGCGCGGCGGATGCCGTCAACCAGTGATTCGCGGCAACCGTATTTGTTATCGAATTTGGATTTTGTAACCGAGTCATTGACGTTGATGGCACGTGCTTTCAATGTGCCTTTCTTCGCCATTTCCATCAGGCGATGAACGCCTGTGGTTGTTTCTTCGGAGATACCGCGAACGTCTTTCATCAGGTCCGGGTAATCCTTGTGCATGATGGTGGTCAGGTCGCCGCCATCATCAAGGATCATGTTCGGAACCCAGCCGTTCGGGCCTTTAATTGTCTGGTGGATGCACCATTCAGCTTCTTCGTTGGTTTGACCTTTCCATGCGAATACGGCGCATGTGCCGCGTGCCGCGATAGCCGCTGCAGCGTGATCTTGTGTCGAGAAGATGTTGCAAGAAGACCAGCGTACTTCAGCGCCCAGTGCTTCCAGTGTCTCGATCAGAACCGCTGTTTGAATTGTCATGTGCAGGCAGCCTGCGATGCGTGCGCCTTTCAGCGGTTGCTTCGGGCCGAATTCCTTACGGATTGACATCAGGCCTGGCATTTCTGTTTCGGCGATTACGATTTCCTTACGGCCCCATTCGGCGAGGGAAATGTCTTTTACTTTGTAGTCGTTCTCAACGGCTTTAGGCGCTGCGGTCATGGGTCAAATCCTTAAAAGGTTAGGTCTAAAAAGTGGGGCGGTTTTACCGCTTATTAAGAAAACTGCGACAGAATAGGGTTTCATGCCGAAAAGGCAAGAAAAACTGCGGATTTTGGGGAATTAAATTCATGAGTTTAAAATACCGTGCCGGCAAGGATACCGTAACAGGCCAATTGGCCCTATTCGCCCGTGAAATTGAGGGGCTGCCCTTCCATGGTACGCCTGAATATCCGGTGGCTATCTTTACCGCACCCGCGTCCGGCTTTCCGCTGCCTGCACAACAGGTTGCCGAGAATATTGCCGATCTTCTCAATCATAAAATCCCGCTGCATACGCTTTCATCCGGGCCGGAACAAATTCTCTACAGCCGGACAGATAACGGGGTTGTGCTGCGGACCAAGGGCGAGGGGGTTTCAGTTCCGGCGCTCAGTGTGACGGTCAGCAACAAAAGCACGGTTGCCGATATCGGTCATGCGATGCTGGCGAAAATGGATCAGGATTTTATGAAACGCGTCTGCGATACGATTGTGCCCGACCATGGCTGGGGTGCGACTGTGCAGCAAAAAGGTCCGGCGGGCCCTGCAGCGAAGCCTTAGCGGGCGATATCCCGGTGTAAAATATTGATCTCAAAGCCCTGTGCTTCCAGCCAGGGCTTTAGTGTTTCTACCGTGTAGACCGAACGGTGATGGCCGCCTGTACAACCGATGGCGACCGTCAGGTAGCTTTTTCCCTCAGCCGCGTAACGGGGCAGAAGAGGTGAAATCAGATTCTTGGCATTACCTGTGAATGCAGCAAAATCGGGATCGGTTGCAATGTATTCCCCGACGGCCTTATCGAGGCCGGTCAGGTTTTTGAGGTCCGGTTCCCAGAATGGATTTTTCAGAAAACGTACGTCCAAAACCATATCGGCCTCACGCGGCAGGCCGAAACGGAAGCCGAAAGACATTAAGGTTACGGTCAGGTGACCTTTGACTCCTTTGCCGAACAAACCCTCGATCATGCGGTTGTGTACGTGGATGGACATGCCTGTGGTGTCGATCACATGGTCGGCTTGGGCCTGCAGGGGGCCGAGCATTTCCTGCTCCATTTTGATCCCGGCGCTGGGCGGTCGGTCCTGCGCCAGCGGATGACGGCGTCGGGTTTCAGTGAATCTCTTTTGCAGCTCGGTTTCATCGGCGGTCAGGAATACCAAGCTTGCTGACGTACGGTGGCAAACCGCTAAGACCTCGTCGGCTGAGAAGCCCCGGGACCGGGAATCAACGCCGATGGCCATGGGGTGCGGTCCCCTTGTATTATCCGCCAAAAGGGCTTCTACCAAGGTGAGCGGGAAGTTATCAAAGGTTTCAAAGCCCATGTCCTGCAGGTGTTTCAGGGCCGAAGACATGCCTGCGCCAGAAAGGCCTGTGACTATAAGTAAGGGGGCTTTTTTATCGTCTGTATGTGTCATCGTATGTGCATTCCCGCCCTATGCCCGGTCCAGCTCAACTGTAAAGCGGGCGCCTGTTACGGCGTCTCCGTTGTTCTGGCGATTCTCTGCCCAGATTTTGCCGCTATGGGCGGTGACGATTTGGTGTGCAATCGAAAGGCCGAGGCCGGAATGGCGCCCGTATGCTTCGTGTTTCGGGCGCTCACTATAGAAGCGTTCGAAGATGGTGCCGAGTTTGTTTTCCGGAATGCCGGGGCCTTGATCGTCCACTGTTACACGTACGATGGATTTCTCGACGGTGATCGTAATAGTGACAAGACCACGGGACGGCGAGAATGACAGGGCGTTAGATATCAGGTTTTCAAACACCTGCGCCAGACGGCTTTCATTACCACGCACCATAACGGGCGGGGTGCCGTTGGTGATCAGGCGGATTTGTGGGCTTTCATCGGCGCTGCGACCGGTGAAGTTATCGCGCAGGCCGCTGCGTTCCATCGGGTTCTTGTGTGCATCAGCCAGTTTGTGCAGCAAAAGGTAAAGATCGATATTGTCCATCGCATCGCGGGACAGTTCGGCATCCAGACGGGAGGCGTTGGAGATATCAGTGATCAGACGGTCAAGGCGCTGGACGTCATGCTGGATGATCTCCATCAATTTGTCCTTATCTTTCTGATTCTTAACCACGCCCGCTGTCTCAACGGCACTGCGGAGTGAGGTGAGCGGATTCTTGATTTCGTGCGACACATCTGCTGCAAAACGCTCAATCGTATCCATCCGGTCCCATAGGGCGTGCGTCATGGCGCGCAGCGAAACCGAGAGATCGCCGATCTCATCCTGACGACGGCTAAGGTCCGGGATCTCAATCTGGCGTCCGCCTTTGCCGAGGCGGATGCTTTCTGCCGCACGGGAGAGACGCTTAAGTGGCCTACCGATGATCCCCGCTAGATATAAAGAGAGGAAGATGGTGACGCTCAAGGAGCCTGTGAAAACCGTCAGCACCTCGAAACGTACCTGATTCATGGCTTGCTCGACGGCCTTGCCTTCACGGGTCAGGACGACCACACCCATAACCTGACGGATTTTTTGTACGGGTGCTGCGGCGGACAGGATAATTTTACCGTCTACGCTGCGCCATGCTGTGCCACTCACGTGTCCTTCAAGCGCGAAAGGCGCGTCGGGGAAATCACTCGCGTTCTTGGAGTTGATCATCGGGTAGAGATCAAGGCCTTCATGGTGTGGAAGAATGAAGGTCAGGAATTGCGCTGTTTTCAGAATCAATTTTTGCAGGGCACGTACAGGGGCAGGCGGGCCCATGGGTTCTTTGTGGCGAATAGCGCTACGGGACAGCAGTTCCTCTGAGTCTCCGACCATTTTGCCATCGATATTGAACAGGTACGTACGGCTGTCGGTGGTCTCACCCAGACGACGGACCATGCGGCGGGCCAATTCAGGGACGAGGGTTTCGATTTCAACCGGGCGGGCAAACAGGAATGGACGGCCTTGCTCGACCGGGCGGATCGCGCCCTCGGCAATAGCGCCTGCGAACACCTGTGCTTCGGCTTTGACGGTTTCCAGTTCGGCACGGATCAGGTTGTCCTGATACTGGCCCATATAAAGGATGCCCAGCACCAGCACAAAAGGTGCCACAAGGTTAACCGCGAGAATGCGGAGGGTAAGACGGCTTGACCGGCGATTGACCTTTTTACGGGGTTGGCCGGGCTTTAGCAGCTTATTGGGGTTGTTGATGATACTCAGGAATGGATTTTCCTCCGATTCGGCATGGGCCGGATCGTCGAATTCATCCTTATTCCTCTTTGTATTTGTATCCGACACCGTACAGGGTCTCTATCTGCGAGAATTCATTATCAACGACGCGGAATTTCTTACGAATGCGCTTGATGTGCGAATCGATGGTCCGGTCGTCGACATAGATATTCTCACCATAGGCCATATCGATCAACTGGTCGCGGTTTTTTACGTGACCCGGGCGGATCGCCAGCGCTTTCAGCAGCAGGTACTCCGTCACTGTCAGATCTACGGCGCGGCTTTTCCATGTGCAGACATGGCGGGCATCGTCCAGTACCAGATTGCCACGGGTGGTAATCGTCTGGTCTTCGGTTTTTGGCGCAGCAGCCACCTGATTACGCAGGGCTTCGCGACGCAGAAGCGCGCGGATACGTTCGATCAGCAAGCGCTGGGAAAACGGCTTGGTAATATAATCGTCAGCACCCATGCGCAGGCCGATCACTTCATCGACCTCATCGTCCTTGGATGTCAGGAAAATAACCGGAAGCGCGGATTTCTCACGCAGCTTGGAGAGAACTTCCATACCGTCCATACGGGGCATCTTGATATCCAGTACCACCAGATCAGGCGTATTGGAGGTAATGCCTTTCAGACCCTCTTCACCGTCATTATAGGTTTTGACGGCAAAACCCTCAGCTTCAAGCGCCATCGCGACCGAGGTCAGGATGTTACGGTCGTCATCGACTAGGGCAATCGTTTGCTGGGGGGTGATCCCGGGAGTTATCGCGTTCATAGGTCTTTGTATAACGGGTGTAGGAATGGCGGTAAAGAGCATCTAAAGCCTCCTGTGGAAAAACTTCACCCGAAGAGAGTTTGGTAAAACAATTCGGATTATCCCTAACTTACGATTCAGGCATGGCCAGAATGGGGCTGAAATGGGGTCTTTTCCTGATTTAAATAGTCGAAAAAGCCTTATTTTCTCAGCGCTTTTCACAGATTCTGGTCGGGATTCAGCTTTTATAAAGTCATTTTCTTTATGGTAATAGTGTCGCGCACAAGGTGCGATCAACCCATAGAGATTTGGTGTGACGAATATAAAGACAACAATCGATGCCAAGGCGGCCTTTACCTTAAGCAGCCATGGTATCCGCCCTGAGAAACTGGCGCAGGATCTGGGCCGGGATATGCCGGGTGCCCTTTCTATGGAAGTAACATCCCCCCGTGATGGTGCGGTCGAGACCTTGCTTGAGGCTAAGACGCCCTCCGGCGAAATGCTCTATGACTGGAAGGTCAATTTTGATCTTGCGACCAAAACCGGGGCGATCAAGAATTTTTCCATTTACCATGCCGCCAATAAGGGGCTTAGTATCGGTACCGCTGCCATACGAAATTTGCTGCGGGCCGGGCACGAAAACGGCGACAATCCCGCCATTGATAAAATCAAGCTGACGGCCGAGCTGGAACGCGGGGCCTGGGTATGGGCACGCATGGGCTGGCTGCCGGATGAAACCTCTTTCCGTCGTTTTCAGAAGAAAGTACAGCCCAAGCTTGAAGCGTTGGAACAGGTGTTACCATCCGTAGAAAGATTGGGTTTTGAGGCGTACGCAATGATGCATACATTGCTGGATCATAACGTCAGTAAGAAACCGGCGCTGATCTGGCCATTGGTTGATTCTAATCTGTCATATAATATAAATGCGATAGAGGAGTTGCAGCAAATCGTCCGTCATCCCCGCGATGATGAGCGGCTGGATTTGTTGCGTGGATACCTGCAGCAAAATCGTCCTGATCAGGAACATATCGATGCTGCGGCACTGGGGAAGCTGGACAAGACCCTCCGTTTTTTGCGGGACCTTGATCTGAGCGGGATGGCGCGGGATGGCCGGATCAACACATCACTGCTCTTGTTCTCATGGGAACAATGGGAGGGTAGTCTATCGTTTGACAATCCGGACCAGATGAACAGGTTGAACAACCATATGTCACGTTTTGAGGCCAAAAAACCTGCAGCACAAAATATTTTCATACCTGATAAGCACCATTCAGGTTATGGAGTACAATCATGATCACCAAACGAGACCAGAAACCCGATTCTATCGATAGCCTGACCGACGTTTTTATGGGGCCGGTATCGGATGAGCGTGCGGCCCAAATCCCGTTCCAGATGAAATCGCTGGCGCTACTTGTACGTGAGGGGTATCCCCTTTATCTGGCCGAGGCCCTGGTAAGACCTGATTACGCCATTTTCAAAACCCAGAGGAAGCCGGGCGGCCCCGGTTTGTCGTAGACATGGCCCCTGATAATCCACCTGTCAAAACAGATATTACCCATGTGCTGGGGGATGCCCTGCTGGACGATACAGGGGCAGCACCAGACCCTGCTGTAATCAAGCTGCTTCGTGATCAGGGCATGACTGACGATCAGATCCGGGCTGTGCTGGGTTTGAAATCTGACACGTCCTTGTAACCCAGAACGGCCCCCGCCAGAAATAACGATCCCGTAAGCAGGACCCTGATCGGTATGCCATTTACCGGAATCTGAATCGCTAATCCGGTCAGGGCGTCTTCCAAATCGCTGGCGGTGGTGACTCGCAAATGCGGTGACTTCTCCCTGATCGCCTGACTCAGTTTTGCGGGGTCATGACTCTGTTCTGCCATGCCGGGTAGCGGGATGATGGTCAGGCTTTCAAGGTGCGGAAGCAGGGGGGCTGCAAACTGATCTGCTTCCTTGTCGCTTTTGATTGCCATGACCACGTGAAGCGGGCGTGCATCGGTGTCGTGCCATTCCTGTGCCTGACGCGCCAGTACCTGACCCGCACTATCGTTGTGGCCACCATCGAGCCATATATCAGCGTTTTCTGGTATAAAAGCCTGCAGAGGATGGTTGATGAGACGCTGCAACCGTCCGGCCCATGTGGCACGTGTCAGACCCTGAGACAGGGATTTGTCATGAATCGAAAGTGAATCAATAACATGGATGCAGGCCAGCGCGGCTCCTGCGTTTTCCAGCTGATGCGCCCCGACCAGTGATGGCACGGGTAATGTCTTTAGTAACGAACCGTACTGGAACATGAAGTGACTCGGGTCTGACTCGATCTTACTGATGCGCCACTCATGTTCGGCACGATGCAATGGTGCGTCATTCTGACCTGCGATCTGCTCAAATGGCAGTGTTTCAGAGTCCCCCTGCAGCTGCGTTTCCTGATACCCGATGATACAGGGTGCTCCCGGTTTTATGATCCCGGCCTTCTCACGGGCGATCTCTTGAATCGTGTTGCCGAGGAACTGGCAGTGGTCACGTGAGATGCGGGTAATGATAGTTGCCAACGGATTCTGGATAACGTTTGTACAGTCCTTACGACCCCCCATACCCACCTCGATCAGGCTGATGTCAGCTTTTGTTCTGGTAAAGGCGAGGAAGGCGATGGCAGTGGCGATCTCGAAGAAGGTAACTTCGAGGTCGGATGTTTTTTCCATCACCTCATCGATTAAATTTTCCAGATTGTCGTTGGTGATTTCCGATCCGGCGATGACGATACGTTCATTAAACCGGATGAGGTGGGGTGAGGTGAAGACATGGACCTTATACCCTTCGGCTTCCAGTATCCCCTTGAGGAAGGCAACCGTCGAACCCTTGCCGTTGGTCCCGGCAACATGAATGGCAGGAGGGATGGAAAGGTGGGGGTTACCCAGTCGAGTGAGTAATGTCAGGTAGTCTGTGCGGATATCATTAGGCGTACTGTCTGTACCTTTAAGCGTACGGGCCGCGTGGAGACGCAGCCCGTATAATTTTTCCAGTTTTTCTTGCAGGCGGCTCAAAAAAGCCTCAGGCCGCTTTGGACTTCTTGCCTGCCTTGTTCACATTGGCAGGTTTCGATGGGCGGGCGCGGGTGATCTTGGCCTTGATACCGCTACCTGATTTACCGGATACGCGGCCGGGCTTGCCATTCGCAGGTGCCAGATCGCTGCCGATCTTGCGCTGACGGGGATCACGCATTTTACGCATCGACAGATCCAGCAGACGGATCAGTGTGCTGCGCAGTTCTTTACGAGGGACAACCATGTCCACCATGCCATGCTGCAGCAAATATTCTGCTGTCTGGAAGTCTGGCGGGAGTTCTTCGCGGATGGTTTCCTGAATAACGCGCTTTCCGGCAAAGCCGATCATGCAACCCGGTTCTGCGATATGAATGTCGCCGACCATGGCAAAAGACGCAGAAACCCCGCCTGTTGTGGGGTCTGTCAGCAGCACGAAGTACGGCAGACCGGCATCTTTCACCATGTCTGCTGCAATAATTGTGCGGGGAAGCTGCACAAGTGAAACCATGCCTTCTTGCATACGGGCACCGCCGGATGCCGGGATCGCTATCAGGGCAGAACCAGTTTTCACAGCATATTCTGCTGCAACAACCAGGCCTTCACCAACAGCAGCCCCCATAGAGCCGCCCATAAATTCGAAATCGAATGCTGCAATAACAACCGGCAGACCGTCCATGGCACCCTTGGCAACCAGAATAGCGTCTTCGCGGCCTGTCTTGCTGCGGGTTTCTTTCAGACGATCCGCATATTTCTTACGGTCCTTGAATTTCAGAGGGTCATAGGGGACGCGCGGAACAGGAATTTCCTTGAAGGAGCCGTCGTCAAACAGGTTTTGCAGACGCTGTTTAACCGGCATTTTCATGTGATGGCCGCAGTGATAGCAGACATTCATGGCGTCTGCGAGGTCGCGGTGGAACAGCATTCCTTCGCAGGAAGGGCATTTTTGCCAAAGATTATCAGGGACTTCCTTCGCCTCGACCATCGAACGGATTTTCGGGCGGATAAAATTGCTCAGCCAGTTCATGGAGTTGATTACTCTTTCAGCTGTTTTCGGAAGGGAGAGTTATCTCGCATCTGCATACGAGAGTCAAGATGGAATATGATTATGAAAATTATACTCTGGCGGATGGTGTGGCAGCATTCAGGCTCTGGCGGATTTCCTGGCCTTTTGCCTGATATTTAAGCGCAAACATGCCCAGTGCCAGCGCGCCGTAAGCGGCGAGGAAGCCGTAAATATTGGTCCCACCCGCCGTTTGCATGTTCGGAAACATTAATCCGCCTAGTAAAAGCAGGGATGCAGCGCTCTGTTGCAGGGTTTCGCGTGTACGCTGTCTGTCGGAGCTGGCAGGCAGTATAAAGCCAAAGCCGATATCTTCGGCTGTTTGCTTGATGGATTGGCTGGCTTTATTAAAGAACGAACGCATGGATACCCCCTGTATTGTTTTTTATACAGAAGCATACGGGGGATGGACTGTCAAAGCCTACCTGCCCGGACTATGAGCTTGCAGACTTTCTCGTTTTGACGGGCTGCAGGGCTGCGGCCAGTGCTTTCACCTGAGATACGACATCATCCACGGTTGTTTTACCGTCAGGGATCTTGCTGATGGTATCGACGATGGACGAGCCCACCACGACGGCGTCAGCCACTGCACCCATGGCAGCAGCATCATCAGGGGTACGAATACCAAAGCCCACACCGATGGGCAGATCGGTCTTAGTTCTTAAGTGAGCAATACGGGTAGACAGGGCTTGCGCGTTGGCGGAAGCCGCACCCGTGATTCCGGTAATCGACACATAATAGAGGAAGCCGCCCGCACCGGGCAGGATTTGACCTAATCTATGATCATCGGTAGTGGGCGTTACGAGGCGTATCATATTAAGGTTCGCTGCACGGGCATGACCACCCAACTCCGCTTCTTCTTCCGGCGGCAGGTCAACGATGATCACGCCATCGACGCCGGATTTCACAGTATCATTAACGAAACGCTCAGGTCCATAAATATAGACCGGATTATAGTAGCCCATAAGCACAATCGGGGTCTGCGTGTCATGCGCCCGGAATGATGCCACCATGGCCAGCGTCTGCGCGAGTGTCATGTTCCCGGCGAGGGCGCGTTGGGCGGCAGCCTGAATGACCGGGCCATCGGCCATCGGGTCCGAGAACGGCATACCCAGTTCGATGATGTCAGCACCGGCACCGGGGAGAGCATTCAAAATGGTCTGTGCGGTGGCACGGTCGGGGTCACCCGCCATGATAAAGGTCACCAGCGCCGGACGGCCCTGTTCGCGGATATGGGAAAGGCGTGCATCGATGCGGTTCATGACTCGGTAGACCCTCTTTTATTATGCCATCCTTGTAGCACAGGTTTTTGCATTGCGCACCTACATCATTGCCACGGGTCAGGGCGGGCTGGTATTCCTTAAGGATAAAAATAAACAGGGGCCTACATGATAAGAAACAAAAGTCTGCAACGGCATCTGCCGTACCCGGTGCAATCTGTCTATGACCTGATCATGGATGTCAGCAGTTACCCGGTTATCTTTCCGATGGTGACCAAGGCTGAACTATTGCCACCCCGGGGAAATAGTCCGGACAAGCATGTCAAACTGACATTCAATTTACCGCCCTTGATTCGCCTTGCGAACCCCACACATATCGCCCGCATCACAGGCCGCCCGCATCACCGGATTGAAGCAGCCAAGGTGCAAAGCCCGCTCAAGCATCTTGAAATGGCTTGGGATTTAAAGCCTTCTGCCACCGGCGGCACGAATATGACTTTCCGCATGGATTACGATAGTGGCCTTGGGTTTCTGGCCGATGCCTTCCTGAATGCCAATATGGATAGCCTGTTGGCACAGGCCATGACTCGGTTTGAATCGCATGCAGCGAAGATGCTGAAATCAACCGTTACGCCGGCTGCGGCGAACCAGAACCAGAGCCCGGCTTCGGGTCAGGTCCCGCAGAAGAAGACGGGGCCTCAGCCCTGAGGGCCTTCAGGATGGATGTGACGTGGTCGATATCCGCTATATTGACCTCGCGGATCAGTCCCTGTGTCGTATAAGGAATGATCTTGCGCCATTCAGTCATAGTATGACGGCGGAACGTATCGTGGGTATGCCAATCTTTGGCGGCCACGTTGAACGGGTTAGCGCTGGCTTGCATCTTGTGAATCTCGGGCCAGTGGCGCTCAAGTGTCATTAGGAAACGGCGGGCAGCAACAATATGACCAATACTGATGACGCTGGTGATATTCTGCGCTAGTCCCTGTTGTTCCAGCAGTGCCCGGGTCATGGTTACGTTCTCGCCTGTGTGACTCGCTTGTTTCTCGGTCAGGATGGCTGAGTCGGGGATACCGCGTTTCATCAGGGCCCGACGCAGGGCTTCGGCTTCGGTCACGCGGCTGCGGGTTTTTACGCCGCCTGAGGTGACAATCAACGGGAAATGACCCGTGTGATACAGATCTGCGGTGCGCTGGGCCAGCGGTTCAATGATATTCTTGTTACCAAAGACCAGAGCAAAATCGGCAGGAATCAGCGCTGTCTGTTCGATCAACAGATAGCTATGCACGGCTTTGGCGAATTCTTCTTTGATACTGACTTTGCGGGTCACTTAGCTGACGGCCCTTATTCCCTGTTCTTCATCTTCTATCCTGCGGATATTTGTGAAGAGGGAAAGGGCTTCCGGACTTTTATAAACAGATAATGCCACACGCAGGGCACCATCGACGCCGTCGCCTTGCGGGGTCTCGGTCTGGAAACGGATACGGCTTTGCAGCGCCTTGGCGACTGAACCGCAGAGCACGAAACGGTTGACCCCAACCTGCTGCATGCGGGTCATGAAGTCTGTGGCTGAATCGGCGGCTTCCTGCAGGATGGCTTCGGCCCGCTGGTTTCCGGCCTTTGCCAGCTGGAATACCGCCGGGGTGTGGGCGGCAATGATGTGGTGGGGTGCGTTGCCCAGGTCTGGTGTCAGGTCCTGACCTGCACCGAAGATGCGTTTCAGGTCGGGGTCTGACCCGCTTTGGATCCAGGCTTGGTGTGCAATCCAGGGGCCGCAGGCTTTCTCGGTTTCCGGGGTTCCGGCCTTCCAGAGCTGACCGCCCGCGTAGCCCAAGGCCACAGCGCCGGTGCCGCCGATGAAAATGCCCTGACCATCTTTATGACTCGGGTATGCGCCCAGGAGGGCGGCGATGGCGTCGCTCGCCAGATGAATCGTGTCATAGCCCGCTGATCTCAATTCGGCCTTCAGCCAATCGGCGTTCTCGGTATTGCTGACGCCCGGCAGGCACAGCGTCAATGGGTCGTAACCTGCGCCCAGCGTATCGAGCATCACCTTGAGGTTACGCAGTGTAAGATCGCGGTCACGGTGGAGATTGCAAGGATGGCTGTGCAGGACCAGCGGACCCTTGATGCGGTTCTGGGTCAGGTCATAGATCAGGCCACGGCAGGTTGAACCGCCGCCTTCGATCACTGTAATTCTATTAACTTGCTGTTCCATATATTATTTTTACTTCGCTATGCTGATGCCTAGACGATCTGCCACGGTGAAGATGTCTTTGTCACCTCTGCCGCACAGGTTCATCAAGATAGCATGATCTTTGGGCAATGTCGGTGCAATTTTCGCGACATGGGCAAAGGCGTGTGCGGGTTCCAGCGCCGGGAGGATGCCCTCGAGCTTGGCCATCAGCTGGAATGCTTCCATGGCTTCGTCATCGGTCACACTGACATAGCTGACTCGCTTTTGGTCATGCAGCCATGAGTGCTCGGGGCCGATGCCAGGGTAATCAAGACCCGCCGAGATGGAATGACCCTCGAGGATCTGACCGTCATCATTTTGCAAAAGGTAGGTGCGGTTGCCATGAAGGACACCGGGTTTACCCCCGGTGAGGCTGGCACAGTGCTGACCTGTTTCAAGTCCATAGCCACCCGCCTCGACACCGACGATGTTTACGTCCTGATCATCGAGGAAGGGATGGAAAAGACCGATCGCATTCGACCCGCCACCGATGCATGCCACCAGTGTGTCAGGAAGTTTCTTGTTCTCTTCCATGAATTGGGCACGTGCTTCGCGTCCGATGATGCTTTGGAAGTCTCGGACCATGGCGGGATATGGGTGTGGACCTGCTACCGTGCCTATAATATAAAACGTATCGTTTACATTTGTTACCCAGTCGCGCAGCGCTTCATTCATCGCGTCTTTGAGCGTGCCTGCACCGGCGGTGACGGCGCGGACTTCCGCACCGAGCAGTTTCATTCTAAAGACGTTGGGTTTTTGGCGTTCGATATCGGTTGCGCCCATGAAGATCGTGCAGGGGAGTTTGAAGAGGGCGCAGACGGTGGCTGTGGCGACGCCGTGTTGCCCGGCACCGGTCTCTGCAATGATTCTGGTTTTCCCCATTCGCTTGGCGAGGAGGATTTGGCCGAGGCAATTGTTAATTTTATGGGAACCGGTGTGGTTAAGCTCATCGCGCTTAAACCAGACCTGAGCACCGCCAAAATGTTCAGTGGTTGATTCCGCAAAATAGAGTGGTGACGGGCGACCGACATAATCCTTGCTCAGTTTTTCGAGTTGCGCCCAAAAAGCAGGATCGTTTTTCGCCTTAGACCAAGCATCCTCAACCGACAAAATCAGCGGCATCAAAGTTTCTGAAACATAGCGTCCACCATAAAGACCGAAATGGCCGTTATCGTCGGGAACACTCTTATATATGGATGAGGTTTGCGCCATGTTTCACACCGTTTACAGAATCTGATTATTTTCTTTTAAAGACATACACGAGGCGAGGGTACGGGTGCAAGACCGCCGTGTGGAATGCAGATCAGGAAAAATGCCTAAGAAAAATCCATCGGCCCATTTGCTGCTTTAACGGCTGCAGCAAAATCTTTCATCTTGCCGATATTCTTTTTGCCGGGGCTGTCCTCGATACCGCTTGAGACATCGACGGCATCGGGTTGCAGGATTGAAAGGGCGCGGCCGACATTATCTACGTTTAGCCCGCCGGAGAGCATCCATGGTTTACGAAACGATCTGTCTTTTAATATTTGCCAATCGAAGCTGTGACCAGTGCCACCAGGCAGGCTGGAAATTTTCGGATCGACCTTGGTATCAAACAACAACCAATCAGCCACAGACTCATAAGACGGGACCACAAATAAATCTTCGCGGGTGGCCACGCGGATGGCTTTTATCACCGGTAATCCAGTGAGTGATCTCACAGCGGCTACGCGCGTCGGGTCTTCGTCACCATGAAGCTGTATCATATCCATCGGCACTTCGGCCAAGGTGCGTTTTAATTCTTCATCGGATGGGTTCACGAAAACACCGACAATGCGGATGTTATCAGGCTGCATCAGCGAAAGCGGGCGGGCCTGTTCGATTCTGAGCGCGCGGGGTGATTTATCCCACATCATAAAGCCGACGTAAGCGCCATTATTTTTACTGGCCGCCATCAGTGCTTCGTTCGTGGTGATGCCGCAAAATTTTATCGCGGTCATGCGGCAGCTTTCTGCAAACTGGCCATGATTTCAGCTGCGGCTGCTGCAGGATCATCAGCACCTGTGATCGGGCGACCAATCACCAGATGTGTGGCACCTGCCTGCATGGCCTCTTGCGGAGTCATCACACGCTTTTGATCTTGTGTCGCGGAACCGGCAGGGCGGATACCCGGTACCATCAGTGCCAAGTCTTCACCAAGGCTGTTGCGTACGGGTTGAATTTCCTTCGGTGAACAAACGATCCCGGCCAGGCCTGACTCCTCGGTGATACGTGCCAGACGTACAACGGCTTCTTGCGGCGGCAGGGCAAAACCCATTTCTTCAAGATCTTCACCATCAAGGGATGTAAGAATGGTGACAGCCAGTAACATCATCTTGCCGTCGGCTGCGTATTGTGCGGCCTGCATCATCTCGCGGCCACCAGCCGCATGCAATGTCAGATAAGTCACATTCAGCTTTGATACGGAACGCACTGCGCCCGCAACAGTGTTCGGGATATCGTGCAATTTGAGATCAAGGAAAATCGGCAGATCATTAAAGGTATCGCGAATGGCGGCAATGCCTTGCGGGCCGTTGTAATTGAAGAACTCAAGCCCCAGCTTGATGCCGCATCCGGCATTGCGCATTGATTCAGCCAGCGCGGCCGCCTGCTTCATGTCCGGTGTATCAATGGCGCAGAAAATTTTTGGCAAAGATTTCATTTTATCGCGTTCTTTCTCTTCTCTTGAATTATCCGGCGACATCGAACAGATAGGCATCGTCTGATCCTATGTTCACGCCCACTTGATCGCTATCATCCAGTATAGACATCAACAATCCAAAGTTAAATTTATGCCAATATATAGGCATAGTGTCATTTAGGGGAAAGTGGACTGTGTCTTTGTCATTTGTATAAACGGGCGCGGTGCGGCGGCCTTCAATGTCCAGAAAGGCTATCTCTATATATTCATCGTCAGGGGACGGGTTTTTGCTTAATGGTATAAAGACCATGTCATCTGACGTGAGTTCTAGCAATTCCATGCTTGATGCCTTCTCTGGAGGAAATGATGCAAAATAAAAGGAGCCAACGGCCCCTTTTAAATCTTTTTATCAATGAATTCTAGAATTCATCATCATCTGAATCTTCGCCGTGATCGACGCCACCATTCAGGCGCTCGCGCAGGGCTTTACCGGTTTTGAAGAACGGCAGACGTTTGCCATCAACCTGTACGCTTTCGCCGGTGCGTGGGTTGCGGCCAACGCGTGGCTCGCGCACTTTAACGGAGAACGCGCCGAAGCCGCGCAGTTCAACACGGTCACCGCGTGATAATGCTGTGGTGATTTCATCAAAGATGGTGTCGATGATTTTTTCGACATCACGCATGTACAGATGCGGATTTTTTTCAGCGAGGCGCTGGATCAGTTCCGACTTCGTCATGCCTCATTCCCCTTCATTAAATGCCTTTGCCGAAAAGTAACGGAAAAAGCGAATTGCTGAGTTATCTCATACACTTAAGGCTACACTTCCAGAATGCCCGAAATTGGCCCTCTGCGTCAAGGGAAGAAA
>Ga0247823_10000860_pt1 | contig 25615 bp, 17 predicted proteins | sample 13C_PalmiticAcid_2_FD_192426 | JGI IMG/M metagenome (GOLD analysis project Ga0247823, IMG submission 192426) | Soil microbial communities from agricultural site in Penn Yan, New York, United States - 13C_PalmiticAcid_Day30 | ecosystem: Environmental > Terrestrial > Soil > Agricultural land... | reverse complement strand
CGGCCCTGGGCGGAAGCGCCAACCTCGTCAGCATCGACGCCTGCACCACCCGCCTGCGCCTGATCGTCGCCGACCAGAAGGCCATCGACGAGCCGCGTCTCAAGGCGCTCGGCGCACGCGGGATCGTCCGTCCCTCCGACAAGGCCCTGCAGGTGGTGCTGGGCCCCATCGCCGACACCGTCGCCGGCGAGATCCGCGCCGCCGTTGGGGCAGGCGGACAGGCCGCAGTGTCCGCCCCCGCCGCCGCGCCGGCCAAGGCCGCTGTCGACGCCAAGACCGCCAAGGCCCTGCTGCCCGGCCTCGGCGGCAAGGCCAACATCCTCGCCGTCAGCGCCTGCTCCAGCCGCCTGCGCCTGGAACTGGCCGATCCCGACAAGCTCGACGAGGCGGCGCTGAAGGCCGCCGGCGTGCGCGCCCTGGTCCGCCTCGACGGACCCGTGGTGCACCTTGTACTCGGGCCCAATGCGGAGGTCGTCTGCGCGGCGCTTTCCAAGAGCGTCGCCCGCTAGCCACGGCGCCGCGACTCGGGGCATCGACGCCCGCGTTCCGATCGGATCGGAGCGCGGGCGTCTTGCTTTTTTGGGCTTGGTTGCAAGCTGGGCGAGCGATGGTCGGTCAATTGCGCGCCACGGCTGCGCGGGTCGCGCTCGCTATGCGCGAATGGTCGCAAAAAAGGCATTAAATTGGTATTATGCCTCGTGCGCGGATGTGCGGGCGATGTTGATGCATCATGTTGATAAAGCTGATCTTTGGCGAATGGTTGGTGGTTGCGCGGCGGTTGAGCCCGAAACCACCGGCGCCTATCCGGCAGTCTGCTGTTAAATTCAAGCATTAGAGCAGGTTGCAAGCTTTGACCGCCTTCCGGGCGGCGCCTAGGGTTCCAGTGGGCAGCGAAAAAAGGTCTTCAAATGGTCTGCCCAAAACGGCGCCGCGGGGGAGCGGCGCTCACTGGGCGCGCGCGTCGCGTCCGCTTGAGGGGATAGCATCATGATCGGTCACAAGCTTACGACTTCCCGGCCCGACGCGCTGCGCAAGGCCTTCGTGCTGGCCCTGCTGGCCGGCGCCAGCTTCGCGGGTTCGGCGCTGGCCCAGGCCGCGCCCGAACCGGCGCCCAGCGAGGCCGTCGACGAGGTGGTGGTCACCGCCTTCCGCCGCAGCCTGGCCACGGCGCTCGACACCAAGCGCAACGACGTGCGCGTGTCGGACGGCATCTCGGCCGAGGACATCGGCAAGTTCCCGTCGGAGAACATCGCCGAGGCCATCCAGCGCATTCCGGGCGTGCAGATCTCCAACATCAACGGTCGTGGCTCGACGATCAGCATCCGGGGCCTGGGGCCGCAGTACGCCCTGACCACGGTCAACGGCCAGACCTTCAAGAGCTCGAACTTCACCGACGGCTTCCGCTACGACGTCATCCAGACCGAGCTGGCCTCGGGCATCCAGGTCTACAAGTCGCCGACCGCCGACATGGACGCGGGCGGCCTGGCCGGCACGGTCAACATCGACACCGTCCATCCGTTCAACGTGAAGGGCCGCCAGCTGATCTTCGCCGGCAAGCTGCAGCAGCAGGAGCTGATTGGCGGCAGCCCGACGGGCAAGTACGGCGCGACCTATGTCGACCACTTCCTCGACGACAAGATCGGGGTCTTCCTCGGCGCCGGCTACCAGGAGCTCAAGGACCGCGGCGACTATCTCTGGATGGACCGCTGGACGGTGAACAGCGGCGTCTACACGCCCGCCCGCCTGCGCTACCGCCGGATCGACCGCGAGACCAAGCGCAGCATGATCAACGGCGCCATCCAGTTCAAGCCGATCGACGGGCTGGAGGTCGACGCCATCGCCACCTACGCCAAGGACGAGACGACGCAGGAACTGCACCAGCAGGTCTTCCTGTTCACGACGCCGTCGGCCTCGAACGTCACGACCCTGGCGACCGTCAACAACACCGCCACCCAGGTGCGGGTCAGCAACTTCCGCCTGGAGAACAACCACCAGCACGAGACCCGTCCGCAGTCGACCGGCGCCTTCACCACCAGCGCCCGCTGGACCGGCTTCGAGGACTGGGACCTGAAGGCCGTCGCCCACTATTCGCGCGGCCACGCCATCTTCAACGAGGAGGCGGCGATCCTCGGGGTCAACATCCCGAGCGCGACGGTGGACATCAGCAATCCGAAGAACATCGTCTTCACGACCTCGACGGCGCTGAGCGACACCGCCCAGTACAATCCGGCGACCCTGGTGCGGAACACCTATCCGAACGGCGCCTATCGCACGATCGACTCCTACGAGGACGCCGGCCAGTTCGACGCCAAGCGGTTCCTGAACTTCGGCATCCTGGAGTCGGTGCAGGCCGGGGCCAAGATCCGCCATGAGGTGCTCAAGCGCTACGTCGTGCGCAGGGACGGTTCGGACAGCATTCCGGCCTCGTGGTCGCCGACCATGGCCGCCACCGGCATCACCGTCAGCAACTTCCTCGACGGCGGGATGACCCTGCCGTCGACCTGGGTGTCGCCCAACCTCGACGCCTATCGCGACGCGCTGAAGGCGCAGGGGATCAGCGTCTACGAGGCCTTCGACCCGGCGGGCACCTATCGCGTCGAGCGCGACCTGACCTCGTTCTACGCCATGGCCAACCTGAAGGGCGAAATCTTCTCGCGCACCTTCCGCGGCAATTTCGGCGTCCGCAGCGAGAGCACCGACCAGACGGTGGAAGGCTACATCGGCGGCGCGGCCAACCCGCGCAACACCGAGGTCAAGCTGGTCGCCGGGACCTACACGACCAAGAAGTCGTACGACAACGTGCTGCCGTCGGCGAACATCAGCGTCGACCTGACCGACAACCTGCTGCTGCGCTTCGCCGCCGCCAAGGTGCTGGTGCGTCCGATCATCGACTCCAGCAACCAGCTGGCCACCACCGTGACCAGCGCCGTCGACACCACCGGCCACCGCGTCTACTCGATCGCCATCGGCCAGGGCGACCTGAACCCGATGACGGCCAACCAGATCGACGTGACCCTGGAGTGGTACTACGGGGCGGGCAACGGCCTGTCGGCCGGCTTCTTCTCCAAGAAGGTCAAGAACGGCGTCTACACCTCGCTGACCTGCCCGGCGTCGTACGAGGGCACGGCGCTGACCCGGGACAGCGGCGGCGTTTGCCTGTCGAGCGCGGGCGACACCTACAACATCACCCAGAGCTTCAACGACGGCCGCACGGTCGACATCCACGGCTACGAGGTGAACTGGCAGCAGTCGCTCGACGCCTGGCTGCCGATCGAGGGCTTCGGCCTGATCGCCAACTACACCCACGTCAATCCGGCGACCTCGGTGACGGGCTTCAAGCTGGCCAACCTGTCGGAGCACACCGCCAACGGCACGGTCTATTGGGAGAACCAGACCTTCAGCGCGCGCCTGTCGGCCAACTACCGCAGCGCCTACGACCAGACCTCGGTGGAGAGCTTCTTCTCCGGCCCGCTGGGCCACACGGTCGCCTCGCGCACCCAGTTCGACCTGAACCTCGGCTACAACATCAATGAACGCCTGAGCCTGTCCTTCGCGGCGATGAACATCAACAACGCCCAGGAGAAGGCCTACCTGCTCGACAAGAGCCGCTGGCAGATGACCTCGGTCACCGGCCCCAGCTACTACCTGTCGTTCCAGTACAAGATGTAGCTCCCGATCTCCCTCCCCGGAGACGCCGTCCGTGCGGCGCAACTGCTGGTCGCCGCCTGACTCCTGGGCGGCGACCAGATTTTCGTTTCAGAAGAAGAGTTGTCTCGATGTCGTTTCGACCCTCGCGCCGCCAGACCCTGAAGCAGGCCTTCGCCGCCGTCGCCATGGCCTCCATGCCTGGGTTGGCGAACGCGGCGACGCGCGGTGAAAGCGGGCTCGACGCGGCGCGGGCGGTCCTGAAGCGGCGGTTCGGCGCGCGCGCCGACACGATCGACCTGGCGCTCGCATCGGCCGCAAGCGAGAAGCCCTGGTACGCCGTGCGGGCCACAGGCGGCAAGCTGGCGATCAGCGGCGACACGCCGGTGGCGCTGGTGCGGGGCGCCTACGCCTACCTCAAGGAGGCCGGTGCGGCGCAGGTCAGCTGGGAGGGCGACCGGGTCGCGCTGCCGTCACGCCTGCCCGACGCGGATACGGGCCGGGTGGAAAGCCCGTTCGCCCATCGCGCCTACCTCAACACCTGCACCTACGGCTACACCACGCCCTGGTGGGGTTGGGACCGCTGGAGCCGCGAGATCGACTGGATGGCGGTCCACGGCGTCGACATGCCGCTGGCCATGGAAGGCCAGGAACATGTCTGGCGGGCCCTGTGGCGCGAGTTCGGCCTCAGCGAGGCCGAGCTGGCCGACTATTTCTCTGGCGCGGCCTTCACGCCCTGGCACCGCATGGGCAACATCGAGGGCTACGCCGCCCCGCTGCCGACGGCCTGGATCGACAAGAAGAAAGACCTGCAGGTCAGGATCCTGGGGCGGATGCGGGACCTGGGCATGACGCCGATCCTGCCGGCCTTCGGCGGCTATGTGCCCAAGGCCTTCGCGACCAAGCATCCGCAGGCGAAGATCTACCGCATGCGGCCGTGGGAAGGCTTCCACGAGACCTACTGGCTGGACCCGGCCGACCCGCTGTTCGCCAGGATCGCCGGCCGGTTCCTGGCGCTCTACACGAAGACCTACGGCGCGGGGACCTACTACCTCGCCGACTCCTTCAACGAGATGCTGCCGCCAATCAACGCGGACGGGGCCGATGCGCGCGACGCGGCCTATGGCGACGGCGCCGCCAACACGGCGGCGACCAAGACCAAGGTCGAGGTCGATCCGGCCCTGAAGGCCGAGCGCCTGGCCGCCTATGGCAAGGCCATCTACGACTCCATCCGTCAGGCTCGGCCGGACGCGGTGTGGGTGATGCAGGGGTGGCTGTTCGGGGCCGACAGCCATTTCTGGGATCCGGCGGCGATCAGCGCCTATCTCGGCCGCGTGCCCGACGACAAGTTGATGATCCTCGACATCGGCAACGACCGCTATCCGGCCGTCTGGAAGAACGCCAAGGCCTTCGGCGGCAAGCCGTGGATCTACGGCTATGTCCATAACTACGGCGGCAGCAACCCGGTCTATGGCGACCTCGACTACTACCGGGCCGACATCGCTGGCCTGATCGCCAGCCGCGACACCGGCAAGCTGTCGGGCTTCGGCATGTTCCCCGAGGGGCTGCACAACAATTCGATCGTCTACGAGGCGACCTATGACCTGGCCTGGAACGGAGGAGGGGCCTCCACAGCCGCCTGGCTGTCGAGCCGTTCGAAGGCGCGCTATGGCAGGACGAGCCCCGAACTCGACGCGGCGATGACGCTGCTGGTCCAGGGCGCCTATTCGACCCGCTACTGGAGCTCGCGCTGGTGGAAGAGCAAGGCCGGCGCCTATCTCTTCTTCAAGCGCCCGACGGCGACCATCGGCGAGTTCCCGGGCCACCCGGGCGACCGCGGCAAGCTCGACGCCGCTGTCCGCGGCCTGGCGGCGCTGGCCCCGGCCTATGCGAACGAGCCGCTGTTCGTGCTCGACCTGGTCGATGCGGCGCGCCAGCTGGCCAGCCTGGAGATCGATGTCCAGTTGCAGGCGGCCGTGGCCGCCTATCGCAAGGGCGATGCGGCCGGCGGCGATATCGCCCGGCGCAAGGTCGAGGATCTGGCCCTGGCGGTCGACGCCCTGCTGGGCGTGCAGCCCGAGACCCTGGCCACCTGGATCGACGACGCCCGCGCCTATGGCGACACCCCGGCCGACAAGGCCGCCTACGTGGCCAACGCCAAGGCCCAGGTCACGATCTGGGGCGGGGAGGGCAACCTCAACGACTATGCCTCCAAGGCCTGGCAGGGGCTCTATGCCGACTTCTACCTGCCGCGCTGGGGCCGCTTCCTCGACGCCCTGAAAGCGGCCGGGAGCGGTCCGTTCGACGAGGCGGCCGTGGTCAAGGACGGTATCGCCTGGGAGAAGGCCTGGGTCGCCGCCGACGTCGCCTATCGCCGGGCCCGGCCGGCCGACCCCGTCGCCGGGGTCGGCGCGCTGCTCGCGCGCATCGACCGGGCTTAGGAGCCGATCATGAGCAAGCCGGCTCCTCGCTTCCTGTCGCTGGACGTCTTCCGTGGCCTGACCGTCTGCCTGATGATCGTGGTCAACACGGCGGGACCGGGGGCGCGTCCGTTCGAACAGCTGGTCCACGCCAAGTGGTTCGGCTTTACGGCGGCGGACGCGGTGTTTCCCTCGTTCCTGTTCGCCGTCGGCTGTTCGATGGCCTTCGCCTTCTCGCGGCCGGTCCCGCTGCCGGCCTTCACGGGCAAGGTGCTCAAGCGCGCGGCGCTGATCTTCCTGCTCGGCTTCCTGATGTACTGGTACCCGTTCGTGCATCACGTGGACGGACACTGGGCGCTCAGCCCCTTCTCCCAGACCCGGGTGATGGGCGTGATGCAGCGTATCGCCCTGTGCTACGCTATCGCCGCCTTCGCCGCGCGGTTCCTGTCGCCGCGCTGGATCCTGGCGCTCTGCGGCGGGCTGTTGCTGGGCTACTGGGCGATCCTGCTGGGGTTCGGCGATGGCGATCCCTATTCCAAGCTCGGCAATGCGGGCACCAAGCTCGACCTGCTGGTCGTCGGCCGCGACCACCTGTACCGCAAGGACGGCGGGTTCGACCCCGAGGGCCTGTTGGGCACGCTGCCGGCCACGGTGAACGTGCTGGCCGGCTATCTGGCCGCCCGCGCCCTGCGCCAGGCGAGCGACACCCGCAAGACCCTGATCCGCATGGCGGGCCTCGGCGGCGTGCTGGTCCTGGCGGCCCTGGCCTGGAACCCATGGTTCCCGATCGCCAAGAAGCTCTGGACCGGCAGCTTCGTACTGCTGACCGTGGGGCTGGACCTGATCCTGCTGGCCGCCCTTGCGGCCCTGCTGGAGGGGCGCGAACCGAACGCGGCCACCCGCTTCTTCCAGGTGTTCGGCCTCAATCCGCTGGTGATCTACCTGTTCTCGGAGTTGTTCGTGATAACCCTGCGCCAGTTCGACGTCGCCCTGGGCCAGGACCCCTACGAGTGGGTGGGCGTGCATGTCTTTCAGGCGATCGCGCCGGGCGGGCTGGGCTCGCTGCTCTGCGCGCTCGCCTACATGCTGGTCTGCTGGCTGCTCGGCTGGGTGATGTACCGCCGGGGCGTCGTAGTGAAGCTCTAGGCGGGACTGGCCTCAGGAGCGGGCCAGGAAGAACTCCACCGGCACGACCAGTTCGACCTCGTCGGGACGGTCGGCTGGGATCTGGGGCAGGGGCTGGGCGCGCTTGGGCGTCTCCACCGCGGCGCGGTCGAGTTCGCCGAAGCCGGACGAGCGCTCAAGGCGCGCCCACAGCACCTTGCCGCCACGGTTCATACGGAAGCGGACGTGGGCGACGCCCTGTTGGCGACGGACCTGGGCGGCCGGCGGATAGCGGCGCGTCTTCTCCAGCGCGGCCAGCACCTGACCCTCCCAGGTGGCGACCGCGTTGCTGGCGGCCCGCACCGCCACCGGCGCCGGCTGCACCGGCGGGGCGGTCGTCTGCGGAGCGGCCGGCCCTGGATCGACGGGCGCGCTGGGGCGAGGCGGCGTGAAGAACATGGGCTCAGGCGCGGCCTGGGCGGTCTTGACGGGCGGCGGCTCGGGCGGCGTCGGCCGCGCGGCCTGGCGCTCCTGCTGCTGGGGACCTGGCGGGACCTCGAGCTGAGGGACCGGCGGCGAGGTGGTCTCCAGCGCCACGATCATCGGCGCGGCGGGCGGCGGGATTATCAGGGCGGGGTCGAAGCCGCCGAACAGGATCGCGCCGGCCAGCGCTCCGTGCAGGGCGACCGACAGCGCCACGCCGGTCGCGGTCCGCGACCCGCGCCGGGACGAGGCGCGGTCCAGCACGAGCGGCGCGGAGATCGGCGCGCCCTGGAACGACGCCGGCTCCTGCCTGGCCAAGGCGATCGGCTTCACCCCTGCGCGCCCCGCGACGGACGCGAGACCACATAGGCCGCGCACAGGCCGATGATCGTCGCCACGACCAGCAGCAGCGGCCATTTGGGATGGGCGCCCCACCAGAAGATCGCCAGGCCCATGGCCATGCCGCCGCAGGCCATCAGCTTTGCGGCCGGCGGGATGGCGCGGTCCCGGCGCCAGGCGCGCAAGGTCGGCCCGAAGCGCGGATGATCCAGCAGCCAGGTTTCCAGCCTGGGCGAGGACTTGGCGAAACAGCCGGCGGCCATGATCAGGAACACCGTCGTCGGCATCAGCGGGACGACGGCGCCGATGAAGCCGAGAGCGACGCAGGACAGGCCGAGGACCAGCCAGATCCAGCGGGCCAGGCGTGGCCGGACGGGGGCGTCCTCAGGCGAAGGCGTCATCGACCAGTCCCCGCACCCGGCGGAAGGCGGCGACCGCGCCGTCGACGGCGCGGGTCTCCTCGACATCACCGAAGGGCAGGCCGTCGAGCGCCGCGACGAAGCCGCGCCAATGACGGCCGCGACCTTCCGGATGCGGCGCCAGGTGACGGGCGCCGAAGGTTTCGTCGAGCTCCAGGGCGGCGGCGGCCTTGAGCAGGAAGGCCGCGCCGAGGTTCGAGCCCTCGGCCACGTACAGCCAGCCGAAGGCTTCGGCGGCGTCGACGGGGCCCTGTCCGAAGACCGGCGCGGTGTCGGCGCTGGGCGCGGGCTGGCCCAGGTCCTGGATGTCCTGGGCGATCAGGTCCAGCCGGCGACGCTCGGGCAGGTCTGGCACGAGGGCGACGAGGTCCCGGTGCGTGTAGAGCGCGTCGATCTCGCGATGGAAGCCCCACTGCGCCTTTAGGAACCGGCCGTAGCGATCGCGGTCGCGGAACGGCTCCAGCGACATGATGCGGCTGTCGAGCGCCTCATGGGTGCTGTGGGTGCGGGCCTTGAGCCGCTTGGCGCGGGACGGGTCGTGGATCGAGACGTGTGCGTTCATGGGGCCTTCCGGAGCGTCGGGAGCTTCGGGGCGCGCCGGCGATCGCATCGCATTCGCGCCTCACGAGGGAATGACGGTTCAGGCCCGCCGCTTTCCGAAAGAAAATCGCACGAGCGCTCCGATCTTTTCGTTTTCGTCGGCTTCGCGGGCCTGCGTGCCAGGGATCGCGGCGCAAGACAAGTCTTGTTGCGAGTTATTCTCAAGTGATAAGGGCCGCGCTCCGGCGTCGGCCGCCGGTGGCGCGCCCGCGATCCGGGCGTTTTCGTCTGTCTGGCGGGTGCGTGACGCAGAAGAAGATGATCCGCTCGCACTATCTGGCCCATCGTGACGGGCTGGTTCGCTACGTCCAGACCATCACCGGCGACCGCGATCAGGCCGAGGATCTGGTGCAGGAGGCCTATCTGCGCCTTGGCCAGGCGCTGACCAGGCGGCTGCTCGAGGATCCCGGGCGCTACCTCTTCCGCATCGTCCGCAACCTGGCGCTCGACGGCCGCAGGCAGGGGCGGCGCGACAGCCGTCGGTACGCCGAAGATCCCGAGCCCCTGATCGAGGGCGCGCGCGACGAGCAGCCGTCGCCCGAAGCCGCCGCCCTGGCGCGCGACGATTACGAGCGCCTGCTGGCGGCCATGGCGGAGCTGCCTGAACGGACGCGGATCGCCGTCGAGATGCACCGCCTGGGCGGCGCCAAGCTGCGCGAGATCGCCGCCGAGCTGGGGATCTCGACCTCGGCGGCGCACCAACTGGTGGTCGACGGGGTGGCCCATTGCCGCGACCGGATTCGGCGGCGCTGAACCGGATTTCGGAAAAACCCGATGCTCGAACGTCTATTGCAACGAACGGCCGTCCGGGCCGCAGGAACCTGACCGAATGGCCGAGCAAGACGTCGCGCGCGCGGACGCCGAAGCCCTGGAGTGGCTGCTGGCCCTCCACGAGGAGCCTGAGAACGCCGAGCTCGTCGCGCGGTTCGAGGCCTGGCGCGCCGGTCATCCCGGCAGGGCGCGGGCCTGGGAAGAGGCCTCCGGCGTCTATGCCGCCATCGGCGACGTCCCGCCTGTTCATGCTGGCCGCTGGGCGCGGCTGCCTGGCGGGGAGGGGCGGATAGTCGCCGGCGCGCGTCGCGAGCGGCGGGCGGCGAGCCGAAATCCTGGTCGACGCCGGCTGGTCGCGACCCTGGCGGCCTCGGCCGCGGCGCTGGTTGTCGCCGTGCTGGCGCCAGGAGCGCTCGTCCGGTTGCAGTCGGACTACGTCACCGGCGTCGGCGAGGTGCGGCAGGTGCGGCTGGAGGATGGCAGCCTGGTCAGCCTGGCGCCGGAGTCAGCGCTGGCGGTGGACTATTCGGCCGGCCGGCGCGACCTGAAACTGGTCCAGGGACGGGCCTGGTTCGACGTCCGCCACGATCCCTCGCGACCGTTCAAGGTGGCCTCGCGCGACGTCGCCGCCGAGGTGCTGGGCACGGCCTTCGAGGTCGACGCCGAGGCGGCGGGCGTCGTGGTGCAGCGGGGGCTGGTGGGCGTGACGTCGCGACGGGTCGAGGGGATGGAGCGCGTGCCGGCCGGTCGCGGCGTCGCCGTGGGGGCCGATGGCCGGTTCCTGAGCGCGCCGGCCGATCCGAGCGCCGTGGCGGCCTGGCGAGACGGCCAGATGGTGGTCGAGAACGGCGCGATCGGCGACGTTGTGCGGTCTCTGCGTCCCTGGACCCGCGACGTCGTCCTGGTGCGGGGCAGGGCGCTTTCCGAGCGCCGGGTGACCGGCGTCTACAATCTGCGCGACCCCGAGGCGGTGACCAGCGCCCTGGCCCAGGCCTATGACCTGGAGGTTAGCCGGGTGACGCCCTGGATCCTGGTGATCTCCGAGCGATGACGCTCGCAAGGGGTTGTTTCGGTGAGGAAAATTCCTCCCGGAGCAGATGTCGCGAACTTTTTCGGAAAAAGCCGGCCCTGCGCCGTCGATTGAGGAGAACAGATTGCACATGCGTCGCAATCTTTAGTTTTTCGCAAGTTTCGGAGACGGTCGTGGGGTTTTCCAATCGAGTGCGCACGGGCGGCCGGCAGGCGGCGCTGGCGGCGGCGCTGATGCTGACGACGGCGCTGGCCGGGACGGGTGCGGCCATGCCCGCCTTCGCCCAGGAAAGCGCCCAGCGCGCCTATGACATCCCCGCCCAGCCGCTGCCTTCGGCGCTGACCGCCTTTGGTCGCCAATCCGGCCTGCAAGTCAGCGTTCCGGCCGCCCTGGCCCTGGGGCGCACTTCGGGCGCGGTCTCGGGCCGCCTGTCGGCGAACGAAGCCGTCAGCCGCCTGCTGGCCGGCACCGGCCTGACCTACCGCATCCAGGGCGACGTCCTGACGCTGTCGCCGGCGCCGACCGCCGAGGGGGCGACGCAACTGGGCGCGCTGCGCGTGCAAGGCGACGTGGCCGGCGCGGGGCAGGGCGGAGCGTCCGGCGCGCCGTTCGCCGACGAGGAAAGCGACCAGGCGCGCGCCGACGCCGTCTATTCCAAGGCGCGCTCGTCCGCCTACATCGCCCGCGAGACGCTGGAGCGATTTCGCGGCGCGTCGGTGGCCGACATGGTCAAGGGCGTGGCCGGGGTGACCGCCGGCGATCCGCGCTCGGCCAACGCGCTGGACCTCAACATCCGCGGCGTGCAGGGGCAGGGCCGCATTCCCGTCGTCATCGACGGCGGCCAGTCGACCATCGACACCTATCGCGGCTATGCCGGCCAGTCGCAGCGCAACTATCTCGACCCCGACCTGATCAGCAGCGTCAGCATCACCAAGGGCCCAAGCCTTGAGGCCAACGCCTCGGGCGGCATCGGCGGCGTGGTGGTCATGGACACCCTGAAGGCCGCCGACATCCTGCGCGCCGGCAAGGACTTCGGCGTGCGCGTGCGGGCCGGGATCTCCGACGCCAGCACCAAGGACCTGCCGGCCTGGAGCGCCTTCCAGAACCCCAGCCGAAACGACATCACCCGCCCGGGCAGCCACTTCTACAACCTCGCCGTGGCCAAGAGCTGGGACCGGTTCGACCTGGTGGCCGCCTACGCCAAGCGCGAGAACGGCAACTACTTCTCCGGTTCCGAAGGCTACGAGGGCTTCCCGACGGGCCGTGGCCTGCTGGCGACCCTGAACCCGGCCAAGACCGAGGTCTTCAACACCTCCAACAGCTCGGAATCCTTCCTGCTGAAGGGAACCTGGAAGATCAGCGACGATCAGGTGCTGGAGGCCGGCTACCGCCACTTCGACGGTCGCCAGGGCGAGATCATGGCCTCGCAGATCATCCGCGTGAACCGAGAGCGCGTGCCGCAGTGGGCGCTGGGCCACATGGACCTGGACGCCTATAACCTGCGCTATCGCTACCGACCGGCCAACGACCTGATCGACCTGAAGGCCAACCTCTGGCTCACCAAGGCCGAGAGCCTGGCCTACAACGGCCTGACCGGCGTCACCCCCTGGTTCCTCGACCGGCCGACCCAGTGGTACGACGGCCCGACCTTCAACACCGAGGACGGCTATCGCGACGCCTATTGGAACGAGCTCTCCATCGAGCGCTTCGGGGGCGACGTGACCAACACCTCGCGGGTGTTCACCGGCCTTGGCCGCCTGGACTTCACCTACGGCGGCTCGTTCACCAGCGAGGACATCAAGCCCGGCCCCAACTCGCCGATCCTGGAAGAGGACCTGCGCAACAACCGCTATCTGCGCAACGCCGAGCGCAAGGAATACAGCCTCGTCGGTTCGGTCACCTGGGCCCCGAACGACCAGTGGGAGCTGACGGCCGGGGGCCGCTTCAACCGCATCGATATCCGCGACCGCAACCGCACGGCCACCGAAGGACCCTACGAGGTGATCGGCCGTTATCGCGACACCACCTTCTACATGCCCAACCCGACACGGCCGGGCGCGCTGACCAGCGTGGCGCGGGTCTACTGGTTCCCGGATGCGCAGGGCAACTTCACCGAGGCCTCGCTGTTCGCCTCGCCCTACGAGAAGGGCACGGTGGGCGACATCAGGGGCTGGACGACCTACCGCGCCGACGCGGCCGAGGACCTGGAGGGGCCGACGTCCTGGACGTGGTCCAAGCCGATCCGCCGCAAGGCCGACGCGTTCATGCCCACGGTCAGCGCCAGCTACAAGCCGACCGAAAACAGCCTGATCTACGTGAAGTACGCCGAGGGCGTGAAGCTGCCGAGCCTGTTCGAGTCGACCCTGGGCCTGTTCACCGCCGCCAAGCCGACCGACGACCTCAAGCCCGAGCGCAGCAAGAGTTGGGAAGTCGGCGCCAGCATCCTGCAGCGCGACCTCTGGAAGGCGGGCGACCGCGGCGCGCTGAAGGTCGCTTATTTCGACACCCGCATCCGCGACCTGATCACCCGCGACTACCGCACTCTGTCGGCCGGCCTGATCCGCAACGTCGACAGCTTCAACGTCGAGGGCGTGGAGCTTCAGGGCTCGTACGACATGGGCCGGGTGTTCGCCGACCTGTCGGCCCACCGCTACTTCAAGGCCGAGACCTGCGCGCCCGACATCGCCGCCGAGCGCCGGGCCTATGGCCAGCAGCGCGGGATCGACGAGCTGATCAACACGCCCGACTGCGTGGCCGGCGGCTTCGAGGGCTCCTACACCAACACCCAGAACCCGCCGAAGTACAACGTCAACCTCACGGTCGGGACGCGGCTCTTTCAGGAGCGGCTGATCGTCGGTGGACGGATGGTCGCCAACTCGGGTCCGATCAGCAAGCTCGACAAGGAGTGGAACGTCGGCCTGTCGGCGATCCAGCAGCTCTATCGCAAGGCGACGGTCTACGACCTCTTCGCCACCTACAAGGTGACCGACCAGGTGACCCTGGACGCCAATCTCGACAATGTCGGGGACGAATACTACCTCGACCCGCTGTCGCTGGCGGTGGTTCCGGCGCCGGGACGCACCCTGCGCCTGGCCCTGACCTGGCGCTACTGAGGCCAGACGCGCGAGGGCCCCGCCAAGCCCTCGCGCGCGCTTCGCCAACCCGGTGGGTCGCTCGGCGCGCGTGACTATTTTCACAGAAATCCATCTTTCAGGACGTCTTTCTCACGATCGCTTTCGGGGCGATTTGACGCCGTGCGCGGGGCGCGCCGGGTCGGGGGGAGATCAATGGCGCGGCCGTCATCGGGCGGAAGGTCGGCGGTACGTCGGCCGGGCGAAGACGGGGGACTTTTCCGCCGCGTGGCCATGGCCCTGGCGGCGTCGCTGTCGCTGTTCCTGGGCCTTGGCTTCACCGCCGCACTCGCCGACGACGTCCTCACGCCGGAGGCGATCGCCGCCTTCGAACAGCGGCTGGAAGGCGCGCGCATCGCGCAGGCCGGCGTCGCCGAGCGTGTCGCGTGCTTCGAGGCCCAGGACGCGGCAATGGTCGCGCAGCGCGACGCCGACCAGTTGCGCCTTGGAACCCTCGTGGCCCACAAGAAGGCGCTGGAGGGCGAACTGGTCCAGCGCCGGGACGAGTACGACGGGTTCCTGCGCGAATACAACGAGGCCCACGGCCTGGTGAGCCAGCTCGCCGCGGATCTTGACGATCTGCGGCGCTACAAGGCGGCCAAGGACGAGGCGTTGCGCCGCTGCAAGCAGTCCTGGGCTCTCTTCGGCTTCATGTGCGACTTCTCGATGGAGATCGCCAAGCTGATCGGCCAGATCCACGACAACGACGACCAGATCGCCAGGGCCGAGCAGCGGATGACGAACGCCGTCGCCGGCATGCAGAAGGCCAACGAGCGCTACGACCAAAGCCAGACGCTGCTGAACGAAGCGGTGTCCGACGCTGTCCAGACCACCGATCAGATCAACCTCGCCGAGGCGTCCATCAGCCGGCTGAAGGCGGCGCTGGCGATCCTGCGGCCGGAAGCTCAGCAGAACGTCGAGTTGCTCGGCCAATTCAGCGGCGCGCTCCGCGACGCCGGGCGCGTCGACACCGCCGACGGTCGCGCGCGCACCGCCCGGCTGGTCCGGACCCTCGCGGGCAAGATCGACGGCGTCCAGGAGAAGGCGTCGTCCTTGCAGGAAAGGGCCGGCAAGGTCCTGACGCCCCAGCAGTTATCGGCCTGCTTCAAGTAGCGCCGAACATCGAAGTCCATACGAGAAGGGGAAACCATGCCCGACACCGTTCCTTTCGAGAACAAGGCCGAGAAGATCGCTAAGGCCATCGACGCCGAGGTGGCCAAGCTGCGCGCGGTGAAGCCGCTGGAGCTGCCCGAGGCCGACGCGGCCATCGTCGGCCACTACGTCGCCAAGATCGAAGGTCGCTATGATGTCCGTCGGGCCAAGACCGACACCGACAACGCCATCGACCTGCTCTACATCGCCTACAACACCACCCCGCAGGAGGAGGGGCAGACCCGCGTCGAGATCGAGCAGATCATGGACAGGCTGCTCAGAGCCCAGCGCACCAGCAAGGGCGTGATGAGCGAGGCCGTGGATGCGGCCGGCGACGTGATCACCTTCCTGGACATGGCCTTGCCGGCCTGGCTGGACGCCAAGGACGACGGCGACGTCGCGGGCATCAAGGGCTTCCTGACCCAGGACCTGCTGGCGACCGCGACCGACATCAAGCAGAAGGCGAACGACGTGCGCGAGGCGCTGTCGAAGATCGCCACGACCTACGACGGCATCATCACCGACACCGCGACGGCGGCGCGAAACAGCCAACAGGTGCTGGCCGGTCGCCTGGCCGACCAGAAGGCCGTCCTGGCCGAGATCAGCGAAGCCGAGGCCGATCGCGACCAGATGGAGTCGCTGGTCAAGGACCTGCAGGACGAGGTTCGGAAGTTCGAGGCCAAGGCCCGCTCCTACGAGCAGCGCGCGACGACGGCCGAGGAGCGGGCGTTCGTGATGCAGATCATCAAGGTCGGCGCCCAGGTGGTGGCCGCGGCGTTGCCGCCCATCGCCATGGCGCTGGGCGCCGGCGCCACTGGCGGCGGCTCGGTGATCGCCGCGGCGACCATGAAGTCGATCACCCAGGCCGGAAAGCCCGAGGACAAGCCCAAGACCGAGACCGACAACACCGACCAAGTACTCAAGACCAAGGGCGAGATCGCCACCAAGAAGGCGGCGCTCGTGCTTGCCGAGCAGAAGGTCACCGAGAGCAAGGACAAGGTCGCCGACCTGCGCCAGGACCTCACCAAGGCCCAGCAGAAGGAGGGCAAGCCCGCCGAGGCCGGCAGCGCCAAGGAGACCGTCGAGCAGCCGGAGGACTCCGAGGTGGTCAAGGGCGTCAAGGGGCGCCTGAAGGACGCCAAGCAGACCCTGACCGAGGACGAGAGCAAGGTGGTGGCCCTGGTCGGCGCGCTGTCGGGCCTGCAGGCCTCGCTCAACGCGCTGGCCCAGGGCCTGGGCGAGCTGTCACAGGAGCAGAAGGACGAGGCGGCCGGCCTGCGCGAGATCCAGATGAAGATGCTGGACAAGGCCGAAGCCTACGAGCGCGAGCGCCGCGAACAGGCCGCCAAGCTGGTGCGGATCAACGCGCTGCTGAAAGGCCGGCTGTCGCGCGAGGAGACGATCAAGCTGACGATCAAGTCGCTGAACGTCAGCATCAGCGCGCTGAAGCGGACCAAGGAGATCATCGAGGAGATCGCCTGCTTCTTCGACTCGTTCGTCCAGTTCATGAAGCGGGTCACCGAAGAGGCCCGGATCGAGATCACTGTGGTCGAAGCGCTGCTCAAGCAGCAGACCATCGGCAAGGCCAGCCTGGAGCGGATCGTCAGGTCGACGGACGAGTTCTTCATCCGCCAGACCGGCGAGTGGCGGGCGGTTGGCGTGGTGTCCGAGGCCTTCAACAAGAGCTTCTCGGACGGCTTCACCAAGCTGAACGGCCTTCAGGGCAATTACGTCACCGGTGACCAGCTGACGGCCTATCTGGCGGAGGCCGCGGCGCTGCTGACCAAGATCTCCACCGAGCGCCAGGCGGCGGCCAAGGCGCGGCTTCTGGATCTGGACGACTACCGCAAGGTCCTGCGCGACGACGCGGCGGCCTGACGACCGGGGCGGCCTGACGACCGGGGCGGTCTCGTCCTTGGTCGGGGAAGCCATTCCTCGGCCGAGGACGAGGTCGCGCTTCTTGGCTTCGCTCAGGCTTGATATCGATATCATTATGTGTAGCCTGCCCCGAAATCGATAAGGCGATCCATAAGGGGAGGCGACGCCATGAAGCCCACACGTCGAGACATGGTCGCGCTGGCGGTGATGTCGAGCGCCGCGGCCGGCGGCGCCGCGAAGGCGGCCTCCGTCAAGACCTCGCGCATCCATACGATCGCCTCGCCGGACGGCCGCCTGAAGGCGACCCTCGATGCCTCGGGCGCGACGCCGAAATGGAGCGCGACCTATGACGGCAAGCCGCTGCTGCTGCCGTCGGAGCTGGGGCTGTGGCTGGCCGAAGGGCGGCTGCTGGGTGAGGGGGGCAAGGTCGCCGGCGCGACGCCGGAAACCTTCGAAGGCGACTGGACGCCGGTGTTTGGGCAGTCGTCGCGCTACGACCAGTCCGGCCGGCAGGTCACTCTGCACATGGTCGATTCCAAGGCCGGCATCCGGTTCGACATCGTCCTGCGGGTTCTGAACGGTGCGGCCGCGGTGCGCTACGTCCTGACCGGGCTGCCCAAGGGGGACAAGCTGGCCCTGATGGGCGAGCGGACCCGCTATCGCTTTCCCGACGCCGCGCGTCTCTACGCCAGCCGCGACGAGGGCGACATCCATGTCTCGACCCAGGCGGGCCTGGCGCCGCTGGAGCACCCGGACCTGACGGGCTCGTCCGACAAGGGGCCCTATGCCGACCTGCCGGTCACGGTCGACCTGGGCAACGGCGTCTTCGGTTTCATGGCCGAGTCCGACCGGCTGCACTATCCGCGCTGCATGGTGCGAGCCCACGAGCAGGGCGGGCTCGTCACCTACCTGATGCGCTATCCCGGGCGGGCTACAGGCTGGGGCGGCGAGGACGATACGCCCGAGGAGCCGACCTTCGAGATCGAGGTCGGCCAGAAGACGCCGTGGCGCGTGCTTCTGGCGGCCGACAGCGCCAAGGGCCTGATCGAACTGCACCACGTGGTTCCGACACTGGCGACGCCGAACCAGCTGGGCGACGTCTCCTGGGTCAGGCCCGGCCACGCCTTCCGGATCATGAAGCCCTATTCGACGCAGGCTTCGTTGAAGGCGGTCGACTTCGCCCAGAAGCGCAACATCGCCTACGTGCTGTTCGACGCCCACTGGTACGGCGACGGGACGGACGCCTCAGATCCCACCGCGCCGATCGCCGCCTTGGACCTGCAGCGGGTGATCGACTACGCCAAGGCGCGCAACATCGGCGTGATGGTCTATATCGACCGGGTGGCGGTGACCAAGGCGCTGGCCGAGATGTGCCGTCTCTACCAGCGCTGGGGCCTGGCCGGCGTGAAGCTGGGCTTCATGTGGGAAGGCCGCCAGTCCGACGTCGACTTCATCACCAAGGTCGTGCGGGCGTTCGGCGAGCACGGCATGGTCGTGAACCTGCACGACAACCTGCGGCCCGCGGGCCTGGAGCGGACCCTGCCCAACTACCTGACCCTGGAGGGCGTGAAGGGCAACGAGCAGTTCCCGGCCGCGCGCCACCACGTGAACCTGGCCTTCACGCGGCCGATCGCCGGGCCGATCGACTACACCATCTGCTATGCCCAGGAGCGCAACCAGACCACCAACGCCCACCAACTGGCCCTGGCTGTGACCTGCTACAGCCCGCTGACGTTGCTCTACTGGTACGACAAGCCCGAGAAATACGAGGACAAGGCCTGGCCCGAACTGGAATGGTTCGACGCCTGCCCGACGACCTGGGACGAGACCCGGGCGATCGCCGGCGAGCTCGGCGAGTACGTGGTCATCGCCCGCCGCAAGGGGCGGAGCTGGTATCTGGGCGCGCTGACCAACGAGATGGAGCGGCGCGTGGATCTCGACCTTGGCTTCCTGGGGCAGGGGCGCTGGAGCGCGGTGCGCTACAAGGACGGCGACTTGGCCAGGCCCGCCAATCGCACGCGCGTGGTGGTCGAACGCCATGCCGTCGACGCCAAGACCCGCCTGCGTCTCCAGCTCAACGCCGCGGGCGGTCAGGCCATCCGCTTCGAGCCCGTCTGAGGTGAAAAAAAGGGCGCCTGCAGAGGGCGCCCGCCTTGGGAGTGTTGGAGGAAGTAGATCCAAGAGAGCGGCGTCGCAGGATGCCGCTGAAGGCTTGATATCGATATCAATATTGAGGTCGAAGTCAAGCGATCGTTGTTCGTCGATTGCGCTTTCGGCGGCCTCTAGGGCGTGACCCAGAAGCCGTCGAAGTCGGTCCAGCCGATGCGGGTGGAGCTGTTAGACGGCGTGCCGGCCGGGGCCTGGGCGAAGATGCCGACCTGACTGCCGACCCATCGGCCCGGGCGGCTGACGAACGGCGCGCCGACACTGGCGAAGGTCTTGCCGTCCAGGCTGTAGCTCAGCGTCACCTTGGCGTGCATCGAGCGCAGCATCGAGGGCCAGTAGGGCGAGAAGTCCGGCGCCGGATCGGCCACGACGACCGGCTCGGCGGTCATGCGCAGCCACACGGCGGCCGGCGCCTTGGCCTTGATCACCTCGATGCGCTCGGGCTGGAACTTGTCGGCGCCGGTGCGATCGACGCGCACCAGGGCCGGACCGGTCGCCGTGTTCTGCAGGCCGATCCAGGCGTAGTCGGACCCGAACATCACCAGGCCCGCGCGCTCGCCCACGGCCTTGGGCGCGAAATCGAGCCGGGTGGTCGCCGTGAACCGTTCGGCCGGCAGCTTCTGGGTCAGCAGGGCGCCGGTCTCCCAGAGGTTCTCCGGCGAGGAGATCGACTTCAGGCGCAGCCTGCCCGGCGCGGCCTTCAGGTCGCCCCAGTCATCCGCCGGGTTGGCGTTCCACTGCCAGGCCAGGGACAAGGGTCCGGTGAAATCGTCGCTGTCCTGCGGCGCGAGGCGTGGGGAGGGTGTCTTCGACGCTGGCTTGCGGTGGGCCAGCACCGGCTGGCCGATGCCGTCGCCGTCCTTGTCCTCGCCGATGATCGGCCAGCCGTCCTTCCAGGTCATCGGTTCCAGCCAGACCCGGCGGCCGTAGGAGTCGGCGTCCTGGAAGTGCAGGAACCAGTCCTCGCCGGTCGGCGTGGTCACCCAGGCGCCCTGGTGCGGACCGTTGACCTCGGTCTTGCCTTGATCGAGGACGTTGCGGCCCTCGTAGGGGCCTTCCAGCTTGCGCGAGCGGAACACGCCCTGCCAGCCGCCCTTCACGCTGCCGCTGGGCACGAAGAGATAGTACCAGCCGTCGCGCTTGTAGAGCTTGGGCCCCTCGGTGGTCATCCACGGGAACGGTCCGAGCGATGTCGCGACCTTGGACTGCTTGTCGCCTTCGACCAGGGTGATCGCCTCGCCGACGGCCTGGTCGCCGGCCTTGTTCAGGCGGCGGGCGGTGATGACGTTGGCGAAGCCGGCCCGACTGCGGGCGAAGGCGGTGACCAGCCAGCCCTGGCCGTCGTCGTCCCAGAACGGCGCGGGATCGATGACGCCGCGCCGGTCGTCGACCAGCACCGGCTTGGACCACGGACCCGCCGGGTCCTTGGCCCTTACCAGGAATACGCCGAAGTCGGGGTCGGGGTAGTAGATCAGGAACTCGCCGTCGCGATGCCGGATGGCCGGCGCCCAGACGCCGCCGCCGCGACGGGGCGTGGCGTGATGCGCCTGCGGCGTGATCGCGGTCAGGGCGTGGCCGACGATCGTCCAGTTGACGAGATCCGTCGACTTCAGGATCGGCAGGCCGGGCACGTTGGTGAACGAGGACGAGGCCAGGTAGTAGGCGTCGCCCACGCGGATGGCGTCGGGGTCGGAATAGTCGCCGGCCAGGACGGGGTTCCGGTAGGTTCCGTCGCCCTGGTCGGGAAGCCAGGCCCGCTCGGTCCTGGGCGCGTCAGCCGCCGAGGCGCTGGCCGCCAGCAAGGCCGCGGCCGCGACCAATCCGAGCCCTAGAGACCCACGACCAAACCCAGCCATCCGTGTTTCCATCCCTTGTTATGATATCGTTACCAATAACATGGGGCGAGGCTTTGACAAGGGCGCTCAGGCCGGAGGCGGGGCGGTCGAGGCGCGCTGGATCAACTGTAGTTCGGCCTGCACGTGGCCGCCGGGCTCGGCCCCCGTCCGGGTGAAATCCATGGCCAGCAACACGGCCGAGGCGGCCATGTCGGCGATCGGCTGGCGGATTGTGGTCAGCTCGGGCCAGACCGTGGTGGCCACCGAGGTGTCGTCGAAGCCGCCGATGCTGAGGTCGGCCGGGATCGACAGGCCAAGGCCGTGAGCGACCGCGCTGATGGCGGCGGCCATGTCGTCGTTGGCCGCGAAGATCGCCGACGGGCGGCGGCGCAGGCCCAGCAGATGCCGGGCGGCGTCGAGACCGCCGCGATAGCTGAAGCCGCCGTCGGCGACATAGCCCTCGTTCACCGTCAGGCCGGCGGCCGCCATGGTCTCGCGGAAGCCCTTCTCGCGCAGCTGGGCCGTGGAGTGGGCCGGGTCGCCGCGCACGAAGGCGATATCCACATGACCCAGGTCCAGCAGGTGCTGGGTCATCATCCGGGCGCCTTCGAAGTCGTCGATGAACACGGCGGGAGCGCCCTCGCGGGGGCGCGCCGTCGCGAAGCTGACCGCCCCGACGCAGGCCTTTTCCAGCGACTCCAGGATCGCCGCGTCATCGCACAGGGGCGGGGGCAGGATCACCGCGCCCACGCCGGCATCGACCAGTTTCTGCACCGCCAGGGCGGGCGTCGGATGGGCCTGGCTGGGCTCGATCAAGAGCTGGCAACCGCTGAGGCTGGCCTGGCGGAACGCGCCCATCAGGTAGTTCGACAGGTTCGACGAACTGGCGTTGGAATAGAGCATGCCGATCTGCGAGACGCCGGTGCGCGTGGCCCGGGCCAGCGAGTTGGGCCGATAGCCCAGCGTCTTGATGGCTTCCTCGACCTTCTCGCGCACGGCCGGCCGCACGTGGGGATAGCCGTTGACCACGCGGGAGGCGGTCATCGAGGACACGCCGGCGTGCTGCGCCACGTCATGGATGGTCGGCGCCTGTCGCCTCTGCGTGGTCAAGGAATCCTCGCCTCAATACGACTCTCTGCGGGTCGGCGCGCAGTCTAGCGAAGACCGCCCGGATAAGTCCAAGCGAGAGCGCGTCGGCGCTCGATATGCGGTTGCAGGCCAAACATCCGTTTTTGTTCTGGTGTGGAACGCGTGCGCCGCTAGGATGCGTTGGTATCGTGAACAATGATGGTGCGTCGTTGAAAAGTCCCCGCAAAGCCAAGGCGGCCCAGCCGTCTTCCGTGCGCGGCGCGTCGCCGGCCGCGCGGCCGGGCCCGAAGACGATCACCATCCACGACGTGGCGCGCCACGCCGGTGTCGGTTCTATGACCGTCTCACGGGTGATCCGCGGGGCCGGCAATGTCAGCCCGGCGATGCGCGAGAAGGTCGAGGCCTCGGTCCGCGTCCTGAACTACCAGGTGAACGTCGCCGCCCGCGCCACGCGCTCGCGCTCGGCCGCCGCGCGGGTTGGGATCCTCTACAGCAACCCCAGCGCCTCCTATCTCAGCGAGATCATGGTCGGCGGACTGGAGCAGAGCTCGAGGCTCGCCAGCCACCTGATCCTGGAGCGCTGCGAGGGCCTGGCGGGCCAGAAGCAGGCGGTCAAGCGCCTGCTGGCCGCCGGAGTCGACGGCGTGATCCTGCCGCCGCCGCTTTGCGACTCCCGCCAGACCATCAACATGCTGCGTGCCGAAGGCGTCACCGTGCTGGCCCTGGCCACTGCTCGCCCGATGATCGACGTCTCCAGCGTGCGCATCGACGACTTCGAGGGCGCGCTGGCCATGACCCGTCACCTGATCGCGCTCGGCCACCGCGACATCGCCTTCATCAAGGGCGACCCCCAGCACACCCCGACCGAGCTGCGCTACGAGGGGTTCCTGGCCGGTATGTCCGAGGCGGGCCTGACCGTGCGACCGGAGTGGGTGGCGCAAGGCCTCTTCACCTACCGCTCGGGGCTGAGCGCGGCGGAAAAGCTGTTCGAGGCGCGGCTGCGCCCCAGCGCCATCTTCGCCAGCAACGACGACATGGCCGCTGCCGCCCTGGCAGTGGCTCACGGACGCCAGATCGTCGTGCCGCGCGACCTGACCATCTGCGGCTTCGACGACACCGCCGTCGCCACCACGGTCTGGCCCGAGGTGACGACGATCCACCAGCCGATCGCCGAGATGGGCCGTGCGGCGGTGCGTCTGATCGTCGAGGAAATCCGCGCCAGGAAGACCGGCGGCGATCCGGCCCCCGTGCACCACCTGCTGCCCTTCACCCTGATGGACCGTGACTCGTCCGGCCCCGCGCCGCCCTAGGCGGCGGGTTCGGCCAGAAGCTGGCGGGCTTCGTCCTGGCTCCAAAGCCGTGCGGCGCCGCGCACGCCCGAGGCGTCGCCCCAGACGGCCGGCTTGATGCGCGTGCTCCAGCGGTCGGCGAACACCCGGCGCGCGACGAGGTCGGGCAGGCGCTCATGCACCTCCGGCACGTTCGACAAGCCGCCGCCGATGACGATGGCGTCGGGGTCGAGGATGTTGCACAGCACCGCGACCGAGCGGCCCAGGCGGTCCATGAACTGGTCGAAGGCGGTGGTCGCCGCAGGATCTCCGGCTCGCCAGGCGGTGATGATCTCTTCGCCGCTCAGGGTCCTGCCGGTGGAGGCCTGGAAGTCGCGCCGCAGGCCCGTGCCCGAGACCCACATCTCCAGGCAGCCGTTCTGGCCGCACCAGCAGCGCGGACCCTCGCGCTCCTCGATCGTCGGCCAGGGCAGGGGCATGTGGCCCCATTCGCCGGCGATGCCGTTCTCGCCCTCGATCAGCTTGCCGTCGACCACCAGCCCGCCGCCGCAGCCGGTGCCCAGGATGATGGCGAACACCACCTTGGCCCCCGCGCCGGCGCCGTCGACGGCTTCCGACAGGGCCAGGCAGTTGGCGTCGTTGGCCAGCCGCACGGGCCGCTGGAGCGCTTCGGAGAGATCCTCGCGAAAGCGCCGGCCGTTCAGGTACAGCGAGTTGGCGTTGCGCATCACGCCGGTGGCCGGCGAGATCGAGCCGGGCGCGCCGATCCCCAGGGTGCCACGCGCCCCCAGCTGCCGCTCGAGGCCCGTCACCAGTTCGCGGACGACGACCAGCGCCTTGTCGTAGTCGCCCGGGTTGGGAACGCGGGCCTTGGCCAGCAGCTTGCCGCTGGCGTCCAGGGCAGCGGCTTCCACCTTGGTGCCGCCGAAATCCACGCCGATCTGAATCACCAGTAGGGCTCCCAAACCCGGGTGAGGCGGACCAGCGCCTCGAGGAAGAAGTAGTCGCCCCAGATGCAGGCCTCGTCGACGCCGACGCGGTTGGGCATGTGGTAGACGCCGTGGGCGAGGATGCCGGTCCCAGGCTGGCCCAGCGGCAGCAGGTAGTGCTCGCCGAGGGTCTCGACCATCGCCAGGGCGGCGGCCTCGTAGGTCTCGCGGTCGGGATCGGCCAGCGGCAGGGCGCGGGCCAACTCCAGAAGGCCGCAGGCGGCGATGGCGGCGGCCGAGCTGTCGCGCTCGGCATCGGTGAACACCAGGTCCCAGCAGCAGACCAGATCGTCCGGCAATCGGTTGAGGAGGTAGTTGGCCAGGCGCGCCGCCAGGTCGATCAGGCCGGGATCGGGCTTGTAGCGATGCACCAGCGGGAAGCCCGAAACGCCCCAGGCCTGACCCCGCGCCCAGCAGGAGGTGTCGCTGAAGCCCTGGTGGGTCTTGCCGCCGACCGGCTGGCCGGACTTCGGGTCCATGTAGAAGGTGTGGAAGGTCGAGGCGTCGGGCCGCACGATGTGCTTGGCGGCCTGGGCGATATGGCTGTCGGCCGCGATCCTGAAGGTCGGATCGCCGGTCTCCTCGCTGGCCCAGTACAACAGGGGCAGATTGAGGTTGCAGTCGATGATCATCCGTCCGGCCTGCTCGGGATCGGAGAGATCGCCCCAGGCCTGGATGATGCCGGCGGCCGGCAGATAGCGGGTCATCAGCCGGCGAGCGGCGGCCAGGGCCGCCTCGCGGCCGCTCATGCTGCCCGTCAGCTTCCAGGCGGCCACGCACGACAGCGAATAGAGGAAGCCCAGGTCGTGATGATCGACATTGACCTCGCGCTCGATCCGGTCACGGAAGCTCTCGACCTGCCGCTCGGCGGCGAGGCGATAGCGGGCCTCGCCGCTGGCCTCGAAGGCCAGCCACAGCATTCCGGTCCAGAAGCCGTTGGTCCACTCGGTGTTGTCCATTGGCGCATAGACCCCGTCCTCGCTTGAGGGCTTGGGGAAGGCGTCGGTGAAGCGGTCGAGGCTGGCGTCGATGCGGGCCAGGACGGCCGCCAGGATGGCGTCGAGCTTGGCTCGCTCGGGGCGGGGGCGCGCCAGGATCTCCTGGGCGCGGCTAAGAGGTTCGCGCGGGATGGCGCGGGAAGCGGATTTGGGCATCGTCAGTTGACCTTGGCCACGTCGCCGCCGCCCAGGTCGGCCTGCGCAAGCGCCGGGTCGGGCTCGGCGGCCTTGGCGGGCGGGGCTTCACGCGGGGTGGGGGAGAGGGCGAATACCGAGG